>Ga0247841_10000037_pt1 | contig 329889 bp, 342 predicted proteins | sample LaCruzMarch2015__2_FD_192410 | JGI IMG/M metagenome (GOLD analysis project Ga0247841, IMG submission 192410) | Freshwater microbial communities from meromictic Lake La Cruz, Castile-La Mancha, Spain - LaCruzMarch2015_18m | ecosystem: Environmental > Aquatic > Freshwater > Lake | place: Spain... | reverse complement strand
GGCCCGCGCGGCCGGCTCGCCGAAGGACAAGGGCGCCGGACTGGTGCTGAGCAAGAAGGTCGGCAACAAGGTGGACAACGGGGAGACCATCTTCACCATCTACGCCGAGCACGAGTGGAAGCTGCAGGAGGCCTTGAAGTTGGCCATCCGCCTGGAGCCTATCCGAACGCAGGGAATGGTCCTGGCCCGGGTGCCTCATTCTCCCGAATGACCCTCTGAAACCCCTTTCCCCTTCTGTTTTTCTATGGCCTCGTCCAGGCTGAGCGCTCCCCTGGCCACGTCCCGGGCGAGAACGGAGGAGATGGTCACCGCCCCGTGGCTGTGGATGCGGCTCAGGCGCTGCACCTCCCTCAGCTCCCCGGGCGTGGGCTCTACCTGCGGCTTCGTAGGGATGAGCTCCCCATGCATCCTAGCGATGGCGATGGCCGCGTCGGCGTCCGAACGGCCTATTCGCGGCGTCGTCGAGGTCTCGTCCACCATCTCTATGTTGCGCGTTATCGACCATAACGAGTTCACCACCCGGTCGCGGTTGGTGCGGTCGCCGTGCCCCACCCGTACGAGCAGTTCGTTCGTCTTGATCAGAGAGAGGAAATCCCGCACCGCTGGCCCCACGCCCTCGGGGGAGAGCAGGGCGTCCGAATGCAGCACCTTTCCGTCGCCTAGTACGGCCAGCCCCGGACGCGGACCTGGGTCAACGCCCACCACCACCCGGTTGTAAGAACCGCCCTGCATCAGCGCCAGGGCGGTCCTGACCGCCTCCTCCGGGTCATCGCTGGCGATCACCTTCTTGCCCCGCAGCCTCTTCCTCTCGACCTCGGTGGTGAGCACCAGCTCAACGTTAAGAGGGAGCGGGTCATGGAAACCTTGGGAGATGAAGGGCTGGCCCTTTTCCTTCAGGCAGCGTACCGCCCCGTAGAAGAAACGGAAGTCCTCGGTGATGACGGCCACTACCTTCATTCGAGGACTACTTGTCGCCACGGGACTTAATGGTTGCCCGCGCGGAATTTCGTTCCTTTCGGTCACGTCTCCGCAACGGTGAAATAAACGTGGTTACCATGGATTCGCGTGGATGGGAAGGCGCTCAGCGATTCGGTGAAGGGGCACTGTGAGAACACCTGCCGCGAGTTCCTGAACGAGGAACTGCCGGAGATGGCCAACCAATATTTGTCGAAGTACCTGGCCATGCAGATAGATCGGGAGCTTCCGGAGGCCGCTCGGACCCTGAAGGGCGAGCGCCGGGTCATCGAGGAGTTCGACCCTCACCAATGCGTGCGGGTGCTGACCTCCGAGGGCGGGGAGCACTCCATGATCATCTTAGGATTGAACCTGTCCCGGGACCATGTCATCGAGGCGGTGGAGCGCCTGAAGGGCTCCCAGGCCAAGGAAAGGCTGCTGGTCTACTTGTTCACCTTCGATAGGGTGGCGGACGAGGAGGATATCTCCAACGCCATCATGGAAGGGGAGCTGCTGCGGCTGATAAAGGACACCGGCGTCATGGCCTTCTTCGCCATGCTGGACGCCCGGGCGGGCATGGGCATGCTGGCCCGCATCGATGGGAACCGCCGGGCCATCGAGTATCTGCCTCATTAGACCGGGTCGGCTTCATCCACGCGGTCGGTGCGCTCCGGTATGGCCCTGCCTAGAGCCAGGAAGCCCAGGGCGGCGAACAGCCCGAAGCAGCCGATGCCGGCCCACATTATAACCGGGTCGCCCAGGAAGTTATCGTAGAGCAGGCCGCCGAAGAAGGGGCCGGCGGAGAACCCGAAGCTGCTGACCAGGCCGTACATCCCCTGGTACCGGCCCCTCTCCTTTTCGGGGGACATCTTGGCCACCAGGGCCGTGGAGGACGGCGAGACTATCATCTCGCCCATGGTCACGACGAACATGCACAAGGCCAGATACATGAAGCCGGGGGAGAAGAGCCAGCTGGGGAAGCTCAGTCCGATGGTCGGCGAGAGACCGACTATGCCGTAGCCTATGGCGTAGAGCAGGGAACCGAAGGCCATGACCCTGGTCATGCGCTGGTGACTGATCATCCGGGAGATGGGGAACTGTATCAGTACCACCATCAGACCGTTGATGGCGTACAGGTAGCCGACCTCCGTCTCGGTTATGCCGATGATGTCCGTGGAGAACACGGCGTAGGTGGAGGCCATCTGCCCGAACATCATGAAAAGGAAGATGGAGATGAAGGAGAAGGCCAGGAAGCGGTGGTCCTTGCCCATCCGTCCCATGTCCTTCAGGGAGAAGCGCTCCCTCTTGGAACCGGCGCTGATGCTCTCCCCCACGAACAGGAAGACCATGATGGAGACCGTCCCGGTGGCCAGGGCGCTGATGAGGAACAGGAAGGGATACGAGACCATGACCAGCAGCCCGCCCAGCAACGGCCCCAAGGTCCAACCGAGGTTGCCGCCTATGCGTAATAGTCCGTACGCTTCCAGCCTTTTCTTCGGTTCCACCACGTCGGCTATCAACGCGCTCGAGGCCGGTTCGAAGAAAGACCCGGCCAAGCTGCTCAGGCAGACCATGGCGCCTATGACCACCAGGTCGGCGCCGCCAGAAATGACGTAGGCCAGCAGGGTGAACATCAGGCAGCGGGCGGCCATGGCGATGACCATGATCTTCTTACGGCCGATTATGTCGGCCAGCTCGCCCCCGAGTATCTGCCCCAGGGCTCCGACGACGGCCGATATGAGGAGGACCAGCCCCACCACGGTCATGGGTATGCCCAGCTCCCGGTGGAGGTATATGGAAAGGAAGGGCATCACGATTGAGAAGCCCAGCGAGGAGATGATGCGCCCGTAGAAGAGCATCCAGACCCGGCGGTCGTACCCCCGGGCCGATCTGAATGAAGGCAACCTGATGGTCATCTGTCAGGGGGTAGTCAACGCCGAGCCTCAATTAATGATTTTCACTGTCGATATGTAGCATGGGAGGGCGCCGGCGTCCGGCAGATTTATCTTCGAATTTGCCCATCGAAACCTTGGTCGTAGCACTAGGAGGTTCCCGGACATGATGTCACCACACATATTTTCAGCAGGATGCCGGGAACCGAACTGATATCCCGGTCCAGGCATCCGTCTTCGCCAGCTTTTCGACCGTTCGATCATGATTTCGCGTAGAGAAAGAGATGCCTAACGATCCGTATCTAGACGCCAGCGTGGCCTGGCGCATCAGAACAGGGAACATCAAGTTCCAGGAACAGGGTTACCGCCAGACCGTCCAGTGCATACTGGAGAACGGGCTGGCCACCAGCGTGAGGGGGATGATCTCCTCGGGGAAGGAGGCCGACGTATACCTGGCCGATTATCACGACGCCCCGTTGGCGGTGAAGGTGTACCGGTTGTATCAGACCTCGCACAAGGGCGGCCGCCCCATCAAGCTGAACTCGGCGGGGTGGATGGCCGCCCACGAGTACGACATGCTGCTGCAGTCTGGAGAGGCGGCGCGCCGATGCCTACGCCGGCCAGGCGCGTGGAGAACATGCTGTCCATGAGGTACCTGAACGACGAACACGGTCCAGCGCCCCGTCTGCAGGATTGCCAGCTATTGGAACCGAAGGAGATGATGGACCTGGTGGTCCAAGGCGTGGTCTCCCTGGCCCGGGCGGGGGTGGCGCATTCCGACCTCAGCCCCTACAACGTGCTGGTGGCCGACGGCCGCCCATGGTTCATCGACCTCTCCGAGGCCATCCGGGTGGACCGCATCGGCGATACGCCCTGGATCAGGCTGACGGAGGCCGAAAAAGCCCTGCGGAACGGACTCGCGTCCCTGGACCAGTACTTCCGCAGGTTCGGGCTGAAGGTGGAACAGGAGAGCCTGGTGTCCCAGCTCGTTCAGGGTTGGGACCGCTTCGGGGTGATGGAGTGACCTGAGGGCGAGGAAAATCATTTACCGTCCTATTCGCATCAGCCGCGCATGGATTGGGACCATCCGACGCTGGTGCTGCTGGGCGCCTATCTGCTTGTGAACCTGGTCGCCCTGATTATGTACGGCTTCGACAAGTTCCGGGCCCGGGCCGGCGGCCGGCGCATTTCCGAGAAGAACCTGCTGATCTTGGCCTTCTTCGGCCCCTTCGGCGCCCTGGCCGGCATGAAGTGGTTCCACCACAAGACCAGGAAGGCCCTGTTCATGCTGGTGCCCATCTTCGCGGTGCTGCACATCGCGCTGTTCGTCCTGCTGCTGATGTGAACCTCAGCTTTTCCCTCTTCCGAAAATACCTTTCTTGCCCGGCGATACGCCGTCGAACTGGCGCAGCAGGTCCTTCTGCTCGGCGGTCAGCTTCTTCGGCACCACCATTTTCAATCGGACGTACTGGTCGCCGCGACCGTGCCCTTCCATGCGGGGCAGGCCCAGGCCCTTCAGGCGCTGCACCTCCCCTGGCTGCGTCCCGGCTGGGATGGTCATCTCCACCTTCTTCTTCTCCAGCGTGGGCACCTCGAGGGTGGCGCCTAGCGCCGCCTCGGCGAAACTGATCTCCTGTGTCATGTACAGGTCGGAACCGTCCCTCTGGAACAGGCTGTGCTCCCGGACGGTTATGACCACGAACAGGTCGCCGGGCGGTCCGCCGTCCGGGGACGGCTCACCGGCGCCGGCCACTCGCAGCCGCATTCCGGTGTCCACTCCCTTCGGGATGTCCAGCGAGATCTTCTGGCGCTTGCGCATCCAGCCGTTGTCGCACTCCGGGCACGGGTCCTTTATGTCCTTGCCGGTGCCGCCGCATTTGGAGCACGGGCCGACCGTGACGAACTGCGAGTAGCCCCGGCGCTCCACGCGCTGCATCTGACCCTTCCCGCCGCATTGATGGCACAGCTCTTCCTTTCGGCTCTTGGAGCCGGTGCCGCCGCAGGCGTCGCATTTGACCGTAAGGGGCAGGGTGAGCTCCCTCTTGACGCCTGATGCCGACTCCTCCAGAGTGATCTCCAGGTCGTAGCGCAGCGACTGGCCCTGGTGCGGGCCGCGAGAGCGCCCTCCGCCGAAGAACATGTCGAATATGTTGCCCCCGCCGGAGCCGGCGTCCCCGAATATATCGCGTATGTCGCCCTGATGGGTGAAGTCGTTCCAGTTGAACCCGCCGCCCTGGAACTGGCTGTTGACACCGGCGTGGCCGTACTTGTCGTACAGGTCGCGCTTGGACTTGTCCATCAGCACTTCATACGCTTCGGATATCTCCTTGAAGCGCTCCTCGGCCACCTTGGGGTCCTCCTTGGTGACGTCGGGGTGGTACTGCCGGGCCAGCTGGCGGTAGGCCTTCTTGACCTCCTCCTCGCCGGCCTTGCGGTCCACGCCCAGTACCTCGTAGTAGTCGCGCTTCTCGGCCATGTGGGCGCCTACTTCTCATCCACGATCTTGTAGTCGGCGTCGACCACGTTGTCGTCCTTGGGCTCCTCGGTTTGGGAGCCCTGCGGGGCACCCTGCTGGGACTCCTGCTGCTTCTGCGCCATGTTCTGGTATATGCGGGTGGATATGGCGTAGAAGTCCTTCTGCAGGGCTTCCATCTTGGCCTTTATCGAGGCGGCGTCGCCCTTCTTGATCTCTTCCTTGACGTCGTTAACCAGGGCTTCGACCTTGGTCCTCTCCTCGTTGGAGGCCTGGTCGCCCAGGTCCGTCAGGGCCTTCTCCGTGGCGTAGACCAGCTGGTCGGCCTGGTTGATCGCTTCCACCTTCTCCTTGTTCCTCAGGTCGTCCTCGGCGAACTGCTCGGCCTGCTTGACCATCTTGTCGATGTCGTCATTGGAGAGCTTGGTGGAGGCGGTGATGGTGATCTTCGCTTCCTTCTTCGTCCCCAGGTCCTTGGCGCTGACGTTGACTATGCCGTTGGCGTCTATGTCGAAGGCCACCTCGATCTGCGGGATGCCGCGCGGCGCCGGGGGAAGGCCCATGAGCATGAACCGGCCCAGGGAGGTGTTGTCCTTGGCCATGGGGCGTTCGCCCTGCGTGACGTGGATCTCCACGCTGGTCTGCCCGTCGGCGGCGGTGGAGAATATCTGGGACTTGCGCGTGGGGATGGTGGTGTTCCTCTCGATGAGCTTGGTGGCGATGCCGCCCAGCGTCTCGATGCTAAGTGACAGGGGCGTAACGTCCAGCAGGAGAACGTCCTTGACCTCTCCGGACAGCACGGCCGCTTGCACGGCGGCGCCCATGGCCACGCACTCCATGGGGTCCACTCCCCTCTGGATCTTCTTGCCCACCAGGTTCTCCACGAACCTCTGGATGACGGGCATGCGTGTAGGCCCTCCGACCAGGATCACGGCGTCGATCTTGTCCGGGGCCAGGCCGGAGTCCTTTATGGCCCGGTCCACCGGCCCGCGGCAGCGGCTTACCACCGGCTCCACGAGCTCTTCCAGTTTCGCCCGGGTCAGATTGAAGGCCAGGTGCTTCGGCCCGTCCGCGCCTCCGGCGATGAAGGGCAGGTTCACTTCCGTGGACATGGTGGTGGAAAGCTCGATCTTGGCCTTCTCGCAGGCCTCGCGCACCCTCCACATGGCCATCTTGTCCTGGGTCAGGTCCACGCCCGATTCCTTCAGGAAGTTGGTGACGGCGAACCTGATGAGCAGCTCGTCCATGTCCGTTCCGCCCAGCTGGGTGTCGCCGCTGGTGGAGACGACCTCGAAGACGCCCTCGGAGAAGTCCATTATGGTGACATCGAGCGTCCCGCCGCCCAGGTCGAAGACCATGATCTTCTGGGATGTCCCGGTCTTATCCAGACCGAAGGCCAGGGCGGCCGCGGTAGGCTCGTTGATTATTCTTATTACTTCCAGGCCGGCGATGGCGCCCGCGTCCTTGGTGGCCTGCCTCTGGTTGTCGTTGAAGTAGGCCGGCACGGTGATGACGGCCTTGGTGACCTCCTCGTTCAGGTAGGCTTCCGCGTCCCTCTTGATCTTCTGCAATATGAACGCCGAGATCTGCTGCGGGGAATACTCCTTGCCCAGGGCCTGTACCTTGTAGTCCGTGCCCATCTTCCTCTTTATGGCGGCGATGGTGGCCTCCGGGTTCGTTACCGCCTGTCTCCGGGCCGGCTCGCCGACCAGAAGCTGATTGTCCTTGGTGAAGGCCACATAGGACGGGAAGGCCTTCCCTCCTATGCTGGTCCCCTCCGCGCTGGGTATTATCGTCGGCCGGCCACCTTCCATGACCGCCGCGGCCGAGTTGCTGGTTCCTAAATCTATTCCAATGATCTTAGCCATCTGATTCACCTCTGTTGTTGTCCTTGCCAACTTTCACCTTGGCGTAGCGAACTACCCTGGGTCCCAGGCAGTATCCCTTCTGGTACACTTCCAGGACCTTGCCCTCTTCCCCCTCGCCTACGCACAATGCCTCGTGCAGAGCCGGATCGAAGGTCACGCAGGGCGTCTCCACCAGCCCCTTGGACTGGAGCAATGATCGTAAATTGGCCTGGACGGACTCCACGCCCTGCCGGAACTCCTCCGGCGAGCTATTTGACGCTAGCGCACGCTCGAAGTCGTCCAGGAAACCCAGCATCTCGTAGAGCAGCTTGTCGTTGGCCGCCTTGACCTGCTCCTCGCGATCGCGCTGGGCGCGTTTTTTGAAGTTGTCGAATTCGGCCTGTATCCTCTTGGCCAGGTCCAGGTTCCTTTCCGCCTGGGCCTTCGCTTCCACCAGATCCTTCTTCAAGCGCTCCGCCTCTTCGACCGATTCCGACCCTTCTTGGGTTTCCCCCGCCTGCGGGGGCCGCGTGTCCTTGGAGCTGTCTTCCATCGAGGGCCCACCCGTCAGCTTTGATTTCAGAATGTAAAAGGTTATTGCAGGGGGTTTTTCCCCCCTTAAGCGTTTAATCCGTGTCGCCCAGACCCTGCTTGCCGGCCATGTCCCTCGAGCTCATGCCCGGGGTGCCCTTGGAGGCGATGACATCATCGATCCTCAGGATCATGACCGCGGCGTCGGTGGCCGAGCTTATGGCCTGCTTGCCCACCCGGAACGGCTCGAGGACGTCGTTGGCGACCATGTCCTCGACCTGACCGGTGAAGACGTTCACTCCGGCGTTCTTCTTGCCCGCCTTGTGGGACTTCCTCATCTCTATGAGTATGTCGATGGGGTCCAGTCCAGCGTTCTCGGCCAGAGCGGTCGGGATGACCTCCATGGCGGAGGCGAAGGCGTCAATGGCGATCTGCTCGCGTCCTCCTACGGAGGAGGAGAACTCGCGCAGGCGCAGAGCTACCTCAACGGCGGTCGAACCTCCACCGGTGAGCATGCGTCCGTCCTCGATGGCCACGGCCACGACGCTCATGGCGTCGTCCAGGGAGCGTTCGATCTCGGCCACGACGTGGTCGGTACCGCCCCTTATCAGGATGGATATGGCCTTGGGGTTCTTGCAGCCGGTGACGAAGGTCATCTCTTCATCCTGGATCTTGCGGACCTCTACCAGGTCGGCCTTGCCCAGGTCAGCGGCGTCCAGCTCGTTGATCTTGGAGATTATGGTGGCCCCGGTGGCCTTGGACAGCTTCTCCATGTCGCCCTTCTTGACGCGGCGGCCGGCGTAGATGTTCTCCTTGGCCAGGAAGTGCTGGACCAGGTCGTCGATGCCCTTCTGGCAGAAGACGACGTTGGCCCCGACCTTCTTGATCTTGTCGACCATCTCCCTCAGCATGCGCTCCTCCTCGTCGAGGAAGGCGTGCATCTGGGTGGGGTCGGTTATCTCGATCTTGGCGTCGATCTCGGTCTTCTTGATCTCCAAGGCGACGTCCAAAAGGGCGATCTTGGCCTTCTCGATCTTCTTGGGCATGCCGGGGTGGACCGGCTCCTTGTCCACGATGATCCCCTGGATCAACTGGGTGTCGTCCATGGAACCGCCGTGCTTCTTAGTGATCTGGATGTTGTCCATGTCCACGGTCCACTTGCCGTCGGCCTTCTCGGCCACGTTGGATACGGAGTCCACTGCTACCTTGGCCATCAGGTCCTTGGAGCCGGAGACGGACTTGCTCATCATGGCGGTCTTGGCTATCTTCAGGAGGGTCTCGCGGTCCTTGGGCTCGACCTTGATGGCCACGCTGTCCAGGATCTCCATGGCCTTGTTGGAGGCCATGCGGTACCCGGCGGTTATGATGGTCGGGTGAACGTTGGCGTCGATGAGGTCTATGGACTTCTTCAGCAGCTCGCCGGTCAGGATGACCGCGGTGGTGGTGCCGTCGCCGCATTCCTCGTCCTGGGTCTTGGCGACCTCGACGAGCATCTTGGCGGCGGGGTGCTCCACGTCGATCTCCTTCAATATGGTCACGCCATCATTGGTGATGACGACGTCGCCCATGGAGTCGACCAGCATCTTGTCCATTCCGCGGGGACCGAGGGTGCTCCTGACAGCGTCAGCGATGGCCCTGGCGGCCATTATGTTGTTGTATTGGGCGTCCTTGCCCTTCTCGCGCTTGGAACCCTCTTTGAGTATCAGGATCGGTGTGTTTCCCATTGCCATACTGTTAACCTCCGTATCAAATCAGATTGATATCTAGCTCTGAGCTAGCGGGCCTTGGAATGTTTGTTCTTCTATATAACGGTATTGTAGTACCCCGTTCCACCCATATTAAAAATGATAAAAACACGGAACGATCGCTTTGCAGGGCAAATGGCTGGGCCGTATTTTATCTTATCGTGCGCTGGGGGCAAGGTTATATTGAAGGAAGGGATTCTTGAGAACGATCGAATGAGCGAACTCCAGAAGACCGTGGCCGTGGTTTTCAACCGCAAGGGTAAGAAGATGCTGTCCGAGCGGGAGTTCATCAACGCCTTGTTCTTCGAACTGAAATGGTCCGACCCTACCGGTTCGGGCCGGATCGAGGCCAAGGAGGCGCAGCGGATATTGGAGGCCGGTATGCGCCAAGGGTTGATGGAGATGACGGATGGATACGTGCGCCCGACCTTCGATCTCAAGACCGTGGAAGTGCCGCTGAACTACAAACCCACCAAGGACATGCTGAAGGAGTTGGGGGACGGCGCTCCCGCGACCACGGAAGCCCCGAAGACCAAGGCTGCGGACAAGAAGGAAGCAGAGCCTCAGCCGGTCTTCTCCGTTCTCATAGACGACATCGCCGCCAAGTCGGGCTGGAACAAGCGCGAGGTGGTGGCCCGCATAAACAAGGTGGTGGAGAAGTTCTCCGTCGACGCCGAGGTGGCCGCCCTGCTCATCGGGCGGGACGTGGGAGTGGACGCGGGCAAGTACATATTAGAAGTGAAGGAAGAGGTTTTACGGAAGTGAGGCTCCGGTAGCGGCGCTCACTTCTTTTTCTTTACGCAGTCCTCGAGTGTTAGGACCTTGCCGCCGGAGGTCTTCTCCACGGTGGTGATCATGACCTTCTCCTTCAGCTTGATGTCCAGGATCTTCTCCACCTTCCGCACCAGGGTGTCGTTCGGGTGCATCGTCCCGCTCTCCAGCTTGTGGATGATGCTGACCCGCTCATTGATCTTGGCCGCCAGCTCCTCCTGCTTCCAGCCCATCTTCTCCCGGGCCTCCTTGATCCGCTTGGGAAAGTCCTCGGCCATCTCGATGGACTCCTCGCCCGTCTCGTAAACGGACCGGGTCTGCATCCGGCGCTCGCGGTTATCCAGCCTCGCCTGTATCACCGACGGCTCGGCGGTGGTGGTGGTCTTCTTTCCCCCCGTCTTCACGTTGTCGCCGAAGCGGGCGCAATCGCGGCAGACCTGGAGCACGGTCCCCTCGATCCTCACCGGCAGCAGGCTAGCCAATTCCTTACCGCACATTTCACAAATCATCTCTATCGTTCGTGCTAATGAAGGAAGAATAATTTAAACATGAGCCGCCGGAGCGACGGACGCCGTCCGTCATCCTCCTTTCATCCCAACGGCTGGCTTCGATCGGCGTTCCCGTGATAGCGCCCATGATCCGAATGGACGGAGCAAGGAGACCGGTCACCGACCATGGGGTGATTTCTAATCCGTGACACAAGTTGGCAAATGCTCTTATAGAGGACGGTTTAATCAACATTCGAAGGTGCCACGATTGATGGATGAAGAACTTGACCAATCCATCTCCAACGAGATGGTCGAGAAGCTGGAGCTATTGGAAAGGCAGAACTCCGAGCTGCTCGAGGAGGTCAGGAGGGTGGAGGGCGAGAAGAGGTACGTGGAGAGCGAGCTCTTCCGCCTGCAGAAGGAGATCAAGCGCATGCGCTCCGAACTGGAGCGCCTCAAGTCCCCGCCGCTCATCATCGGCAGCATAAAGGACATGCTGATCGACGGACGTGTCATCGTTAAAAGCAGCACCGGACCGGACTTCATCGTTACCACTTCCGAGTATGTGCCGCAGGAGGACCTCATCGTCGGAGCGCGCGTCGCCCTCAACAAGCAGACGCTGGCCGTGATGTCGGTGCTTCCGCAGTCCCTGGACCCTATCGTCACCGGGGCGGAGATCATCGAGAAGCCCACCATAACCTACGAGATGATCGGCGGGCTGGACGAGCAGCTCCTGGAGGTCCGCGAGGCCGTGGAGGACCCGCTGCTCCGTCCGGAGCTGTACAAGCGCGTGGGCATCGAGCCCCCCAAGGGCGTGCTGCTGGTGGGACCGCCAGGAACGGGTAAGACGCTCATCGCCAAGGCCGTGGCCAATCACACCAACGCCACCTTCATCCGCTTCGTCGGTTCGGAGCTGGTCCAGAAGTATATCGGCGAGGGCGCCCGCCTGGTCAGGGAGCTGTTCGAGATGGCCAGGGAGAAGGCTCCCAGCATCATATTCATCGACGAGCTGGACTCCGTCGGCGCCAAGCGCCTGGACGTGGCGACCTCCGGAGACCGCGAGGTGCAGCGCACCCTGATGCAGCTGCTGGCCGAACTGGACGGCTTCAACCCGCTGGACAACATCAAGATCATCGGCGCCACCAACCGCCCGGACATCCTGGACGACGCGCTGCTGCGGCCGGGCCGCTTCGACCGCATCATCGAGATACCTATTCCGAGCTACGAGGCCAGGCTGGAGATATTCCGCATACACTCCACCCGCATGAGCGTGGTGGAGGGACTGAACATCGAGGCTCTGGCGACCAAGACGGAATTGGCCACCGGCGCGGACATCAAGTCCATATGCACGGAGGCGGGGATGTTCGCCATACGCGACAACCGCGACGTCGTGACCATGTCCGACTTCGAACGGGCCATAACCAAGGTGCTGGACAACGAGGCCAACAAATGCACCGAGTCAGGCGTCATGTTCGCTTGAGAAACCATTTTCATTTACCTCTATTTCCTTTTCCAGGGCGAAGGAGCCCATGTACCCGCACTTGAGGCAGCGGTACTTCTGACCCAGCATCATCCCTGTCTCATAGATGAGGTCGGCGGAACCGCACTCGGGACAGGTCAGTACCCAGGTCTTCACGCGTTGTCATAGGTCCGGGAACGAAGATAAATCAATCGCTCGATAGGTCCTCGCCGCCATCGAAGGACTGCTGCACCATGTCGTAGATGTCCTCCAGCCCCGACGGTTCGGAGGCGGAGGCGGGCACCATCTTCTTGTAGGCGCCTACGCTCTCCAGGGCCTTGAACAGCTCGATGCCCAGCAGGGCCCGGGAATCGATCTTGTCCGTTATGGCCCCATACAAAGCGTCGGCGGACTCGGACCAGCCGATTATGGCGTCCTGTTCCTCCTGCTTGAGCAGGTCGCTCTTCGAGAGAACGGTGAAGAAGGGGACGTTGAAGCGGAAGTGCACGGTGGCGGCCAGCATCACGGACGAAACGAAGCCGGAGGGGGACTTGCACAGGGTGGGATCGGCCAGGAACAGCAGGCAGGCGTCCTCCTTGCCCAGCTCTTCCATTATGACCTCGCTGCTCTGCCGGAAGGCGAACAGCTCGATCTGTCCAGGGGTGTCCACCAGCACGTAGTTGGTGCGGAACTTCTCTATCGATTCGGCCAGGTCCTTGGCGTTCACGGCCATGAGGTCGGCGGCCACGATCTGCGCCCCGTTGGGACCGAGACCATACTCCTCCATGACGTCGCTGACCCGGACCCAGTCGCGTATGTCCACGTCGGCCTCGTAGGGCATGTTCTCCACGCCTGGATCAAGGTTCACGGTGACGCAGTCCAGCCCCTGAAGGGTGAGCCATTCCTTGAAAGCGTATATGAGGGAGCTCTTGCCGCTGCCGGCGGTGCCCACGAAGTAGATGAAGCGCATGATATCCACCCGAAGGAAGGCCGGCGGGCTTATGATACTTGCTACCCGACCACGACGCCTACAGGTCCTCGCTAGGATAGAACTCGACCGGAGAATCGTAAGCTTTTTCGTAGTTCTCGGCCACGTTCACCCCGATCCAGCCATGGATAGGGACGTAGATCACCAGCATGATCACGTTGACGATCCAGTAAGGGAAGAGGTAATAGACGATCAACGAGGGGATGTTGACGAGCAGGAGCAGGACGAACAGCACCAGACCGTGCAGGAACACGGCCTTTAGATTGGAATCCAGGCTCATCTCCCATACCCACCCGGCCAAGAACGTGTTTATGTAGCCCAATGCCAGGAACAAAACGGCGAACCCGATCATGAGCCCTATGATAGAGCCAACGGCCATCAGGACGATCAGGATGACTGCCCAGCCGATGACCAGGCCGAACATTATTATGGCTAAGCCAATCCCGTGCAGGCAGTAGCTCTTAAGGTTTGCAGTGTCCCAATGCATTGAACTTTTCCCCACCACGGAAGGTTTGGGGTTGCTTCTTTATTAAGATTTCTATTCTATTTATTAATTAGAAATCATTGGTTCGCCTGGCATCGCAGGACGATCAGCGCGTGATGCGCTCCAGGGACTTCAGCAGGGCCTCGACCTTGTCCGTCCTTCTCTTTATGGCACCTTTGATGGCTTTGCGCCCTTGGCGGTTTCCCGGCAGGTTGCGGGCGTGGATGTAGGAGTGGATGAGATGGTCGTCCAGGCGGGACATGCGCTCCTTCAGTGCGCTCAACTCCTGGCGGGGGATGTCGTTAAGCTCACTGGTCAGCAGCTTCCTCTCCATCTTCTCCATTCGCTGCTGGAGGTCCTCCACTGATTCCCCCACGTTATCGATGAAGGAGCGCGTGGCCCCCTCCCTCAAGGCTGGAGGCAGATCGATAATGACCGCCTGGGTCTCCTTCAGGACGCCTGTGACGTCCGCTACTAACGCTCTAAGCCCCTCCTCCGGGCGCGTCCTATCATTTTTCCTGAAAGCGTCGAATAAGCCCATGGACGCCACCATATCTTCCGCCTGGAATTAATAGATAAGGAGAGGGGCGAGATTCAAGTTGAAAGATTTAGGGGAGCCCCTGAACCCGGGAAAAGGGGTCAATGTTCTTCGTTCGAGGCGTATGATCACGCGTCGGAGCCGCATCTGGTGCGCAGCAGGGTGGTATTACCACTGATATGGTCGCAGTATTCCCACAGATCTTCCTCGGCCTCGACCTTGGTCTGGGCCTTGAGAGTCTTGCTGGGCCTGCCTTTGACCTTTGCCATTGGAGTCACCTCCGTAAATACCTCGGCGTCCGGGGTATAATAGCTTGGGTAACCACAACCAAGGACGGCGAAGGAGCTCAATCGAAGGTGATCTGCCCTTTGTTCTCCAGGTGCACCGAGGGCATCTTGATCATGTTGGCCCGGACCTTGGCGTCGTAGGCCTCCAGCCCTCCAGCCTCCTCGATGACCTTCTTGCCCCTCTCGTGCAGCTTGAGGGTGGAGATGTTGACCCTCTCTATGGAACCGGGAGCGGTGACCAGAAGCGTCCTCATCAGGGTCTTGAGCCCGTAGGGAAGGGATTCCATGATCATCACCGTGCCGGGCACGGCCTCGAACCAGTTGCCGACGGAAGATTCGCCCAGTTTGCTGACGCATACCCCGGTGGCGGCCTGCCATTCGGCCTCGGGACCCAATACGGCGGTGACCCATTCCCCGTCCAGCTGAATGCTGGCCTCCGCCTCCAGCACGAAGTAGCCCAGGGAATCGTACCAGCGCTTCATGAACGGATCGGCCCCCAGCATGCTGTCGTACCAGGAGGCGATCATGCTCATGGCGAAGATCTTGTACCTGGCCTTGATCCCGGCGCAGCGGCACAGGGCCACGAACACGCTGACCAGGTGAAAGCAGGTGCCGGTCCCTCTTTCCAGTGTCTCGGCCACATCGTTGATCGGCGTCTCCTCGATGAGCATGCGCTCCTTGACGAAGTGGTGCGCCCGCTCGGCGAACTCCCGGTCGGAGAGCTGGAACGCCCCCAGTTCGTGGGCCAGGGCGATTATCAACGGATCGTTGGGGTCGCAGTGCAGGGTAGGCCGCAGGTACTTTTCTTCGGAACGGACGCTTCTCATGCCCTCCGTGTACTTGGACAGATCATACTGTCGGGGTGGACGCACAAAACGTTCCTGCCCTTCGGGTATATTCCTCATGCGCAGCACCTCTGGAAGGTTGGCAACGCCGATGATCAGCAGGGAGGATATCCCCTTGGTCATGAGACGGATGAACGGGGCTGGCGGCATGTACTCGCGATCCTTTATCTGTCTGAGCGTCAGCATTTCACGTCACTCTCCTGCCTGTATGCGTACCTTTCCGGACATGCGATCGTCAATCGAAGACGATCTGGGAACGGTTCTCCATGCTGACCATGGGCATCTTGACCCGTTTGGCACGCACCATGGCGTCGTAGGCCTCCAGGCCTCCGGCCTCCTCGATTATCTTCTCCCCTTCCTTGGACATCTTGTACACGTTGGCGCTGACCCTCTCCACGGAACCCGGGGCCAGAAGTATCATCAACCGGCCCAGGAAGGGCATGCCGTAGGGAATGGACTCGCAATGCATGACCGTGCCGGGTATGGCCTCGAACCAGTCCTCCAAAGACGTTTCGCCCAGCTTGCTGATGGGGTCTCCCATGAACGCCTGCCAGCCATTGTCCGGGCCGACCACGCCGTCCATCCACTTCCCGTCGATGAGCACTTGCACCTCCGATTCGATGAGGAAATATCCCAGCGAATCGTACCACCTTTGCATGAAGCTGTCCGCCCCCAGCATGTTCTGGTACCAGACGGCGATCATGCTCATGGCGAAGACCTTGTACCTGGCCTTTATCCCCGCGGCGCGGCACAGGGCCACCATGGTGTTGGCCAGATGAAAGCAGGTCCCGGTACCCCTCTCCAGGGTGTCGCCGGCCGTATCGAAGGGCACGTACTCCACGATCATCTTGTTCTTGACCAGGTCATGCGCCCGCTTGGCGAACTCTAGGTCGGAGACCTGGAACGCCCCCAGCTCGTGGGCCATGGCCACTATGCGGGGATCGTGAGGGTCGCAGAAGCGTGTGGGGGATAGGTACTTCTCGTCGCTGGCGCCGCAACGCATGCCCTCCTTGTACTCGGGAATGTCGTACTGGCGCTGAGGCCGTACATAACGAGGCTGGCCCTCAGGGAAAACCCTCATCTTTTTGACCTCGGGCAGGTGCAAGGCGCTGGTCTTCAGCGTCGACGTCACGCCTTTGACCATTAGTTTGACGAAGGGAACGCTGGGCAGGTATTCGTGCTTCTTCAAGTGACCGAGGGTGAGCAATCTACGCACCGCCTACGTCCGCGGCCATCATCTTGCGCACCTCTTCACCGCAGCCCCGCATCTCCTTACCTGGCATGCGGGTGATCCCCGGCTCCAGCACCGGACCGGGGCGGTCGCAGTAGGGGCAGTGCTCCAGCATGCTCACCTTGTCGTTGGTGACTATGAAACCGGGATAGCTGCCCATGGAACCGTCCAAAAAGGCGAATCGACCTACCTTCCCGTACCCCAGGTTGTGATTGTCGTCGTCCAGCACCATGGGGTGGATGTAGGAGTGGGGGACGTGGAAGTGGTGGCCCTCGGGGCACTGGATCATCCAGCCATTCCCCTCCACCATGCCGTACATGTCCAGGCAGTGTTCCGGTTGAACGCCCAGCAATTCCTCGACGTCCTTGCGGAACTGGACCTCGGGGATGCGCTGGTCCTCGTGGGCCTTCCAGCCTCCGCCGGTGAGGATCATGGTCCGACCGCCTATGTCGAACGATTTCCCCCGTTCCTTGAGCTCGTTGAGCACATAGTGGAGCATGAACGGCACGCCTACCAGGGCGATGCGGGAACCGTCCTTGGACCTTTCCCCGATCCAGTTGACGATGCGGTCGATGGACCTTTGCGTGGTGCGGCTGACCACGTACTTGGTGAGCTTGCCCATGAGGCTGTCGCCCTTGGTCATGGACTGCCGCACTGTCTCGGTGTTGACCTCGCGGTCTAATGCCACCTCGACGTCCTTCATGATGTCGTACATGATGGTGCCCAGGCGCCCGGCGAAGAGGTTGGTCTTGAAGGGATTGGGCATCATCAGGAAGCTGCGCATGTCATGGCCCCATATGGGATAGAACATGGATATGGCGCCCTTGGCCAGGGAATATTCGTTGGACAGGAAGGCCCTCTTATCGCGAGGGATGAAGGTGTGACGGCCGCTGGTGCCGCTGCTGTAGGCCACGTCCATTCCAGCGTCGTTGAAGGATTGGATGACCTCGTCGTGGGTGGGCTCCTTGCTCCTGATGCGCACCTTGGGCAGCTCGCCGGTATAGATGTTGGCCAGCCAGAGGGCGAACTCGCGCCCGGATGGGTAGCTCTTGAAGAAGTCACTGGAGACCACAGGCACCTGGTTCAGGTCCTCCGCCGATCGGATCTTATCGGGGTCGAACTTGAGCTCGTCGCAATATGTGCGGTAGGTGCGGTTGCTCTGAAAATGCCGATTTAGCTGGTACTTGACCGCCTTGAACCGGAGCTCGTCCGCCTCTCTGTTCTCGAGACGAAAATAGTGGGATGGACCGTAGACGGCTTGCTCAGAAGGTGTCCATCCTTTGTGGTCCGGAATATATTGAGCGGTAAGGGCATCGAACTTGCTGATGTACTCGCCATACTCCATTGGGTTCTCAACGGTACCCGTGTTATAAAGATTTGGTATTATTGTTGCGTCGAAATATTCGACGATTGCCTACATCAACGTTCTTACCCAGTGCTCAGGTCCATCGATGATATTATATGTATGCAAGTAATTGCTTACATAATTAGGTGGACAAGATGCCAAGCGTTCCCGATGCCAAGGTCCCGAAGGCTCGAGAGAAGGTGCTGGACTCCGCGTTCGCGCTGTTCGCGGAAAAGGGGTACGATGGCACGACCACCAAGGAGATCGCCTTCCTGGCCGGGGTGAACGAGGTCACCCTTTTCCGCATTTTCCGGAGCAAGGAAGCGTTGTTCCATCTGGTGGTACTGGAGAAGCTGCCGGTCCACAACATCCAATCCGTGGTGGACTTCGATGCGGAAGGTCCAGTGGAGGAAATGCTGGTCGAGAACGCGCGGAAAGTGCTGGGCGTTCTGAAGGAGAACCGACATTTCTTCATGATGCTGGTAGGGGAGATCTGGAGACATCCGGAGCTCAAGAGTGACATCGGGGCCATGGTCTTCGACCGAGCCGCCCAGTTCTTGGCCATACAATTGCAGGGCCTCATGGACCAGGGCCGCCTGCGTCAGGTGGACCCCTACGTGGCCGCCCGGTCCTGGATGGGGGTGGTGCAATCGCACTACCTCATGAACTACCTGATGGGCACGGGGAACGTGGACCCGGCGGAGGAGGAACGGCTGTTGAGAGGCTTGGCCGACATATTCGTGAACGGCGCCGGGAACCGGGAGGGAAGCTGATGGCAGACGATGGATACGCGGTGATTACCGAAGGCTTGCGGAAGGAGTACGCGGACATCGTGGCGGTGGCGGACCTGCGTCTCAGGATACCTTCCGGGTGCATCTACGGGCTGATCGGCCCCAACGGTTCCGGGAAGACCACGGCCATCAAGGTGCTCATGGGGTTGGTGAGATCCACCGCGGGCTCGGCCACGGTGCTCGGGCAGCCCGTTCCGATCAAAGCCAAGGATAATCGGGTGAGCTATATGCCCCAGGAACTGGCACTGTACACCGACCTGACGGTGCATGAGAACGCCCAGCTGTTCTCCGAGCTGAACGACATGGAGCCATCGACCTTCATGGAGAGGGAGAAGGAGGTGCTCCAGGTGGTCGGTCTGCTGGAGAGGAAGGATGACCTGGTCGGTCATCTGAGCGGGGGAATGCAGCACCGTGCGTCGTTAGCCTGCGCGCTCATCAGCGTCCCGACGCTGATGTTCCTGGACGAGCCGACCGTCGGCGTGGACCCGGAACTGCGCTCGGGGTTCTGGGAGCATTTCCGCATGCTCAAGGGAAAGGGGATGACCGTGGTCCTCACCACGCATTACATGGACGAGGCCTCGCGCTGCGATCTCGTGGGCATGATGCATAAAGGACGGTTAATCGCCGAGGGGGCGCCAGCGGACCTTCTCCAGGAGACCGGGCGCGACAACCTGGAGGACGCGTTCATGGAGTTCATCCGGAGGTGCTGCTCATGAACGCCAAAAGGACGTTCGCGGTGACCAGGAAGGTCCTCCGGTCGCTCAGGCACGACCGCCGCACGGTAGGCTTTCTGGTGCTCATGCCCATCTTCATGATCGCCATCTTCGGCTTCACCTTCGGCGGGGAGGTCAAGGGCGTGGAAGTGTACGTGGTGAACTTGGACGAGGGCGCAGGCAACGTTTCTTATGCCGACCTCATCGTCGCAAACCTGCAGCACGACGAGACGCTGAATATAAAAGAGATAATCACGCCGTCCTCCGGCCTGGCCGATCCTGTGGCCTATGGTCGGGACAAGGTGGTGAACGGTGAAGCTTGGGCCTGCATCGTGTTCCCGGCCGATTTCACCTTGGACATCGTTACCTATGTTCCGGGCAACTCCTCCATCTTAGACACGGCCTCGATAACGATGCTCCTGGACGGCAGCAACACCAACATCATGCAGTCCGTGACGTCCACCGTACAGACGTCCATGGCCGTGGTGCTATACCAGGACATCGGGTTCACCTCCCCCGTCCGCGTCAGTGTGGACATGGTGTACGGAGACGACATGGAGTTCATCGATACGTTCGCGCCAGGCGTGATATCGCTGGCGGTGATGATGGTGACCTTCATGCTCTCCATCATCTCCTTCATTCACGAGAGGACCACCGGGACCTTGGCTCGGCTACTCTCCACCCCGGTGACGGAAGGGGAGGTGGTGATGGGCTACGCCATCGCCTTCGGCCTCATCGGGCTGGTGCAGTCGCTGATGGTGCTGGCCACGGCGCTCATCCTCTTCGATGTGCAGGTGGAGGGATCGCTGCTGCTGGTGCTCCTCATCATATTCCTGCTGGGCGTGGGGATGCAGGGGCTCGGTTTCCTGCTGTCCGCTAACGCCAGAACGGAGTTCCAGGCCATCCAGTTCATCCCGCTGATACTGTTCCCCTCCATCCTGCTGTCCGGGGTCTTCTGGCCCATTCAGGCGGTGCCGGAGGTGCTGAGGCCGATCTCCTACTTCCTACCGCTGACCTACGCCGTGGACGGGGCGCGCTCGGTCATGGTCCGGGGCTGGGGGCTGGAACAGGTTTGGCCAGACCTGGTGATACTAACGCTGTTCGCCGCGGCCATGCTGGCCCTGAGCGTGCTGCTCATGAAGAGGAGATGACGGAGGGTCTCAGGAAACCGCTTTCAAGGCTCGCATGGCGTTCAGGGTGACCCATTTGCTATCGCGCTCGTTGGTCTCGATGGAGGTTATGAAGCGGCCGTGGAAGTGGTTCTCCTGCTTCCAGCGGCCGTTATTTCCCTGCTTGCTGAGCACCAGCTCGATGGTCTCGTCCATGCGGTCGTCCCTGACACCAAGCCTTCCCAGGATGCCCAGTATCTCCACCAGGTCGGTGTTCCACATCAGCGGAAATCCGAAGCTCAGCCAGTTTTTCCGGGATATCTCCTTTAACTCGGGAGGCCGGTAGAAGATGCGCTGCGTCAGGAGGAACTCTACCCCCTCCTCGACCTTCTCCCTCATGCCTTTTATTCGTTCCCCTTCCGGAACTTCCGCCAGAGCCTTCAGGACCTTCACCGCACCGGAACGACAGGTGTGATCCCTCCAGCATAGATCGTACTGGTATGGCCATTCCCGGTCGGGATAAGGTCCAAGATCGAACCTCTGGTACTGGGAGATCCATCGGTAGCCCCGGTGGACCCGCTCATCGTTCCCATATCCCAGGCGGACAAGGGCGAAGAGCATGTTGGCCGTCAGGCAGCTGAACACGGTCCGGTTCCCACCGTTCTGGTCCGTGCCTTTGTACGAGAAACCTCCGGAAGGGCGGTGTTGGCTCCAGCGTAGGACGAACTCGCAGGCGTTCCTTATCCTTTCGTCATTGGGATCGGCGCACATCTCGGCCAATACGATCAGGTTCCACACCGTGCCCTTGTACTTGGAGTTCTGGTAGAAGTGCTCGGGCAACCCCCAGTGACCACCGGGCTCTTGCTTGGCCAGCACTTTGGGGACGACCCCTTTCTCCATTATCCGGCGTTTGGCCTCGCGGACCTCTGGGTCGTCATCCCTCTTCCCGAGGAGATCACGCAAGGCCAGGTATCGGACCGATGGGTTGCTCTCTTCCAGCAACCATTCGGTGGGGTCGCCCTTGAGCTGGGAGGTCCAATCGGTCATGATATTATCCTGAAGAGCCTTTAATAAAGTTTGAAAAATGTTATTGGCCCATCATTCGGTGGGCTTGCCGTCGTACTCCTCTGGCTCCTTAATCGCGTCGGCCTTGGTGTGGCGGACGGTCTTGTCGATATGCTCCGGCGGGGAGTAGATGGTGTACAGCTTGAGGCTCTTCTTGGCCGAGGTGTTGATCACGTTGTGCCTGGCCCCGGAGGGCACGACGACCGCGCTGCCATCCTGGACCTTATGCTCCACGCCGTCGATGACGACCTTGCCCTCGCCCTCCTCGAAGCGGAAGAACTGGTCCACGGTGTCATGGACCTCCTCGCCGATGTCCTCGTTCGGCCTCAGGTTCATCAGCACCAGCTGGCTGAACTTGCCGGTGTAGAGCACGTGACGGAAATCGGTGTTCTTCAGGGTCTCTTCCTCGATGTTCGCTGAAAATCCTTTCTTGGTCTTCATGTGATCACCATTTCCTATGAGAATGAGGTCTATTAGTTGGCCGCCGTTATTTATCCTTTTTACTGCGAAAATTGCGATTAGATATCATTCCATCTTTTTCTCGTCAGCCGACCTTCTTCAGGTTCCCCCGGTCGTCGTAGACGAACCCCTGGAAGCACACTTCGCGCTCCGCTTTCGAACGCACCTCCTTCAAGATGCTCTGGTAGATACCTGAGGCCATGTTCCGGGAGAACTTGGATTCAGGGAACAACAGGACCAAGGCTCCGAGGCTCTTTCCTACGTCGATGTAATCGTCGAAGTACTTCAGCTGCCCGGCGGTCGATTCGGACTCGATGAACTCCAGGCTCTGCAACTCTCCGTTCTTGAGCACCTGCAAGGCGCAGCGCAGCCCCGAATCGTCCATGGCCAGCTTTACCTCGACATCGGGAATGACCTTCATTATCTGGGCCGATCTTCGGTTCGCCACCATCTCGATGAAGGCGCTTATCTCCTCTCGCATGACCAGGGATTATACTTCTCAGGGCATCATCCTATGCCTCTTTCGGCTCAAAGGTAGGTGTTGCCCAGCCTCCCGTCGTCTGACACCCCACCGTTGGGGATGAAGCCGCTGTGCGATACGCCGTCGCCATTGTCATCGTAGGTCGGAGTTTGGCATGAGACCGAGGTTATGGCGGCGAAATTGAAGGCCTCCGCCAGGGAGACCTTGCCATTGAAATCCATGTCTGCGATATCATATCCCCAGTAGCTCTTTTGGAACGCGTGGATGAGGTTGTAGGTGAAGTCGCCGTTCGGAAAGTTTGGATTGTCGACCGCACCCTGACTTTCCAGGCAAGCGGTCATGATTATCCTGTTGCTGTGCGCCTTAAGGTCCCAGGTGAAACCGCCCGAATAGCACAGGTCCAAGATGATGATGGCCTTTTCACACTTGATATTATAGAGGTTTGTGTTCAGTTGGTCATCTCTATAGACATCATGCCAAAGGGAGATGTATTCGTCATTTCCTTGGTCGTTGCTCGGCTCATTCCCCGTGCTCGGTGCACAGGTACCATGGTCCGTAGCATAGAAGAAGAACGTGTCCTCTGTCGTCATGACCTCGCTCAGGTTGTTCAATATAGTGGTGATATGAGCGGCTGAGGCGGAACAATCGACCGGTATCTGACCGTCCGCGCCCACACCGTCGTTATAGATAACAAAGATGTTCGCCGGATCGTAGCTATAATCCTGGACCAATACGGAATAGACCAGCACCAGGTCGTTCCAGAAAGAGGGCCATGCATTCTGCGAGTTGACCCCTCCGCTGATGAGCACGGCATATTTGGTCGCCGAATGCTCGGGCGGGATCAGCATAGGAACGTCGATTATGTAAAAAGGCGGCTCGAGGAGCGGAAGCAGTTCCAATGAATATTTGTCGGTCCCGAGGTAGACCTTCTCGTCTACATCGGCTGATTCGAACACCTCTCCCTTGATCAGGTATTTCCCGAATTGGGTCGCATCGTCAGGCAACGGGTTATCGATCCTGAGGAACTCCGATGTGTTCAATGGTCGCCTGATCTGGGTCAGATAGGGGTCGGATATCAGCATTCCCATTCCGTTGTTCTTCACGTAGTAACCTTCGACCGTGACCGTCTCGCCGACCAAGCTTTCCCAGTCATCCCCTTTGAGGTCGGCTATCTGGATGGGGACGTCCTCCTGCTTCACCCCATCGTTGGAACTGACCATGAACTGGAAGACGTTCAGCACCAGCAACAGGACGACCGCGCAAACTAGAATCAACTGGATGGTCTTGCCTCGCTCCATATGAACCCCGTTGATTTCATTGATGGGCAGGTTGATAATGATTGGCAAGAACATACGCGTGATCGAGCAGGGAAACATTGATGTCCATCCAACGCACGTCCATGTCGGGTATTCACATGAAACGATCATTGGGCGCGAAGAGCCTGGTCTATCCGAACCCAGTATTTCTGATAGGCACCTACGACAAGAAGGGCGAGCCGAACCTCATGACCGCGGCCTGGGCCGGGATATGCTGTTCCAATCCGCCGGCCATAGGTGTCTCGCTGCGCGCGGCCACGTATACCCATGGGAACATCGTGGACCGCCAGGCGTTCACGGTCAACGTGCCCTCGGAGGACCTGGTGGCCGAAGCCGACTACCTTGGCATGAGGTCAGGCAGGGACGAGGACAAGTTCGCGGCCACCGGCCTCACCCCGGTCCGATCCGAACTGGTAGACGCCCCTTATTCCGGGGAATGCCCCATGGTACTGGAGTGCCGTTTGATACATACGGTGGAGGTCGGCCTGCATACGCATTTCATCGGGGAGATCGTGGACGTCAAGGTGGACGAGGAGGTGCTGGACCAGGACGGGGTTTGCCAGATCTCCAAGGTCAGGCCGTTCGTGTACACGCCTGGCGACCGCGGCTACTACCGCATCGGCGACAGGATCGCCGGAGCCTTCGACCAGGATAAGGTCAGGCTGAAGAAGAGTTAGGGAAAAAGCTATCCCGATATTCTTCAATGGACTTCGATCGAACGACTGAATTTAAAGCACTGGAACGATTTGACCGGGGATGCTGAGCCCGTCGCGGAACGAAGGAGACCGAGCATGAAGGAAAAAGATAGGATCGCATTGACCAGGGAGAAGCGGGAGGAGATGGTCGCGGCCATCAAGGCCTATTATCTGAAGGACCGCGAAGAGGAGATAGGCCAATTGGCGGCGAGCATGCTCCTGGATTTCGTCATTGATGAATTGGCCCCGGAGTTCTACAACCAGGGGGTCGTGGATTCATGCAAATACATGAGCGAACGGATAGAGGACATGCAATCGTTGCTGCTTTGACCATTCTTTAGACTGGACCAGATAGGTCGAACGTTGTGTTTGAAAAACGGCATCCTTTAAGATAAGCTAGGGAGCTATCTCGAGACCATGGACAGTTACCCCTTCGTAGGCGAGGTGAAACAGGACCGCGGCTGGGAACAGGCCGGGTGCGAATGCGAGATGTGCAACACCTATGACCTGAGGGGGTTGTGGAAATGCCAGTGCGGATCACTTAACGTTTCTAAAAACGAGACCTGCTGGAAGTGCAGTCTCCGTAGGCCCTGCGGTAGATAGTGTGATCAGAACTGAGAGATCGGATCATCTTTGATCCAACCATAGGATCGAACCTCACTTCACTTTGAAGAGCACGTGAGACAAGAATATCATCCAGGCGATGTCAATGACGGCGCATACCGTGGCCGGGACCGCTGCCACCGGCCCTATGAGGCCAATGGCCAGGGTGGCGGCCATTCCCGTGTTCTTGTGCGACGCGAACAGCACCTCGGGGACCCTCTTCTCGTGGGGAACGTTCTTGCGCCGGAGGTACCAGTTCCAGATCAGCCCGATGCCGAATATCCTCAGCATCGCCGCGGTCAGCAGCATGGAGAGCAGCGTCCAGTCGTGAAAGAATATATGCCTGTTCGGACCGGCAATCGCTATGATGAGGATGGCAAATGTCACGTTCAACGCCGCCGACTTGTGGTCCTGACGGATGTTCAGTTTCCGCAGGGGGCGGGAGGCGCAGAGCGGCAGTACGATCAGCAGACTGACGTCGAAGATCAAGATGCCCACGTCTATGGCCTGCCCCAGGAACAAGAGGGTCACCAGGGGCGTGAAGGCCAGGGCGATGATGTACAACGCCGCCGTCGAGACGAGCGTCGGTTCCAGGTCCCCCTTCATCATGTAGGTGAACGGGACCACCGATATCGCCGACGGGACCGCCGCCGCGATTATCCAGCCGGCCCGCAGATCGCCCTCGAACAGGAACGATATCAGGATGGTGGCGCCGGAGGCCAGCACCATGGAGAGCAGGAAGGCCCGGCGGATGGAGACGGCGTGGTCCTTGACCTTCAGGCCGCGCAGCTGCAGGTTCGTCAGCGATAAGGACATCATGATCACCAGCGTGATCATGGCGATGTTGCTGTTGGTGAGGACGAACAGATCGGGAAAACCGCCCAGCGCCAACGCTATGATGAAGGACAGCGTCATCATGACGGCGTTGTTCCCCAGGAGGCGCAGGACGTCCATGGCCCCTGAAGGCTAAACGGTGATTAACGGTTTTCGCCGGTGCCTTCGTTGAACATATGGAGATCGGCGATTCGATCGTTCATAAATAAAAAAAATGAAAATAAAAAGGTTTGCCGATAGCCAGATCAGTTGCCCAGCATGGCCTTCAGGTCGGCGTCGACGTCCCCTATGGGCATCCAGTTGAACTTCTCCTGGATGACCTTCCAGTTGTTGGGGCTTATGAACGCCGGCACAGTGGGTCCGACCCTAACGTTCTTAACGCCCAGGGCCAGCAGCGTATAGACTATGGCGACCGCTTTCTGCTCGAACCAGGACAGGACGATGCTCAGCGGCAGCTCGTTCACGCCCACGTTGAACGCTTTCGAAAGCGCCAGGGCGATCTGCAGCGCGGAGTAGGTGTCGTTGCACTGCCCGATGTCCAGCAGGCGGGGGATGCCGGTGCCCTCGATGGTCCCGAACTCCCGGTCGTTGAAGCGGTACTTGCCGCATGCCAAAGTCAATATGACGCAGTCCTTGGGCACCTTCTCGGCCAGCTGCGTGAAGTAGTCGCGGCCCGGGGTCGTTCCGTCGCATCCGCCGATGAGGAAGAAGTGCTTGATCTTGCCGGCCTTGACCGCCTCGATTATCTGGGGAGCGAGGGAGAGCACGGCCTTGTGATGGAAACCGGTGCTGATGTGTATGCCCTGCCTCTCGGCCAGGTCCCCGATCCTTTTAGCGTGCTCGATTATCTGCGAGTAGTCGGCCCTCTCGATGTGCTTGACGTTGTCCAGGGCGGTGATGCCGGTGGTGTACAGACGGTCCCGGTAGCTCTCGGGCGGGTTCAGCACGCAGTTGGTGGTGGCCAGGACCGGGCCGCCGAACTCGGCCCACTCGGTCTTCTGCTTCTGCCAGGCGGAGCCGTAGTTGCCCACCAGGTGGGAATATTTCCTGAGCTTGGGGTAGCCGTGGGCCGGAAGCATCTCGCCGTGGGTGTAAACGTTCACGCCGGTGCCCTCGGTCTGCTTCAGCAGCGCCTCCAGGTCCAGATAGTCGTGCCCAGTGACTAGGATGCCGGGGCCTTTCTTGACGCCAGTGAAAACGGAAGTGGGGGTGGGATCGCCGAAGAACTCGGTATTGGCCTCCTGCAGGAGCTCCATGGCCCAGTAGTTGATCATCCCGGCCTTCATGATGAGGTTCCAGTGGTCCTCGGTGGAGAAGTCCACGTTGGTGAGCGTCTTGAACAGCGCCTCGTGCATGAAGGCGTCGATTTCCTCGTCCCTTTTTCCCAGAACGCGGCAGTGGTAGGCGTAAGCGGCGATGCCTTTCAGTCCGTAGATCAGCATCTCCTGCAAGCTCTGAATGTCCTCGGTCTTGCCACACACCCCGCGGGTGGTGCAGGCCACGCCTTTGGCGGTCTGCTGGCATTGATTACAGTACATTGACATGTTCGCACCTTGGTCCTAACAAATTGATTATAATATATCAAGTCTGCCACTATAAACGATAGGATTATTACTCATAATGACTATGTGTTATAGAGAGAAGGTCGATTTGATGAAGTTGGACGACAAGGACCGGACCATAATATCCATGTACGCCGAGGACCCCGGCGTCTCCCAGGAGAGCATAGCTAAAAAGGTGAAGCTCTCGCAGCCCTCCGTGGCGGCCAGGATCGCCAAGCTGAAGGAGAGCGGGGCCTTGGCGCAGCAGCTGGGCGTCAACCCGCTGAAGTTGGGGCTTTACCTGGCCAAGGTGGACATATCTTCCACCAGGCCGGACGAGATATTGCGCATGTTCAGCGGCTGCCCCTACTTCGCCAATGGGTTCACCATCTCCGGGAAGAGCAATCTATGCCTGTTCTTCTTCAGCGAGAGCATCGCCACGCTGGAATCGATCGTCAACGGACACCTCCGCTCCAACCCGTCGGTGACCGACGTCGATTTCAACATCGTCATCACGTCCGAGAGGGACTTCATCGTCCCTTCCGTGCTGACCTTCGAGCATTGCGACGACGCTCCCTGCGGGATCAAGATGAACTGCCGGGACTGCCCCTCGTTCAAGTCGGTCAAGTGCATGGGGTGCCCGGTGACCGGACAATATCAGGGGACGCTGTACTGAACGGAGAATCCTCGCGATTCGGTAAGGGTTGCCTCACCTGTTTGGCCCGGACCTTTCCTCCAGCCCATTCTTATCGACGGCAATACGGAACAGCAACCTCTTCCCTACCTTCATCTTCTCCAGGAATCCCTTATCGGCCAGGAAGAGCAGGTCCGATCTCGCCGTCTGGAGCACCACGTTGAACTTTGTTGATACCTCCATGATCGAAACTGGCTCCCCCTTGTGCTTGATCATGTCCTTCAGTATCTCCGCCTGACGGAAGTTGAGCTCCGGATGAGTTGATATCAATCTCATGGCATCGCGCTGTTCCTTCTGTTTCCTGGCAATGTATTGGCGGGTGTTGTCGAGCGCCTTTTCCATGCATTCCAGGTTGTAGTTGATGAAGTAGGTGACGTCGTTATCATCCGTCTCCGCGTACAGATAGGCCAGACCGTATCTCCCCTTGCTGCTCTTGATGATCTTGGAAATGGCCATGTGCTCGAAGAGCCAGTAATTGCGCTTAAGCCCATACCAGTACATCAGGGCCCTGGCCAGTCTTCCATTCCCATCGACGAACGGATGGACGTAACCGATCATGAAATGGAGCATTATGGCCTTGACCAGGGGATGCTGGAATCCCGGACCGTCCTGGCCATTGGCGAAGGCGCAGAGGTCCTCCATGTAGGACTGGACCTTGGTGAACGATGGAGGCCGGTGGTACACCTTGTCGAGCTCGAACGGGTCGGCCACCACGACATCGTCGTCGGTGCGGAACCGCCCTTCAGAGGCCTGGTCCTCCAACGTACCATTGGTGATGGACCGGTGCAGATCGAGGATGATCTCGATGGTGAGCGGCCGGTCCTTGATCTCCTTGAGCTTCTGCATGGTGAGATAGTCGTTAACGATCATCCGCTCGGAGGACGAACGGGGCTTCCGGTTATCCCGGAGCATCCGTTTGGCCTCCTTGGTGGTGGTCACCGCTCCCTCGATCTGGCTGGATGCTATGGCCTCCTCCATCAGCGAGCTGATCACGTATCTGTCCATCTCGTGCTTCATCAGCGGTTCCTCGATGATCACCAGACCCGAGGCCCCGGTATCTATCAGGTGAAGGATGCGATGAGCTTCGTTCGTCAGGTTGTAAGCGAGCGTTATGTCATGGAACATTGCGTGCATGGATCGGCTTTGCCGGGACATCTTCATGAACGCCCATATCGCCTCTGGGTCCATCGGAAGGTCCTTTCGCCTGAGCTCGTCCCAATGAACGTACTCCTCGTTGTAGCGCCTCACCAGATCGAGAGCTTCCTTGTTCTTGGCGACGTCCGTGGACAAGGCTTTCGGCAATAGCGCACGGTAAGGCTTGGGCCTCTCAGGCATTTTCACGAAGGTTCACACCGAAGAAATAGAACAACGACTGGGATAATAAACTATCTGCTAATTTAGTACATTTTAGCAGATATTAGCAGTTGGGAAGATATTGGTTCAATTGGAGATGAAAATTCATATTTACTGCTAATTTAGCACATTTTAGCAGATTTTAGCAGTTACGATGATGGCCGGTTTCGGGGCGGTCCTTTTCTCTTCCGCGGAAGGACACGAAGGATAGACCCGTTCATCGGAGAATGGACGGTCGGATGGACATTCCTCGCGCTCCGTCCAGTTCTTCGATCTTTGATTTATTGAAAGAGGGTATTTTGGGAAAAGATTTATTCTTTATTCGGCGTTCCACGGCCTGTGAGGCGCAGGGAGCTCGCCGGGATCTTGCTGTTCGTGGGCATCACGCAGTTCGCCCTCCTGACCAACATCGCCGAGACGCAGTACCCCGGCTTCAGCATCCGGAACACACTGCTGTCCGACCTGGGCGTTTGGGGAAAGCCTTCGGCCCTGATCTTCAACGCCTCCCTGGTCATATTCGGCGTTCTCGGACTGGCCATTGGATTCGTCCTGAAAGGGGATAGGAAGCTGACCTTTATCCCCCTCCTGTTCGGGCTCAGCGGCCTCGGCATGCTGATAATGGGCGTGTTCCCGATTTCCGTGGAATGGGTGCACGACGTGGGGGCGTTCCTGGCCTTCGTCCTGATAGCCCTGGCGGCGCTATGCTGCTACTGGACATTCCCTGGAGCGTTCCGTTTCGTCTCTCTAACGCTGGGCGCGATCGCCTTCATCACCATGACCCTGTACAAGGGAGGCGTGTACGTGGGGCTGGGGGCGGCAGGCATGGAACGGATGATAGTCTATCCGTTGTTCCTGTGGATGGCCGCCTTCGGGACGGCTCTGTTCCTAAGCGATGAGAATTACCGCGGGGACAGCCTCCTGCACCGTTTCTTCAACTGCTGCGTCCGGCGCATCTGTGTTCCCCAATCGTCGTAGCTGGGTCCTTGAAAGATCTTTCTTTCAATCCACCTTCTTCAAGGTCCCGCGGCTTTCGTAGACGAAACCTTGGAAGCTCACCTCGCATTTCGCCTTCAGACGCACCTGGCTCATGATGCCCTGATAGATGGCCGAGGCCATGTCCCGGGTGAACTTGGACTCGGGGAAGAACAAGACCAGCCCACCGAGGCTCTGAGCCACCTCAATGTAATCGTTGAAGAACCTGCCCTGCCCGGCGGTGGACTCCGACTCGATGAACTCCAGGCGTTCCAATTCCCCGTTCCTGAGCACTTGCAGAGCACCTCTCAGCCCCGACTCGTCCATGTCCAGTTTCGTCTCGAGCTCTGGTTCGGCCTTCCGGATCTGCTCTGCCCTCTTCCTGGCCACCATCTCGAGGAAGACCTTTGTCTGCTCATGCATGTTGATAGGTTATACTTCTTGACTCATCATTATATGCCCAACTTGGAATCGTAGTAGGGAGGCCTTACGGCCTCCTGTTAGAGTTCACTTCTTCTTGCGTTGGAAGATGAGATATCCTGCACCTCCCACGATGGCGATGATCACCACCGCTCCCGCGATGAGCAGCATGCCATCCGAACCAGACGATCCGTCGTCCACATCCTCCGCGAGCATCTCGAGGTCGCCGAGATCGTTCGTCCCTCCCAGCTCGACGGTGACGTTCTCCACGGTCAGCGTCTGGTAGCCGTCCTTCGAGGCGGTGATGTTGAAGGGACCGAATATCTCGAACCCGTAGCCGAAGCTGAAGCTCCCGTCCGCTCCGGTGACCTGGGTCTCGGAGGAGGTGCTGTTGCTTATCATGACCGTCACGCCCGTCAGGGGATCGCCGTTCTCGTCCACGATGACCCCTACGAACAAGGTCAATTGGCTGGTGTTGAAGGTCCAGGACATCTCCAGTCCGTTGCCCGCCAGGTCCTTTCCGGAAATGGTGACCTGGTACTCGATGTTCCAGTTCAGGGTCTGATCGGGGTCGAAGGTGGCGGTGTTCCCGCTCCAGGAAACGTGTCCGGGTACGCCATCAATGACGATGCTCACCGAGGTGGCGTTCATAGCCTCGGAGAACTCCACTACGATGTTCGTATAGATAGGGACCCAGTTCCCGGTCGGCGATACCTCGGCCATCGGCGCTGTGACATCTATGGCGAACGTCACGTTAAGCGCGCGCTCGTTGCCGGCGTTGTCCACCACCTTGATGTAGATGGTGAACGCGCCGTCCTCCAGATCGAACAGGATGTTCCTGGCCGAGGCGCCGAGAGTGGCGTTGTCCCAGCCTGTACCGTTGAAGATGCTGACGTTGATGTATGCTATGCCGGAGAGAACGTCCTCGGTCATCCAGGTCACGTTCACGCTGGTGGAGCTGAGCAGCGCGCCCTCGCTCGGCGAGGTGATGTTCAGCGTCGGGTCGACGGTGTCGACGGTCAAGGTGATGCTGGCCTCGGCGAAGTTGCCCAGGGCGTCGTATGCCCTTACGACCGCGGTGTATACGCCGTCGCCCAGGGTCAGCTGCCTGCTGGTGATCGAGGAGGCGAGGGAGACGTTGGTCCAACCCTCCCCGTCGTAGCAGCAGAACAGGTAGCTGTCGATGCCGGAGAGATCGTCCTCGGCCGTCCAGTTGACCGTGACGGTGCCGTTGTTCGTGATCGAGCCGGTCGCGGGCGAGATGATCTCTATGGACGGCCCAGCGGTGTCCACGGTGAAGGAGACGCTCGATCCCAGATAATTGCCCGCGTTGTCCGTGACCCTTACCGCGACGGTGTACTCGCCGTCCTCCAGGGTCAGTGCTCTGCTCCGAACCGAGGAGCCGAGGGTGGTGTTCGACCAGGATTCTCCGTCGAAGATTCCGAACATGATGCTGGCGATTCCCGAGGCGCCGTCGCTGGCCGTCCAGTTGACCGTAACGGCGCCGCTGTTGGTCGACGAATCGCTGACCGGCGAGGTGATGGCCAGGGAAGGCGCGGTCTTGTCGATGCTGAACGTCACCTCGTCGGAGACGGAGTTCCCGAGATTGTCGACTATGGTCACGTTCACGGTGTGCGCGCCGCTGGTGGCGCTCAGAGCGTAGCTGGTGGCTGACGAGCCGATCTCGACCTGCCCACCGCCGTCCACGGAGACGTAGACGTGCTTGCCGGTGTTGTTGCCGTAGTAGGTCCATTCCACCGTGGGGTCGTTGGTGTACGAGCCGCCGACAGGGGAGGTTATGCTCACGGAGAGGGGGATGACGTATGCTATGCTGGAGTTGTCCCCGTTGCCGACGTCATTGTGCGCCGCCACGTGGAAGGCGTACTCCTGACCGGTGGTGAGGCCGTTGACGGTGAAGTTCAGGTCAGTGGTCGTCCCGATCTCCGCGCCGTTCTGAAAGACGGCAAAGTGGTCGATGGATAGGCCGCCATTGTCGGCCGGGAGGTCCCAGGCCAACCGGGCCCAGTCGTCGCCCGCCGTCGCGGTCAGGTTCTGCGGGGCCGAGGGTCGCTCGAACATGACGGTCGGTATGCCCTGCCAGGTGGGGGTGGTGAAACCGATGGCCCCTTCGTAGAAGTAGATGACGAGGCTCCCGGTGCTGCCCTCTATCCACCTGTCGCCCAATACGGGGGCGTCCCCTTTGAAGGTCATGGAAGCGAGGACCGTACAGTAGGCGAACGCGCCGTACCTGATGTTTGTGAGATCGCTGCCGAAGGTCACGTTGGTCAGGGCTATGCAGTTCCAGAAGGCCATGTTGTCGATGCTGGTGACGTTGTCCCCCATGCTGACGGAGACGATGTGCTCGCACCATTGGAACGCCTCAAGGGCGATGACGGTGACGCTCTCTGGGACGGTGTACGCGCTGGTGGTGTTGCCGATGGGATAGTACATCAGCGTGCTAACTGGCTTGTCGAAAAGCACCCCATCGATACTGATGTAATACAGGTTGCCGTCCTCGACGCCGATGTATATCAGCGCCTTGCAGTAGTAGAACACCTCGGAGGAGATGGAGGTCACGTTGGCGGGAAATGTGACGGAGACGAGGTGGTCGCAGTTGAAGAAGGCCCTGGTGCCTATGGTGGTGACGTTGGAGGGAATGGTCACGGACGTGAGTGCTAAGCAATAATAGAAGGCCGCGCCCCCGATAATGGTAACGCTGTCGGGGATCGCGTAAGAGCTGCCGGCCTTTCCAGCTGGATATTGAACTATCGTGGTGTGGGCCTCGTTGAATAGGATGCCGTCGACGCTGTCGAAGAAGGGGTTGTCCGGGTCCACAAATATCGAGGTCAGATATGAGGTCTGCAGGAAGGCGCCGTAGCCTATGCTGCTGACGTTGGCGGGTATGGTCAGCGAGGTCAGTCCGTCGCAGTAGAAGAAGGCGTAGGTGCCGATGGTGACCAGGCTCTCTGGCAGGGTGAGGCTGGTGATGGCGGCGTTGTAGAAGGCGTAGTACTGGATCTCGGTGACGTTCTTGCCGAATGTGAGGGAGGTCAGGGAATAGCAGTTGAAGAAGGCCTGCTCCTGTATGATGGTGACGTTGTCGCCTATCACCAGGGTGCTCAGGGCGGTGCATCGGTAGAAGGCGAAGGCTCCGATGCTGGTGACCGTGTCGGGGATGGTCAGAGAGGTGATGTTGGAGTTCTCATAGAAGGCGTTATCGTTGATACGTGTGACGTTCCTGGTATCTATCACGCTGGGGATGGTGACGCTGCCGCCGGTGCCGTGATAACCGGTTATCTGGACGGAGCTAGCGTCAATTATGGCGTAATCGTAATCGCCATAGGTGTCCGCCGAGGCGGTATCGGACATCAAAGGGAACGAGGTCAAGCATAAGAGCAGAGCCATTACTATGATGACGAACTTGGATCGCATTCATCTCACCTACCGACGATATCGACCGATGTCATGACCGAAGCTGCTCGGTTATTTTACGCGGTAATGAACACATCTTCCGAATTCTTTCCGGATGGCGTTGAGGAAGGATGTTTCCGAGGAACTTGTGTGGAAAAGAGTTGGTGTGGCGTTGATAATTGTTTCCACTCCCGTATTAAAATGAGAATATCTAGATGGTTGGTGAACGGACATGCTCATTGGCGGGCCTGGGGGAACAGAGATCTAGTGCGCCAGATCATTGAGAGGAAGGCCTGGAAAGAGGGTGATTTTTCACGACCATCGATTATGAGCTAGAATTGGGGGATGGGTCTGTTCGCGCAGTGTTCCCTCCAACTTGCGTTGGCAGACGAAGTACTCTGCGCTCTGTAAAAAGTCAACGAACTCGGTCGCATACCACGCCAATTGTTCATATCTTCGACCTTTACCTCTCAAGATGAAGATCGATCCCTGAACATTGGCAAAATCGTCTGCCCCAGGCCGTCATTGATATGATATACGGAGATCGGCCTCGTCCAGATCCTGATATACTTATCAAATTTAACCTGCGGAGCGTCTTCAGTTGTCTCGATGCAGTAGATCTGGAAATTTGTAGATTGGTACAGATCTGCTCCATCGAACAATTATCATTGCTTTTTATCTCTTCCAACAACCTCTTGCGCTTTACACCGCACTGCAATAGTTCGTTAAGCTCGGTGAGATGGATCAGTATGGTCTCGTTCTTTTCTTCGTCATATGAAATCAGATTAACACCATGCGCGCTTGCGAACGTCGTCAGGGCAGAGGCACCCAACCCCGGACCATCGGTCGCATTGACCCATGCGGGTTCCCCATATTTCGAGCAGACATATTCGGCCGATAAGATGATCTCAAAAAAGTTGAATGCGTCTTCGATTTGAATTTTAACTACCTTTATCCCGACATCATGCAAAGCCATTGATATGGAGTTCGTCGCGGCCGTCGACATAGGATTTGCGGAGTGGAAGAGGACCAAAGTTCTAACGGACCTCAAATGGGGTATCAGTGACCTCATTACTAATTCTGGTCTGGACCCTATCAGTGAGATGGCGAATGGTATTTCTATCGTTTCGTCCATCGTTCTGTTGTATTGTGTCATAAATTATATTATTTTTTGTAATATTGCATTATTTTAGAATATTCTTGCTTATACAATAAATAGCTTTTTATCACGCGACATCCAATTAAATTCTGGGATGCACTATGCCAAACTCATTAGTCAAGAGCGCTCTTGCGAGCCTTGAGAATAATAAATCGAAAACGCCGGCTCAGGAGAAAGCGGCGACGGAATGCTCCTCTGCCGATGAGGAGATAAGGAAGATCGCCCAGCAGCTCGATGTGTGCATTAAGATCATCGGCTGCGGTGGCGGCGGATGCAACACCATAAACCGCTGTGTGGACGAGAGCATAAATGGGGCACAGCTGTGCGGCATCAACACCGACGTGAAGCATCTTCTAACCATACGAACCCCGGCCAAGATATTGATCGGAAAGACGACCACCCGTGGCCTGGGAGCGGGGGCGATACCCAGAGTGGGGGAGCAGGCGGCGCGGGAGAACGATACCGAGATCAGCAACTTCCTCAATGGAGCGAACATCGTGTTCATCACGGCGGGAATGGGAGGGGGGACGGGCACGGGAGCGGCGCATTATGTCGCCCAGATGGCGAAGGAACGGTGCCGGGCCATGACCATCGGGGTTGTGACCCTGCCCTTCAAAGCCGAGGGAACAATTAGAATGGAGAACGCCCTCGACGGCCTTGAAAAGCTGGCCCGAGTCACGGATACCACGATCGTCGTTCCGAACGATAGACTGCTCGACCTGGTGCCGAAGCTGCCGATCGAGCAGGCGTTCAAGGTGGCGGACGAGGTACTGATGCAGACGATCAAGGGCTTGACAGAGATAATAACCAAGCCTGGCCTGGTGAACCTTGACTATTCTGACATACTCACGCTCATGAACGAGGGCGGGGTGGCTTTCGTAGGCATCGGAGAGGCGAACAGAAAAGACACCGACGATCCCGTCAAGGAGGCGGTCAAGGAGGCCATCAGCTCACCATTGCTCGGTGACATCGCCGTGAAGGAATCGAAGGGCGCGCTGGTGCGCATCGTCGGCGGGCCGGACATGACCGTCGATGAGGCGCAGAAGGCCGCGGAGTACGTGGGCAAGGCCATCGATCCCATGGCTAGGATCATCTGGGGTTGCTCCATCGAGCCGGCGAACGAGGGGCTCATCAAGGTCCTCTTGATCTTCACCGGCGCTAGATCGAAGTACATGGTCGACTCGATCTCCACGAACGTGGCGGGAAGACTGGGGGTCAAGATGTACAAGCTGGGGGAGACCGTCAACGCAAGGGGTGAGCCCTCGGGAGATGGTGTGGACTTCGTGCATTGAAGGTCATGAGTTGATAGGGGCCTGGAGGGTATCGCAGGAGAGCATATCCAGTTCCCATTTTTTTGCCTCGCCCATATCCGAGGGAGGGGGAAGAGGCAGCTCAGGCCTTTAGAGCCCTCTCAAGATGAACGATGGCCGCCTCCTCGAAACGCCTGGCATCCCTCAATAGTTCAGCTCCCCTACGACCGTCCTCATCGCTCACGTTCTTTTTAGCACCCTGGAACGGGAACATGCTCGCCAGGTCGGTCATGTGCTTGAAAGCCATAGCGTACTCCTCCGAGGCCAGGAGGAGCTCCTCGGTCCATTTTCCCTTCCCTTCCTTGGCCAGCCTTTTTGTGAACTCGGTGCACATCTCCTTTGACTCGGCGAAGCATTGCGTGATGTACGAGTGCCCGAAATAATCGATGAGGTCTTGTCGCCTTGAGGACAGCACGTCCGCCCATTCCGTCAGCGCCTTCGGCCCGCAGACGAACCCATCGACCGTCTTGAAATCCCCCTTGGCATAGTGGATCGCCCTTTTCAAGGCTGCCCGGACTCTCTCATCCCTATCGACCTCTTTCCTCTCGCCGAAGAAGTAAGCGTCTAGGCATCCAGTGGCCTTCAGATCGTAATAGATGATAGGTTCGTCCTTCTGGCCGATATGGCGATAAAGCGTGTCGACCACGTAAGAGGAACCGTCATAACCGTTGACTATGCCGTACTCTGGCAGGTGAAGCCCCCAGAGCACAACGGGCTTGCCCTTGTCAATTGATTTCTTGACCTTCTCGAACAGCTTTCTCGCCTTGTCTATCTCGTTTGGCGAGGGCATTCCTTGCTTTTCGGGGTAGCTTCTATCGTCGAACCAATGCTCCAGATGGATCCCAAGAGATTCCGTCCCCTCCTTAATTGGTTCCCAATTATTGAACGCCGTGGGACCGGCCGGGCTGGTCCTGCCTTTGCTGACGTTCAAGATGAAGGCGTAACCGCTGTATCCGCCCACGTCCACGATGTCACAATCTATTCCCAGCGATCTCAAGCACCCAGCCATTGCTCCAGTGAATGATAGCCAGCAGGACTGATATTCCGCTGGCGCGCTGACCGTCTTCTTTTCCATTTTGACACCTCTATAATATTTCGAGTCGTAAAGGGCACGGAGCTTTTCGCGTTCGACCTCCTTGCGCCATTCCGAGGTCGAATAGACGATGGAGGCTGATTCGAGCATCTCCTTACCGTCTTTCGTCAGACTATAAACGCCCCTTTTGGCGCGACCGACAAGCCCAGCCTTGATCAGTAGGTTCAGATGGTTCACCAGGGCGTTCTTGGAAAGACCGGTCGATTCCACGAGCGAACTCAACTGGAGGTCTCCCGACATCAACAACGATAGGACCTTGACCCTTGCCGGATGCGCCCCCGAGCGCAGCATATGGGCGATGCCTTCTGGTGCTTCCGTCAATATCTGCAGTGGGTCGTCATTTCGCTCTTTTTGGTCCATGCCTTTTTCCTCTCGGATTGGTTCAGACTTTAGTTATAGTTGATATAAAGGTATGCTTTTTAATGAATATTAGTACCATAATTAATGAACAATTCTGACAGATTAAAATATAGCGATATGGTGGCGATCATCATCGAACCTAAGTAAAATTGAAAATTCTTCGATGACTGGATATGCCTTGTGGCGGGTCCGAAGGGTATCGAAAGGAAGACCTGTCCAGTTCCTCTTTTTTCTTACTCATAACGGCATTTCGGTAATCTATTCGATATTATAATAATGTAATGAATTTATTATTGTTTATTTTATTGGGAAGTTGGGAAGAAATGAATTTTCTTCCATATGGATAGGATAAGTGGTCTCTCCCAACTTCGATTGGAAAGCCTTAGAGATTGGGAACGGAAAAAATTGAGGTAAGCCAGTGAAATGGATGGGCCCAAGGAGATGTGGGCTCCAGGAGATCACTGGCTCCGGCGATTTGGGTAATAATTTTTAGGTCTATAAGTTTAGCGGGATATCCTTACAGATGGCAAGGCTGGACTCGCATGGGTAACGAGTATCTTGCATCTCGCATTGTCGAGCAGCTGCGACACCCCCAGATGCATCTTCGTCATATCGTCCACCGTCAGCCCGCAGTACCTTCTCGTCTGCGTTTCCGACGCGTGCCCGAGCGCCTCGACCAGGACCGGCATGTTGTCCGAGTCCGATTGGATGACGAACCTCGCACCCGACCGCCTCAGCGTGCGGTTCCCGATCGAGCGAATGATCCGCGCCCTCTCGGCCGTCCGATGCACGATTCTGTCGATGCCCGTCCCGGCCTCCGAATACGGGTAGAGCTTCCTGCCTTCCCTCCACAATAGATAGGGGTCCGGCACCTTCGTCGAAGGATCCAATTCCTGGGCCTCTGCGATGGTCCTCTCGCGCTCCATCTTCCATTCCTGCATCACCATAAGGGTTTCCGGCGCAAATGCCAAGGGCGCTATTTGCAGGCACCGTGCCCCTTGCCCCTCGCCTCCAAGACCCCCTGGAACTTATCCTGAACGGTCAGACGAACCACTTCGCATCGTCGCATCATCAACCGTAGCTCGAGGTGAATGACCGGTCTTTCCACGCCGCGGGCCGCATCTATCAGCGCCATCGCCTTCTCCACAATCCGATTGACGGCGGTCCGCTGTTCCGCCGTAACCCAGGAGGGCAGATCGTAAGACAGCTTCAGCTTGTTTAAGTTAGACTTCTCCATCGTTTCCCTCTTACGTTCTCACTATCCGGGAGGTCTTAGGGGTTGCGGGGAGAGGGGAGTGAAAAGTGAATATCGTGGCTGCAAAGATTTGCAAGTTTACCGAAAAATATTTGACTCATATTTTGACATTCACTCTGAAATTAGAATGACCCGAATTTATATCATTTCATATTTTTTGGAATAACAATAAGAAGCGCCACAGACCATCAGTATTAATTCTTATAAATTAATCCAATCACACGTTAATGATTAATGACCATGTTCCTAAAGGCAAGATCTACTTAAGAGATGGTCGAGCTCCTGTTCCAGACAATGAATTTACATCGAAGGCGATGAGTGCGAACCGAGGGTCGAATACTGGTCCTGAGTTAGGGCTCAGGAAAGCCCTACGGGCGGTCGGCCTTTCAGGTTATAGATTGCATTGGAAAAAAGCACCAGGTCATCCGGATATAGCATTTCCGGGAAAAAAAATTGCGATATTCGTTCATGGTGATTTTTGGCATCACTGTCCAACATGCAATCTGCCCATTCCAAAGACTCATCATGATTTTTGGAAATCGAAACTCGAAAGGAATGTTCAAAGAGATAAGGAAAAGATAGATGCTTTAGAAAAGGATGGATGGAAGGTAATTGTCTGTTGGGAACACGAAATCAAAAATAATGCCTTAGGATGCGCTAAGAAAATCAAGGAAATCGTAGGTCCGATCAATGGTTTTGAAGATATGTAATGAAGGATTTATTAATATTTCTTGATTAATTCTGCAAAAAGTCCATCGTTTGTAACCTTCCAATTATTAGTTTGATTAATAGCCAATAAAGGTTCCTTAATGATCCACGGCTCATATGTTGAATCGGCTATCCTACTGGATTCGACAATATAAATGTAGTATTTCGATCCCTTTCTTTCAGCCACCCTTATCTCGTTCGAACTCCAATGGAACGATGGTTCCTGGCTGAATGATTTTACCTCGATGAACCGATCAATCTCTTTGGAATCCTTGCTTTCGAAGGAAATGATGTCGTATCCAGCGCCGACATCGAGCTTTGATATTCTTTTAATGCGACTCGATTGCTGATGCTCCAGTAATCGGTTCTTCTCGAAACGAAGGACGAATTCTTCAGCAGCCTCGCCCTGTTCTTCCATTCTTTTTTGAAGCTGCCTAAATTGGGTTAAGGATAATTCTCTCCTCTTCTCCCCAATAACTTCTTCGAATATCCTCAAGAACTCCTTCGAAACGACAAGCTCCCTGTTAAAAGGTGGCGGTAAGAATGTCAGAACACCTAAGTCGATCAATAGTCTCTTAAAGGCTGAGAAACTAAGAGGTATTGACGAGTTGTTGACTACATACCTGTCCTTGATATAGTCATAATTAATTGAAAGGCTTTCGAAGAGCATCTGGAACTGTGAATCATTCCTAACCCAATTCATTACCTCTATGATCATTCCTTTTCGGATGCTTTCAATTGAATCCATAGATTGAAGTTTTAATCCGGATTCGGTCAAACAGATATCCTTAGAGTCCATCCAAACAAACCCTAAGGTCTTTAGCAAAGCCATCGTGCTTTGAGCAGGTATCCTAGAAAAACCTAGATCGTTGGAACAATACTCAACAATCTCGTTCTGATGCCTTTTATCCGATGGATCCAGAAGATTCAAGACGAAAACAATGTCGTTCAAAGATCCAAATTCATCGTATCTTAGAACGCCCTGCATCCGATTCACCGACACAATCCTCGCCTTTTCTTAGCGTAGTCCTCCAAAATTGCTCGTATATCCTCATCGGCCAAGTCATTGTTGTCAGCGTTGTTAAAAAGGGGTATCGGTTCATTCTCTATCACATTATTCATCCTTGCCTCTTTCTCCTGGAGCCTTGCATGAATAACTGAATCAACACTATTATTTGATACCATATAATAATAATTGATGATATCCGTGGGTTTCAGGCCATAACGGTGTATCCTGTCCTTCGATTGAATAAAGTGCCCTGCATTGAAGGTCCTGTCAACATAAATCGCATTATGACAGACCCTATGAAGGGAGATTGATTCCGAGACAGCATGAGGGTTAGCTATTATCACCTTGAAGGGAGAGTCGGTTGAATGGAATTCTCTTATGATTGACTCTCTTGTCTCACTGTCTGGCTCATCCTCTTCATCATCCAGTTCGATAGGCACTCCGCCATATATAATTCGGTTCTCAATACCTTTCGATGACAGGAAGGCACTCAGATCCATTATATTCTGAACGAATGAGGTCCAAACGATTACCTTTTGATCGTTCCTGATTATTTCTTGGACTAATGAAAGGATCTCGAGGAACTTCTTAGGAACTTCATTCTTTCCATATTCCGATATGGCCCGCATTATCTCCATATCATTGAATAGAAGGTCATCGGGTAACGTTTCATCCGTAAAAAAATGCTCAAGTGGCTTCATGAGCAGGTTTGGATTCGTTGCCGCTTGCATAAGTCTAATCAACCTTGCCCGAGTAATGACGTCGCCGAATCCTGATGAGCTTGACATTTCTCGCACGATTCTATCCAGATAGAAATTCTCGATGAAATCGTAAATTTGTCTTTGAATGGGGCCCATTTCAACCATGATAGGCGGGTTTTCAATGGGTACTGGAAGACCTAGGTGCGATTTCCTTATTCGGATGAAAAATGGAGATATATTATCGATAAGTCTCGGAACCCGATCATCATCCATTGCAGACGACATCTCCTCTAACTGGAAGAGCCTGAATCCGATTATCTCCTTCGTAGGCCATATGAACCTGTAGAGATTAAGTAAATCCTGATACCCGTTCGGCATTGGCGTCCCCGTCAGAACAACGCGGGATTTGCTGTATCTAGCAATCTGAAGTGCTGCTCCAGCTATTACTCCTCCTTCAGCGTTCTTAATACGATGGGCTTCGTCTAATACGACCATGGTTTTATTGTTCGTTAAAAACTTGATAACCTCATTCTGGATACCAGGCAATCCTTGGTACGATAATAGAATCAACTCTGGAGGATTGACCGCCGTCAGAGTTCGCAATCGTTCTGTCTTAGGGACCATTCCATGTAGTCTCTTAGATTTAGGTCTTAATCCGAAACAGGCTTTATATTCATCCTCCCAGGGTCCAAATGAATTCAATGGTCCAAAGATGAGGAGCCTATCGACGTGTTTCGGATCATCCATCGGAAGGGATTTAAGATATGAATATGCCGCATAGACTATTGTTGTCTTACCCGATCCTGGAACAGAGAAATTACAAGCATTTTGAGAGAAGGCAAGGTGATAAGCTGAAAGCAACTGTAAGGGATAGAGGGCCCTCTCGGTTACAACTTCATTAATAACCGAAGCAAATTCGGTGAATTCTTTTGTGTCACAGTTATTATTCCTTATTGAGAGCGCCTTCTCGGAGAAAATCTTAAAATTGACTTCTTCTTGGAAATATGAATGTAGGTCAGATCTTATTTTCTCCGACTTGGTTGCAGAAATGCCATACCTTTCGAATGTTTTCAAGATCTTGTCCAATATCGTCTCTTTCTGATCCACTTCAAAAGGAACCGAAATTGACCCCGCCTCTATGGATGCATTCAGAAAGCTCTTCAGATAGGAACGAATTTCCACCCTCTGGACAAGACTCCCGATATCTCCACTGATAATGAAGGCCTTTTGTTGATTATCGGTGTCTATGCTTACGTTGATCATTCCGATTCCTTTGTTGGCTTATTCTGAAGTTCCAAGTCCTCAATCATGACCTGTACCATATCGTTAATCCTCTTTAGCAGGATAAGAACGTCTCCTGAGCAGTACGTCATTGAACCTCGATCTATTGATTCAATTAGGTCGATAGCCTTATTCGCCAGTTCAATAGGCTTATCCTTATCCCTTACTGCATCGACTTTGAATGCAGCTTCCTCCAGGTTTTTAACTAGATCTTCGGTTGCAGCTTCTGAATATTGTTTGTCCCTTTCCTCAAGGATTTCGGAGATGTCTCTATTGGGGTACTCTACTCGCATATCTTGCAAGGTTTTCTCTGGGTGCTTCTCTTTAATTTCCCTATGCTCCTTCAAAAACTCTTTCCACACATCCGGAGATGTCCCAAAAACACCCTTATTGCCTCTTGCCCCTACAAGGTCTCTGAACCTTTTACCTTCATATCTTATCCGAATGAAGTCGTAAGCAACCAATTTGAGCTCATTTAAATCGAGATCTTCCGCGCTCCATTTAGTCCCCTTTCCGTTTTTATACGATTTCATTGCCTTATTAAGATTTAAGAAAAGGTCTTCTGTTTTGTCCAAACGGGTATATATCCCCTCATATCCGAGGCAGTCTAGGTAATCTTCCATTAGCTTCAAGGTCTCGAGCCATTCTTTGATTTTCCCTATCTGCTCGTTCATCATCTCGGCTATGTCCGCATCACTGAATTTTTCGGCCTTTAGGTCCTTACATTTAAGATATTTTTCAATTGGGTTGAAGTCAAGTTTCTTGTCCTCACCCATTTGATATACTGTTTCTAACTTCATCACTTCTTTTTTATCCGCGTCTAGTGGAAGGATGACCGCAACGAAAAATTGGCAATGTTCGACGTTAATACCTCTCTTCTTGTATGCTTCTCGCTCATTCCTGTAAATACGATTAAGAAGGAATGCTCTTCGATTGCCATCGATTATCATTCCATCAGCTGTAACGATTCCATACTCCCTTTGAGTATTCTTAGCGAGATCGTCCTTCGTTATCTGGTTGCGGTCCGCTTTTGATTCCCAAAGGAATTTTTCAATCGTTTCTTTGTCCGCAACAACTTCTGGATTTAGCTCATGGCTTTCCTTTTCATACGACTTTACCGCGCTTCCAATGCGTCCGTTGTACTTGTTATAGATTAAGTATTCCAGCGGGATCTGATAAACATTGAATATTTGAGGCTGACCTTTGTATCTGATTCTGATACCGGTCATATATGGAGTTCCGCTTTCAAGGATTTCCTTCAATTTTCGTACACGGAGTTCTCTTTCCACCCAACCACCACCGTTGAGCAGGGCTATGATCAGGTGTGGCTTAATATCTGTTGCACATATTCGTGAAAAAAAATACTGCATATCATTCTATTCGTCAAAACATTGAGAATGAGGCTTTTTATGATTCGATTTTGCCCAGGCTATGACGCTATCATTAGCTGTAACGATTGAATGATGGTAAGCTAAAGCATCTGAGCTTTCATCTTTAGCATACATTGTAGCCAATACGTGGATTCCCATCAAGCTGCCGGCAAGGGTGATGAAAGGTATCCTTTTCCGGTCAATCGACCAAACAATTTTACTATCTCCATCATGATTATAGATTGGATTACTCTTTAGTGACTTTAGTTCTACCCTGGATCTTGCCAACCCCTTGAATTCCTCATTCGAAAATACGATTGTCATAATTGCATCCATTCCATCAAATAGATCGATGGGCCCTGCCTCCCCTCTCAAATCTGGCACGTCATTAGTGAATGCCATCTGAAATTTTGCAATTCCAGGCAGCTCAATCCTTTCATCGATCCGAATGACTTCGGCAAGGTCTGAACTAGATAAAATGAAACCGGTAAACTGATCCCATTGATCCGTTAGGGTTGGGATGCCAATATCCACCTGTTCAATGAGCTGGCCGATAGTTTCCTTCATTATTGCATTTTCTATCGATGAGTCAATCGCCTTGATTATCGTATTGACATTATTTTCATCCAGGAAAACTTTTGAATAGATATTTCCAATTCCATTTTGAAGGCAAACTTTCCACTCCGCTCCTCCTTTGAGCCTTTTTTTATGGCTGTCTGTGTTTTCAAACACAACCGTTGAACTGCTGCTGCGTATTTTCGATGAAAGCATTTTTCGACGCAAATGTTTGTCAGCTTTTGCAAGAAAGTTCAACTCACCATTATGGAAATCGCTCGCCTCTTCCATGATCTCATGATAGACAGGCAAGATGGGCCTGCCCCCGTTTTCTTTCTGGCGTCTAAGTGTTTCTTTTATCCGGGATGAATATGTCGATTCTGTCTTTTTGGTCAATTCTCTTGCAGCCTCAGCTACAACTGATTGTGCCAGTGCGTAGGAGAGCTGACAGGGTACTGCGTTTCCGACTAGCCGATATCTCTCCGATAATCTCAAAGCGTCCAATTGAAAGTCTAATGGAAATCCTTGGATTGAAGCAACCTCGCGAATCGATGGTTGTCTATAAATCTTTCTCATTCGACCTTGGTACATCGTCTTTTTATCCGTACCTATAATGAATGATTCTCGGGATGATATGTTATGCGTTGCCAGAACAGTTCTTGCGGGTGCATCCAGATCTTCGGGCAAAGCCATCATTCCATATTGTATATGACGCTTTTTCTGATGCCTGGCCTCTTCCCATTGCATTGGATGGAGATATCGGATGCAATTGTCTCTAATGTCTGAGCGCTTAACAAAATGTCCACGGTAGTTTGGGTCTTCGACTTGATCCATGCTTATAGGGCCATTTAAGGACTCAACGATTGGTCTTAGGGTCTGTGTTTGATTTCCTGGACATATTTTCGCTTTTTCAAGCATCGAAATTGGATATCTGCCAGCGATAAATCGTATCCTTCGCTGCCTGGTTCCATAATCCGTCGCATTTAATACTTTTCCGACAGGAATCTGTAGATAATCTTCCTCTATCCCAAGTTCATTCATTATTGATCTGTTAATTCCAAGATCGGAAAAGCTTACCTGCCATCCTCCATTTTCATTGATGTTGAACTCCTCGTTCAGTACCTTTTCGAGTCGGGGGACATTCTCGAGAAACCAATAACTGGGTGAGAACACTCCTACAAAAGCTAGATACTTTAATACTAGCTTCATCCCCACCTTGATATCACCACCTCCCCCATTCTTTGAATAAGAGAACTCTGTGCAGGGGGGGCTACCCATTAGGACATCAATTCTGCCAATTTCCGAATCCAATTCCGACTTCATCTTTACTATGTCGTCAATAGAGAATTTAAGAAGGTCTAACTTCTGTGTCTTGCCAAGACCATTTCTTTCGTGAGTTCTTAGTGCTGGATCCCAGTAGTCAATCCCTAAGGCAATGTCAAAACCTGCCTGATAAAATCCATGGCTGAATCCTCCCGCCCCACAGAAGAGGTCCATGGCTAAGAGACCCATATTCTTCCTGATCATTTCATTCAGGCGGAGCACATTGATATTCTATATTATACTCTCTCCTATCTCAAAACCTAAGAATTCATTTTAATAATATCAGACTTCGGTCAGAATTCCATTCGATGAATTGGTATCGACCATTCCAAGTATATTAGATAATCAATCGAGTCAACTCTGGCTGTAATTGTTTGACAAATTATGAATGATATTATTATGGACCTAAATTTAGTACACAAGTAATCACCATCACAGGTCGAAATGGCTATCGCTAATTTGCCAGAATTTATTCGGAATAATTACGAGGTCAGAGAACGGAGATTGATCAAGCACAGGCTCCCCGACCCCAAGGCCCTCTTCCCGGCCATAGGGTACGGGAACACCTCGGGACACTACTCCTTGGCCAACATCAACCGCATGAAGAGGTCCATTGAGGAGAAGACAGGGGTGGAGTTCCGGATCAAGGACCTGCGCCCCACGCTGGCGGAACAGACCGTGGACATGGACCCTTCCCTACTGAACGCCGTGAGCTCCCAACTGCGGCACAGCAACGTGAACACGACCCAAAAATACTACGCTTCGATCAACGAAGGTCGTGCGGGCGATAGACTGCGGGAAGCATGGGACAAGAAGAGATCAATAATGCCCAAAACCCCGTTATTAGCCCAAAATTCTTCCATGACTGGATATGCCTAATGGCGGGCCCGGAGGGATTCGAACCCTCGGCCCATCGGTTAAGAGCCGATTGCTCTACCTAGCTGAGCTACGGGCCCGAGTAAGCCACGGAAACATATTGCCGTAAATAAACATTGCGGAATCGGCTTTCACTCGGCCTGCCGCCAGAAGGGCACTATCTCCTGCGCCTTCCCTCTCTTTATGAGCGCGCAGCCTATCGGCGCTGGCAGGTTCACCACGTCGTTCCTGTTCAAACGATACGGCCGGTCCATTCCGGCTATCTCCGGCAGGTCCTCGAGGACCCGGACCAGCACTCTCTCCATCGCCTTCGTCCCCTCAGGTTCGCCCTTGGCGCTGTTTCCGTTCACCATGCTCAGCGCCTGCCTCATCTGCCCCTGGTCGACGGCGGCGCAGACGGAACCGGAGGGAGCGCTCGGACGCGATTCCGGCATCTTCCCTTCCATGGCCATCTCCCGGCATTCGTTGACGGAGCGCAGCACCTGGTCGTACAGCTCCCGCTCCTCGTCCGTCAATCGCGCCAGGTCTATCTTCGCTCCAGTGGACGCCCTGGTGGCCAGCAACGTCACCTTGCGCATTCGCAAGAAAAAGATCTGCTGCCCCTTGGTGGAGACCTTCTTTATCTCGTTGGCCAGCGTTCCGGCCTTGAAGGAGTAGGGATCTTTCTTGATCTCCTCCTCGCTCTCCCTCTTGAGTCCCTCCAGGAACCCTCTGTACGCCGGATACAGGTCGCGCCGGACCTCCATGAGATCCTCGGACCTCTGCTCCTTGCGGTGGATCTCCATGACCTCCTTGTAGTTGATCTTCTCGAGGGGCGGCGCCATGGCACACGGATTCGGTTGAAGATATAAGAAACTGCCTTCGGTGGACGCCTGGCCTCGTGACGTCCCTCTCAACGATTAAGTAATTCCCTCGCCCTTTCCGTCGTGTGGACCTTTCCCAATGCCTGCGCCCCTCGACCGACGGTTCCGAACTGGACATCATCGTCACGCCGAACAGCAGTAGCCCGGGAGTACAGGACGTCGATCCCTGGCGCCATCGCCTGGTCGTGAAGGTGCGAGCGCCTCCGGAGGGCGGCCGGGCCAACGAGGAAGTTGAAGAACTGTTATCCTCGGTCATCGGCGTCAGGGTGACCGTCGTTCGCGGCCACCTGCAGCGCATGAAGATCATTTCCATTCTGGCGCCCCCGGACGATGTACGCCAAGCTCTGGGAGGAACGAGATGAGCGGCTTCACCGCCCAGGAACGCCTGGAGAAGCTGCAGTCCGTTCTGGAAGAGCTCTTCACCATCGACGCGGACACGGTCATCCTGGTCGAGGGAATGAAGGACCGCGGCTCGCTTATCATCCTGGGCGTGAAGGGGGAGATAGTCCAGGTGCAGAGCAGCAATGGCCTCTTCTCCGTGGCCGAGCGCCTGGCCAAAGAGAACAAGAAGGCCATCATCCTCACCGACTGGGACCGCAAGGGCGGACACCTCTGCCGCCTGCTCCGGGACGCCCTGAAGGCCAACTCCGTGCCTTACGACGATTCCCTCAGGCAGCGCATCGTCACCGTGGCCCGCCAGGACATCAAGGACGTCCAGTCCCTGGCTTCGCTCTACTCCCGCCTGGTGCAGGAGACCCAGGACCGGCCCGATTGACGCTCCGCCATGCTACGTTCTTGCATGCCAGCTTCTCAGCCAGATAAACTATTTATCGGGATATCCACCTAAGTGCGGACGTTACCATGGCCTTGGACCGCAGGATGCTGGACGAACTGGGGATAGAGAGCGTGGACGAGCTGTTCTCGGACGTTCCCAACGAGGTTCGCATCGACGGGATACCACTGCCCTCAGGGAAGGGTGAGATGGAGACCGTCCGTCACGTGCAGCAACTGCTCTCTTCGAACCTGACCGCGGAGCAGGCGCCCTGCTTTTTAGGCGGTGGCATCTACCATCACTTCATTCCTTCCGCTGTGAACACCATCACTTCCCGCTCGGAGTTCTTGACCTCCTACACCCCGTACCAGGCCGAGATCAGCCAGGGCATGCTGCAATCCCTCTTCGAATATCAGAGCTTCATATCCGAGCTGACGGCCATGGACGTGGTCAACTCCTCCAATTACGATTGGGCCACCGCCCTCGGCGAGGCGGCCACCATGTGCCACCGCATTTTGCCTAAAAGGCAGTTCCTGGTGCCGGAGGCCATGTCCTGGGACAAGAGATCAGTCCTCAAGAACTACGTGGCCGGGGTCGGCCTCGAAATAGTGGAGTACTGCTACGACGCCTTCACCGGGGAGCTGGACCTGGATGACATCCGGCAGAAGATGACGCCCGAGGTATGCGGCCTTTACGCCGATGTGCCCAACCTCTTTGGCATCATCGATCCTCAAGCCCCCAAGCTCAAGAAGGAGTTCCCCGACGTGCCTTTGGTCGTCGGCGTGAACCCCCTGTCCCTGGCGCTCGTAAAGCCGCCGGGCGAGTACGGCGCGGACATCGTCATCGGCGAAGGCCAGCCGCTGGGACTGCCGATGAACGTGGGCGGCCCGCTCATCGGCCTCTTCGCCTGCAAGCTGGAACACGTGCGCAAGATGCCCGGTCGTTTGATCGGTCTGACCAAGGACCAGGACGGGCGCCGGGCCTTCTGCATGACCCTGCAGACGCGGGAGCAGCACATCCGCCGCTCCAAGGCTACCTCGAACATCTGCACCAACGAGGCGTTGCTAGCGGTGGCGGTCAGCGCCTACCTGGGCATGGTCGGTTCCCAGGGATTGCGTTCGATAGCTCGCATCAATATGAGGAACGCTAAAACCCTCATGGAACGTGTCAACGAGCTGGACGGCTACGAGGCGCCGATCTTCGAGGGGAAGCACTTCAACGAGTTCGTGGTGGAGACGCCAGTGCGGCCGGAGAAGCTTAATAAGATGCTCTTGCGCCACGGCATAATCGGCGGCATGCCCATGTCGAGGCATGTTCCCCGCCTATCGGAGCACATGCTGTTAACGGCGACGGAGATGACCAGCGAGGAGGATATCGACCGCCTGATCGTCGCCCTCAAGGAGGTGGCGCAATGAGCTACCGCCAGGCGCGCTACGATGAGCCGCTCATCTTCGAGCTCAAGGGGGAGAACGATTTCTGCCTGACCAGCGAGGAGGGTGTCGATATACCCGAGGGCATGGTTCGCGAATCGTTGTGCTTGCCGGACCTCCCGGAGAGGGAGGTCGTTCGCCATTACGTGAACCTCTCCCAGATGAACTACGGCGTGGACAACGGAATGTATCCGTTGGGCTCGTGCACCATGAAGTACAACCCCAAGTACGCCGACAAGCTGAGCTCGCTGCCGACCGTTACGACCGTCCACCCCTGCCAGGACGAGGACTCCATCCAGGGCGCCCTGCAGCTGATGCGGGAGCTGGAAAAGGCGTTGTGCGCCATATCCGGCATGGACGCTGTCACTCTGCAGCCGGCCGCGGGCGCCCATGGGGAGTTCACCGGGATGCTTCTGGCCAAGGCATATCACATTGCCAACAACCAGCAGAGGACGGAGGTCATCGTTCCCGATTCCGCTCATGGGACGAACCCAGCAAGCGCGGCCATGGCCGGCTTCACGGTCATCGAGATCCCGTCCGGGCCGGACGGTTGCGTCGATCTGGAAGCGCTGAAGGCGGCGCTTTCCGAACGCACGGCCGCGGTCATGGTCACCAACCCCAATACGTTGGGGTTGTTCGAGAAGGACATCACCGAGCTGGCCCGATTGGTGCATGAGGCCGGGGCGCTGCTGTACTACGACGGGGCGAATCTCAACGCCATCATGGGCATCACCTCGCCGGGGATCATGAACTTCGATATCGTTCATTTCAATCTGCACAAGACCTTCGCCACGCCCCACGGCGGCGGCGGGCCCGGAGCCGGGCCGGTCGGGGTGAAGAAGTTCCTGGAACCCTTCCTGCCCGTGCCGCACATCAAGAGCGAGGACGGCAAGCTCTATTTCGATTACAACCAGGCGGACAGCATCGGCAAGGTGCGCTCGCTCTACGGCAACTTCGCCGTTCTCGTTCGCGCGTACGCCTACATCATGGCCAATGGGAGCGACGGCCTGAAGGAGATATCGCAGAAGGCCGTGCTCAACTCCAACTACCTCAAGAGCAAGGTCGTCGGCACGTACGAGATGCCCTTCGCCCAGCTGAGGAAGCACGAGTTCGTGATATCCGCTAAGACGTTGGCGAAAGAGAAAGGCGTTCACGCCACGGACATCGCCAAAGCGCTCCTGGACCGGGGCTTCATGACCCCGACCATATACTTCCCCTCGCTCGTCGAGGAAGCCCTCATGATCGAGCCCACGGAGACGGAGAGCAAGGAGACGTTGGACCGCTACGCCCAGGCGCTCATCGAAATAGCTACAGGAGATCCCGCTGACGCTAAGGCTTCGCCGAAGAACACCGCCATCTCGCGCGTGGACGAGGTCTACGCGGCCAAGGAGCTAATACTGAGCTGGAGGATATATCAGCGCAAGGGGGGCAAAGGATGACCATCGGCGTCATGGGCTCGTTCATCGTGCTGGAGGGCATAGACGGCACGGGCAAGAGCACCCTCAGCAAGAAGCTCAAGGCCTGGCTGGAGGAGGACGGTCGTACTGTAGTTCTCACCGCCGAGCCGACCACTGATTGGTTAGGAAAGGCCGTCCGCCGGGCCAACGAGGAGGACCTGGACCCGCGCACGGAATCATTGTTATTCACCGCCGACCGCTGCCAGCATACGCAGAGGATAAGCGAATGGCTGAAGGACGGGAAGACCGTTATCTGCGACCGCTATTACGGTTCGACGGTGGCCTATCAGGGAGCGGCCCTGGAATCAGAGATGGGCGATAACGCTCTCGCATGGCTTCTGAACCTCAACGGGCCGGTGGTGCGCCACCCGGACGTCACCATCCTTCTGACGATCGATCCGGAGAAGGCCATGAAGCGCGTGGGCAAGCGCGGCGAGCTGAGCAAGTTCGAGAGGAGCGAGTACCTGCAGAAGGTGCAGGACAACTATCTCACGCTGGCGGAAGAAGCTGGCTGGACGATAATCGATTCCAGCGGGACCATTGCCGCCGTTTTCGAAGAGGTTAAAAAGGCGGTACATACGGTGTTATTAATATAATTTTTATAAATTATATAATCGAGGGATATTATGGTAAAAAAAGATCATCCTTATCATAAAAAAGTGAGAAATCAGTTTAAAGATGATAAAATTGACCAGAGATTCGATCTTTTGGAAGATGCGGCATGCACCTCATCATCAAAAACACATGGTAATAAGAGGACTTTACCGCTGTACACTGTAATGAACAAACAAGACCTGTGTTGGGTCGACATGCTTATTTTTAGAAAAAAAATGGAATCGATTGGTGTGATTATTGAGATTGAAGAATCAGATATTGGACCTATCCATGTCTGTGGAAAGTACCTGGCGTCCGCTTTAACTTCCTATTATGATGACGGTGTCAACGATAAGAAGTACCTCGTGGATACCCTGTTTATCCAAATAGTAAAACCTAGGAAAACTAAGACAGATAAGAATCAGGAACCTGCCATGGCTAAGAAATGGAAAATAATTGAGGATTCCATCAATCAAATTATTCACATCAATGATTGTAAAATTACAAAATACAGACTGTTCTGGGGAACGGAAATAGATGGGACAGATAAAATTGCTTTTAATAGCCCCAATAATTACAGTCTATATGATGAAATAATTTCTCACATGAACAAGATACCAGATTAAAATTGAAAATAACTAATTTATAATATTCATTCTATGTCATTTGAATGGGCGTTTTGTCATAGGCATACGTTTAAATCGAGTCCTCCGAATTTAGAGGCATGCATCCCTCCGATGCCATCAGGGGCACGAAGTCTTCATTGCTGAATGGCAAGATTATAGTCCTGGGCATCACCGGCTCCATCGCCGCGGTGGAGTGCTTCGAGCTTTCCCGCGAGCTCATGCGCCACGGCGCCCGGGTGATCCCCGTTCTTACGCAGGAAGCGCAGAAGCTTGTGACGCCCTGCGCCATGACCTTCGCCACCGGAGAGGAGGCGATAACCGAACTGGACGGCTGGGTGCAGCATGTCTCGCTGATGGGGGACGTCTCCGGCCGTGCCGACCTCCTGCTCATCGCCCCCAGCACCGCCAACACCATATCCAAGATCGCCTGCGGCATCGACGATACCACGGTCACCACGATGGCGACAGTAGCCCTCGGTTCCGGCGTTCCCGTTCTTATCGCCCCGGCGATGCACGGGGCCATGTTCCACAACCCCATGGTCGCCGAGAACATCGAGAAGCTGAAGAGGATCGGCGTCACGTTCATCGGCCCCCGCATGGAAGGCAAGAAGGCCAAGATAGCCACGCTGGACGAGATAGTGCACGCCACCATACGCCAGCTTTCCGCTGGAACGCTGAAGGGGAAGAAGGTGCTCATCATCGGCGGTTCCTCCGCCGAGCATATGGACGACATGCGCATCATCACCAACCGCGGCACCGGGGAGACGGCCGTGGAGCTTGCTCTCGCCGCTCACCACCAAGGGGCGGACGTGGAGCTTTGGATGGGAAGGTGCAGCGTGCCGCTGCCCTCGTTCATCAGCACCAGGCGCTTCGAGACCGTGGCCGACCTGGAGAGCATGATCAAGGGCATCAAGCATAACCTGGTGCTGGTTCCCGCGGCGCTGTCCGATTTCACCATGGACCACAAGGGAGGCAAGCTGCCCTCGGAGGCCAAGGTGACCGCTGTTCAGCTGAGGAGCGTTCCCAAGATGCTGCCGCTGATCCGCAAGAAGTGCCCCAAGGTCGTGGGGTTCAAGGCCGAGTCAGGCGTGACGGACGAGGAGCTGGTGGCTGAAGCTCAGGCCTCCATGAAGAGGAACGTGCTGAAGGCCGTGGTGGCCAACGACCTGAGGAACGTGACGGCCGGGAAGACCAAGGTCTTCTTCGTCAAGGGCAAGGGACAGGTGGCCATGGAAGGCAGCAAGTCTGAGGTGGCCCACATGATCGTCTGGGAGGCCTCGGAGCTATGAAAGCGAAAGCGTTCTGCCCCGGACACATCACCGGCCTGTTCCAGGTCTGCGAGAACGAGAACGTCATGGCCTGCGGCTCCCGCGGGGCCGGGCTGAGCATTTCATTAGGGGTCATCAGCGAGGTCGAGGTGACCGAGGGGACGGGAAAGATAGACACCTGGCTCAACGGACTGAAGGTCGACGCGCCGGTCACCGCGCACGCCGTGGGCTCGTTATTAGGGGACAGGAAGATGGACGTGCAGGTGCGCAACGAGCTGCAGCTGCCTCTGGCGCAGGGATTCGGCACCAGTGCCGCCGGCTCATTGTCGGCCGGTCTAGCATTGGCGCATCTGTTAGGAATGTCGGAGAATGAGGCCTACGCCGCGGCGCACGCCGCGGAGATAGCCAACCGGACGGGGATGGGCGATGTCTCCGGCATCATGCGCGCCGGCGTGGAGATACGAAGAAAGCCGGGCCTGCCGCCGGTCGGCGACGTCAAGCGTATGAACGGGCGCATGGACCTCATTTTGGCCGTGGTCGGCCCGTCGATACCGACCGCCGATATGCTGAGCAAGCCTAGCGTTCGAGAGCAGATCAACGCCGTGGGCGCGGGCTGCGTGGACCGTCTCATCCAGGAACCGACCTTCGAGAACTTCTTCCGCTTATCGAACGAGTTCATGGACGGTTCGGGTCTAGCGACACCGGAAGTGCGCCGGGCTATCTGGGAGGCCAAGAAATGGGGCTGGGCCAGCCAGGCCATGATCGGCAACTCCATCTTCGCCACCAGCCCGGACATGGACCTTCTGGCCGAAGCGCTTTCGGCCTACGGTGAAACGTTCCGCTGCTCCGTGGACCTCAAAGGACCGAAGCTGCTCTGACCTACTCGTACAGAGTGAACAGCTGGTCGTCCTGTCCCACGTCGAACAGTCCGATGCGGGCGCCGCAGTCCAGCCATCCGTGGGCGTAGTTGACGGACGCGAAAGAATTGATGTAATCGCCCTGTTCGGCGAAGTGCACGGCGTCGGAATAGTATGTGGTGGCCATCTCCAGGAACGATTCCGCCAGTTCACGATTGAACGAACGCTCCGGAGCGGCTATCTTCACTTTGTCCAGGGCCTTCTTCGTTATGGCCAGGTACTTGTCGAGATGCTCCCGGGTTATGGTGTCCCGCATCTCACAGCCTCTTGGAGGGGATGATCTCCACGCTCTCCCCGCCGTGCCGGCTCTGACGCGGGCGGACCTCCACGAACAACGGCATCTGAATGTTGCCGCCCATGACCAGCGCCACGCCGATAGGCAGCCGCTGTATCTCCATGTCCATGCCCGCCTGCAGGCCTTCCACCGATGCTACGATGGCCTTCAGGTCGTTGGGGTTGGTGACCTTGAGTATCATCTGCGTGTTGCACTGCGACAGCACGTTCTTGTCGATCTTGGCCGCCCTCTGCGATATTATCGTCAAACCAAGACCGAACTTGCGCCCTTCCGCCGCTATGGTGCGGAATATCTTGGAGCAGGAGGTGACGCCCTGCTGGGGGCAGAAGTTGTGCGCCTCCTCGGCGATCAGCATCATCGGCGGTACCTTCCCCGCTTTGCGCAGCTCGAACATGGCCGTGCACAGCCTGGTGACGATTAGCTCCTGTATGTCCGGAGGCGTTCCCTTCAGATTGATGATGGTGGTCTTTCCCAGGGAGATGAGCTCGTCTATCTTGGTCCCCTGCGGCGCGAATATGTTGACCTCGTTCAGGTACGCCAGTTCCGCGATCAGCGTCTGGTTGTTGGCGTCCTCGTCGGACTCCAGCATGGCTATTATCTCCTTCAGGCCGTAGTCCTTCTTGACCGCCTTCAGGCCGTCGATGGCTTTTCGCAGAGCGTTCAGGTACACCTTGCCGTTCTTGATGGAGGTGAGCGCCAGCAGGTCGCGGGCGTCGATGTTGGCCAGCGTGAACTTCAGGGGCTTGGCGTCCTTGTTTATGGTGGTGTCGGTGGCGAACTCCATTATCTTGTCGGCGAAGCCTTTGGGTTCGATGCCGAAGTCCTTCTTCCCGGGCATGACGGTGCCCTGGTCGCGCATGGAACCGTATTCACCGTGAGGGTCCAGTATGAGCACGGTCACGTCGTGCTTCATGAGCTCCTCCACCAGGTCGCCGCACAGGAAGCTCTTGCCGCCCCCGGTCTTGGCCAGGATGCTCACGTGCTTCTGCACCATGGCATTGATGTCTATCTCGATGTTGATGTCGTAGCCGAACAGCTTGCCTATGTAGGCGCCGGTGGGCGTCCCTTCCTTGAGGCCGATGACGTCCTTGATCAGCTGGTCCTTGGCCCGGTAGACCATGTCCCCGGCCTTGAACGGTGAACGGGGGACCTGCAGCAGCTTGCGCTCGTCCCGGTAACCGAGAATTGTGATCTGGGCGATGACGATCTCGTCGATGTCGACGTTCATCCCCTCGCTCAGCTTCTTGGCCTTCTCCAAGGTCAGGTCGGTCTTCCGTTCCATGTCGGAGACCTGGCCCAGCACCCAGCCGTGCGACTGGTGCACGACCTGCACGTAATCCATCTTCTGCAGATCGCCTAGGACCCTCAGGTGGAAGGACGTCGATTCCACGTTGCCGTAGATGATGCCCATGCCTTCCAAATGACCGTACACGGGGTCTTCAAGTATGTGCGTCGACGGCTTGCGCTCGCGGTGCACAACCGGCTCGTCCGGCGTGCCGACGTCCTCGACGTCGTCATCCAGGACCTCTTCCTCTTCCACGACCGGTTCGTCCTCTTCTACCAATGGCAGGACAGCCTTACCGCTGGACTCTGAAATAGAATTGGTTTGCATTCCCATCCACGTGACATATATGGCCAACGAGATAAATAGGTTGGGGAGAAAGATATCGCCTCAACGAAAGACGAGGCCAGAGCGGAAATGTCCAGGCGGGACCCAGGCCTGAGGAATCCCTTATTTATCGGTAGCCTCATCTCCGGAACGATGAAGATCATAGGCGGCTCCGCCTCCACCAATTTGGCCAAGGACCTGGCCAAAGAGCTCAATGGCGAGTACATCCAGGCCATCACCAAGACCTTTCCTGACGGCGAAACGTATTCCCGCATCGACCGCGAGGCGCTTTCCGGCGAGGTCGTCATCGTTCAAAATTCCTACCCCAACGAGAAGCTGATAGAATTGTTCCTGCTTCAGGACGCCGCCCGCGCTCTCGGGGCGGAGAAGATCACCTGTGTCATTCCCTATTTCGGCTACGCCCGCCAGGACGAGCGCTTCAATCGCGGCGAGCCGCTCTCGGCCAAGGTCATGGTCGACCACATCCAGATGGGCGCGGACAAAGTAGTTCTTATTGACATCCACAACCCGGAGATCATGGAGTGGTTCACCAAGGCGCAGGTCGTCGACGTGCACGCCGCTCCCTGCGTGGGGGATTTCTTCAAGGAGTTCGGCGTGGACCTGGTGCTGGCCCCGGACGAGGGAGCGCTCAAGAGAGCGGGATGGACCGCGGCGCGGCTAGGCGTCGACTGGGACTATCTGGTGAAGACGAGATTATCAGGAACGCACGTGCACATGACCCCCAAGAACATCGACGCCAAGGGCCGCAAGGTGCTGATCGTCGACGACATCATCTCCACCGGCGGGACCATCGTGGCCGCCACGGAGGAGCTGAAGCGCCTGGGCGCCCGCACGGTCATGGCCGCCTGCACGCACGGCCTCTTCGTCGGCAACGCGCTCGACAACCTGAAGAAGCACGTGGACAAGCTGGCCTGCGCCAACACGCTGGAGAGCGAGGTCTCGCATATCTCCGTCGCTCCGGAAGTAGCCAAGGTCATAATCGAATGATGGCCGCATCGGTGCTCTCTTGTGATTTATAATTAAAAATGATATATTATTCCACATAAGAGTTAATAACCGGCAATGATTTGCTGTTGATTGTAGTGGATTCATTTACTAATGATGAACCCCGTATTGAAATCACAACGGGATGATTCGAGGGATCAATAATGTTTGATGAAGGATATGGAATGAATGGAAGGTCCGACTTCGTCGGTGGATTGATGGGCCTTCTCTGCGAATCCATTCCATTCATATTCTCCAACGCGCAAAGTGACCGCGGATCGATCGATCGCGTGGAATCGACCGCGAGGGAATTCCATGATCAATTCATGGCAGTAGATGATGCCGTTAAAATTGAGATAGCTGACATCATGACCGACGTTTTCATCAGAGATAGCATCGATGCCAAAGAGCTATTGGTTAAATTCAAGGAGCTTGGCCATTGCGGTGGAATCGAACCATTATTGTCTCAAATTAATTATGAGATCAGTTTGCCTCCGGTCCATAATAAGGCATTCCTGAGAAAGAAGGTCCAATGTTCGTTCGAAAATCTTAGTTCGGTGTACGATTCTTTCGGCACCTCGATGATCGAGATCGCCGATGAAGAATCGTATGCCAAGGCCCTCATCTCCCACATGGTCCTGTATCGTTCCCTGTGCGAATATGAGAATGTTTTAGATAAATTGAAGAAAAAGAGGGTCGAATCGGACGATGTTTACGATGATATTTTCCAGGTCGCAATTGCGATATTCAGAGTCTATGCATTGGTTTCCGACAGATACCCCATAGAAGAGATGCAATCGACATACTCGAAGATGCTGTCGGGTGAACCTTTGTTCCGTGTTTTTGGAGAGGGTGGCGAGATCATCATATAGGGTGTTTTGATCGAAATGAAGACCGCCTACCCTTCACATTGTTATCCAGATACCAATGTAGTCATCGGCCGGGCCAGGAAGATGGATGTTCGGCATAGGGCGGTGGTACAGGCCTTGGCATTTAGGGCTCTCGCTGATATCAAGGTGCTTCGTACGGTCTATGTCGAATCGATTAATGTCGTATCAAAAAAGAACCAGCGCGCACTGAGGGAGATCCAGGCCGAGATGCTCTTGGTCGCTTCAACTAATGGCATCTCCCCTCAAATATTTAGTGAAAGTCATATGGACCAGATATTGAAAATTGCCCGCTCGAATGTCGACAAGGACGTCCTTACCTATTTTGAATCGATCGAATTGTTAATAAAAACGATGATGAAACAGGGGCTGGATCCATTTACAACAATGGGTTATGTGGGGGATTGTGCGACCCAGCAGGATAGACGTTCGATAGGGGATGTGTTCTTGACCGATTCGGTCGATGACTGTGTTGGCTGCGTTGATGGGCGGCAGCTCAACCTGATGAGAGAGGCCGAATCGCTTCTAAAATCATCCAGTTCATTCTTTGATGATAAATTGAATAGCAGGGATCGTGAGATCGCCGCAGAGGCGATGGTTGTCGCCTGGGATATTGAAACCAGTAGAAGGTCATTATTTTTGACCGATGACAATAATTTTTATGATGCGCTATACAATTCGATCAAGATCGTGGCTGCAAAGAAAGGGTTCGATCCTGAAAGATTCTCAGTGAAGAAGGTCTTATGATCAACAGATCGACATCGTCCACGATCCTTTCTTGCGTACCCCCAATGTTGTTTTGGTCTGAACCTGTTCTCTCCGCTTCGGCAAAGGATTAAAACGGTACTGTCCATTCCGAATCCATCCGTACGTAGGGTGCTGCACATGAGGAAAGAAGAGGATTTCAGCGAATGGTACAACGAGATAGTTGAACTGGCCAACCTCACCGACAAGCGCTACCCCATCAAAGGCATGAACGTCTGGACCCCCTACGGCTGGAAGATCATGCGCTTCATCGACACCTACATCCGTGAGGAATGCGACGCCACCGGCCACGACGAGGTGTGCTTCCCGCTGCTCATCCCGGAGACGGAGTTCAAGAAGGAGAAGGACCACATCAAGGGCTTCGACGCCGAGGTTTATTGGGTGACCCACGCCGGACTGAACGAACTGGACGTCCGGCTGCTCTTGCGCCCGACCAGCGAGACGGCCATGTACCCCATGTTCGCCCTGTGGGTGCGATCGCACACCGACCTGCCGCTGAAGACTTACCAGCTGGTCAACACCTTCCGTTACGAAACGAAGCAGACCCGGGCCTTCATCCGCGTACGGGAGATACACTTCTTCGAGTCCCACACCTGCCATGTGGACGAACAGGACGCTCAAAAGCAGGTGGAGGAGGACTTCGTGATACTGGAGAACGTCATGGAGCATCTCTGCCTGCCCTATTTCCTGCTCAAGCGCACGGAATGGGACAAGTTTCCCGGCGCCTACTACACCGTCGGCGTCGACACGCTTCTGCCGGACGGACGGAGCCTGCAGCTGGGCAGCATACACCATTACCGCGAGAACTTCTCCCGGCCCTTCAACATCACCTATGAGGATGAGAAGGGCGAGCACAAGTTCGTCCATCAGACCACCTTCGGCATGTCCGAGCGTTTGATCGGGGCCGTGGTGGCCGTGCACGGGGACGACAAGGGACTGTTGCTTCCGCCGGACATCTCCCCGTTCCAGATCGTTCTCATTCCCATTCTGGCCAAGGGCAACGTGGAGAAGGTGGCCGAGGAGTGCAATAAGCTCAGGCAGGAACTGGTCTCCGCCGGCTTCCGCGTCAAGCTGGACGACAGCGACGAGCGGCCGGGAAGCAAGTTCCACAACTGGGAGATACGCGGCGTCCCGCTCCGTCTGGAGATGGGCATGCGCGACATCGAAGGCGGTAAAGTGGCCTTCGCCCGCCGGGACACCGGTGGAAAGGGATCGCTGGATCGCGCCGACATAGTCGCTCAGGTCCGCCAGACCCTGAAGACGATATCACAGGACATGCGCGCAAAAGCCTTAGCGGCATCCAACGGCGCCATACAGGACCTGGACTCTTTAGATACGATACCGGAGAAGGTGGTACGCTTCGGCTGGTGCGGCGAGGAGCCGTGCGGGCGGGCGTTCGAGGAGAAGACCGGCCTCAAGATGCTCGGCTCCCCCTACCTCAAAGAGGAGTACCACGGCAAGTGCCTGGTTTGCGGCAAGGACGTCGAGAATCCCACATACGCCGCCCGCTCCATGTGATCAAAGGAAAGCGGCTATCGGAAGTGCCACCAGCATCAAGATGGTAGTGATCAGCCCCACGTCTGGGGCCCGCCCCTCGTTCCCCCCGACCAGGGTCTGGGTGTAATCGAGCAGGGCGCCGAGTATGGCCAGCTGGAATCCCGCTATCAGGAGCCACACGATGCCGAAGGTTACTCCGCCCAAGGTCATGGAGGTGGCCATGGCGATGGCGGCTATGCCGACCGCTCCGATGACCACGCTCAGGATGATCCCGGCCCAGTTCAGAACGTTGAGCGCCATCTCAGAGCGCCCTTCCTGCCGGCGGTTGAATATGACCATCTCCATCAATCCGAGGGCCACGAGCGCCACGCCCACGATGGTCATGAACTCCGGGCCGGTCCGGAACACCCCGTGGATGTTCAATTGGGCCCGGAGGCCGAATATCACGATCCCCTCGATGATCACCATGCATGAGGCGAACATGCCCAGCCATTCCATCCAGGCCAGGTGGGGGTCTTCCAGCGGCACGTAATAGGAGAACACGAAGGCCATCAGGCCGAGAAGGAAGAGCTGGGATGCGGCCAGCACCACCCAGTGCTTGTTGACGAAACCAATTCCCTCAATGTATGTCGGTGAGGCGATCAGGATCAGCATGAGGGAGGCCAGCATTACGAGGATGGCGGCGCCTATTTGTACTTTCTTAAAGCCGCCTTCGCCCACCTTCTTCCGCAGCGACGGGATGATGGGGATGAACATGAGAAGGCCCAGGACCAGTAGGACGGCGCCGATCATCATGATCGACATCTTGTCCAGAGTGAGAACGTCTATCAGCTCCACCCGGCCGGCCATGGCGATGATCGCCGCCCCCTCCAAGGCTAAGAACAGGCCCATCAGGTAAGGCACGAACCAGCTACCCAGTTTTTTCATGTCTTCCAACCATGATGGTATACGGCTCGTACTGCATAATATTTACGCAAAATTCTGATGGCTATCACTTCTGATATCTGCTGAGCAGGTATCCGAACACGCCGAAGCCCAGCAGCACGACGAATATCGAATACGCGCCCATGTGATCGGCGGAGAAGATGTTCCAGCTGTCGTAGGACACCCCCCATACCCAGTAGAAGACCACCGCTGTCACTATGAGCAGCAGGGAGAATATCTTGATCGTCCTCTTGGGGTAGGCTGACTCGGCCATCGGGCGTCAAACGTGGTCGGCCTATTAAAATCTTCTTCCATTGGCCACGTCATGGATCTCGTTACCATCGATCAAAGGACCATAGACCTGCGGATAGGGAGCGCCACCATGGGTCAATTTAATTTATTAATAAAGATTATTATTTTTATCTTGGTTTCCACCGAGGATGTGGTATAGGTAGGAAATTCCCGCTCGATCTTATCCCTTATCGATGTCGCAAGCTTCTTGGCCTTATACGCACCGAACAATATCAGAGTGTCCGGAACATCGGCGTCCAGTCTGGTCCTTACCCGCCTCAAAATCAATTCCTCTTTTTCATCCGGGCTGATGAAGACAACGTATTTCTCAATGTGGTTCAGCAGGTCCTCCACCCTGTTGGTCAGGTCGGCCGACTCAACGATGTGCGGAGATTCTAGCCCGATGAAATTGCTGATAATGTCGTTCTGGACGGCTTCCGCGATGTGCAGGGCTTCTCTGCCGTACCTGTGGTGTATCTTATTTCTCAGGGCCTGCGTTTGGTCCTGATCATCCTCCAATTCACGCAACGTCAGGCCCATCTGCGCGAGTATCCTCAATTTTCGGTCTTTGATGATCTCGCTCAGCATCTTCCATTCGGGGCCTTTCCTCTGTCTCTTCACCCGCTCGATGGTCCTCGGATCTTCGATGAAAACGATCTCTCTATTACGGAAACGGTCCACCCATGCTGATGCCTTATTTTCAGCGTGCTCGAGCAACCCTTTCGTGAGCCCTGCTACGACATCGGTGTTCGATGGAATATCGTCTGGCATGATTCGACCTTAAATGGTCTCTCCATGATCCTCGAAATACCCGGTCAAGCTGAGAGGGTTGCTGTCAAGAATTATCTCACTTCCTTGAAGAATGAGCATGTTATCGATCTTAACGGGCTCGTCGATATAGGGATCAATCACCTTATGACCATTGGAATCGAAGATGAAGGTCCCATCGGATTCATAGCCCATCCTTTTCAGGATGGCTACTTTGAGATCGATCGGCTCGCCTTTCAGAGAGAACATTTCCATTCGATTCACCATTTATCGAGTTGATGATGAAACCTGTTCGGATGTATTAACGGTTTCCCGTACAATTAATTAGCTGAAGATTGGAAGGACACTTAATGTCATCATTGATGGCATGCTGTTTGCAAAGGTCGACTTCTCTCCATATAAATAGATGGCCATCGAGGCGATGACAAGTCGCATCTCCCTATTCCGCCCGGTTCCTCATGATCTTCTGGCCCCATCTCTTTCCATTGGGCGATCTTTTTAAAAGGAAATGCCCGTTTCAACCTCTTTAGTGGTCATCTATTCCTTAGTTCTGGCATGGTCGATTACGAGTCCGTCCTTGGGCTATCCTCGATCGCCATCGTCAAAGTGATCTCACCGATCGCGATGACCCGCGATCGAGAAAAAAATCAATTTGATATAGCCGCACGGTCATGTTGAAAGATAGGATGGGATGCAGTTGGATGGATGGATACCGATAGCGTTGTGGCTGGGGTTGGGGGCGGTCGTAGCCCTTTACCTGTACCGGCGCATGGACATGGAAGGGAAAGTGGTGAGAGCCTGGTTGATCGCTGGTCTCCTTTTATCGGTCCTGGGGCTGATATTGTTCCTAACCTTCCGCTCCATGAAGGAGAAGGGGCGGGACAAGGCGGTGGACCCTAAGGCCTACAAGCCGCCGGAGTACAGGATGAAGGCGGCAGAGGAAGCGGCCAAGGCCGAGAGGCCAGCGGAAGAACCAAAGCCCGAGCCTCAGAAGAAGGACGTCAAGCAGATCGATGGCATACCCCGCTGCCCTGAATGCGGCGCGGCCATCTCCAGTTCCGACAAGAGATGCAATGACTGCGGCGCCAAGCTCAAGGACTGAGGCGCAACCCTTTAATCGCCCCGGCAGGATGACCTATTCATGCTGCCGGAGAACTCCCTAGTCTATCTTTTGGACGAGAAGGGGAAGAGGACCTGGGTCGTTCTGAACAAGGGAATGCTGAAATTGCCTGGGATGGGCGTGGTGGACGGCGATCGCCTGCTGGCGGCGGAGGACGGCGCCGAGGTGACGGTAGCGGGGAAGAAGTTCTGGCTGCTGGTGCCCGGAGCGTCGGAGATGATGTCGTCCGTGGAGCGTGGAGCGCAAATAATCACGCCCAAGGACGCGGCCACCATCCTGATGGAACTGAACATCAAGTCCGGTGACAAGGTCCTGGAGGCCGGCGTCGGTTCCGCCGCCCTGACGATAGCGCTGCTGAACCAGGTGCGACCCTGGGGGCAGGTCATATCCATGGAGATCCGCCCGGAGTTCGCCGAGAAGGGCAAGAGGAACGTGGACAAGGCCGGGCTGGCGGAAGGCTGGCGCCTGGAGATGGGAGATGTCAGGAAGGACCACCTGGACATCGTGGCGGACGCCGCCGTGCTGGACATGCCGGACCCCTGGGACGCCGTGGACAACGTTTCCACCATGCTCCGGAACGGGGGGCGCTTCTGCGCCTACGTTCCGAACACCAACCAGCTGGAAGAGATCGTTCGTCAGCTGAACAAGAGAGGCTTCGTGGAGATACGAAGCTACGAGAACATGCAGCGGGAGATGGTGGTGCACGACCGGGGCGTGCGGCCGTCGTACGAGACCCTGGGCCACACCGGGTATCTGGTGTTCGCCCGGAAGGTATCATCATCGTAACTACCTTCATCCGACGAAATCGTCACATTGTTGCCTATTTGTCCGCCTGTGGCGTTGTGCGTCAGCATCGTCAGGATCGCTTGCGAGGCGGTGACGTTCTTGGAGATGACCGCAATGATGTGCGAGGACGCCTGCTCCGCGTTGACGTCGGTGATAGAGAAGGAAGCGCCGTTCAAGGCGTGACCGCTCCCTACCGTTTCCAGGTGGAAGAGGGTGTGGTTGAGCGACGATCCTAGCAGCACCGCTCTCGGTACGATGATGGCGTTCAGGCCTTGGACGAAAGCGCCTCCGGCGTTGCTGCAGTTCGAGTAAGTAATGATGTCAGATCCTCCTCGTATCGAAAACCTTACCGTCAACAACCCTTTCGACCGTGCCAGTACCTTCACCCTCGTCCACCACGGGGATCCCCCAATCCTCCTTCAGTATCTTAGCGATCGCCACGATAACGGTCGGAGGTTTGATGCTGGTCCTCTTGACCTTTCCGTTGGTCAAGAGCATCTCGATCCTGACCGGACCGTTGCGCCAGACCGTTTCAACGGATTCGCTCTCGGGATCGCGATAATATTCGGTGCGAATTAACCTACAAGATTCGACCTTTGATCTAACTATAAGCCCCTTCTGCCGCATAATATGCTGGAAATAGATAGGCGGCAGGAGGATGCCGTTGGAGAACACCTTAATGGGACGGGCCCTTGGACCGTAAACCGCATAGACATATTCAGAATAAGCGAAACACGTTATTGCAATAAAAAGACCAATAACCGCGGGGAACATATAATCGCCAGTTATTGCACCCCTATCAATCTCATTGAAAACGTATAAACTGAATAGTACTGAAAGTAACCCCATGACCCTACACGCCATAGAGGTTAAAAATAGCTGTAAATAGGAGTTCCAGTAAAAACTTCTCCATATTGATGGAGGTTCATAGTACAGCAATTCACCCCTTTTTCCATTATCCACTCAATCACCTGCCAGGGCATCCATTACAATCGCATAACCCAAGATGGATATTCCGAAATCGATCAATGCGGTGACTTTCGATAATTTCGAAAATCCTGAGCACAATTTCTCATCCAATTTGCCTGGTGGACTAATTATACCAATAACAAGTCCGGTTCCACTAAATATGAGGCTTAAAAGAGAAGCGAATACATCATTATTCTCTGCCTCAGCTCCATTAGCAATCCTCCCCCTACTTCCCAGATGAATTACTTTTCAGGAGGGTATATAACAATTTCTTTAGGAGTTATGATTTAGGAATAATGATTGTTCGTTATCGACCATTAATATAATTTATCAATATTAATGAATGAATTCGGCGTTTCGGGTCATGATTATATACCCCAATATTTGTTCATGAACCATGGACCTGGCCTTCGCCGTAACCGCCTTCGCCGCCATATTCGCCATCATGAACCCGGTGGGCAACATACCGGTGTTCGTGGCCATCACCGAAGGCTACACCCCGGAGCTGAAGCGCAAGGTCATCAACAAGGCCTGCTTCGTGGCCGGGGGCATCCTGGTCATCTTCGCCCTCTTCGGCAACTACATCTTCGACCTGTACGGCATAACCATACCGGCCTTCAAGATCGCCGGGGGCGTGCTCCTATTCTCCATAGCCTTCACCATGACCAAAGGTCAGCTCACGAAATCCAAGATGACCGACGAGGAGGAACAGGAGGCCACCGAGAAGGAGGAAGTGGGCGTCGTTCCGCTAGGAATACCGCTGTTCGCCGGCCCTGGCGCCATAACCACCGTCATGATCTACGTGAGCTACGCCCTGGACTCCCCCGACGCCACCTTTGATTTCATATCCATATTCATCGGCATATTCGCCACGCTGATCATATCGTTCGTCCTGCTGAGGTACGCCGACCCGCTGTTCAACCGCATGGGCAAGAGCGGCACCATGGCCTTCACCAGGATAATGGGTCTGCTGCTGGCGGCCATGGCCGTGGAGTTCATACTCTCCGGCTGCTTCGAGGCCGTATCGCACTATTGGGGCGTATAGAGAAAGGCAGAAGATTAATTACTGGAGGGCGATTCCTCAACCGGTGCATCCATGGTTGTGGCAGAGATAAGGATCGAGCTTAAGCCTGGGGTGGCTGACCCCGAGGGCAAGAACACCAAGAAGGCCCTGGAACTGCTTGGATTCAATGATATCAAAGGGGTGAGGTCCATCAAGATGTTCGAGATCGAGATGGACGCCGACCCGGCCGTCGCCCGCAAGGAATGCGAGGAGATGTGCCGCAAGCTGCTGGCCAACCCGGTGATCCAGAAGTTCAGGGTAGACCTCAGGTGAAGGTCATGCCCCTCGACCATCTGTTCTTCAAGCGCGATGTTCCGTTCCGGTTAGTGGAGATAGACCTGGCTAAGGCCAGGGATGATGAGCTCAAGACCTTGAGCAAGGACATGGGCCTCTCACTTTCGCTGGACGAGATGAAGCGCATCCGCGATCATTTTGTTGATTTGAAGCGTAGGCCGACGGACGTGGAGCTGGAGTCCATCGCCCAAGCGTGGAGCGAGCACTGCTGCTACAAGTCCTCCAAGGTCATCCTGCGCGAACATATCTTCGGCATCAACAACCCCCGCGTGCTCTCCAAAGGGGACGCGGGCGTCATGGAGTTCGACGAGGAGTACGGCTACGCCCTGAGGATAGAGAGCCACAATCATCCCTCGGCCATAGAGCCGTACGGCGGCGCGGCCACCGGTATCGGCGGCATCGTGCGCGACGTGCTGTGCATGGGCGCTCAACCCGTAGCGCTGGTCGACCCGTTGTTCTTCGGTCCCATCGACTACAAGGGCGAGCTTCCCGCCGGCTCCAAGACCCCCAAGTACCTGGTCAGCGGCGTGGTGGCCGGCATCCGGGACTACGGCAACCGCATCGGCATACCGACCGTCTGCGGCGGCCTTTACTTCGACGAGTCGTACCTGGGTAACTGCCTGGTGAACGTCGGCTGTGTCGGTATCGTTAAGAAAAAGGACCTGCGCGATAACGCCGTGGGCGGCGTGGGCGATTACCTCATCTTATGCGGCGGCCGGACCGGCCGCGACGGCATCCATGGAGTTACATTCGCCTCCGCCGAGCTCAGCTCCAAGTCCGAGGACGAGAGCCGCGGAGCCGTTCAGCTGGGCGACCCCATAACCAAGGAACCGCTCATCCACGCCTGCCTGGAAGTCAATTCACTTGGCCTCATAAGTGGAATGAAGGACCTGGGCGGCGGCGGGCTGTCCTGCGTGGTCGGCGAGATGGCCTTGTCCGGCGGCTGCGGGGCGGAGGTCGACCTGCACCGGGTCCCGTTAAAAGAGAGCGGGTTGGCGCCGTGGGAGGTGTGGGTTTCGGAATCGCAGGAGCGCATGATGCTGGCCGCCCCCAAGGAGAACGTGGAGCGGATTCTGGAGCTCTTCGCCATGTGGGACGTGGACGCCACCGTCATCGGCAAAGTGGTACCGGGGAACCACGTCGCCCTCGACTGGCTGGGCGTGAGGGTCTTCGATGTGGACCTGGAGTTCCTGACCAAGGGACCGGAGTATTGCCGGCCGTGCAAGATCGAGACCAGATCGTCGTCGATCAAGCACGTCAGTCCTAAGCTGCCGGCCCTCAAGAAGATGGTCCTGGACCTTCTGGCCGATCCGAACATCGCCAGCAAGGAATGGGTGTTCCGCATGTACGACCATGAGGTGCGCGGCGGGACGGTCGTCAAGCCGGCGTCCGGGATCGTGAACAAGACCGGACCGTCGGACGCCACGGTCATCAAGCCCCTGCCCGACCGGGAGAGGGGACTGGCCTTGGCTTTAGGCGTCAATCCCTGGTTCTGCGGCCTGGACGCCTACAAGGGCGGCATGGCCTCTATAGACGAAGCGTGCCGCAACATCATCGCCGTGGGCGGTTATCCTGACTCGTTCACCGATTGCCTCAACTTCGGCAATCCGGAGAAGCCGGAGCGCCTGGGCGAGCTGAGGCAGGCCGTGGCCGGCATGGGCATGCTGGCCAAGTATCTGGACCTGCCCGTCCCGTCCGGCAACGTCTCGCTTTACAACGAGACGTCGCGCGGCTCCGTGCTGCCGACGCCGACCGTGCTGGGCCTGGGCATCGTGGAGGACGTGCGCAAGTGCGTCACCACCGACCTGAAGAAGGAAGGGAATCTGCTCTACCAGGTCGGGGAAACGAAGGAAGAGTTCGGCGGTTCCGCCCTCTACCGCAAGTACGGCGGACAGGGCGGCCAGGTGCCGGACGTCTCCCCGGAACGATTGAAGAGGTCGATGGACGAGATGCACGCCTGCATGAGGAAGGGATTGATCGCCTCCTGTCACGACATCTCCGACGGCGGCCTGGCGATAACCGTGGCCGAGATGTGCCTGGGCGGGGACATTGGAGCGAAGATAAAGGACGGTTCCAATACGGCATTGTTCTCCGAGAGCAACACCCGCTGGGTGGTGGAGATCGAACCGGCCAAGGAGAAGCAGTTCCTAGCGGCCTTTACGGTGCCGGTGACGTTCATCGGTAAGGTCGGCGGCCAGTCCCTGAAGATCGGGATCGAAGGGAAGACCGTGAGCGTCTCCTTGAACGATATGCGAAAGGCCTGGAGCGGCGCGCTCCCGAAGCTGATGGGGTGAGCAAGATGAAGGACGTCAAGGTCTGCGTGTTGAGGATAGAGGGCACGAACTGCGAGGACGAGGCCTTCCAGGCTTTCAGCTCCGTCGGCGCCTCCCCGGAGAAAGTGCACCTGAAGCAGCTGTTGGGACAGTGTCCATCCGACCTGAAGAGAGATCTGGGCAGCTATGGCATTCTCATGCTTCCCGGCGGGTTCTCCGCCGGCGATTACGTTCGCGCTGGCGCCATCTTCGCCGCCCGCATGAAGAGCGGGCTGAAGAAGGACATCGTGTCCTTCGTCGAGGCTGGAAAACCGGTCATCGGGGTGTGCAACGGCTTCCAGATACTGGTGGAGCTGGGGCTCCTTCCGGCCATGGACGAGACCATGTCCGAGGTGCCGGAGGCGGCGCTGTACACGAACGATTCGGGCCGCTTCGAGTGCCGGCCCACACTTTTAAAGCAGGAGAAGCGCCATAAGAGCGTGTTCACCTCGGAAATACCGACGGGCTCCGTGGTCATGTACCCATCCGCCCACGCCGAGGGCAAGCTGATGTTCCCCCGCGGCCAGCAGAAGAAGATGCTGGAACGGCTGCTGGAGAACGACCAGGTGGTCTTCCGTTACGTGGATCCCGACGGCGATTACGCCAAGTACCCCTGGTGCCCTAACGGCTCGCTGCACAACATCGCCGGCATATGCAACCCGGCCGGCAACGTCCTGGGCATGATGCCCCACCCAGAGAGGGTGCTGAAAAGGGAGACCCATCCAGATTGGACGCGGGTCAAGTGGCAGGAGGACGGCGACGGCCTCTCCATGTTCCGTTCCGTGGTGAAAAGCGTAAAATGATCAGAAGTTCAGGCGGATGCGGACCTCGATGGGGTCCCCGTCCTCCAGCCCCAGCGTGCGCCGCAGGTGGAACTTGCAGATTATCTCCAGGATGTCCTCGTAGTGCGAGCGGGACGGAAGAACGACGGCGCACTCTACGTTCTGGATGCTGGCCGGGACACAGTGCACTTCACCGAACGTACGTCCGTTGCGCTCAAAGCCGGTGATGTCGATGGTGCGCCCGTTGCGCAGCGTCTCCAGCTTGTGGTGCTCGGTCGATAGCAGCTTGACGTTGAGCGTGCCCTCGTACGGTTTAAAACCGAGCTTCTCCTGGAACTGCTCCATGTAGCCTGGCTGCGTCACGTAGTACTGCCCCTCGCCCATGCCCTCGATGACGCTGCCCTTGATGACCAGCTCGTCCTTCATCTCGAAGATCTTTTGGTACTCGATGTACTCCTTGCGCAGCATGTCCGAGCCCTTGGAGGTGATACGGATCCTTTGCCTCCGCGCCCCCAGGTCCCGCTCTATGAGCTTGTCGTCCAGCAGCTCCAATATGCGTTTGGAGGCCGACTGCTGGGACATCTCCAGCATGTCCCCCAGCTCCCTCGATGATAGGGCGACGTAATCGTGCAATCCGCCCATCAGGGCTATGCGCCGGAGGGCGGTAACGAACTTCTCGTCGTTCTCGGGCTGCAAAGGTAACATCTCCGCGCCCCGCTACTAACCAATCTGTAGCAGGGTACTTTCTTGGTTATCAGTTGTATCCATTAAAAACTTACTAGCGGGGTTGGGAGGATTGATATTCGCGATCATCTTTTCCTGATCGATGACCAAGGACCGGCATGTGATGGAAGTTCTGGGCATGGCTGTGGTAGTCGTCGAGGACGGCAAGATCGTGGATGTCAGCGAGCCACGGGTGGATTTCTGTCCTCTGTTCTACAAGTACCGGGGCATTGAGAAGCTGACCAGGGAGAACGTGCGCCAGAACATCGAGTTCCGCATCAAGGACTTCGGCATCTTCACCGAGAGAAGGGAGATGCGCATGAAGGACTTCCTGAGCTTTGGCATCTCCGAGATCATGAGCATGTGCGTGTCCAAGGGAATACTGGACTGCGCGGTGACCGTCTGCGACGGTTCCGGCACGGCCATCGTGGAAGACCCGGAGCTCATTCAAGGCATCGGCGGACGGATCTCCGGGCTGGTGGAGACCTCGCCCCTCCAGAGCGTCATCAGGGAGATCGGCCGGGAGCGGGTGCTGGACCCGGAGACGGCGCGCATCGATCAGGTGGCCGGGGCGCGCCTTGCCTGGGACATGGGCTATCGGATGATCGGGGTGACCATAGTGAAGGCGAACGACGCCGTGCTCATACGCAAGGAGCTCGGCGAGCACGCCGTCCTGTTCGGCGTGCACACCTCGGGATGCACCGAGAGCGAGGCCCGGAGCCTGATGGAGAATTGCGATGTGGTCACAGGCTGCGCTTCCAAGTTCATATGGAAGGCCGCCAAGGAGATGGGGGCCATGCAAGTAGGGACGAAGGTACCGGTCTTCGCCGTTAGCGAACTGGGAAGGAGGATCTGCTCCATCCGCCTGGAACAGATAGATAAACCGGCCATGAGCGGTCCGGACGACCCGGCCCGCCCGCTGATCTGATCATTCCTCAATGCACAGGCGCTTGCGGGAACGCAGGAATATGGCCCGAACGCCCTCCTGCCTCATCTTCTTTCTAAGAATGTAATCGTTGGTGACCACCATGGCCTCCAGGGCCTTGGCCACCTCCAGAACGCCGGCGTCCCCCTGCGTGGAAGTCTCGTAGCGCTTGTATTTGCCGGCCAGCATGAGCGCGGCCTTGGTGTGCTTGCTTCCGGACCTTTTAAGTTCGCCGATGACCGGCCCGGGAACGTACGCTTCGAACTCCCCGAAAAGATTGGCCAGCTCCAGGTCCAGGTTCATCTTGAACTCGAAGGGCATCAACAGAGCGTTGGTGTCTAGGACCACCTTCTGCATGAAGCCTCACTCGACTATGCCGTAGCCGATCAGGCGCCACTTGTTGGAGATCTTGCGGGATATGGCCACGCGCTGCCCCTCTTCGGCGCACACCGGGATCTTCAAAGCCACCTCGGAGGAATCGCCGCGGGCGCTGGTGACCAGGCCGACCGTCGTGGCCGTCCCGATGCTGAGCATCAGGGGCTCGTTGGTCTTGATGTTCTCCACTATCATGTCGTCGCTGGTACCAACGACGCGCTCCAGCAGATGGGTGCTCATCTTGAACTTGAAATGAACTTGCGGAAGAGTGCCCGGTTTCCCGACCACGCGTCCGGTCAGACCGTCCGATTTGGTTATGGCCGGATCCAACTTGGTGCCGATGGCCACCAGGCCGCCGGACTTTATCTTGTTGGTGGGGCCGCCGCCGGTGTGCAGCGACTCGATGGTGGTGGTGATGGTCTCCCAGCTGAACTTGCCGCCGGCCAGCTCCACCTTGCGGCCCGGGGATATCTCGATCTCGTCGCCTACTTTAAGTGTGCCTTGCAGCAGGGTGCCGCCGAGAACGCCGCCCTTCAGGTCCTCGAAGGACATGCCGGGCTGGTTTATGTCGAAGGACCTGGCGACGTACAGCTTGGGCGTCTTCTTCTCGTCGTGCTTCACCGTCGGTATGTGCTTCTGGATGGCGGTGATGAGCTGGTCGATGTTGACGTCGTGGTGAGCGGAAACGGGGATGATCGGCGCGTTCTCGGCGATGGTGCCCTTGACGAACTTCTTGATCTGCTGGTAGTTCGCCAACGCTTCGTCGCGGGTGACGATGTCGATCTTGTTCTGCACGATGATGATCTTGTCCACGCCAATGATGGACAGGGCCATCAGATGTTCCTTGGTCTGCGGCTGAGGGCATTCCTCGTTGGCGGCGACCAATAACAGGGCGCCGTCCATCATGGCCGCGCCTGACAGCATGGTGGCCATGAGGGTCTCGTGCCCGGGCGCGTCCACGAAGGAAACGGAGCGGACGAACTCGGCCTCGCCTCCGCAGACCTTGCAGACGGTGGTGTTGGAATAGGTTTCTTCGGCGCACTTCTTGCACTTGAAGAAGGCGACATCAGCGTACCCCAGCCTGATGGAGATCCCTCTCTTGATCTCCTCGGAGTGTCGGTCGGTCCAGTCACCGGAAAGAGCCTTGGTCAGCGTGGTCTTGCCGTGGTCCACGTGACCGATCATCCCGATGTTGACCTCAGGCTGGCGGGACACCTTCATTATTTCTTCTCCTCTTTCTTGACGATCAGTTCCTCGACCGGCTTCGGTCCCTGAGAAACGATCTTCATGTTTATCTGGACGGTGTCAGTGGCCACAGCGTTGCCGCGCACGGACTTCCTCTTCCTCAGGCCGCCCTCGGTGGAGTACATGCCGATGCTGCTGGTCAGCAAAAGCCTCTTCCTTCGGGGTCCGGGGAGGTCCTTCCTCATGGCGAAGCCGTCCTTGTCGCTTCCACCAGTGATCGTTAGCTTATAGCCAGGCAGTCCCACGAAGATACCATCGATGGTGTCGCCTATCTTCTTCCCAATCAGGGAGTTGGCGTGATGTCCCGAAACTGGGACGTTGTAAGACTTGCCGGTCTTCAGATCATTAACAACGGCCTTGTATTCAACCATTACAAACACCTTTTAAGCGTTATGAGCATCCCGCCCTAATGTAGTACCGCTTAAATAATTATTGGTGAAAAAGAGGTGTATGGCGGGCGCTTAACAGCGCCTCGCCCGGATGCTCCGCCCGCTGCTTTCGATCAGAGACTGGATGGCCTTCACCGGTTCCCGCTCCAACGCAGAGAGGGAATGCATCATGTCGTCCGGGGAGACCAACTCGTTCATGACCGCCCCCGACAGCAGCGAACGCATGCGTAGATCGAGCGTCTCCGAGGACCACAGTTCCACGAGGGTGTCGCGCAGCACGGCGCCCATCATCAGCTGCCCGCCCATGCTCTCCACGAGCTCCTCCTCATATCTCTGTTCCTTTCCCTGGGCCATCAGGGCGGCGTGCTTTCCGGCCAATCCACCGCATATGTAGGAGGGCATGATGCCTTCTCCCACGAACGCTAACGTTTGCCCGGCGGCGTCGCCGCAGAAGAGGACGTTGCCCTTCACCGGTCCGCCCAGGAAACCGGGGACGGGGGCGTCGCCCATCTTGACCTCCAACACCTTGTCCACGTCGAAGTACCGGGAAACGACCGGGTGCTCCGATATCCAGTCCTCCAGGAAGGTGCGCCGGGAGGCGTTGACGCCGACGAGCCCCAGGCCCACGTTGGCCCGCCGCCGACCCTTGGGGATTATCCAGCCGTAGCCCAGGCCGATCTCCCCCTCGATGAATATCTGCATGCACTCCGGCAGGTCCTTCTTGGCCACCATCTCGAACTCGATCCCCCTGGCTACGTCCATAGGGGAGAAGAACTCCCCCCCCAGGGCCTTGGACATGGTGGAATGCACGCCGTCCGCGGCCACGATGACCTTGGGGGCCAGCTCGACCTCCTGCCCGCGGTGATTGATGACGCAGCCCTGGACCTGGCCGTCCTGCACCTGGGCGGAGATGAGCTTGGTGTCCGCTTGGACCGATGCTCCGGCTCGCGCCGCCCTTTCGGCCAGATGCTTGTCGAATATCTTCCGCTCCACGGTCACGCTGCGCCAGTAAGGTTCGTGATTGTCTATGACCGCCTCCCGGCCCAGCACGAAGCGGGTGAAGGAATGGCGGGCCACCACGGCCTGAGGGGGAAGCCGCATTCCGGAGCGCTTGACCAGCTCCAGACCTATGACCTCGCCGCACTGCACCGGCGTGCCTATCTCCTTCTTCTTGTCGATCATCAGGGTCCTGGCCCCGTTCATCGCCGAGGACCTGGCCGCGCCGCTGCCGGCCGGACCAGCCCCTACCACCAGAACATCGTATTCCATCATCTCACCAGCCCCATTTTGCGGCCTTCCCGTAAGCCCGGAAAAGCTTCCGGTCCTCCCTCCCCATCATCATGGCCCTTAGCCCGGCCATCCTTCCGTATCCTTTACGGAAGGGGCGCATGGAACGGCTCAAGGCGGCGTTGTCCATGCCTTTCAGGATATCGAACGCTTGGATATAGATAGGCAAGGAGTAGGGCGATCGCTCCCATTCCCTGGAGTAGGAGGACAGATCGCCCTTCAATATGGCCCTGGCGGCCATCTTGCCCGCCACCATGCCGGCGCGTATGCCGCCGAAGGTCAGGGGGTTCGCCTGGCCGGCGGCGTCGCCCACCAGGCAGGCATTATCGCTGACCGTCTCGTGATAATCGTAAGGGATGGGCCGCCCCTGTCTTTCCAGAGCTTTCGGCCGCGGCTCCGTCCCCCGGGTGAAGCCTACCCGGCTCCCTTTCTCATGGGGGAATACCCAGCGATACCCTCCCAGGTATCTCTGGTCGTAATGGAAGTGCATGACGTCCCTCTCCGTCCTTTCTTCGGTCACGTACTGCTCCGCCCAGAGGAGACGAGGTCCACCTGGGAAGAACGTTCTCCGAACCAGCGAGTTCCAGCCGTCGGCACCGACCAACCATCGGCACCGGTACTCCTTTCCGCCCCGGGTGCGCACGGTATAGCGGTCGTTCTCCCGGACGATGCTTATGGCGGACCCCTGGTCCAGATGGCATCCTTCCTTCACCGCCCGGTCCAGCAATCTTCGTAGGAACAAGGGCCGGTCCAGAACGTAGCCTTGGGATGGCGTCTCCAGCTCCAGGCCGCCGGGCCAGTGCTCTATGGCCCGGCTAATCTCGAAGGTCACCGCCTCCGGGGCGAGGGGAGAAAGGTCATCGAACGCCCGTCGGCTAACCGCCTCACCGCACATATGGTGATAGCGGTCGAAGTTGCGGTCCAGCTTCTCCAGGGAGAGCACGTTCATTTTCCCGTCGCTCAGGTGGGAGAGGAAGAAGGCCGCGGACGCTCCCGCCGGACCGGCGCCCAGCACCAGCGCGTCAAGGTTTTCTATGGCCGATCCCCCCTGAAACGCTGATCTGCTCCACGAAGGAGTATCCGGTGTCGAAGCCCAGGAAGGCGATGAAGTACAGGTACGTGGGAAGTATGGCCACCGCGCAAAGCAGCAGGACCGCCACCTTCAGGACCAGCCGTTCCTTCAATATTCTGGACAGCCGTCCAGCGGGCATGCGGTCGCCGCGGTCGCTGAGCACCTCATCGGCGAACGCCGCCAGCATGACCACGATAGCTCCCACGCCGTGGAACGGATTCCCGTTGATCACCGCCAATATGGTCAAGGCGCCGGCGGCCACGAACCCCAGCTGGAAGGCCAGATTATCGTACTTGGAGGCGATGAGCAAGGCCAGAAGGAGACCGATGAATATGGTGGCCGAACCCTCGTCCAGGAATATCAGCGCGCCCATGAGGGCCCCGGTGGGCACGGCCAGCAGCAGGGCGCTGCGCTTGCTGCCTATGCCGATGTCGAACACCTGGTCGCCGTACTTAATGGCCATGCCCAGGGTGACGAAGGCGAAGGGGATGAGAAGCTGGTGGTGCAGCGGGACCTCTTTACTGAACCAGGTGTAAGACCAAGCGATGAATATGAGCGCCACGGTCAGGCCGAAGTACCATTTGGCCTGGCGGTTCCAACCCCTGCTTTTCATCAGACGTCCCCGGTGTTTCTCCGCAAGCGGCCCTGAGCTATAATACGGTTTGCCGCCTCAGCGCTTCATCAGCCGCCTAGCTTTCAGAAGGCGTTGCAGCATGCGGCTCCTGTCCCCTATGAAGGCCATCATGGTGAAGTTCCGCATGGCTTCCATGCTCTCCTCGCCGTAAGGGGGCCACCAGATCTCCGAGGGGAACTTGCCGTGGTCCAGATGGACATGCTGGCGCTCGATCATCTCCTCGAATCCAGCGTCCCCATGCGTGCGCCCGAAGCCGCTCTCCCCCCGGCCGCCCCAGGGCGTCGCTCCCAGCCCGTAGGTGTAGGCGACGTTGTTCACGGTGATGGTCCCGGATTTCAGCTTGGTGGCCATATCCCTCCCCTTGGCCAGGTCGGACGTCCACACGCTCCCGTTCAGGGCGTACAGGGAATCGTTGTTGAGCCGCACAGCCTCCTCCTCGTCGCCGAAGGTCAGCAGCACCACCACGGGTCCGAAGGTCTCCTTTTGCACTATGTCGGAGCTCTGGGCGGCGCCTACGATGACCGTTGGCTCGAAGAAATGACCCTTATGTCCTGGCATGCGCTTGCCGCCCGTCAGTACCTTGGCTCCCTGCTCCAGGGCTCGGGCCACCTGGGCCTCCATGTCCTGCACCGCCCTCTCGGAGATCAGGGGGCCGAGGGTGAGCGACGGGTCCTCCGGGTCGTAACCTTGCTTAAGGGCCTGGACCTCCTTCAGGAACAGGTCGGTGAACTTCGCCTCCACCGAACGGTGCAGGTAGATGCGCTTCACGGCCACGCAGGTCTGCCCGCAGTTCACGAACGAACCCCAGCAGGCGGCCTTGGCCGCCCTCCTCAGGTCGGCGTCCTTCAGCACGATGAAGGCGTCCTTGCCTCCCAGCTCCAGCGTCAGGGGCGTCAGGCGCTGCGCCGCCAGGGTCATTATCCTCCGGCCTACGTCCGGGTGACCGGTGAACACCAGACGGTCCACGTCGGAACTGACCAGGGCCTCGCCGACCTCCTCGCCGCTGCCAATGATGACATGGAGCAGTTGATCCGGCAGACCGGCCTTGACCATCATCTCCCTCATGCGCAAGGCCGTCAGGGGCGTGTGCGAGGACGGCTTTAGAACGACGGCGTTCCCCGCGGCCAGGGCCATCATGACCTGGGAGTACGGGAGCGCCAAAGGATAGTTCCAGGGCGTGATTATGCCCACCACGCCCAGCGGCCTGGGGATGAGGTAGGACGAGCGCCCCATGTAGCGCATCATGGTGGATATGCTTCCGAACTCCACCTTGCCCTCACGGAAGAGGTGCTCCATGCGCTCCAGGGAGAAGTCGCCCACGCTCAGGGCGTTCATGACGTCCGTGGCGAGCGCTTCCATGACCGGCTTCCCGGTCTCCAGCGAGACCAGTTCCACGAACTCTTCGGTCCGGTCGGCCAGGGCCTTCTGCACCTGGCGCAGCGTTTTTTCCCTATTCTCCAATGGCAGCGCGTACCATTCCGCCTGGGCCTCCCTGGCCTTCTGGATGATGCTCGGGATCTCCTCGGGGGGCGTGGCCTCGACCTCTCCCACGAACTCGAGCGTGGCCGGGCTGTACTTGTGCATGACCGTCCTGCGGCTCATCACCCCGGCATCGTCCTGAGCGTAGATGAACATGACCATGGTTTATCTATGCGGAACGGGATTGTTCGGTCGTGTCCAAGGTACTCGTCATACTGATGGCTCTAACGGTCCTGATGGTCGCCATGGTTCCCGGCTCCGCGTCGGCGATGTCCGATGACGGGAAGGCGGTCATTCCGGCCAACGGACATCTGGTCCTGCTCAACTTCACCGTTGAAGAAGACCATTTCAACGATCCGGCCGAGGCCGGCAGCGTGCGCTACCTGGTCTACCTGGACGAAAGCTCCCTGCAGGACACGTTCGACGTCTTCATCATGGACCTGGACAGTTACCAAGCGTACATTTCCGGGGGCATTTTCCAGCTGGTCATCGGGTGGGGCTCCGATAACGCCGGTGTGGTCCCCGCCTTTAACTATGTGCTGTTGTTCGGCGCCGGACAGTACGTGCTGGTCATAGACAACACCGATGTCGGGAGCGACCCAGGTTCTCCGGCCGAGCTCACGGTGCACTATGAGTTCGAGGCCAACAACGTGGAGGTGCAGAAGGAGTCCCGCTGGGACCTGTTCATCGCCCTGATGGTCTTGGTGGCCTTGATCGGAGTGGCCTTCCTGCTCCTGGTGAACATGTATGTCAAGAACAAGCTGGACAAGGTGGATAAGGAGCTGAAGAGGAACAGGTGCCCCCATTGCGGCAAGGTCGCGGAATCCGGGGGCAGGTTCTGCCCGCACTGCGGGAAGGAAAGATGATCACATGCCCCAGAAGGGGTCGGTCTTGCGCTTGATCTCCAGAAGCTGCTCCAGTACCTCTTTCTCGTCCATGTTGAGGTCGTAGTCCTGCAGGTTCTTGATCTCCGACTCCAGGATGTCCACGTAGAGTATGTCCTCCACGTCCATCTGCCGGCCGACAGTGGCTCCCTCTATTGCTACGGCGATCTCCTCGCCGGCGATGGCCTCCTTCAGGACGTCCTCGCCGGTCCGCAGCGAGCGTATGCGGCCGATCTCCTTCCCGTCAGCGGCTATGAGCTTCTGATTGTTGCGTATGCGCCCGGCCAGCACGCGCACGCCGACGATGGCGGGCTTGCTGGCTCGGAAGACGCAGTTGGGAAGGATCTTGATCTTGCCGGGGAAGGCCACCAGGGCGCGCTTCTGCACCTCGGCCTTGCGCTTCTCCTCCTCCACCCATTTCTGATAATCGTCGATCAGGCCGTAGACCACATCGTTGGTGAATACCTTGGCACCGTGGTTCAATAGGGTCTCCTTGGCGTCCGGGAGTATGTTGACGGTGAATCCCAGGACGACCTTGTGCAGCGGGTCGTTGTAGGCGCTGACCTCGGTAACGTCGCGCCGGGAGATGTCCCCGGTCTCGTACTTGCGTATGGGGATGTCGGCGCGCTTGCATTCAAAGGCCAGAGCTTCCAGCGAGCCAAGCGCGTCGGCCTTGATCATGATGCCGTCGTCGGCCACCTCGATGTTGATCTTGGTCTCCTCGGCGATCTCCGCCAGCACCTCGGCCTGGTTGCCTTTGATGGCTCGTAGCGGAGCGCCGGCCACCACGCCCTCCAGGTTCTGGCAGAGCAGCTTCACGCCGGCCGCGGCGGTGATCTCCTTCATGCGCTCGAACTTGTCCCGGGGATCGCGGATCTCGTCCAGGGGCTTGGGCTTCAGTATGGCCTTGACCTTGGTGACCAGCGGTTTTCCTTTGGTGCCCAGGGCGATGGTGTCGCCCTGACGCAGCTCGCCGGCGTAGAGAATGACGTCTATGGTCAGCCCCAGGCCCCGTTCCTCTTTGACCTCCAGAATGGTGCCCTTGGCCAGCCCTTCGGCGGTCTTGAGCGACTCCTCCAGGAAACGCTGGGCCAGGCCTACCAGCACCAGCAGGAGGTCGGGGACGCCCTCGCCGTTCTTGGCGCTTATGGGCACCAGGGCGATGTTCTTGGTGAAGTTCTCGATGCGGTCGTAGCGTTCGGACGACAAACCTTCCTCGGCCAGCCGGCCCACGACCTTGTAGAGCTTCTCGCTGAAGGCCGCCTTGGCCTCCTCGGATTGGGCCTTCTCCGACAATATGAAGGGGGAGGAGGCGTGGGTGAGCCAGCCGTCCACCAGGTCGATCTTGTTGAGGGCGATGATGAAGGGCGTCTTGAAGCGGCGCAGGATGTTGATCGATTCGATCGTCTGGGGCTTCAGCCCCTCATTGATGTCGATGACCAGAATGGCGATGTCGGCCAGGGAGCCGCCTCGCGCCCGCAGGGTGGTGAAGGAATGATGCCCGGGGGTGTCTATGAAAAGCAGCCCGGGTACGTTGAACTTCTTGCCGCCCATCAATTTGGCGCACACCTTGTTGACGTGGTCCAGCGGCACCTCGGTCGCGCCGATGTGCTGCGTGATCCGTCCCGCCTCATGGGTGATGACCGCCGTGCCCCGTATGTAATCGAGCAGGCTGGTCTTGCCATGGTCCACATGGCCCAGCACGCTGACAATAGGCTGCCGGGTGGGCATGTTCCTCCTCATAATGGGACGGCTATTAGATTCTTTTCCACTGAGGCCGTTCGATGGTCCCACCTATTAAAAGGTCCAATTGGAAGGACCTGTCTATCCCACGTTCGATTCGAAAGGTAGTTTTTTTATTTGACAATTAATATACATCTATCGATCAATGTAAAAAACCCAAACTCCCGAATTATAATAACTAGCCCGACGATAGTTACAGCCTTTCAATGATGACAATGAAGGACCTGGGGCTTTTTGACCATATTCCATAAGAATGATGAAATGGAAGGAAAAGAAAGAGGTTTGTGCGGCCGTCAGAACTGCCTTCTCTTGAACGCTACCACTGCCACAACCAAGGACCCGATGGCCCATCCCAGGAGCATCAGGGTCGCATTAAGCTCCGACGGTACGTAAGTGGTCATGGACATGTTCTGGCCCATCTGTGTGGTGGACGAGACCGGGTACGGGTCCTCCAGCGAGTACGATATCACTCCCGCGGCATTCGACGGCATGAAGAATGGGTCGATATTCGACATGGACAGGAGCCCGCCGACGATGGAGAACACCATCATGAACACCAGCACCATTGCCACGATCGAGGCGGTGTTCGTCTTCAGTATCGAGCTGAAGAGGAACGCCACGGCGCAGGCGGCCATGGCATATATCATGGCAAAGCCGAAAGATAGCATGATGGTAGCCGGCACACCGCCGGTGATGGCCAAGGAAAGCACGGATACCGCGATGTAGTAGACACCGAGTGCCGCAGCTATCACTACCAGCGCGGACAGGTACTTGCCTATCAGGTATGTCTCCCTCTTGATCGGCTGGGGGAACATGAGCAGGCCGGTGCGCTTCTCGAACTCCGAGGAGAGCGCGCCGCTGGCGAAGGCTACGGCACCGATGAGTACCAATATCTCCACCCATGAGACATAATCGCCGACGAAGGAGGCGGGATCGCTGGAGAAGTCCAGACCGAGGATCGGCCTTATGACCGTCAACAGCACCAGGACCAGGGACACCAGCGCCATTATGCCGATGAAAGCCCGGCTCTGCATGTGCTTCTCAATCTCATATCTCGTGACTATGCATACCTGCTGGATGTCGGAAGGCGTATCTTCTCTTGTGGTCATGGTATCACCTCGACTCCTTGATCAGACCCATGTACATCGATTCCAACGGGTTCCCGTGCTCGAAGAAGGACGTCACCTTCAGCTCGGAATCGATGGTCTTTAGCAGGCCGTTCCTGTCCTCGGGTCCGCCCTTGAACTCTATGATTATCTGGTTGGCGTTGGACATCTCCACGCCGCCCACACCAGGTATCTCGGAGAGACGGATCTTGGTCGCCTCGTCTATGTGCTTGATGGTGTCGACCTGGATGCGGGTGAACTCCAGCCCCTTCTTGAGCTCGTCGATCGATTTGTTCAGCAGGAGCTTTCCGTGGTTCATCATAGACACTGAGTCGCATAGCCCCTGCACCTCGTTCAGTAGGTGAGAGGACATGAATATGGTCAGGTCCTGCTTCTTCAGGTCCAGCAGCACCTCGCGCACCTCGACCATGCCTCGGGGGTCCAGTCCGGACGTCGGCTCATCCAGTATGATGATCGAAGGCTCGAACATCAGCGCCTGGGCCAGGGCCACCCTCTGCTTCATCCCCTTGGAGAACTTTCCTATCTTCATGTCGTGCTCGTGGGACATCTTGACCAGGTCGAGCACCTCCTTCGTCCGGGAAGGTATGTCGGCCTGCTTCATCCCCCGCAGCTTGGCTATGTACTCCAGGCTCTTATCTGGCGTAAGGTACGGATAGAACTCCGGGGTCTCGACGACCGTCCCTACCTCCGACAGCGCCGTCTTGGGGTCTTTTACGACATCGATGCCATTTAGGAACGCCTTCCCGGAGGTGGCGGCCGTGAGGTTGGTCAGCATCTTGATGGTCGTTGACTTGCCCGCTCCGTTGGGGCCCAGGAACCCTACGAACGAGTTCCTGCTTATGTTCAGGCTCAAGGAGTCGACGGCAATAAAATCGCCGTATGTCTTGGTCAGCCCCTCGATCTGTATCGCATGTGTCAAATCTTCACTTCCGTTGCGGGACTGCACCGGTCCCAACGATGCCGATGGTGGAGGGTATCTTAACCTGTTCTGGAACAATGGTCTATAGTGATCTGCTGGTCAACGCATGCGACAGAATTGGTACGATGACGGCCTGGTCCGCTTGCTGGTTGAAGTGCACGAGAGCCTTCGGCGAATGTTATCTATTCCCGCTTGCGCATGAGTGCACGCAGCCGTTGCCTACCTTTATTCCCGAACATAGGATAAGGAAGGGACCGGATGAAGTGCTCATGGGTGATGGTCCATCGATAAGAGGTCCGAATACAGGTCGAGCAATATCATCATTCAGAACATTCTCGAGCGGATCATTAGGCATGATCCCAAAGAGGGAGGGATAGTGAAAACGCATCTCATCCAGGAATGCGGGCTCAAGGCGGCCACCGCCGATAAGTACCTAAACAAGCTGGTGGAGGCCAAGTACATCGAGGCTCACGATGAAGAGTGGGGGGAGCGGAGCAGGACCAGATATCGCATCCTTCCGTTGGGAGTAGAGAGGTACAGCTGGTTCCTGCGGATAAACAAAGAGCTTGATGTGGAGGGGTCCGATGGGCGATGAGGGGACGGGACGATTGATCGCCAAGGCGGAATCGGGGGCCTACGGTCATCTGATATACCTCAAGCGCACCATCAAGATCGACCTGTGTTTCACATCCTTCCTGTTCCTGATCAACCTCATCAACTTCGAGGCCATATTCCTTGGTTATCCGAACATCAAGAGGATCGAATCAATAACGATATGGATGCCTCCGCCAATCTTGTTCCTGAGCCTGGCCATCTCTGTGATCTACTTGTACAGGCAGCTAGTGAAGCTGCAGAAAAGCCTGAACGATCTGTCCTCATTGACCCATACATCAGATACACCGTTCAACGAGCATGGCCCGGCCAAGAGCCTTACGGACATCAACTACGAGGTGGTTGATGTGATGGAAAGGTCATTGAGGATATGGCCGCTCATAGCGGCGCTGTTCCTGCTGTTCATAACGTCCTGCGTGGTCTCGCTCATCATTTGGGCAGCTGGAGGGATGCCGGAGCAGCACATCAACCTGATCAACCTCCTCAATCTGGCTACGTTCGTGATCATCACCATCTATTTCTGCATTAAGACGAAGCAGTGGCTGGCCAAGAGGAAACAGATGAAGGACCTGGCCGAGATGGAACGGATTGTGAAGGAGGAACTGAAGATATGATGACCTCACGCGCTGACCTCATGAACTGCCCTTCTCGAGCAGGTTGATATGGTTGGTGATCGAGTTCAACGACTCGTGGAGGTCGTTCGCTGTCACGTAGGCGAACCTCTGAAGGTCGGCATTGAATCTCGCATGTAAATGAATTGAACGACCTGGCCATGTCCATCGACTGCTCAGGATGCTCGCCAACGGCGAGCATCATGCGGCTGGCGTCGTCCTGCCATAGGATCACGTGGGGATGTCACTCCGGGATTCTATGATAGTAGCCATGCATGAGTGAGAAGGAGCGCTCGTAGCGGCAACGGCTGGGTTTCTACTGTTTGTTCGGGCTGTCCTGCATGCGCCCGGTCTGCACGAAGTGCGCCCGCCCCTTGTGATGATGTGTCTGGACACCTTCGGAGCACATGAGGTTGAACGGGTGCCGGGAATTGAACCGGTAGCGTTCCCAGTATGAATCGATGAGCTTCCGCTCATCGTTCGCGAGGGGAGACGGCTTTGGGCGCCTCTCCTTGGAAAGCTTAGGCATCTCTCATTCCTGACGATATTGGCGGACCAACTGCCGCACCCTTCTGATGCTGACGTTGTAGAGAACCAGCCTGCTGGCGGTTAATCGTTCTCACGGAGATCTTCCTGTAAATGAAGCTTATCTTCTTGCCGTTCAGAATCGTCCCGATGATGGAACTATCGTGGCGAAATAATTTCTGTGCTCCACACCATTGATGGAAAAAAAAGAAAAGGAAAAAGGGATTGAGGAATAAGTTTCGTCCTACTCGAAAAGCCAGACCTTGTTGCAGGCTTCGTAGCTCTGGAGCTCGTAGTCGTTGAAGAACAGCTCGATCTCCCTCTTGGCCGACTCGGGCGAGTCGGAGCCGTGGATGATGTTGCGGCCGGTCTGTTGAGCGAGATCGCCCCTGATGGTGCCGGGAGCGGCCTCCACCGGGTTGGTCTTGCCCATCATGCCCCGCAGCACGGAGATGATGTTGTCCCCTTCCCAGACCATTACCAGCACCGGGCCGGAGGTCATGTAGCTTATGAGCCCGGGGAAGAACCCCTTGCTCTTGTGCTCGCCGTAGTGCCTCTCGGCCAGTTCGCGCGGGATGCGCATGAACTTCATGGCCACGGGGCGGAAGCCTTTGGCCTCCAGGCGGGCCACTATCTGCCCCATCAGTCCGCGCTGGACCGCGTCGGGCTTGAGCATTACGAAGGTGCGCTCCATCATGGGGGCTTACTCCTTCGCGGCGGTCTCGGCCTCGGCCTTCTTCGAGGCCCTGGCCTTCTTTCTGCTCACGGTCTTGACCTTGGGCTCGGCCTTCTTCTCGACCTTTACCTCGGCCTTGACCTCGACCTTTTCCTCGACCTTCTGGTCAGCCTTCTCCTTGGCCGCGTGGGCGATGCCCTTCTTGACGGCGTAGGCCTTGGTCCAGGTCACGTTCCTGGGCACCCTCTTCAGCTCCACCATGTTCTTGTAGCACTTGTTGGTGCAGTAGAGGAATACGGTGCCGTCCTTCCTGACGTACATCTTGCCGGTTCCAGGCTCGATCTGCTCACCGCAGAAGGAGCATAAGTGTTGCTCGACCATGTGATGACCTCCTTACCTCAGGGAGAGCTTCCTCGCTTCTCTGGACGTCTCTCTGAGCATCAGGATGTCGCCCATGCGGACCGGACCCATGATGTTCCTGGTGATGATCCTTCCCTTGTCGCGGCCGTCCAGCACGCGGACCTTGACCTGGGTGGCTTCCCCGGTCATGCCCGTCCTGCCGATTACCTCCACGACCTCTGAAGGGATGCTATCGTCTTCAGCCATTTACTAACCTCTTTAGCCCTTTATCTTCTTGACCTGGTCGACCAAGCTTTCCAGGATGGGCTTGCCCTTTCCAGCGTCGATGATCGCGATGGAAGCGGTGGGCTTCTCCAGTCCGCAGGAGTTTCCCAGCTGGGCCTTGCTGTCCACGTAGACGTAGGGAATGTTCCTCTCTTCGCACAGCATGGGCATGTGAGCCAGTATCTCCGGGGGCTGAACGTCCTCGGCCAGAACGACCAGGACAGCCTCTCCGCGCTCCACTATCTTTGTAACCTCATTGGTGCCCTTCTTGAGCTTGCCGGTGTCCCGGGCCAGCTCCACGACCTCATAGGCCTTGTCCTTGAGTTCCTTGGGCAGTTCGAATCTAACGAATACAGATTTTGCCAAATTTATACCTCCTTCCGATGTTCAAGACATCCTCATTATTCACAGGCTCATAAGAGCAGGAACGCTCAAAGGAGTGGTTCTATAAAAGGGTTATCCACTTTCGCGGATGAGGCCCGTGCGTGCTCAATAACCCTACTGGATGGTCCATATCTCTGAGATGCGCCGACAATTAGATAGCCTTATATATAACGCTTATAGTCTTAACGCTGTGAAAGATTTATGAAAAAAGGATTAGTCGGTTTTGGAGGCGTCTTTGCTGCCGTCGGTGCAGCTGCGGCGTATTATTTCCACACTGCCACCTACGAAGCGCAGGGAGAAGTGTTGGGAATACCGTTCACGTATCAGGAGACGTACGACCCCATATGGGTCGCTGTCTCGATCGGTATCGCTATTCTTGGAATAGCTATTCTGGCCTACGGGTCTTTGGCCGAAACCAGGGCAAGCAACTGAAAGTAAACGGAACGCAGACACACCTGAACTCATAATTCGGGTGTGTCCGCCCTTTATTGCCGCCCTGTATTTTTTTTACTAAGGCTGGCATCCCTAGACCTTCGCGATGCGTTGAACGAGCAAATGTAATAAATCGCGCGACCGATACGCCGGGCGGGTAATAAGAATGGGCAAAGCGAGGACGAGGATCTGCATCATCGGAGCGGCCATTGCCGTCATCGGCAACGTATTGGCTTTCTATTTCAACACCGCGACTCACACTGAAGGCTCCGGATTTTTTACCTATGAGGTAATGACCTATGAATCGGACTATGTCACCGGCGCCATCGCCCTGGCCATAATCGGCGTCGTCGTGCTCCTGGCCGCAGCACTTAGCAACGACTGAGATGACCGACCGGGTCATTCCAGCCGGGCGAACAGCCGCCCCAGCCCTTCTATGAGGAGGAAACCTCTCTCTTCGATGGAATACAGATGTGTCCGGGGGTCGGCCTTGACATAACCGGCCTCGGTGAGCTTCCTCATGTGGAACTGGAGATGCCCCTTCTGCATGTCCAGCTCCTTTCCGATCTCAGTGAAGCTGCGCGCGCTAGTGTATAACAGCGCCATGATCTTCAATCGTATGGCGTTGGAGAGCGGCGTCAGCTGAGCCTCGATGTCCTCCGGTTCGATGCTTCCGAATGCGCTTTCGCAGGAACATCTCAGCATCGGGCGTCCGACCTGGAAGCGCAGAGTCTCCATGAGGGCCATCTGCTCCCTCGCCTTGTTCACCACGTTCGTCAAGGTGTCGATATGATCTTTGCCGATCACTGTGACGGATGTTCTGGATATCAGTTCACTGAGTTCCTCCAGACGTGCCATGCCCCCGTTCGGGTCCTCGTTCTCGTAGCTCTTGATGGCGTCGTCGTACATTGCGGAAAGCTGAGAGAGCATCTCTAATGATTGGGACGAAAGGTCGTCTCGCGGTCCCATGGCGTTGCGGAACGCTTCCCGGTTGATGTCGAGGAAAGATCCCCCGATCTGCTCGCGGAAGGCCGCGGACATGCTATCATAACGAAGGGAGCTGACAGACCTGTGGATGGAGTCCATCTCCTTGCGCATGTTCTCGATCTTTCTTATCAGTTCCTCATTGCTTTCCGTCATAGAGTAATAGAATATTAGTACTATGTAATATTAATATATTACCAATCCTGATGCCATATTTGGTGATAAAGGATGAGGATCGGTGTCGTAGCCTGCGAGTGCTTCAAGCAAGAGCTCGAGATGGTTCTAGAAGGGGATGAGGAAGTCTCATTCAAACAGTACATGGAGTTCGGGCTGCATTCCTACCCTCAGGACCTCAAGAGGGAACTTATCAGGACCGTCAACTCCCTCAAGGGGAAGGTGGACGCGGTCTTTCTTGCCTACGGCATATGCAACTCGCTCGCTGGCATAGTCAATGAGGTCGATGTCCCGACGGTCACGATAGCGGCCGACGATTGCATTGGCATTATGCTCACCCCGGAGGAGTATGCCAAGGAGCGCAAGATCTGCGCTGGTACCATGTTCCACATCCCGTTCATGTCCATGATGGGCGTCGATTACTTCGAGAAGGACCTTGCTTCCAAGATGCCAAACTACAAGGAGCTGGGCGTGGACATAGACTGGTTCATGGGCATCATGTTCGATGGATATTCCCGCTGCCTCTACATCGACACCGGGATCGACGATAGGGAGCATTGCGAGGAGTGCTCCCAGAATTTCGCCAGACAGCTGAACCTGAGATATGAGTCGCGGAAGGGGACACGGAAGATGCTGGAAGACTGTCTGCGGCAGACAAAGGAACTGGCATCCCAGCCTTCCTGACTCTCAGATGAAGTGCAGCTGCTCCTCGTGCTGCGGCCGGAGGGGCTTTTGCTTCTCGAAGACCGCGCACACCGGTTGCTCCGCCTCGAAACCGTAGTGCAGGTACCATTTCCGGCACAGCCACTCCTGCAGCTTGGCGATGTCGTCGTTGTCCATATGGCGGAAGCGGCCCTGCAGCTTCAGGTAATCGGTCACTGGCAGCATGGTCTGCGGCCTATACGTCGTCCGGGCGGCGCCCTCCTCCATCTCGTACAAGGTCCACATGCCGGTCTCCACCGCCAGACGCGATAGCTCGATGGTCATCGACGGATCGCTGCGCCACCCTGGAACGCAGGGCGTCATGACGTGTAGGAAACGGAAACCCTTCTTGTTCTTGGCCTTCTCCACCTTCTTCACGAAGTCGTTGAAATGGGCGATGGACAGCGAAGCGGCGTAGGCCGGGTCGTGCGCGGCCACGATGGCCATGAGGTCCTTCTTGAACTCCCTCTTCCCCTCTACCTTCGTACCGACCGGCGTGGTGGTGGTCCAGGCGCCGAAAGGCGTGGCCCCGCTCCGCTGTATGCCGGTGTTCATGTAGCCTTCGTTGTCCAGGCAGACATAGAGTACGTCCTCGTTGCGTTCGGCCGCCCCCGATAACGCTTGCAGCCCGATGTCGAAGGTGCCGCCGTCCCCGGCCAGACCGACGACGGTGGAATCGATCCCGCGGCGCCTCTGCGCCGCGCGTATACCGGTGATGACCGCCCCGGTGTTCTCGAAGGCCGTGAAGAGATAGGGGGTGCGGAAGTTGCTGGTGGGGTACATGGCGCTGATGACGATGAGGCAACTGGCGGGAACGTACACCGTGGTGTTCTCCCCCAATATCCTCATGATGTTCTTGACCGCCACGGACATGCCGCAGCCGGCGCAGGCCCCGTGCCCGCTGACGTACATGTCGTTGCTGGGCATGTCCTTGATGGTGCTCATCTCCCTCTCGCTCATTCCATCTCCCCCCTCAACCCGTGCCAGGTGACCGGACGGACGTCCTCGCCGCGGGCGGCCTTCTCCACGATGGCGTACATATCCTCCATGTGCTGCGGCGTGACGTCCCGGCCGCCGATACCGGCTATGTGGCCGGTGACCGTCACCGGTACGTTGCACAGCGCCGCCGCCACTTCCGTATGCACCGGACCGCCGCCGTTGAAGGAGGCGGAGCGGTCGAAGACGCCCAGGGCCTTCAGCCCTTTCGTGGCCTGGCACAGTTCCTTGAACGGGAACGGACGCATGAAGCGCAGCTTGATGAGACCGGCCTTCTGGCCTTGCGAGCGGAGCTTGTCGACGGTCCTCCGGGCCAGCCCGGTGGCCGTCCCCAGCGTCAGCATGGCGTAATCCGCGTCCTCCATTCGGTAGGTGTCGATGAGCCCGCCGTAGGAACGGCCGAAGGCCTTCTCGAACTCCCTGTCCACTTCGACGATGACCTCGCGGGAATGTTCCACCGCCCGGTCCAGCTGGTAGCGCATCTCCATGGCGTACTCCGGCGGGACGATGGAGTTGATCAGCCTGGGTTCCTTGGGGTCGAGCGGGTTCAACGGATCGTACTTGGGCAGGAAGCGGTCCACCTCCTCCTGCTCCGGCAGCTCCACCTTCTCCACCGTATGCGATAAGATGAAGCCGTCCAGGCAGACCATCACCGGCAGGAGCGCCCTGCGGTCCTCGGCGATCCTGAAGGCCATGAGCGTGGCGTCCAAGGCCTCCTGGTTGTCCTCCACGTACATCTGTAGCCATCCGGAATCGCGTTCGGCCATGGAGTCATTGTACTCCACCCATATGCCAGACGCGGCGCCCAGGCTGCGGTTGACGTTGGCCATGACGATCGGCAAGCGGTTCTGCGGCACGCCGTACAACATCTCGTGCATGAGCGCCAGCCCTTGCGACGACGTGGCGGTGAACACGCGCACGCCTCCGGCGCTGGCGCCTATGGCTATGCTCATGACCGAATGCTCGCTCTCGGCCGGGATGAAGTCGGCGTCCAGTTCTCCGTCGCTGATGAACTCGGCCAGCTGTTCCACGATAAGCGTCTGCGGGGTTATGGGGAAGGAAGGCACCACCTCTGTGCGCGCCAGCTTCGCCGCGTAGGCCACGGCGTGATCGGCGCTTATGACCTTGACCTTCACCTCGATCCCCCCTTGACCATGTCGATGGCCTTTACCGGGCAGACCTGGGAGCAGATGCCGCATCCCTTGCAGTAGTTCAGGTCCCAGCGGACGTAATCGTCCTCCTGGCGCTTTATGCATCCTTCAGGGCAGGAGAACCAGCAGCGCAGGCAGCGCACGCACTTCTCCTTTTCGTACCGGGGGGTCTGCACCCTCCAGCTCCCGGTCAGGTTCTGGCGGGCGCCGCCCGGTCCCACCGCCACCCCGTCGAAGCTCTCGGGCGAGAGCGTGGTCCCTATGGGCACGTCCCTCCATTCCGGCAGCCATTCCTTCTTGGCCACTATGGGCCTTTTACCCTTGCATCTTCCGACGATGGCCTGCTGGAAGGCCGACGCGGCCGCGGCGACGTTGGCCCGGGCCGCCGCCTCCCCGAACTTGTCCCCGAAGCGGTTCTCTATGGCCTGTCTCATGGTGTCCATGGAGACCAGGTCGGTCATTCTGACCACGGCCCCTAGTATGGCCGTGTTGACTATGGGCGCCTTCAGGAACTCCATGGCGATGGCGCTGGCGTTGACGGTGGCGCATTCCACCTCCAGGCCCAGGTCCAGCTCCGTGGGCAGCTTCCTGGTGTTGATCACCGCCTTTCCATCCGGCCTCAATCCCTTGGCCACCGGCTCGATGTCCAGCAGAGATTCGTCCAGCACCACCAGTAGGTCCGGCTCGTAGACCTGGGACTTGATGCTGATCTTCTCCTCGTCGATGCGGGCGAAGGCCATGACCGGGGCGCCGCGGCGCTCCGCTCCGAAGAAGGGGAAGGCGTGGGCGTGCCTTCCTTCGATCACCGCAGCTTCGGCCAAAGTCTGGGCGGCCATGACCGCCCCCTGCCCCCCGCGACCATGGAACCGGACCTCGTACAAGACAAATCCTCCGATTATAGAGGCCAGCGGCCGGTATTAAATCCTACTGGGATAAATGGAGAAATAAATGGTTTGAAGGGGAACGCTCAGAGCGTCTCCTTGAAAACTTTCTTGGGGTTGCCGCAGACGGAGCAGCTCGCCGGAGGCTCGTCACCCTCGTGCACGTTCCCGCAGACCTGGCAGACCCAGAGCCTCTTCTTGGGAAGGTCCTTGCTACCCTGCACCGATCCCAGGGCAGCCTGGTACAGACTTTCGTGCAGCTTCTCCACGGCGTTGGCGTAGCTGAACCCGGTCCGGGCGGTCTTCTCGCCCTCGGCCTTGGCCTGTTCGATCATGCCTGGATACATGCTGGTGTGCTCATAGTTCTCGCCACCGACGGCGGCCTTGAGGTTGTCCTCGGTGCTGCCCACCCCGCCCATGGCCCTCAGATGGTAAAGCGCGTGGACGGTCTCGGAATCCGCGGCGGCGCGGAACAGCTTGGCCACCTCGGGGAAATTGTCCTCCTCGGCCTTCTTGGCGAAGGCCAGGTACTTGCGGTTGGCCTGGGACTCGCCGGCGAAGGCGGTCTGCAGGTTATCTTTGGTCTTGCTCATCCTGAACACTCCTGATTATCCACCTTGATGGTCGTGGACGGGGTTAAAGGCTGCGCACCGGTGCGCAGCCTTATGGGCGGCCTATACCTTGTCCAGCCAGGCCTTGTATCTCGGCTCCTGGCCGGTGACCACGGAGTTGAACTTGTCCTTCAAGGCCTTGGTCACGGGACCGATGCTGCCATCGGCCACCAGGCGGTTGTCTATGGAACGGATGGGGGATATCTCCGCGGCCGTCCCGGTCATGAAGACCTCGTCGGCCATGTACAGCTCGGAGCGGGTGAGGTCCTTCTCCACGACCTCGTGACCCAGCTCTCGGGCCATGATCATGATGCAGTCCCTGGTTATCCCTTCAAGTATCCCGGCGGAGACCGGCGGCGTGAGCAGCTTGCCGTTCTTGACCATGAACACGTTCTCCCCGGTGCCCTCGGCCACGTTGCCGTTGCTGTTGAGCATGAGCGCCTCGTCGCAGCCGCGCTGGATGGCCTCCAGCTTGGCCAGGACCGAGTTCACGTAATGACCGGAGACCTTGGCGTTCAGGGCCGCGGCGCGGTTGTTGTACTTCTCCCAGGAGGAGGTGATGATATTGGCGCCCTGCTCCACCTGGTCCTTGCCCATGTACACGCCCATGTGGGTGCATATTATGGTGACGTTCGTAGGCAGCCTGCTGGGGTTGAGCCCGATCTTGAACTCCGGGTGCACCCCGTAGAAAGCTAATGGCCGGAGATAGTCGCCGTCGGCGTCGGCCGTGCGAACCACGTCGCGGCAGGCCTCGCACAGTTCGTCCAAGGTGTAGGGCAACTTCATCTGCAGTACCTTGGCCGAGTTCATGAAGCGCACCATGTGGTCCCTCAATCGGAAGATGTACTTCCCCTGGGGGGTGTGGTACACCCGGATGCCTTCGAAGACCCCGGTCCCGTAGTGGAACCCGTGAGCTAGCACGTGTACCTTAGCGTCCTCCCAGTTTACCAACTTTCCGTCCATCCAGATCTTGCTTTTCATGATGACACCTCAGAGAGCGTTGACGGCCCTTATGAACTTGTCCGGATTGGTGGCCTGCAGCATCTTCTCCACCTCTTCGATTGTGCCTATGAGCCGGGCCTTGGCCGCGCCGTTGCCCACCAGGGCGTAGGCCTCCTGGCGGTTCTCGCCCACCAGCTCGACCTGGATTATGTCCTGCAACCTCTGCAGACTGTCCACGGCCCATTCCGCCTGCTTTCGATCGGAAACGCTGAGGACCACTCTGGACTTGCCGGGGATCTCACATTTCCCGACCACTATGGTGTCCACGTTTATCCTGCGGCGGGTGAACTCGCCCATGATCCTCTGCATGACCCCGAACTCGTCGTTCACGACCATCGATATTACTTCCATGTCGATCCCCCTGATCTCACTTCTTCTTGCCTTTGATCGGTATCTGGTAATTGCGGACGGAGTGCTCCTTCTTGATGGGGACGTAGTACCCATCATCGTTCCTGCCGTTGTCCTGGCCGCAGGGATACTTGGGAGTGGAGAGCCAGGGAAGCTGATGACAATCGTTGTCATCCATGAGCTTCTTTGGCCGCCGGGCTCCTCCCTGAACCACACCGAACAACGTTAGAGCGGGAACGATACATCCTTTCATGAACACACCATCCGATGACCGGGAAAACCAGAGGTCTTCCCTTTCAAATACCCAAGACGCGCTGGACCAGAACAATGTCGGTTACATTACCAAGCGCGCGCATTACCGTTTGTATTTCTGAGTTCGTATTTAAGGGTTGCCTTGGTTCATTTGCCCGTCCCATATGAACCATCGAGGCATCGCTGACCCTCGCCATATCCGGAGAGGGGCGTGTCCAAGGTACCGAAAATCCGTTAGGAAATCATTAGGTGTGGCCCTTGGGCCACACCTTTGACGATGATAGGGTTTGAACGGTCCGGTATCAAGTAGCGCTCACTTGTCCGTGCCTGTCTCTGCCTCCTTTGCCGGCGCTCTCTCTTTTACCATCTGGGCCAACCAGGTGGTGAACAGGCCCATGGCCCCGCCCTGCTCGCCCTCGCCTCCCTGGACGACGATGTCGGGCGTGATCTTGACCTTACCCGCGGCGACCTCCTCCATCATCTTGATGGTGGCGGTGGCGTTCGCGCCCAGAACCACGGCCTGGGCCGCATAGGCGTCGGCGATACCCTTACCGACCTCGCGCTGGGCGTAAGCGTTACCATCGGCCACGGTCTTGATCTTGTAGCTTTCGCCGTCGGCGGTGATCTTGTTGTAATCACGGTCACCGGCCGCCTGCTGGCGCTTGGCGTTGGCCTTGGATTCCTCGATCTGTATGGACAGGGCCGCGGCCACGACCTCCGGCTGCTTGTCCGCATTGGCCGCTTTGGACGTGACCTCGATCCTCTTCTCCTGCGCTAGAGCTTCCTGCTCGTACTGCTGCTGTTGCTGGAGGGCAATCTCCCTCTTGGTCTGGGTATCTAGCAGCGCCTGGTCCACCTTGATGTAGGCGATGAGCAGGTTCTGAGCCTCGACATGGTAGATGGCGAACTCCGCCTGGGCCTTGTCCAGGGCCATGCGCTGAAGCTCGGTCCTTCCCTGGATGAAACGGATGGCCTTCTCCTCTCCAGCCTTGTTACGGAAGGACGAGTCGATCAGGGGGTGGACGATCTGCTCGATGAGGTTCTTGACGGAACCGAACCTGGCGATGATGAACGCGGCGTTCTGCGGCCTGATGCGGATGATCATCCTGACGTCCACGTCCAGCTGGAAACCGTCGACCGATGTCACTCGCAGCTGCGAGAACCGGAAGAACTCGGTGGCCTTGTCGCTGTCCTCGATGTCGTTGCCGGGAGCGCTCATCAGCGTGTCCTTTCCATCGATGATCATGGGGGTCTCGTGCTGGGCCCTCGAGTTCACGCCCGATGCCCAGTCGATGGTCACGGCTGATGTCGGCACCAGGTATGCCGTGAACGCCAGCGGGTTCAGGTTGTACTTGCCCGGGGCGATCGGTTCCTTCCAGATGCCCCTCATGTTCTTGTCCAGTATCAAAAGGGACTCCGCCTCCTCGTGCACCGGTTGATCTATTTCCACTGGCAGGGCCGGCCCCGGAGCTCCGACGTTCGGTATGGGAGAACCTTCCTTAATCTCCAGATCAAGGCCGACGTTGGAACGGAGGATGGCCACGTATCCGGGCGGAACCTCGGCCACGTTGTAAATTCCGACCTTGAACAGCAGGGGATTTACGTAATATCTTCCTGGCTGCAAGGTGTCTAGCTGCGGGCCTCTGTGCCCTCCACTGTCCAAGAAGGCCTGCCCGTCCTGGAAGTACCGGTTGTCCCTTGATTTGGGGTATGCTCCGGACGGCGCTTCCAGCGGCCTCGGGGCGACGATGTACCCGGACTGGAGGGGCAGCCCGTCGTTGGCTATCACCACCCCTATCTTCTCAGGCGGTATCTCGGTTATCTTGGCCTTCATTATCTTGAAGGCGTAGGTGTTGATCCTGTACGTACCAGGCCTCAGGATGCTCACCTGAGGACCTTTCATGCCCCCGTTGTCCAGGAACATCTTGGCATCCTGGAAATAATTGCATTGCACCTCATCCCCAAGCAGCCTTCCGCTGGGGATCGATATGCCATCGATCGATTCGACTATTCCCACCTCGTTGGGAGTTATCTCTGTCACTGGCTGCTTCTCTATCTTCCAGATGATAGGTATCCTCCAGTAGAGACCGGGCATCAGTATGTTAGCCTGGACACCGACCTCGCCGTTCCTGGCCACGACCTGCCCCTGCGGCATCGTCTTTCCCAGCATCTTCTTGTAAAGGATGCCTACCTCGTTATCACCAATGAGACGGAACCCCAACAGAACGAAGACGAGGGGGACCACCACAAGTATCGCTAGCAATAACCAATTCATGTTCTTTCCTTCCCCACTTACACTTTTTTTCTGATCGTACCCCTGTACGATTGCTCGATGTTGTTTACCTCTGAGATAATAAGATATTCGGAGCGAGTCAAGAATTGAAAATCCTTTAAAGGGGTTCGCGCTCGGTCGTAGCATTTAAAAAATCATCAGGAGCCCGAAGGCCGTCTGTACCGATCACCAGGAAGGCCTGGGCATAGTCCGATGAAGATTGGGGGAGAAAGTTTCCGACTGATGGACGATCGTGCTCAGGGCTTGCCCCATTGGACGCTGTCCCCGTTCGGGACGAAATCGCTGGGTATCCCTGGGTCCATGGCGTCCACTTCCTTCAGTATCCTCTTCAGGAAGACCTTGGTCCGGGGGTTCTTGGGGTTGACGAATATCTCCTCCGCCGTGCCCTCTTCGGCGATGACCCCCTGGTCCATGAATATCACCTTATCGGCCATCTCCCGGGCGAAGCCCATCTCGTGGGTCACCACCACCATGGTCATGCCGGACATGGCCAGTTTCTTCATGACGTCCAGCACCTCCCCTATGAGCTCGGGGTCCAGCGCTGACGTCGGTTCGTCGAACAATATGACCTTGGGCTGCATGGCCAGGGCGCGGGCGATGGCCACCCGCTGCTGCTGTCCCCCGGACAGCTCTCCGGGGAATGCGTCGGCCTTGTCCCTGAGCCCGACCTGCTCCAGGGCTTTCAGCGCTATCCCCTCGGCCTCGGCCTTCTTCATCTTCTTGACTTTGATCAGGGCCACGGCCACGTTCCTCTTGGCCGTCAGGTGCATGAAGAGGTTGAAGCACTGGAAGACCATGTTCATCTGGGTGCGCACGGCGTTGATGTCTATGTCCTGGTCCGTGATGTTGTGTCCCAGGAAGATTACCTTACCGCTATCCGGCTGGTTGAGCAGGTTCATGCAGCGCAGCAGGGTGCTCTTGCCGCTGCCACTGGGACCGATGATGGTTATGACCTCCTTGGGCATGACCTTCATGGATATGCCGCGCAGGACGTGGTTGTCACCGAACGATTTTTTCAGATCGATGATCTCGAGGATCGGTTCCGTCATTTGGAATCACTCCCCATCATGCCTGGAATGGCGAACCGCCTTTCCACGTACCTCAGGATACGGGAGGTGCTGAAGGTCATCACGAAGTACAGTATGGCCACGAACAGCAGCACCGGAATGGATTGGCCAGTGGTAGCGCTGATCAGCTTTCCCCGCAGGGTGAGCTCGAGAACGCCTATGGTCATGACCAAAGAGGAGTCCTTGATCATGGTAATGAACTCGTTTGTGTAAGGCGGAAGCGCGTTCCGCAATGCCTGGGGGATGACCACGTTGAAGAGCGCCTGGTTATAGGTCAAACCCAGCGATCGAGCGGCCTCGATCTGCCCGACGGAGATGGATTGCACACCACCACGGAATATCTCAGATTGATAAGCAGCGCTGTTGAGAGAAAGAGCGATCAGACCGGCCACCAGGGGGCTGTCTACATAGATGCCTATCTGAGGTAGGCCAAGATAGATCAAGAATATCTGGATAAGGAGGGGTGTGCCGCGGAAGGCCTCGACGTAAACGGTGGACGCACCGTAAACGAGCGGGTTTCGCGATATGCGGCACATACCGATCAGTATGCCGCCTACGAACCCCAGGGCGATGGAGATGACCGATATCAGAAGGGTCGTCTGCAACCCCTTCATGAATATTGGGAAGTACTCGGATATTATCGTCCAATCAATGGTCATGACCATTTTGCGGCACCTGTTCCATTAGTTGAATAAAGTTAAATGGAAGGGGTTTGGAGATGGCACTCTCAGATCAGCCACTTTACCATTATCTCATCCAGGGTCCCGTCGGCGATCATGTCGGCAATGGCCGCGTCGATGGCCGTCTTCAGTTCGGGCTCGTCCTCAGGTATGAGGATACCGTAGGACTCCAGGGTGTAGATCACGAACGCCACCTTCATGTCGTAGTTGGTGTCGTTGGCGTACTTATTTGCTACTGGAGTGTCCACGATGAACGCGTCGTATACACCATTATTAACACCGATCGCAGCATCCGGAACGCTTTGTAAAGGAGTGTTGCTCTCTGGGCTCAGGTTGGTTACGTTGTCAGCCCAATTTTGACCAGTGGTCCCGGTTTGTGTTACGACTTTGGTCCCATTTAGAGTGGTCAAGTTGGTGATGGTGCTGTCATCAGAAACCAGCACGGCTTGGTTGGCGACGTAATACGGCATCGAGAAATCGTTAACCTCATCCCGAGCCGGGGTGATGGTGATAGACGAAATAGCACAGTCAAACTGGCCAGACTGCACAGAGGCGAACAGAGTGTCGAAATCTGCTATGGCCTTCCAATCTACGGTGACATTCAGCTTCGCAGCGATGTACTCCATGATCTCGATGTCTATGCCCTCGAGCTTGTCAGTGGTGGTGTTGATGTTCTCGAACGGGGGGTACGGTACTTGAGTACCAACAACGATCTTGCCCCTGCTCTGGATCCTGTCCAGGGCGTTGTCGTATTCCTCTTCACTGCTGAGGAAGCCACCGAGGACCACCACAGCGACGAGGGCCAAGACGACCACCACAGCGACGGCGATGATCATCATGTTCTTCTTTCCCCCCTTCTTCTTCAAGGAGGCCCCGCTGTCAGCGGGTTGACTGGAAACGGTATCGTCTGCCATGGTTTGACATGGATACTTTATTTTGATTTAAAACTATTTTCAAATCGAGGTCGATTATCGGGCATTTATTGTAGTATTCGTAATAATTCCTACGATTATCGTACATAAGACATCGATTTTTACCAATAAAATACGATTTCCGAGGGGCTGAGCACTTTAATGGGTTGCAGACGGACTATCTTTCCTTCATGCGTTTCCAGATGTCGATAAGGGCGTCCGCCGAGTCCTTCTCCACGTCGTCTCCCACCCAGACCAGAAGACTGCCCATCTTTTCTGGGTCGGCCACGTGTATGGTCATTTCCCCGGCCTTGCTGATCACCACCAGTCCGGCGGCGCTCAGGCGCTTGAGATGGTAGGACAGCGTGGATTTGGAAACCCCCAGCGCCGAACGTAGCTCGGTGAAGGTGATGGTTCCTCGGTCCAGGACGTACATGAGTATGTCTCGGGAGGAACGGTTGCGCAGGTGCGAGAGCATCTTGCGGTCGGCGAGAATGAAGCCTTCCATGGGAAAGTAACATTGGCGGGTGCCCTCGCCCTCCGTGCGCACCAGTCCGGCCTCGGTCAGCACGCGCAGGTGATAGGTGAGCATGCCCACTTGCATGTCCAGCTCCCTCTCCATCTCTCTCAGATATGTACCTGGCCTGGACTGGATGAGGTCGTATATCCTCCGGCGGCTCTCCAGGTCCAGGGTCCCGTCCATCGTTTTCAGTCCTTCAGTAGCGCCAGGTAGTTCGCGCCAATGATGAGGATGAGCAACAGCACCACGGCGCTGGGCATTTCCCAGGCTGGATCATCGTTGATCTCGCCGATCAAGGCCAGCAAGGACAACGCCGTGAATCCGACGAATGAGACCAGGACCCACAGCATGCGCTTCCCTTTCGCTCTCCGGAAGGCCTGAACACTGATTATGAGCATGATCGCGCACAGGCCGAGGAGCACTATCCTCAGGGCCAAATCCCACGGTTCCATGATTCGCAATCCCCCTGAAGGGAGTAAACCGTTGTGGTTCAAACCTCGAACTGCCCGAAGGAGTACTACCACGGTTCGATGTCTGTACCACCGAGTTCGAGACGCGTACCAAAACGCTAATGACCCCTCGGTAGGGATGAGCACATAGGTGAAAAAATGCGGACGCTAAAGGCCTTGAGCCTTGTGTTGGGAGGGATGCTCCTTTTCTCAGCCCTGGCCCTGTTCGCCGTCCCGGTATCGGCCGACGGCAATGGGACGGGAGATGGGAACGGGAACGGTCCCTGGTCCGAGGACGGCGGGCAGACGCCTGCCGATTCCGGTAACGATAACAACAAAACGTACCAGAAGGGCGTGGACAAGTCCCTGATGGGCAAGATGCAGTACACTTACGGCCATGGTCAGGGCGGTTTCATCTTTTACGATATCGATGAAACGACCGGGATTATCACCGATTACGGCCTGATCACCTCCGACGGTGAGAAGGTCCTCCTGAGCAGCATAGCCGTTGAAGGCTTCGTGCCCGACGACATCGACCTGCACGGATCCATCGCCAAGCTGGTGGACGGGGACGACATAGCGGTGATACACGACAATCCCACCGGGATGTACCATCTGTTCGTCAACGGCAGCGCCAACGTGACGATGGTCCTGGGCGGTGACATGGTCGTCATCGAGAACAAGGTGCTGAACGAATCATGCAACATGACCTATCAGCTGGTCATCTCCGACGGCGAATCCAGCGGGATGATCGCCTCCGACGACCCCTTCGAGGTCACGGAGAACGGGACGGTCGTTAAATGCAACGTCACCGAGCACCTGATGATCCGCTTCCTGCCCCAGGTGGCCCACCGCCACCAGTGGATGGAAATGGTGCTTATGCAGGCCGTGCAGAACGGACAGGTGGCCGCCGAGGTCACCCTGGTCGCTGATGACGAGGGCGGCATCTACGATACCGTGTCCTACCGCAACGAACTGCAGGTGCAGGTGCAGTCGGTGATCAAGAACAAGTTCCAGCTGTCCGCCCAGGGTCAGAACGGCCAGGGCGCCCTGCTGCTGATACACACCGAGACCGGCACCATGGACATGACCCAGGACCGCCTGCGCGTGCGCCTGAACGGGACGGAGATGAAACAGGTGGACGACCCCCTGGAGCTGATCTATGGTCAGGCTGACGAGGCTTGCTACGCGGTCGTTGACGACGGCGAGGTCCAGCAGCTGCTGGTCTACCTGCCGTCGGAGACCCTGGGCACGGTCACCGTCGAGGGTGTCGACGCTCTCTCCGCGCTGCTGTCCCCCATCGGACTGGCCATGGTCATCGGTGCCGTAGGCCTGGTGGCCTTGGCAGGAGTGGTGGCCTTCCGGAAAAGATAAATGATCTCTCCCCTAAACCTCTTCCTTCATTTTTTATATTTTATAGATCTCTCATCGACCACTTTGGTGCTCTCGACCACCTGCCATACCGCCCTATCGCCCTTGTCCAGGCTGACGTGCAACGCCGCGTAGACGCGGGCGAAGGCCTCCAAGGACATGGCCGCGGCCATTTTCACAGGGTGTCTGGCGTTGTCCTTCAGGAAACTTAACCAGGCGTTGATCAGGAAGCGCTTGTCCCAGGTCGGTATATCGTAATCGAACCAGCGCTTCATGTAGCGCTCCCCGATGTTCACCCTGGTCCTCTGCACGAAGAAGTCCTGCACGTTGGTCGGCCCGCGGTTGTAGATGAGCGCCTCCGGCTCGTAGACGACCTTGAGCCCGCGGCCTTCGTGCTCCCGCCGGATGAGGTCCTCGTCGCTGCCCATCCCCGTGGGGATCTGGAAGCCCAGGTTCCGGAAGGCCACTATCTCTCCCACCTTGGGATATATCAGAGAAAGGCGGTGATGCATGTCCCAGAGCATATGCACGGCAAAGCCCATGATCGTGCCCTTGTCGTTGACCGGTATGGGGTGCCCGCCGACCATCCCGGTGGACGGGTCGTTGAAGTGTTCGGCCATGAGGTCGAAGGTGTCCTCCCGCATGACGTTGTCGGCGTTGGCCAGGAATAGCACGTTCCCCTGAGCCTCGGCCATGAAGGCGTTGACCGCCGAGTTCTTGCCTTCCCGCTTCTCCTGCCTGATCAGCCGGACGCGCTTGTCAACGTTGCGAGCGTAGTCCAGCACCAGTTCGTCCGTGCGGTCGGTGCTACCGCTGGATATGACCAGCATCTCCACGAGTTCCTTGCCGTCAAAGGTCTGGGAGGTCAGGGATCGCAGGCACTGGAGTATGTTTTTCTCTTCGTTGTAGGCGCAGACCCCAGCGGAAATGGTCAGCATCTGAGATGGATGGAGGTCTTACCGATTATATAATCTCAGAGCTGGGGCGAGTTGTGATTGAAATCGATCGTCCGTTGGAAAATATATAAATACACTGGAGAATTTTTGTCTATAAAAGTTGGGATGCATATTGGCCGAGTTCGATGACCTGACCGTCATTCTACCCACCTATAACGAGGGCGGGAACATACAATCCATGCTAGAGAGCCTGGATTCTTTATATCCCGGCCTTTCGGTCATCGTTGCTGACGACAACTCCATCGACGGCACCAGGGAAACGGTGCTGGGGTTCGCCGCCGATCATCAACGAATTACTCTTCTCGACCGCGAACCTTCCGATCGCGGGCTCACCGCCAGCATCATGGACGGGATCGCCAACACCAAGACCAGGTTCTTCGTGGTCATGGACGCCGACTTCCAGCACCCGCCGGAATCCGTCGGTGACCTCTTCGCCCGCCTAATGGGCGGTTCGGACATGGTCGTGGGGGTCCGGGAGGACAAACATCAATTAAGCACCGGTCGTCATCTGGCATCCTGGGGCGCGCACGTCTTGGCCATGACCTACCTTACGGTCATGAGACGCCCTACCACCGAGGACACCATGAGCGGTTTCTTCGGCGGACGCGCCGACCTGTGCCAGGACATCGTGGCCAACCACGGGCGCCGGTTCGAGCGGATGGGCTTTAAGGTGCTCTTCGACCTGCTGAAGTTCCTTCCCCGTGACGCCAAGGTGGAAGAGGTCAGCTTTACCTTCAACATGCGCCGCAGCGGAGCGTCCAAGCTCTCCTCCCGCGTCATCCTGTCGATCCTGAGGCAGTGCGGGATGATAGGCAAGACCGCCGCCTTGGCCGTGAACTTCCTATTCATCAACGTCATCGGACGATACCTTTCAGCCCTTCTCTTGGGCTTGATATTCACCTTCTGGATGATGGAGGGCATGAATGTGGTGTACGATGACCACCTGGTCACCTCCACGGTGCTGGCCTTCATCCTGTCCATGTCGTATTTGGTAATCGCCAACAAGTACCTGCTGACACACGGGCGGCGCGACGTCCTCATCAAGGGCGTGAAGATGGTCTTCACGGCCTTCTCCGGCTACCTGGTGGCGCTGTACGTGTTCACCATGGCCTTCGCGGCGTTCTCCGGGCCTATCGACGCGGAGACGCTGCCTATGTTCCTGGGCTTCGGAATAGCTTACCTGTGGAACACGGCCAGCAGCGCCCTGATGGAGAACTGAGGGCGATCATCGTTCTCTGCTGACCACCCATCGCATGGCTTCGTTGTAACCTTTCATGTAGTGACGGAACGAGCCTTGGGTGCGCTGCAACCCCATCAGCAGGAAGTAATAGGGCATCATGACCAGTGTCTGTCCCAGGAAGCAGGTGATGAACTGCAGTCCCCTCTTCCTCTTGTATATCATCATGAGCATGTTGCGCCCGTAATAGTAGGCGCGGAAGGGCGTCATAAGGTTGGAGCCAGCTATACCAGTGGAGAGTGAGACCTTGTGCTCGGCCATGGCGAAGGGCACCAGCCAGGACTCGTAATTCTTCTCTTTGGCCCTCAAGCATAGATCGAGGTCCTCGGCGTATATGACGAAGTCATCGTCGAAGAACCCGACCTCGGAAAACACATCGGCCTTCACCATCATGGCGCATCCGGTGATGAAGTCGACCTTCCTCTCCCGGTTGCGCCCGTCGTCCCTGCTGTCCATGTACTGGTGGGTGGAGAAGCCCATCCAGTGATTGAAATGGCCCCCGTTGAACCATATCATGTCCGTGCCATAATAGAAGATCTTGGGACCGACGATGCCGGCGGAGGGATATCGGTCCAGAACGTCCATCAGATCGGCCACCATTTTTGGCCGGGAAACGGCGTCGTTGTTGATGATGAGAAGGTGCGTGGCCCCTTCCAATAGAGCCCGCCTGATACCCTGGTTCACGCCCTTGACGTAACCCATGTTCTCCGTGTTCTCCAGGATCAGCAGTTCGGGGAACTTGCTGCGAAGGACCTCCACCGAGCCGTCCTCGGAGCCGTTGTCGACCACCAGCACTTCCACGCCCGGGTTCCCCTGGATAAGTGAGCTGACGCATTGGACGGTGTCCTCCGCCCTGTTCCAGTTCACCGTTATCGCGAAAGGCTTGGGGACGGTGGCCATGCCCCACGATATGGCCTTGCGCTATAAATCTAATCCTCAGTTGCATTTCTCCAAAGGTTTAATTGCCTGCACCTTCAATGAGAAGAAGATGTCCTACAAACAGTTCGATGTGTACGTGCAGGACCGCCCGGGAGAGGTCTCCAGGGTGGCAGAGGCCCTGGCCCGCAACGCCGTGAACATCCGTGGTATATCCACGGACATCGGCGCCGGCAGGCCGAGGGTGCACATAATCACCGACGACGACAGCAGCGCCCGCAGCGCCTTGAAGGGGGCCCAGCTGGAGTTCGAGGAGAGAGACGTCATCGTGGTGACCATGGCCGACCGCCCGGGCGAGCTGGCCAAGCTCACCAAGAAGCTGGGGCGCGGCGGGGTCAACATCAATTCCCTGTTCCTGCTGGGGGCCAAGACCAGCATGGAGGAAGTGGCGCTGACCGTGGACAGGTCCGAAGAGGCCAAGAAGCTGCTGGACTTCTCTTAGGAGCGCGACCGCTTCATCATCGACCGCTCCAGCCCCTTGACGGAGATCAACACTATCGCCGCCAATATCAGAGATCCGCCGATGATAGTGAATACGTCGGGTCTTTCGCCCAGGAGCAGGAAGGAGAATATCAGCCCGAAGACCATCTCCACCAGGAGTATTATCGAGGTGGTGGTGGCCCCCAGGGACCTCAGGCCGATGTTGTAGAGCAGGAAGGCCACGGTGGTGCACAGCACCCCGGAATATATGGCCAGGGCTATCCCGGAATTCCCGATGCTGAAGTCGGCGGTCATGGCCACCCCGATGGGCATGGCGAAGATCGCGGTGATGATTATCATCGTGCTGGTCAGCTGGACCAGCGCGTAGCCCTTCTTCAGCTCCTTGGTGGTGAGCACGATATAGAAGGCCCAGGACACCCCGGCCAGGAAGACCAGGGAGTTGCCCAGGAAGTTCCCCCCGCCCAGGTTGGTTATGTCGCCCTTGGTGGCGATGAGCAGCACCCCGGCCATGCCCAGGACCAGACCGGACACGATGCGGCGGTTGAGCCGCTCCTTTAAGATTATGGCGGCCAGCACGGCCACGATGACCACGTTGATGTCCACCAGCAGCACGGTGTTGCTGGCCGACGTCTCAGTAAGCCCGACGTTCTGCAGGAGAAGCCCCAGGGCGTTCAGGAAGCCTATCAGCCACAGGCCCTTGCTCTTGAACAAAGAGAGATCGAACCTGTAGATGAGGAACAGAGGAATGATGGAGAGGGCGGAGAAGGCCGAGCGCAGCGCGGTGAACAGGTAAGGGTCCATGCCCTCCACGCCCATCTTCCCGGCCACGAACGATGTGCCCCAGATCATGCCTGCCAATAGGAGCAGGGCGGTGGTGCGCCGGGGCGGATCGGTCATGTCCAGCGGAATCTCGTCCGAATATTTATCTCAGAGGGAGGACCGCGGGTCGATGTTCACGCCTTCGGCCTTGGAGAAAGGCGGGACCTGAGCACAGTCGCCGAGAACGCAGTTCGTGAGCTCGGCTCCGGCGCCAATATGGCATTCTTGGCCGACCACGCAGCCGCGCAGGGCGGCCTTCTCGCCGACGGTGACGCCATCGAGCAGCAGGCAGTCCTCGATCATCGTTCCGGGACCCAAGGTGCAGCCGGCGCCCACGGCGCTGCGCTTGATCTCGCTGCCCTGGGCCGCCACCCCCTTCCCGAAGAAGGCCGGACCGGTGACTCGCGTCCTGGAGGGCTTGGTTCCCGCCACTGGACCATCAGGTGAACGAACGCCCCGGCGGGAGGCCATGTCCATATTGGCCAGGAACAGGTCCGAAGGCCGCCCGATGTCCTTCCAGTATCCGACGAGCGGGGAGGCGTAAAGCCCACAGCCCCTCTGCAGCATGTCCATGTACAGGTCCCGGGAGAAATCGTATTTACGTTCAGCGGGAACGAGGTCCAGCACTTCCTTATCCAGCACGTACGTCCCGGCGTTGATGACCCGGGAGAACACCTCCTCGGTGCGGGGCTTCTCCTTGAACCGTTCGATGCGCCCGTCCGGACCCACGCCCACGATGCCGAACTGCTCCGGATGCTCCACCTCGGTGAGGCCCATGGTGGCCTCCGCCCCGTGCGTAATGTGGAAGTCGATGAGCGCACCCAGGTCCGCGTCCGTCAGCGTGTCCCCGCTGCCCACGATGAACGTGCCTTCCAGACGATCTTGGAGCAACTTCACCGCCCCGGCGGTGCCCATCGGCTCCCTCTCATAGGCGAACTCGATGTCCACGCCCAGGCGTTTACCTTTGCCCAGAACCTTCAGGATATCCTCGGATCGATAACCGCAGGCCAGGAATATCTGCTCCACTCCGGCTTGGGCCAATGAGGATATGATGTATTCGACGCAGGGAACGCCGAGCACCGGCAACAGCGGTTTAGGTCGGGTGATGGTCAGCGGTCGCAGCCTGGTTCCTTCCCCTCCGGCCAACACTACCGCCTGTCTGACCTTTCCTCTCATTCCTTCACCTCACTCAAAGATCCTGATCACGTTGCGGTCCTTCTTGGCTCCGATGGCCTCGGACACCGGCTGGCATTTGCTGCGCAGCAGATGGGCGATCGGCCGCACCCAGGTGCCGGACAGCGCTTCGAAGTTGGCCATGCCCTTGGCGATGACCAGGTCGGCCCGCCTTAGCGCGTCCAACAGTTCCTTCGGCGCCTGGTCCAGGTCGACCCCGATGGCGAAGGCGCCCGTGGTCAGCCGTTCGTCCAGTAGCATGTCCACGCCCGATATGCTCAGGTCCTCCCAGGTGGCGTCGGTGATTATCGGCTCACCCTTCACCACTCCGGTCACCTTCAGACCCATCCCTTTCAGTTCCTTCAGCAACGGGACGTCCAGCACGATCTCCCCGCAGTTGTCGAAGAGGTAAACCACCTCCTTGGCCCCTTTCAATATCTCCCGCATGCGGGGCACGTCGTTCGGCTCCGGAGCCTCCGCCACCAGGGAATCGAAGGTGGAGCGCAGCTCCTGGGGGCTCTCGAACCCCCCGATGCCGAAGTCCATGACGTTGCCGGCGATGGCTACCAGGCAGGCCATCGTCAGCCGGTCGTCGGAGGCCTCGACCAGCTCCTGACCCCGGGGCAGAAGGCCGAAGGCCACCTGATTGGCCTCCCGCTTGAGCTCGGCGTAAGGGTCGTCCACGCCGAGCATGTCGTAGTTCAGCCGATGCACCTTGGTGGCCAGGGCGGCCGACCTTATGCCGGGCTCCCACTCATCGGCCATAAGCTGAACGCAGGCGGACATGACCTCGGTCTCCTTGGAAGGGTCGACCAGCCTGGTCTGGAACAGAATCCGGCGCAGCAGGCAGGGGGCGCATTCGGCGGAGAACTCCATGAGCGGGAAACAGAGGCGGCGCTATTATTCCTTTCGTTCGCCGGATGCAAAGTTAATATCCAGAGAACAGATTTGGAGTCCGATACATTATGGCCGAATCCGTTCTACTCCGCGTGGCGAAGGCCCAGACGCAAGCCGAGGTGGGTCTGGGAAGGGCCCGCCTGGACATGAAGACCAGAAAGGAGTTGGGGGTGGAAGTGGGGGACGCGGTGGAGATCACTGGCAAGAAGCTCACCGCGGCCAAGGTCTTCCGGGCCCAGCAGGAGGACGAGGGCAAGGACATCGTCCGCATAGACGGCATGATACGCTCCAACGCCGGAGTGTCCATCGGCGAAAGGGTTTCCGTGGCCAGGGCCGACCCCCAGCCGGCGGCCAAAGTGGTCCTGGTGCCCAAGATCCCCAACAGCAAGCGCATCACCATGGGCGCGGGCGTGGACGAACTGTTCCGCAAGAGCCTCATCGGCCGCCCCCTGGTCAAGGGGGACGAGTTCCTGGTGCCCAATTTCGCCCTGGCGGGAACGCTGGCGCCATTCAAGGTCTTCTCAACCACACCTTCGGGCGTGGTGGTCGTGGCGGAGCACACCGAGATGGTGGTCAAGTCGGAGAACGCCGAGATAAAGGACACCTATTCCCCTTCGGTCACCTACGATGACATTGGGGGGTTGGACAACGTCCTGCAGCGCATCCGGGAGATGATAGAGCTCCCGCTGAAGCACCCGGAGCTGTTCGATCGCCTGGGCATCGACGCCCCCAAGGGCGTACTGCTTTATGGCCCGCCAGGGACCGGCAAGACGCTGCTAGCCAAGGCCGTGGCCAACGAGTCCGGGGCCAACTTCTATTCCATTCTGGGCCCGGAGATAATGTCCAAGTATTATGGGCAGAGCGAGGAGAAGCTCCGGGAGAAGTTCGAGGAGGCCTCCAAAAACGCCCCCTCCATCGTGTTCATCGACGAGATCGATTCCATAGCCCCCAAGCGCGAGAACGTCACCGGGGAGGTTGAACGCCGTGTCGTAGCCCAGCTGCTGACGCTGATGGACGGCATGGCGGAGAGGGGGCAGGTCATCGTCATCGGGGCCACCAACCGCCAGGACGCCATGGACCCCGCGCTGCGCCGCCCGGGACGTTTCGATAGGGAGATCGAGGTGGGCGTTCCGACCTATCTGGGCCGGAAGGAGATCTTGCAGATACACACCAGGGGCATGCCTCTGGGCGAGGACGTGAACCTGGACCAGTACGCCCAGATAACCCACGGTTTCGCCGGGGCCGACCTGGCGGCGCTGGCCCGGGAGGCGGCCATGAAGTGCCTGGCGCGGTTCGTTCCGAACCTGGAGCTGGACCGGGCCATACCCGTGGAGACCTTATCACAGATGAAGGTCACCGCGGCCGATTTCGACAACGCTCTGAAGGAGATAGAGCCGTCGGCCTTGCGCGAGGTTCTGATCGAGATACCCACGGTCAAATGGGAGGACGTGGGCGGTCTGGAAGAGGTCAAGCAGCAGCTCAAGGAGATGGTGGAGATGCCCATGGAGAACCCGGAGGCCTTCAAGAGGATGGGCATCCGTCCGGCTCAGGGCGTGCTTCTGTACGGCCCGCCAGGCACCGGCAAGACGTTGCTGGCGAAAGCCGTAGCCAGTGAGTCCAAGGCCAACTTCATCAGCATCAAGGGACCGGAGATAATGAGCAAGTGGTACGGGGAGAGCGAACGGGCCCTGCGCGAGGTGTTCAAGAAGGCCCGCCAGGTGGCTCCATCCATCATATTCCTGGACGAGATCGATTCCATCGCCCCCAAGCGCGGCTGGAGCGAGGGCTCCAGGGCCACGGAGAGCATGGTCAACCAGTTGCTGACTTCCATGGACGGATTGACCTCCAGGGAAGGTGTCACCGTCATCGCCGCCACCAACCGGCCGGACATCATGGACAGCGCCTTGCTGCGCCCCGGCCGGTTCGACCGGATGATACTGGTGCCGGTCCCGGACGCCGCCGCCAGGAAGGCCATCCTTACCGTGCACACCAAGGACATGCCCCTGAAGGACGTCTCCATCGACGAACTGGTGTCCCGCACCGAATGGTACGTCGGCGCCGATCTGGAGAACCTTTGCCGGGAGGCGGCCATGCTGGCCCTGCGGCAGGACAAGGACGCCCAGATAGTGGATATGAAGAACTTCGAGGCCGCCTTCAAGGTGGTCAAGCCGTCGGTCGACAAGGAATCGGTCAAGCAGTACGAGAACATGAGCAAGAACTTGCACAAGGCCCGGGCGGGAATGGACGATCTGGGCATATTCAGGTAGGTAGTTCACATGGTCAAGGTCATCAAGCCCAAGGGAGAGTCTCGGAATACGCCGGTGAAGAAGGAGCAGAAGGAGATGCCGCAGGAAGCTCCGGCGAGGAAGGAAAGGAAAACGGCTCCGTCGGACGCCCGGTCCGTCAGCCTGGAGATGCTGGCCAAGTTCTACCTGGGGCCTATGGACCTGGACATGAAGGTCAGGCAGATGACCGTGAACACCGGCACGGAGCCGCCGGTATGGATGGCCGCGCTGGAGATCATGAGGGACCGGGTGACCAAGACCGAGGACCCGGACCTCAAGCTGAAGATGTACCAGGGAATGGTGGACATGCTGGCCCAGATGGGGCAGAAGGAGGACCTGCGCATCATCCAGGAGATCATCGCCCGGGTGAACCTGACGGCATTCAAGCATCTAGGCTTTGAGAAGGTGGAGGTCGAGTGCGCCAAGGACGCCTGCCCGGCCTGCCGCAAGATGTCCGGGAAGCGCCTTAAGATCGAAGATGCCCTGAGCGCCATGCCCCTGCCCTGCCACGATTGCGCCACGGAGAGGGAGGCGGTGAAGGGCTACTGCCGCTGCCGCTACTTCGCCGTGTTCTGACGGCGCCAGTCCGGGTGAGCTATAAATCTATAAATATGCTCAATCTTATGCGATAGCTATAGTGGGCCATCTGTTTGGGGTGCGCAAATGAGGAAGTTCATAACCGAGCTGAAGGGGAAGACGGTCATGACCAACGACGGTCAGATTTTGGGCATGATAGACAACTTCGTAGTGGACACCGTCACCGGAGAGATCAACCACGTGTTGGTGGTCCCGGCCGAGGAGATAGACAGCCGCCTCTTCCGCACTGACAGCCACGGCCGCCTGGTGCTCCCGTTCAGCGAGATGAAGGATGTCCGTGACGTCGTGGTCATGAGCATCTCCCGCTAAACCCCACATCGTTCCTTCTTATTCTCATCTGGAACACATCAGTAGCACCAGCCTTGCGCGCGCTCACTTCTTGGCCAGCAGCTTGGTGCGGTCGCGCCCGGCCTGGGCTTCGCGGAACCCGGGGCTCTGCTCCAGGGCGTCCTGGAAGAGGCTGAGCGCCCAGCGGTACTGACCCTCGCCCTCGGCGATCACGCCCAGCATGTAGAGCACGTCCGGCCCCTCATCCAGCTTCAGGGCGGAGGTGAGGCTCTCCTTGGCCCCGGCGGCGTCGCCCAGGGCCATCTGCACGTTGCTCAGGTTGAGCAGGTACTCCGGGCGGCGGGACTCGTCAACCGCGGCCTTGAGGACCTGCAGCGCTTGGTCGTAGCGCCCGGCGGCGAACAGGGTGCAGCCGATGTTGTTCATGGCGTCGGAGTAGTGGGGGTCGACCTCCATGGCCAGCTCCATCAGGTGAATGGCCTGGTCGTAATCGAACTCCCCCATGAAGCGCATGCACACCCCGAGATTGTTCAACCCCTCCGGCCAGGCCGGGAACTCGGACATCAGGGCCTTCAGCACCTTGGAGGCGTCGCGGTAGCGTCCCTGAAGTATCTGTGCCATGACCTTGGCCTGCTTGGCCGGGAACGCCTCGGCCTTGACGTCCTTCCTGGCCAGCTGAGAGTGGTCATGCCGCTCGAGCAGGTCCAGGGCGGTACGGGCCCGGGCCTCCTGGCAAATGTCGATCGTGTGCAGCAGGCGGGAGCCTTCCCCGCCGTAGCGGTGGAATAGCGCCTCCGTGTCCAGGACCGTGCGCACATCTTGTGGCGACAGGCGCATGGTCTCCTTCAAGACCTCGGCCGCCTCCTCTCCCTTTCCCAGTCTAAGCAGAGTCCGGGCCTTCAGGCGTAGGAGCTCCAGGTCCGAACCTTCCTTCTGGGCCAGCTCTATGACCTGTAGCGCCTTTTCCCTCTCCCCTCCAACCAGAAGCAGGCTGGCCTCCTGTTGGGCACGGTCCTCCCTTTCAGACGGGAGCGGGGACAGAGATACCTCGTAAGGCCAGATGACCTCCTTCCTCGGAGCTTCATCCTTGACGGCGGCCTCGATCGGCTCGGCCACGGTTTTCTGCGCGGGAGCTTGGGGCGCCTCCTGGATGGAAGGCTTTTCCACGATCTGCAGGGCGCCCGCTTCCGGTGGAACCTCCACAGCCGTCGGTTCGCTCCTGAACTCCACCGGTTTGGGCAGGTCCGGAACGATCTCCAGATAGCCTGTGGGCTCTCTCTCCTGCAGGGAGCGCTCCTCGGGTATCGTAGCTATCGCCGCCGGTTCGACCGTGGTGATGCTGGTCGGTCCGAGCTCGGCGGGCAGGGTCGCTTCCTCAGCGGCCTCGCTCACCACTGAGGTCTCCTGGACCGGTGGCTCGAGGACCGGCTCTTCTTTTTCAGCCTCGGGGATGGGGGCTTCGATAGCCCCCTCCATTACTTGGGCCGGTTCCTCCTCGACGATGATCTCCTCTCGGGGCTGTTCCGGATGCGGCCCTTCCACGACAGGTTCGGTCAGGGACCCTGCCGGTTCAGCCTCGACGGCCGGTTCGGCCTTCATCGGCTCGTTCAAAGGCTCTTCGACGATGACCTCGGCTGGCGCCTGCACCCTCTCGTCCTCGACGACCTTCTCCGCCTGGGGCGGCTCAGGGACGGTCCCCTCTGATGGCGCCCCTATCCTTTCTTCGATGGATGGCTCCTCCCTCGCCGGTTCGGGAGCAGGCTCTCCATTGATGACCTGGTCCAACGTCCTTGTGTCGGCCTCCGGGGTCGTCCCAGGCCTTTCGGTCTCCATGAGGGCCAACAGGCGGTTCCTTTCCTTCCGGGCCTCCTCCTGAGAGGGGTCCAGGTTAAGGGCCCGGTCCAGGGCCGTGAGCGCGTCCTCGTTCTGATCAAGTTCCCCCAGGAGAACGCCGAGATGGGCCCAGATGTCCGCACGGGAGTCCACCAGCCTCAGCACGTCCTTCCAGGCCTCGACCGCCGCTTCCTGGTCGCCGACCTCTTCCTTCATGCGAGCCAGGTTGATGAGCGGATCGGCGTATTCCCGATCGAGCACGCTGGCCTTCTCGAAGGAGGCCTGGGCCTCGATGGTGCGACCCATGCCTTTCAGCACCAGTCCGCGGTTGTTCCAGCCTCTGGGTTCCTGGGGATAGCGCTTGACCATGTCGTTGAAGACCTTCAGCGCCCATTCCAGCCGTCCCATCTCGTACAGGGTGGCCCCTTTGTTCAACAGCGCGGGGGCGTGGGCCGGGTTTATGCGCAGCACGGTGTCGTAGGCGCTCAGTTCCTTCTCCCGGTCCCCCAGCCGCCCTTGTATATGGGCGATGAGGAACCAGGTGGCGGCGTCGCCGGAGCGTATCCCGGCGGCGTGATTGGCGGCCGCTAGCGCTTCGGAGGCCCGGCCCATCTCCAGCAAGTAGCTGGCCTTCTTCAGCCAGATGGTGTCGTTCAGCGGCTTGATCTCCAGAGCGACGGTAAGAAGCTGCACCGCCCGAGCCAGATCGCCCTTGCGATGTCTTTCGTCCGCCTCGTCGATGAGCGCCTCCAGCTTGCCCATGGAGGGCAGGCAGGGCTCCCCGCGGTCCTCCAGGACCTTGAGGTCCTCCTGGGCCATCAGAGGCTCGTCCAGTCTGTATTGATGGACCAGCGCCAGGAACTTGCCCGTATCGGCGTAGGACACCGCCTCCTTGTCCAGGAGGTTCAATGTGCCGGGGTCTAGTTCCTGCATGACCATGAAGACCGGTACGCGGGCGGAGGTCTTGGCCTCCTCCACCAGGGAGCGCACCACCAGCTCGGGATCGTTGAAGGCGGTCCTCGATGCCAGTACGATATAGCCTTCCTCCCCCTGACCGTAGATGATGAGGGCGCCCCTCTCCTCCTTGGCCGACTGGACGCGGACCCCGATGCCCCCTATCAGGGATATCATCAGGTCCCGCCATTCAGCGTCGCCCAGTTCCTTTATGGCCGTGAGCAGGCGTTGCCGCTCGTTCTGCTCCAGCTTCTGCTCCAGGTCGCTCATTGGCATCCCCTCCGGAGCCTGATTATGGAAGCCTCCATGTCCGCGGTCTGAGCCACGACATCGGTAGCCTCGTCCTCCAGACCCAGGTCCATGAGGGTTCGGGCCAGCTGCAATCTGATCCCGTCAGAGGAGGGCACCAGCGTTCTCAGCTCCTCCAAGGCCGCCTCGTGCCCCCCGCCGAAGTGCCGCAGCATGGCGATGTTGGCGCGGGCCATCGGCTCCAGCTCCGCCACCTTACCCGCCCGCTGATAAAGGCTTAGGGCCTGGGAGGCCCTCTGGACGAAGGCCTCCTTCCGCCCCTCGTCCCCCAGCGGAAGCCGGGAGACATCCCTGGCGCCAATGGCCAGTACGTTGCCCAGGCGCAGAAGCACCCGGCCCCATTTCTCACCTTCCAGATCGATCATTTCCGGCAGCGAGAGCAGTTCCTTTAGTACCGGGCGTTCCGGCAGCTGCTCGTCGCCCATCAGGTGCAATCCCATGCCCATTCCGGACAGGTACATGTCGATGATGGCGGGCAGGTGCGAGCGGTCCTCGGCATGGGCGGTCCTTTGGACCAGCAGGTAGGGGTCCGGACCCTTCCCCAGGAGCACTTCGCCCTGGGAACTGGGACCGATCCTCAGACAGGCGCTACGCATGCCCAAAGAACGCAGGTCGGAACGTGGATCGACCGCCCAATCCCGTAGATAGATCTCACTGGTGACCTTTGCAGAACATGCATTGCAAACCATGGCCCCTTCCGATGACGGGGCACCGCAGAACGTGCAGACCATATGCATCCCGATGAGATAATGGCCGCACTGGGATTAATCATTTGCCGCCGAGCCATTTTCTCATGTGCGGTAACGCCCTCTCGTACCCGAGCGAGGCGTAGTATCCCCGGACGCCCACGCCGCTGGTGACCTTGACGCTATCGTATCCGGCCTGGGCGGCGGATCCCTCGGCCATTCCTAGTAGCCTTCGCCCCAGTCCGCGGTGCTGCCATTCCCCTTCTCCTTCCTCCAGCCGAGCCATGCGGCCGAAGACCTTCAGCTCGCGTACCAGGGCCGAGTCCCCCTGGGGCAGGCGCAGCCGGACGTATCCAGCGAGGGCGTTGTTCTCCAGAACGAAGGATATGAACTCCTCCCGCCCGCCGTCCGTTTCGTAGCTCACCGTGCGGGGGATCAGGTCGTCCAGAGAGTAGTCGCTCATGCCCAGCAGCCCCACCTCGCGGCAACGTATGCATTGGCATCCCCGACCCTGCGAACGCAGGCGTTCCTGCGCCAGCTCCCGTAGGTGCCCCTTGTCCACCCCGGCCTCGATGAGCGGTACGGGTATGTCGCGCTGTATCCTCAGGATGCGGACGTATTCCGGCACCAGCTTCTTCATCTCGGTGATCACCGCCACCGCCTCTTCGGTGGTGTAAGGATGATATTCCCCCCGGAGCCAGGCCTCGTGAAGCTTGGTGCCCTTCACTACCAAGGTGGGGTATATCTTGATCATGTCCGGCCGGAAACGGGTGTCGTCGAACATCTGCCGGAACGATCGCACGTCCCTCTCCGGACTGGAACCGGGAAGCCCGGGCATGACGTGGTAGCAGACCTTGAGCCCCAGGTCCCTGGCCGTCCTGGTGGCCTCGGCCACCTCCTTCACCCCGTGTCCGCGGTTCACCGCCCTGAGTATGTCGTCGTCCAGCACCTGCACCCCCAGCTCCACGCGGGTGGTGCCCAGGCGCATGCATTCTTGGGCGACCTCGAACGTCAGGGCGTCCGGCCGGGTCTCCACGGTCATCCCGATCACCCGGCGTTCGGCGCCTTCGTTCAGCTGGTGCGCCTCCTCCAGACCATTGGATTCGCGGCCGTTGAAGGCCTCGAAGCAGCGGCGGACGAACCATTCCTGGTACTCCGGCAGCCGCGAGGTGAACGTCCCGCCCATGATTATCAGGTCGACCTTGTCTGTGTGGTGGCCTATGGCCTCCAACTGCTCAATGCGTGACCGCACCTGGCGGTGTGGATCGAAATCATTGTCGGCCGCCCGGCGGGCCGCGGGCTCCTTGCCGGTGTAGGACTGCGGGGAGTTGTTCTCCACTCCCCCCGGGCAGTAGGTGCATTTTCCGTGCGGGCAGGGGGCTGGAGAGGTCATGACGGCCACCACGGCCACGCCGCTGAGGGTTCGCATCGGCTTGCGGCGCAATATCTCCCGGACCTGGGGAACGTCCTCCGGCGGAACGAGCGCTAACGTCTCAGAGTTCTTGGGAACGTCATGGAGCCCGTACTCGCCGGTGAGCTTCACCTTGCGTCGCTGCAGCTCATCCTTGTTCTTGATCTCGCCGGAAAGCAACAGGCGGATCAGGTGATGGTGATATTCCTGGCGGCGGTCCATTCAGATTCCCTTTCACAATGAACGGCGGGGGATCAGCCGAAGTACACCCCGTTCTCCTTGGGACGCTCGTCCTTCTCTTCTTTGGTGTCTAGTATGTCCAGGTACAGGACGGAGCGCGCCGGGATCACCCTCAGCCCTCCTCCCTCCAGAAGGATGCTCAAGGCCACGTCGCTGCCGTACTGTAGGTAGCCCACGAACTCCCCCGTGACCTCCAGGGTGCCTCCTCCCCCCACGGAGAGGACCAGACGGTACCTCGAACCCTTGGTGAGCTTGGTCGGATATTTCTCATCCATATCTAGTCCCCCTTGGCCAGGCGCTGCAGGTGCTCCACGGTCTTGCGGTAGGACTCCATGGCCAGCGTCACGTTCGACTCGGTGAAGTTCCAGGCCTTGCCCAGATCGCCATAACGGATGCGGTAGCCTTTCTTCCTCTGCCCGTTGATCTCGATGGAGACGTCCTCGAGGACATCGATGGCCTTGAGCTTGTTGAGGTGGCGGTAAACTGTGGGCTTGGTGGTGTTCAGGTGCGCAGCCAGCTCCTCCACGGCCCATACCCGGTTCAGATTGCCCATGAAGCACTCGGCGAAGAGCCGGTAAGGAATGCTCTCCTGGATGTTGTCGACGTCGGTCTTGGGGTCGTATCCATTGGATATGTATCCGATCTGTTTCAGGAATTGCAGGGAGGCGTCCCTGAGGTCCTCCACTGGGGTCAGCGGAGTGTTGCTCACGACGTTCAGCTCGAACATTTTATCGCCAATACCTCAAAGTTCCTCAAGATATTAAGAATTTGTAAACATGCTTCATTAATTAGTTACATTAACGACCCTTTAAACAATCGCTATGGTCCAGAATATTTTAACTGGGATAGACTTAACGGGGTACACTTGGACAAAATGAATCGATAATTGTACAATTGGGTTTAATTTTTCCTTAATAGACAAAAATGCTAAATATTAACGGTAGATGTAAAACCCTTAGGTGATTTTCACATGGATAAGAAGATCGCGATAATCGCTGTCCTTATCGTCGTCATCGTCATAGGCGGGGTAGTAGCCGTCTCTATGATGGGTGACGGTGGTGACGATGATGAGAAGACGTTCTACTGGTTGTCCGTAGCTCCGGTCCTCCAGAAGGACCAGATAAGCCAGGGGATAATTGATGGAGGCGTCAGCTGGGAGCCTTACTGCTCCGATTCCATCCTTTCCGGGGATTCGCACGCCTTGCTATGGTCTGGTGAATTTTGGCCAAACCATCCTTGCTGCGTTCTAGCGGTGAACGCTGAGTTCGCTGAGGACCACCCGGAGCTGGTGGCCAGGGTCGTGGCTGCCCACATCGAGGCCACTGACTGGATACTGGACACCATAGCGAACAAGACCAGCAACCCCACCAACTATTCCATGCTGTTGGATATGGGTGCGGCGTTCAGCTCCAGGAACACTTCGGTGGTCGAGGCTTCCCTTGAGCACATGACCCTACTCTATGATATGAACCAGCAGCTGAAGGACTACCTGGTCAACTTCACCAACGAGTTCATTGCCCTGAACCAGACCAGCAGCGATGCGGTGGACGACCGCGGCTACGATTCAGTGGTGGACTTCATCGACACCTTCGTTGATGATTCCTACCTGACCATGGCTGGCAACCTCAGTAAGGTCGATACCATACTGGGTACGGTCGACCTAGGATACCTGAACGGCGACCTGCACCAGTTCGCCAGGGTGGTTGCCTCTAACGTCACCATGTGGGACGGTACCACCTATGAGGGAAAGGACCTGTTCACCCAATGGGGAGTGAATATAGAGAGCCCGACTCCGTTCGCCAACGGGGCCTTCGTCATGCAGGCCTTTGACACTGGCCTCATCGACATGGCCTACCTGGGTTCACCGCCTGCCATCCTGAAGCACCTGAACGTGAACACGGACAACAGCGACATACGCATCATCGCCCAGGTGAACGTGGAGGGATCGGCCATCGTCGTCAGCAATGACATTCAGTCCTTCGACGACCTGGTTGGAAAGACCATCGCCACGCCCGGCCCGGGATCGATCCAGCATCTGTTGTTAATGGCCTTTGCTGAGGAGTATGGGTTCGACCTAAAACTTGCTGGCACTTAAACCATTTTCAAAACCTTTTTATTTACTTAACATTGTGAGGTGGGGCATGGGTGAAGAGGGAAACGACTATCTGGATAAGACCATGGAGGTTCTGAATAAACCCTTGGTCAAGAACTTCGTGATCACTGTCGTATCCCTTACCATGTTCGTGATCACCTGGTGGGTTATCGCCATCTTTGCCGACATCCCCTACCTACCGACCCCCCACGAGGTTTGGGACGCCCTTGTCTTTTCCTTCAAGTATGAGGACGGCACCCTACATATCAACATGTGGCAGAATGTGTACGCCTCATTGAAACGTTTCTTGCTCGGATTCCTGCTGGCATTCATCGTCGCAGTACCTTTAGGTCTTTTAATGGGCTTCTCCAGGATCGTTGAGCTCCTGGCCAAGCCCGTGGTGGAGGTGTTCCGCCCGATTCCCCCCATCGCCTGGCTTCCGTTCTTCATCGCCGTCTTCCTTTACGTCTGGGGACCGATAATGGTCATCTTCATCGGAGTTCTATTCCCTTTACTATCCAACACCTATTTCGGGGTCAAGAGCGTTCCGCCCATTCTCCTTGATGCCGCCCGCACCCAGGGCGCTTCTAGGTTTCAGATCTTTACCAAAGTGATATTCCCGTATACCGTCCCGTTCCTCATGACCGGCATCAGGATAGGTATGGGCATTGGTTGGATGTGCATCGTTGCCGCCGAGATGATCGGGGGCGTAGGCGGAGGTGTTGGTCTATATATCTACGTGCAATGGAACGTGGGGAATTGGGATCTGATGTTTGCTGGCATGATCGTTATCGCCGTGCTTGGGCTCCTGACGACCGGTATCATGCAATACCTTGAGAACTACACCAACAAGAAGATGGGGGTTGTAGCATAATCCTGGAGATCAAGGACCTCAAGAAAGCCTTCCCTAAGAAAAAGGGTGAGATGGTGGCTATCGCCGATTTCGACCTCTCCGTCGAAGAGGGAGAGTTCGTCTGCATCCTTGGCCCGTCCGGCTGCGGCAAGACCACCATCCTGCGAATAATAGCGGGCCTGGAGACCCAGAGCGCGGGTAAAATTTTATTGAACGGGAAGGAGATATCAGGGCCTGGTTCTGACCGGGGCATGGTGTTCCAGGAGTTCGCACTTTTTCCCTGGAGGACTTCCCGTCGGAACGTTGAGTTCGGACTGGAGCTGAAAGGGGTTCCACCCGATGAACGCCGCGAGCGTACTCAGAAATATATAGATCTGGTCGGGTTGAAGGGTTTCGAGGACTATCACCCCTATCAGTTATCAGGGGGAATGAAACAGAGGGTGGGAATTGCTCGCGCTCTGGCTAATGAACCGGCCATCCTACTTATGGATGAACCGTTTGGCGCCCTGGACGCCCAGACCCGCAACCTCATGCAGAAGGAGCTGCTGCGCATATGGAGCGAGACCAAGAAGACCGTGATCTTCATCACGCACTCTGTCGACGAGGCCTTGTTCTTAGCCGATCGTATCGTCGTCATGACGGCCAGGCCAAGTAGCATTGGAGAGATCTACGAGATTAAATGGGAAAGGCCTCGGGACCGCGCCTCGCCCGAATTCGCTAATCTTAGGAAACAGATACTGGCCCAGCTAGAGAGCATGGTCAAGATCGAGGAATGATCACAGTACTTTTGAGGCGGCGATCTCGATGGCCCGCACCATGCTGTCCTTGGGCACGACCACGGACACTGGTATCCTAACTATCTGTTCGACGGTGGGAGCGACGATAGGCGCGCAGACCAGGGCCAGGGCCCCGTCCCTCTCCGCCTTCACCGCGGCGATGATGGCGTCCTCCATGGTGCTGGCCGGGTACTCCTTCACCCGAACGTTGCGGTCCCCTACTCTCATGACCCGCTCCTCGATCTTGTTAAGCACGGGCCGGGAGGCGATGACGGCGATGAACTCCCCGCCGGGGTTCGCGTCCATCTTTCGGACGCCTTTGATGACCGCGCGGACGGTGCGCAGGTTCGGTTCCCGCTGTTCCTGCAATATCTTGTAGATGGTGCTGGTAGAGAGCCCGGTGCGTGAGCAGAACTCCGGAACGGATATCTTCAGCTCTTCCTCCAGTATTTTGCGCAGAGCCTCGCGGAACCCTTCCTCGCTGCGCAGGATCCCGGACATCAGCTCCTCTACCATGCTCATGAGGTCACTCCTTTTCCTTCTTTACGTAGCTGGCGGCGGCCAGGCCAGCCACGCAGCCCTCGCCGACAGCCTTGGCCAGCTGCCATGGCAGCCCGGTCACGTCGCCGCAGGCGAACACACCCGGCGTTTCGGTGGCGCAGGAACGGTTCACGGCGATGTATCCGTTCTCGTCCGGGAAGATGTTCACCTCCATGGCCAGGTCGGCGACCCCTTTGGCCCCCAGCTCGATGAACACTCCGTCAAGGGTCAGGTCGCGACCGTCGTCCAGCAGCATGCCTTTGACCGTCTTCTCCCCGTATATCTTGGTGGGCCAGGCCTTGATCATCTCGATGTCCGTGCCTTTCACCTTCTCCATAAGTTCCGGGGAGGCCTTGTGGTCCTTGGCCACCCAGTAGACCTTGGCGGCGTACTCCCTTAGTAACAACGCGGCGGAAGCGGCCATGCTAGCATCGCCGAGGACGGCCACCGTCTTCTTCTTGAAGAAATTGCAGTCGCAAGTGGCGCAGTAGCTTACCCCCAGCCCGTGATATTCCTTCTCCCCTTCCACGTTCAGCTTTTTACGGGATATCCCCGAGGCCAGTATGAGCGTTTTGGACGTAATTTCCTTCAGGGACTCGGTCTTGACCTTGAACCCTTCCTCCAGCATCTCGATGGTCAGCAGGTCTTCGTCCAGAAGCTGGGCGCCGAACTCCCGGGCGGACGATGCCCCGACCTCCAGCATCTCCTTTCCCTTCATCGACCGGACGCCGAAGTAGTTCTCTATCTCCGCCCGTTCCAGGGCGCTGCCGTTGAGCTTGCCCAGAACGCAGACCTTGACCTTCTTACGGGAAGCGTGAATGGCCGCCTGCAGCCCGGCCGGGCCGGCGCCTATGACTATGACATCGTAATCGCTCATATGTTGGCTAAAATGAATATGAAAGGATTAAACGGTTTGGTGAAGGGGTTTATGAGGTTCAGAGGTACTTGGAGAACTTCTGCCTCATGAAGTCCTTGTTCCCCGCGCCGACGATGCGGTCGGCCTGCACACCGTTCTTGAACACCAGCATGGTGGGGATGGCGGTTATGTTGAACTTCATGGGAGTGGTCTCATTCTCGTCCGTGTTCAGCTTGCCGATCTTGATCTTTCCCTGGAACTCCTCCGCCAATTGCTCGATTATCGGAGATAGCATGCGGCAGGGGCCGCACCAGGGGGCCCAGCAATCAATTATGACCAACGGCGCGCTCTTTATGAACTCCTCGAAACTGCTGTCTTTGACTTCGGTGACTCCGGACAAATTTTTCACTCCTGTATCGTTAGTTTGACCCTTCAACGCTTCAAGTTTGCGTCTCCTAATATCTTCCAGCTCATTGTCTGTCATTGGGAGACCTCGTCATCGGTTGTGCGTAACCGTTACAAAACCGTATTGAAGTTCATCTCTATATAATCTTTATCACAATCCTTCCAGGTTGACGAAAGTATGACCGCTGACGACCTTCCGTTGCGGGCTTGGGACCCGGAAGGTCCTCCCGGGACCGGGGGGCCTTCGGCTAACCTCTGGAAATGTGGCCGATAATCTTTTTAATAGAGGATGGCGATATCTGACAAAGGGAGTGCCGATGTTAGAGGAGGCTTCTGAGCTCATTGGGATGCAGGTGTACACGCCCGCAGGTGTATTCCTGGGCAACGTGAACAACTTGGTCATTGACGTGGAGAACCGCAAGGTGGATGGGCTTTTCGTCAGCGAATCCAACCCCCTACTGGTGGAGGACTCCAAGGCCGTCAACGTGCCCTTCCGCTGGATACAGGGCATCGGGGACGTCATCATATTGAAGTACTTCCCCAAGAGAGTGACGGCCCGCCGCCCGGCGGCCAAGCCGGCCAAGGAATAAGGCCAACCTTTTATCTTTTTTAAAGTCGTTCTACGACCTATGTCCCAGCGCAAGGTCTACGTTGATGTGTCCGCAGTGATCATCGGGGATGTGGAGCTGGGCGAAGGCGTTTCGATCTGGCCCACCGCCGTGCTGCGGGGCGACGCTAACAGTATCCGTATCGGAGCTGGCAGCAACGTGCAGGAGGGCGCCGTTGTGCATGTAAGTCATGATTTCCCTACGGTCATCGGGGAGATGGTCACCATCGGTCACGGGGCGGTGATCAACGGGGCCAAGATCGGCGACCGCTGCATCATCGGCATCAACTCTACCATTCTGGATGGCGCGTTGATAGGCGACGAGTGCATCGTCGGGGCCAATGCCCTGGTGACCAGCATGACCGAGGTGCCGCCGCGATCGGTCGTGATGGGGTTACCTGGCAAGGTGGTAAGGCACAACGACCTGACCATCCGGGAGAAGGCGGAGAAGAGCGCGCGGAGCTACATGGACCTGAAGGACCTGCACCTGGAGGGCAAGTTTCCCCGCCGAACGTTTTAAAAAAAGGTTCCCTGCCGAGCGATTTGGGATTTGGATATGCCGGGTGGACGCTCAGGAAATCGATTTGAACGAAGAGGGCATACCTTACGATCATCATGTGGAGGGACGGCTTCCGGGCTTGGTTCTACATAAGCATCTCCGCGGCCTTGCTGGTCAGCATCAGTGCCATTGACATATACTGGCTGATGATTGAGATTGGGATGGTCACGGCCATACTGGGCCGCTACCCTCTTTATGATCAGGTTGAGCAACCGGACTTGCAGCGCCCGTTGACCTTGTTCATGGTGTTCCCTTTCTCCATCTACGTTCTTATGCATCTCATCGGCTATAGGGACGGCTTGTTCCTGACGTTGTTCAGTACCCTCACTACCATGATGGTCACGCTGCTCCTGTGCCTCTTCGTGATCTTGATTCTGGAGAAGCAGACCGAGTTCCACATGAACTATCGTTTCATTCTGGGGTTCGCCACCGTGGCGGCCATTTCCTTGGCCTCGTTATTCACCTTCCTATCGACGTCCTACGACCTGATTAATGGAGAGGATCTGTCGAACGCCGACATGATGTGGACCCTGATTAGCGTTCTGTTCTTCGGCATCGTCTCTGGCGTGCTTTTCAAGAGGGACATGAGGAGAATGGATTACATTGAAATTTTAATGATCGATCAGCAGGAGGAGGATCAGGGATGAAGGTTAGGAGGGAGACTGCCGGGGTCCTTCTCATCTCGGAAGGGCTCGGGATGATCATGGGAGCACTGGCCCTTTCCGAGGGGAACAACTATCCAGGCCTTGGGGCGTTCATGGGGGGGTTGATCATGGCCCTCCCATTCTTGCTGGAGAGGATGGGTTTGATCAGACTGCCGATCTTCGTCCAGATCTGGGCCTTGTTGGCCATCGGGCTGCACACCTTCGGTCTGGTCTGGAAGCTCTACGACACCACCTGGTGGTGGGATGAGATGACCCATGCTGTCTCCTCCTCTCTGGTGGGAATGCTGGCCGCGATCGGCCTTTACCTGTTCGACATGCATTCCATTAAGATCAAGGTGCCACGCTGGGCCTATCCGATCATGATCATGGTGTTCTCCATCTTCATCGGGGTGATCTGGGAGATGGGGGAGTTCACTGGCGACGTTCTTACCAGTACCCGGATGCAATACTCCCTTTCGGACACTTTGAACGACTGCTACGTCGACATGCTGGGCGGGCTAATCACCAGCGCACTGTGGATCCTCTGGTTCTGGCGCGACCCCACCGACGAGCTGGGGACCACGGCGTTGGAACCGTTGATAGGCCGGTTCAAGAGCTGGTTCTGAAAGACCGCTCTTCTGAGCGAAGGAGAAGCCTGGAGAGCATAAATATGATGCGTGTTATCACCGTACACGCGTCGTGGTCTGGTCCGCTGACGTCCTACTCCGCCCACGTGCGGATGGGTTGATGCCCATGAATGCTTGGAACCCCGAGATCGAACTTATGCCCAAAGACCAGCTGGACCGGCTTCAGCTGAAGCTGCTGAAGATAATGGCCCGGCGGATGTACGAGTCCTCCCCCTTCTATCACCAGAAAATGAGGGAGGCCGGGATCATGCCTGATGTCATTCAGACGTTGGATGACGTGCGCAAGCTGCCCTTCATGACCAAGAAGGACCTGCGCGACGGGTACCCGAACAAGCTCATGATGAGGGACCGCGGTGACCTGCTGCGGTATCACGCCTCCTCGGGAACCACCGGCAAGCCGACCATAGTCGGCTACACCAAGAACGACCTGGAGAACTGGTCGGAGTCCCTGGCCCGGGCCATGACCTCCTTCGGACTGGGTAACAAGGACATCATCCAGGTCAGCAACACCTACGGGCTGTTCTCCGGCGGACTGGGGTTCCACTACGCCACGGAGAAGATAGGAGCAACGGTCATCCCTGCCTCCACAGGGAACACCGACCGCCAGATAGATATGATATGCGATCTGGAAGTGACGGCCATGGCCTGCACCCCCTCCTACCTGATGTACCTGGGAGAGGTGGCCGAGAAGAAGGGCATCAACTTAAAGAAGGACACCAAGCTGCGCTACGGCCTGCTGGGCGGGGAGCCCTGGAGCGACCGCATGCGCGATCGCATCTACGAGTCCATGGGCGTGAAGGGCATGAACTGCTTCGGCGCCAGCGAGCTGTCCGGGCCGTTGTTCATGGAGTGCGTCGAGCAGGATGGCATACATTTCTGGAAGGACCTGTCCCTGCTGGAGATCGTGGACAAGGACGGAGAGCCTGTAGCTCCGGGAGAAAGGGGAGAGATGGTGATCACCATGTTGCAGAAGGAGGCTTTCCCCATCGTCCGGTACCGCATGGGGGACATCACTTCCGTCATGGAGGAAGACTGCCCCTGCGGACGGAACCATCCGCGCATCACCAGGATACAGGGGCGCGTGGACGATATGATTATTATTCGCGGCATCAATGTGTTCCCCTCACAGGTGGAGCACTCGCTGATGCAGCACCCAGAGCTGGGGAACGAGTTCCAGCTCGTGGTGGACCGCAAGGGGCACCTGGACAGCATGCTGGTGAAGGCGGAGCTCAAACCTGAGGCCTTCACCGACAACATCATCGAGCTGAACGCCCTGCGCGAGCGCATATCCAACCGGCTGAAGGGAGTGCTCAACGTGGCGGCCAACGTGGAGCTGGTGCAACCGGGCACGCTCCCCCGTTTCGAAGGCAAGGCCAAGCGTGTGGTGGACAGGAGGGAATACTGATGAGCGAAGTGGGCAAGTACAGGATCAAGCAGCTATCCATCTTCTCTGAGAACCGACCTAACCGCCTGGGGGCGGTGGCCAAGGTGCTCAAGGAAGGGAAGATAAACATACTGGGCTTCAGCATAGCCGAGGGCGCCGGTTACGGGGTCATTCGGGTACTGGTGGACAGACCGGAGATCGCCCGCGACCTGCTCACCAAAGAGGGTTTCGTCGTCAAGTTCACCGAGGTCCTGGCCATACAGATGGAGGACCGCCCAGGCGGTCTTTTCGACCTCACGGACCACATGAAGGACATCAACATCGAGTACGGCTACGGTTACCGCAACCCGCCCTACGCGGTGCTCATCGTTCGCGTGGAGGACATCGAGAAGGGGATCGAGCAGCTGCTGGCAGGCGGGCTGAAATTACTGGATGGGACCACCTTCCACTAGACCATAATCGCCTGATATTCTGAACGAGGGAGAGACATGGTCTATTGGAATCCTATAGAGGTAATGCCGGTCGATGAGCTGAAGGCGCTCCAGCTCAAGCAGCTGAAGATGCTGGTCTACAAGTTGTATACGTTCTCACCATTCTACCGGCAGAAGATGAAGGACGCCGGCGTCACGCCTGAGGACGTTCAGACGCTGAAGGATGTGGGCAAGTTGCCTTTCATGGTCAAGAAGGACCTGCGCGACGGGTACCCGGACAAGCTGTTCCTGGCCACCTCCCGGGAGGTGGTGCGCTATCACGCCTCGTCCGGCACCACGGGAAAACCGACCATCGTCGGTTACACCCAGAACGACATCGAGGGCTGGTCTGAATCGGTCGCCAGGGGACTGGTGTCCGCAGGCGTGGGCACCGATGACGTGCTGCAGGTCTGCTATACCTACGGATTGTTCTCCGGCGGGCTCGGACTGCACTACGGCGCGGAGAAGGTCGGCGCCGCCGTCGTTCCTGCCTCCACCGGCAACACCGAGAGACAGATAGACCTGGTCCAGGACCTGGGTGTGACGGTCATCGCCGCTACGCCGTCCTATCTGCTGCACATGGGAGAGGTGGCGGCGAAGATGGGCGTGGACCTCAAGAAGGACACCAAGCTGCGCCTGGGGATATTGGGAGCGGAACCGTGGTCGCAGCGCATGCGCGATCGCATCTACGAGCAGCTGGGCATAAAGGCCGTAGACATTTACGGCACCAGCGAGCTCTCCGGACCGTTGTGGAGCGAATGCGGCGATCAGAACGGCATTCACGTCTGGGCCGACATGACGCTCATCGAGGTGGTGGACCCCAATACCGGAGAACCTGTTCCGATAGGTGAGAAGGGAGAACTGGTGGTGACCATGCTGCAGAAGGAGGCGTTCCCCATCATACGTTATCGTACCGGTGACATTACCACCATGCACGAGGAGGTCTGCACCTGCGGACGAACGCATCCGCGCATCGGCAGGATACAGGGCCGGGTGGACGACATGATAATCATCCGCGGCATCAATGTCTTCCCCTCACAGGTGGAGCACAGCCTGATGACCAATCCCGAGGTGGGCAACGAGTTCCAGATCGTGGTGGACCGCAAAGGCGCTCTGGACACCATGCTGGTGCGTGTCGAGCTGAGGCCGGAGGCCTTCGGGGACCGTGTGTTCGAGCTGGACGCCATCAAGGACCGCATAACGCACAAGCTGCGCGGCTCGCTGAACGTGGGTGTCAACGTGGAGATCGTTGAGCCTGGCTCGCTGCCGAGATTCGAGGGCAAGGCCAAGCGCGTGGTCGACAAGCGCGTCTACTGATATGATAATGTGTGGCATGCTAACATGTAACATTTATATATCATCCAGCAAATGCCTCCCAATCAACTCTGGATAGAGGGGTAGAGGCGTAGGATGTTAGGCATTGACGACCCTTGGATCATCTTAGGTTATGCATTGTGTTTTGGCAGCACCGCGTTCGGGATAATATACGGGATCCTGAAATGGAACGAAGAGGTGGACTGAGATGGTCAATCAGGTCATGTTCTGGGGTGCCGTGGTCGTCTATGCCGTGGTCGTCTTCTATTTGGCTTACCTCGGGTACAAGAGGACCAAGTGCAACGCCGATTATATGCTGGCGGGTAGGAACATACATCCCGTGATCCTCGGCCTGTCCTATGGGGCGACCTTCATCAGCACGGCGGCCATCGTCGGCTTTGGAGGTTATGCGGCAAAACTGGGTATGGGAATAATCTGGCTGACCATGCTCAATATATTGGTCGGGGTCCTGATCGCCTTCATTGTTTTCGGGAAACCGACGCGGCGCATCGGCAAGAAGCTAGGTGCGCTTACCTTCCCGGACCTGCTGGGCAAGGTATACAAATCCAATTTCATCCAGTACGCGACCGGCTTGATCATCATGGTGGGGATGCCACTGTATTCCACAGCCGTCCTGATAGGGGGAGGGCGCTTCCTGAAGGAGGTGCTGGACATACCATTCCTCTGGGCCATCATAGGTCTTACCGTTATAACCGCCGTCTACGTGGTATTTGGCGGCCTCATCGCCGTGATGTACACCGATGCATTGCAGGGAACGCTCATGCTCATTGGCATGAGCGCCATCATGATATTCACCTTCGCCGCGGTGGGAGGGCTTGACGGCATCCAGGACCTGACCAACATGTCCTCGCTGGTGCCGACCGGCCTGGCTAGCACTGGCATGACCGGGTGGACCTCTTTCCCCAGTTTAGGTTCCGCCACCTGGTACACGCTGGTCACGACCATAATCATGGGTGTGGGCATAGGGGTGCTGGCGCAGCCGCAACTGGCCGTGCGCTTCATGACCGCCAAGGACGGCAAGGCGCTCAACCGTGCCATTCCCGTCGGGGCGATATTCATTCTGGTCACCACCGGGGTCGCCTACACCATGGGAGCGTTGACCAACGTCTATTTCTACCAACATAACGGGGTCATCACCACAGCCATGGACACGAACATAGACAACCTGATCCCCCTGTTCATAAACGCGGCCATGCCTGGATGGCTCGTCGTCATGTTCACCCTGGTTCTGCTCGCAGCGGCCATGTCTACCCTGAGCTCCCTCTTCCACGTTATGGGAACGGCGGCAGGGCACGACATGTGGGTGCATTTCCGCAAATCCAAATTCTGCCCGACCGGAATTCGAGGGAAGGATGAGGATGGATCGAAATTGAAGGTGAACAAGATCGCTACCTTCGTGATGATACTTATCAGCCTGGGGCTGGCCTTCATCATGCCTGACGACATAATTGCCCGCGCCACGGCCATGTTCATGGGCTTGTGCGCGGCGGCGTTCTTGCCGATGTTCACCATGGCCGTGTTCTCCAAGCGGCCTTCGGCGCTGGGGGCAAAGCTCAGCCTGATCACCGGCGCTTTGGCATGGGGAATCTGGACGGTTTTCGTGCATAAGGCGGAATCCAGCGTCCTGAAGATAGCCGAGCTCCTGACCGGCGATCCGTCCGTGCTGTCGTTCCCTTGGACGGTCATCGACGCGCTGTTCATCGCCCTGCCATTGTCGATCCTGGCCTTGATCATCGGGACCATCATCGAGCGGAGAAGGGGCTCGGTCGTCACCGAGGCTTAAACCTCTTTTTATTTCCTTTTTTTCAGTATGACATATGTTAGCGTGGACCGGACTAACTTGTAACATTTTTATAAAGCCAAGCCGTTACAGCACCATAACGGGCCTGCCACCTGGTGCGGTCCGATCCTTTACAGAAGAGACCGGATAGGGGTGACAGATTTGCTCGGCATAGACGATCCTCAGATCATTATCGGTTACGCGTTGGCCTTAGGGCTGGGACTGATCTGCCTTATCTATGGCATCATTAACTGGAACAAGGGAGGCGACACCGATGGTTGACGTTCTAACCTTGGCGGCCTTCACCATAGTGTATGTGGTCGTTCTGTCGCTGATCTCCTTCATCGCATACCGCCGGACGAAGAAGGGAGAGGACTTTCTGCTGGCCGGACGCAAGGTGCATCCGGTCATAATCGGCCTGTCGTACGGTGCGACCTTCATCAGCACGTCCGCCATAGTAGGCTTCGGCGGCGTGGCCGCGCAGCTGGGCATGGGCATCATCTGGTTGACGGTACTCTGCATCGGTGTGGGCGTCCTCATCGCCTTCGTCGTCTATGGCAAGAGAACGCGCCGCATCGGCCAGAAGCTGGGAGCGGTCACGCTACCGGACCTATTGGCAAAAAGGTATGGATCGAACTTCCTGCAATACGGCACCAGCATCATAATACTGGCATCCATGCCTTTGTATTCCTCCGCCGTGCTTGTGGGCGGGTCGCGCTTCCTGCAGACGACCCTGGGCGTCTCCTATGATTCGGCGCTGATCGCCTTTGCTTTGATCACCGCCCTTTACGTCGTGTTCGGCGGGATCCTGGCCGTCATGTACACCGACGCCTTTCAGGGCGGCATAATGGTCTTCGGCATGGTGGCCATCCTGGTCATCACCTACATGACGTTGGGAGGCGTGAACGTCGCCCATCAGGACCTGACCAATATGTCCTCGCTGGTCCCTGCCGGATTGGCCAGTTCAGGGATGAACGGATGGACATCCATGCCCGATCTCGGATCGCCGATATGGTTCACCTTGATCACCACCATCGTCATGGGCGTGGGCATTGGCGTGCTGGCACAACCGCAGCTCATTGTCCGTTACATGACCGCCAAGAACGACCGGTCCCTGAACCGGGCCATACCTGTCGGTGGCCTCTTCATCCTTCTTTGTACTGGCGTGGCCTTCACCGTCGGCGCGCTGACGAACGTGTATTTCTATGATAATGACGGGAAGATCTCCACGGCCATGGTCACCGTGAACGGCGTCACGAACATCGATAACATCATTCCCCTGTTCATCAACGCGGCCATGCCCGATTGGCTCATAGCATTGTTCATGCTCACCCTGCTGGCGGCGGCCATGTCCACCCTGAGCGCCCTGTTCCACACCATGGGCTCGGCGGCCGGTCACGACCTATGGACGCACCTGAGATGTTCCAGGTTGATGCCGTCCAGCTATCGCTGCGAGAGGAACAATGACTGCTCGCTCCGCGCGAACCGATACGGTACGGCGGTCATGATATTGGTGAGCGTCACCCTGGCCTTCTTCATGCCGGAGAGCATCATCGCCCGCGCCACGGCCATGTTCATGGGCTTGTGCGCGGCGGCGTTCCTTCCCCTGTACACCCTGGCGGTGTTCTCGGAGAGGCCGTCCCTTCTGGCCGCCAAGGCCAGTTTGATCGTGGGCACAAGCACCTGGTTCCTCTGGACCGCGTTCGTGCACATCAAGGAGTCGAAGGTGCTCGGGATATCGAAGGCGCTGTTCGATAAAGATGCACTGCTGGGAAGCCCCTGGACCGTGGTGGACCCCTTGGTCATAGCCTTGCCGGCGTCGGTGATGGCGCTGCTGATCTGTGTCTACATGGACCGCCGGAGGGCGGGCATTCCCAGCGAGGCGTGAGAAGATATAGCTGGCTCAGACCCCTTCGCAATGGTCCCCGTTGAGAGCCAGCTCCTCTTCCTTCTTTTCCATCGGAGGCACGGCCGGGCAGTACCGCTTGTTCCACTTCTTGCATATCCAGGCTTGGAGCGTTTCCACGTCCTCCTTGCTCATGTGCTTGAACCGCCCCTGCAGCTTTAGGTACTCGCTGATCGGCAGCATCTCCTTCGGGCGGTAGGTGATGCGCGTCTCCCCCTCCTCTATCTCGTACAGCGACCACATGCCGGTCTCCACGGCCAGGTTGGCGATGTCGAAGGTCATGGAAGGCTCGCTCTTCCAGCCGGAGGTGCATGGTGTCATTATATGAAGGAAACGGAAACCTTTCATGTTCTTGGCCTTCTCCACCTTCTGCACGAAATCGTTCATGTGCGCTATGGACAGCGTGGCCGCGTAGGCGATGTCCTGGGACGAGACCACGGACATCAGGTCCTTTTTGAACCCGCGCTTGCCTTTGATGACCTTGCCCACCGGCGTGGTGGTGGTCCACGCGCCGAAGGGCGTTGATCCGGAGCGCTGCGTGCCAGTGTTCATGTACGCTTCATTGTCGACGCAGACGTAGATCACGTCCTCGTTCCGTTCGGCCGCACCGGCCAACGCCTGAAGGCCTATGTCGAACGTGCCGCCGTCCCCGGCGATGCCGACGACCGTGACGTCCTTGCCCTGGCGGCGATATCCGGCCTTGATGCCAGATATGACCGCCCCGGTGTTCTCGAAGGCGCTGTAGAAGAACGGGACGTCGAACGCGGAATGGGGATACATGCCGCCGCCGAATACCAGAAGGCAGCTGGCCGGAACGTACACCGTAGTGTTCTCTCCAAGAATGCGCATGACGTTCTTGACCGCGATGGCCACGCCGCAGCCGGCGCAGGCCCCTTGCCCGCTGAGGAGATGGTCCTCCTGAGGCATGGTGCGGATGTTCATCTTCTTCTCCATCACATCTCCCCCCTGAGCCCGTGCCAGGTGCATTCCCTTACCTTCTTCCCAGAGGCGCTTCCATCCAGCACCTCGAACATCTCCTTGAACGTAGCCACCTTCAGGTCCCGGCCGCCGATGCCGGCGATATGGTCCGTTATCGGTATGCCGCTGCCATACAGCGAATTGCGCACCTCGGTGAACACCGGACCGAACCGGTTGGCGGAGATGGACCGGTCGAACACGCCTAACGCTTTCAGGTGCTTCGTCGCTTTCTTCAGCTCCTCGTGCGGGAACGGCCGCATGAACCGGAGCTTGATGAGGCCGACCTTTTTACCCTCAGCTCGGAGCTCGTCCACGGCCACGCGCGCTGTGGAAGTGGCCGTCCCCAAGGTGATGAGGGCGGTCTCGGCATCCTCCATGAGATATGTGTCTATGAGCCCGCCATTGGAGCGTCCAAAGGCCTTGGCGAACTCCGCGTTGATCTCGATGATGACCTTACGAGCGCTGTCCATTTGCCGATCCAACTGGTAGCGCATCTCCATGGAGTGCGCCGGGGACACGGCTATGTTCATGCACATGGGGTCCTTTGGGTCCAGGCGGTTGAGGGGTTTGAACTTGGGCAGGAAGCGATCTACCTCGTCCTGTTCCGGCAGTTCCACTCGCTCTACCGTATGGGAGAGTATGAAGCCGTCCAGGCAGAGCATGAAGGGCAGAACCACTCGGGGGTCTTCGGCGATGCGGTAAGCTTGGATGACCATGTCCAGCACCTCCTGGCTGTCCTCAGCGTACGCCTGCATCCAGCCCGAGTCGCGTTCGGCCATGGAATCGTTGTACTCCACCCATATGCCGCTGCCGGCGCCCAGGCTCCGGTTGACGTTGACCAGCACGATGGGCAACCGCACCTGCGGCGGTACGTAGAGCATCTCGTGCATCAGCGCCAGGCCGTGGGAGGCGGTGGCGCAGAAGGTCCTTACGCCGGTGGCGGCGGCGCCGATGGCCATGCTCATGGCGGAGTGCTCGCTGTCGGCCGGGATGAAGTCGGCGTCCAGTTCGCCGTCGTTGATGAAATCGGCTATCTGCTCGATTATTATGGTCTGCGGCGTGATCGGATAGTTCGGTATGACCTCCACCCGACTCAGTTTGACGCCGTACGCCGCCGCGGCGTTGCCTGTCAATGCTTTCACGGGCCTCATGCGTTCGCCCCCTTTCTGCGCATCGATATAGCTTCCTTGGGGCACACCTTGGCGCAAATCCCGCAACCTTTGCAGTAGCGCAGGTCGAATTCCAGGCTATCGTCGTCACGGCGACGGATGCAGCCTTCGGGGCATATGAACCAGCACCTCTGGCATTTGATGCACTTGTCTTCATCATACAAAGGGTTGGATACGCCCCAGGTCCCGGTCATGTTCTGGGACATGCTGCCAGGCCCTACGGCCATCCCGGCCTTCGTGCCCTTTCCCAGCGCCACGCCGGGAGGGGTCTCCTGCCAAGTAGGAAGCCACATGTTCTTCTTCTGCAGCTTCCGGTCGCCTTTGCACATGCCTTCGCGCGAGCGGTCGAACGCTGCCTTGGCCGCTTCGGAGTTGATGCGTCCGGCCTTCTCGCCGAGCTTTTCCCCGAAACGGTTCATGATGGCCCTCTGTATCGATTCCAGGGAGACGAAGCCCTCGGCGCGGACCATGGCCCCGAGGATGGAGGTGTTGACGATGGGAGCCTTGAGCAGCTCGAGCGCGATGCTGGTCGCGTCCACGCTCACGCAGCGCGTCTCGACCCCCAGATCGATCTCTGACGGCACCAGGCGGCTGTTGATCACCGCCCAGCCCCCCTTCTTGAGGCCGGCGGCCACCGGCTCGATGTCCAGGAGAGATTCGTCCATGACGACGAGCATGTCCGGCTCGGACACCTGGGTCCTGTCGCAGATCTTCTTGTCGTCGATGCGGGCGAAGGCCATCACCGGAGCGCCCCGGCGCTCGGCACCGAAGAAGGGGAACGCCTGGGCCTGCTTGCCTTCCAGTATCGCCGCCTCGGCTATGGTCTGGGCGGCCATGACCGCTCCCTGCCCGCCTCGTCCATGGAACCTTATCTCGTACATCTCTATCTCCTGGGAATTGCCGATCGCCAGCTGATGGAATAAGAAGGTTGTGGAAGGTGTTTCGTCCGGCCAATCTCAGTTCACGAGCGTCAGCCAGTGCTGGTAGCGCGGATCGTTGCCGCGGGCGGCCTCGAAGAACGCTTCCTGTATGTCCTTGGTTATAGGCCCGCGCTTGCCCTGGCCTATGCTCCTCTCGTCCAGGGAGCGTATCGGCGTCACTTCCGCTGCCGTGCCGGTCATGAAGAACTCGTCGGCCATGTATATCTCGGACCGGGTCAGCTCCTTCTCGATCACCTGGTAGCCCTTGTCCTGGGCGATTATGGTGACTGAGTCCTTGGTTATGCCTTCCAGGACCCCGGAGGACAGGGGCGGGGTGTACAGCTTCCCGTTCTTGACCATGAATATGTTCTCACCGGGTCCCTCGGCCACCGTTCCATTGGTGTTGAGCATCAGCGCTTCGTCCGCCCCTCTCTGGTTCGACTCGATCTTCGCCAGTATGGAGTTCACGTAGTTGCCGCAGATCTTGGCCTGCAGCGAGGTGGAGGTGTTGGCCGGCTTGGTCCAGGAGGAGGTGATCACCTTGGCGCCGTTCTCCATGCTCTCCTTTCCCATGTACACGCCCATGTGGGCGCAGGCTATGGCCACGTTGACCTTGAACTTGAAGGGGTTGAGGACGATGCGGTTCTCGTCGTTCTCCCCGTACCAGGCCAAGGGCCTGATGTAGTCGGCGTTGGGTATGGTGCTGCGCACGGTGAGCCTGGTGGCCTCCACCAGGTCCTCTACGGAGTAGGTGTGGGCCATGCACATGACCTTGGCCGAGGCCAGAAAGCGCACCATGTGCTCCCTAAGTCGGAATACGGCCTTGCCTTTGGGCGTGTCATAGATGCGTATGCCTTCGAAGACCCCGCTGCCGTAGTGCAGCGCGTGGGTCATGAAAGGCAGCAGCGCCTTTTCCTGCTCGATCATTTGGCCGTTCATCCACATCATAGGTTTCTTTTCCGACATGTGAGATCTCCCGCGCTTGAACACGCCACAGCCAGTGCCATGATGGACGGCGGGCGTGCGCCTTGGTAAGACGTGACACGCATAAAACCTTTGTGAATCATTCGTCCACTTGCTCGATGGCCCGGATCAGGCCACCCGGTCGCATCTTTCCGCGGCCTGCTCACGCACCTTGGCCTTTTCCAGGAGGAGGTCCACGTCCTCCCCGCACAGCGCAGCCAGCTCCTTGCCTATGACAATCATGCGGTTGGCCGAGAGCTCGAAGCCCTTGCTGCGCATGCGCTCGGCCGCCTGGGCCGTGTTCTTGATGGAACGGTCGCTGACCAGGTTGTCGGCGAAGCTGACCACCTTGTCCTCCAGGGTCACCGGCATGTAATCGCCGTCTGGCAATCCCAGTTCCTTGGCCTCTTCGGCGGTGAACCCGGATGCTATGTGGCGACCTATGCACAGCACAAGTTCTTCAGGCAGGGAGCGCTCCCGGGCGATGCGCACGCTTTCCCAGACGTGATTAACGCCATGCGTTCTCGAGCGCCCCACGTCATGGAGCAGGGAAGCGGCGTTGACCAGCGCCAGATCGGCCCCGCACCGCCGGGCTATCTCCATGGCCACCAAGTTAACCACGCAAACGTGGCGGATGACGACCGCGGGGAGCTTCTCCTCCCTCATGATGCGCAGACATTCCTCACTGCTTGGGTAGCTCGACAACGGTCTTCCCCCTCTCGCAGGGCAGCACCTTGATCTGCGCTCCCTGGTAGTCCCGCTGCAACCCTTTTCCTTGGAAGATACGGTCCAAGAGTATGGCCAGGGCGGCCACCTCGGAATGCGGCTGGTTGCCCACGGCCACGTTCATGTCCGCCCTCTGGTAGACCTCCGGGGGCACCTTTTCCGCGCCCACCACCACCAACACCTCCCCTTCAGGGACGTTCGACGCCACCTCGTCCACCGGTAGCCCGTACATGGTCAGATGCACCACTGTGCCCTGGAAGTCCTGCAGATAGTGGCGCCAATTGACCCCGGTGGTGATGGTGAAATCGCCGCCGAAGCGCTTGACCACGTCCTGTATGCTCTCTTCTAGAGCGGCGTCTTTGGTGGACACGATTATGCCCTTGGCCCCGAAGGCCCGGGCGGTGAGCGCCACGTGGGTGGTGATGCGCTTGTCCCTCTCCGGTCGATGACCCAGCCGGAGCACGGTGATGTTAGGCACATTACTCCTTCAGCAGTTCCAGGCGGTGACCGCGGTAGTCCATCTTGACCGAGCGCTTTACCAGGCTCTTTAACATGGTGGCCGTCATTCCCAGGTTCTCGGCCACGTCCCCGGAGAACTTGCCTTCCTTGCCGACCTGTTCCAGGATGTTGTTCTCCACTTCCTTGAAATCATCATCCGGCATCATGGCGGCGTACAGGACATCAGATATCTCATAAACAGGCCAGGAGGCGTTTATGTGAAAGGAATTGTAGTAAGTGTGGTAGGCCTTCTCCGGGCGGTTGCCGCCGGAAGGCTGCCATCTGGTCTCCACCAGCTTCATCTTCTCGAAGAACTTCAAGGCCTCCTCCCCCTCTTCCCCATACTTCTCCTTGACGTCCTTGGTCGTTCGCCACTCCAAAGTGACCTCCTTCAGGACGTCCCTCTTAATGGGGGTATCAACCGCCCTCAGCATCGAAACCAGTTCGGAGGGTTCGTTGATGACCTTGATTTTATTCATAACTCCGGTAATTACCTTCAGAAAATAAAAACCCTGCGGATGCACCGGAAAAATCAACCGATATATAAAAAGAGACCACTGTTCTCGCTTCAGAGTGGGCGGTAAACGTATTGGAGGGGGGTGGGACGACGGTTCGTCTACCGGCCTTGTGAAAAGGGAATAACATTATATGCCACCTTTCGATTCCTTTTCCCCATGTCCAAGTTGATCTACCAGTGCCTGGTGTGCAACAAGGTCCACGACAATAAGGACGCGGCCGAGAACTGCCACAAGGGACCCATCCAGACAGTTGAGACAGGCCTCACCAGGTTCAGCAAGCGCAAGGGCCTCATAGGCAACTAGGCACCGCTGGCCTTCCCGGTACTTTTTTCCTTCAGATCGGGAGAAGGCCGAATATCAGTCCCAGCCATAGCAGGGGAACCACTGTCAGCACCAGATCGTCGTCCAGGAACCTGAAGCGGATGGCCTCCAGGAAGACGGTGATGGGCGCTATCAGGGCGGCCGAGATCAGGACCGGGAACGTCAGGCCGTAGAAGTATCCCAACCCTACCAGCATGATGGAGAAGTAGGCGACGACCGGCAGGACGGGGTTCATCTTGCTTCCTTTTTGGCGCAGCTCACCGATGAGCGGATCGACCCAGCCCATACCCATGAGCACAGGGAGCACTAGCTCGATGGGGAAGTACAAGAAGGCGAACGTAAGCGCCACGGCGGTGTAGGATGCCGCGGACGGCCGGTCGAACTCGTAGGAACGCATCCCGGGCACTTTTATCCGGAAGATGAGGCGCAGGGCCTCGAACCCCAGGGCGAATAGCATGACTAACAGCAGCCCTTCCGACCTGGCCAGGCCGGGAAGCAGCGGGTCTGGCAAGAAGTAGTACACGCAGAACAGCGGAGCACAGACGTGCACTACCCGCCGGAGCATTCGCCAGTCCATGCCCGAGGAAAGGCCCCGATAGGATAAATCAGTTGCTTAGAGGAAGGAGCTCCGGCTCCATTTCCTGCCGATCCCCCTGTAGAAGTACAGGCTGAACAGGAGAAGCACACCGCAGACGCCTAGTATGCCGGCCAAAGCCCACCAGGCGCCGCCCATGATGCTGAAGGACAGTATGGTGAGCAGAAGGTCCGGAAGCAGGGAGATGACGGTGAACTTGGTGAGCACCGTGGGGTTCAGGAAGAAGGAGTTGGCGTTCAGTCCGGTGAGATAGGCCGTGGCCAGGATCATATACACGGTGGTGCAGTAAAGGACGATGAGAGCCAGCCAAAGCAGCTGCCACTCGTTGTTCAGCAGGGAGATGAGCACCACGAACATCGTGGAGACGGCCGTGGTCAGAATAAAGAAGGCCAATAGCTTCGTTTTAATTACCTGGGGAACGGAGACGGGCAGCGTCTCGTAATAGTCGTTCAGGTCGGTGTTGGTCAGCCAGGTGTAGAGAAGGACACCGAAGAAGCCCACCATGGCCCCGTAGAACACGGCGTTGAAACCCACCGGGATGTTCAGCCCGTGGTTGATGTACCAGGTGGTGAAGCTGAGGAAGATCAGCGGCACGATGTAGGCGAAGAACATCTTGGTGGCCAGGCCGGAACGCCTGATGTCCACGAACTCCTTGGCCAGCAAGGTCGGGGACTTTAGGAAGGAGAAGCGCCTGAGCTGTTCCTTGTACAGCTCCTTGTGCCGCCCCACGGAGATATGGCTGTCCGGACGGACCAGGTTGATGGCCAGTATCAGGAAGACGATGGTCAGTACGGCAGTGATGCTTAGGTACGGCAGCGCCACGGACCAGTCCGCGGTGAAAGGCTGGACGTGCAGCTGATAACCCAGGCCGGGGACGATGACCTCCATGCCATAGCTGTGCGTGAGCCCGAACCCGCTCATGAGCAGTATCAGCCCGGCCACGCCGACCCCGAAGAGCCGGCGGTCGATGGAGTAGAGGACGGAGATGAAGAAGCTCAGGGCCATCCCGTACAGGAAGCTCAGCATGATCCCCAGGAACATGAGCAGAACCGAGGCCAATGAGTAAGAGGCCAGGACCGCCCCCAGCAGCGTTCCGCCCAGGGCGGGAAGGATCATCAGCGCCGCGTAGAACAAGGCGTCCTTCAGGTACATGTTCAGGAAGACCTGGCGGAAGGTCAGGGGATAAAGGAAGGGCATGCTGAGCATGAAGTTGTCCTTGCCGTAGCGGCGCTCCAGTATCGTTCGTCCGATGAAGCCGAAGGCCCCCACGCTGACCCCGTAGATGAAGACGCCACCGTAGGTCAAGGTGATCAGGTCGATGAAGCGCAGATCGCCGGTCAGCAGGTCCATGCCGTAGGTGAACAGCGCGGTGAAGAAGAATATGTAGAGCGGGAGGGAGAGGAACATGTGCCGCGAGGAATAGGACACATGCAGGCGGTACTCCTCCCGCAGCATGAGCTCAAGGAGCGAGACCATTGCCCCCGCCCACCATCCTCATGAAGAGCGATTCCAGGTCCTCGTCCTTATTGAGGACGTTGGACACCTTGTCCCTCAGGACCACCTTGCCCCGGTCCAATATCACTATGTCGGTGACGATCCTCTGCGCTATGTCCAGGATGTGCGAGCATAGGAAGACGGTTCGGCCCTCGTCGCGCAGCTCCAGCAGGTAGTCCCGCAGCTTGCGCTGATATATGGGGTCCAAATTGATGAACGGCTCGTCCAGGAAGAGCAGCTTCGGTTCGTGGATGAAGGCCGCGGCCAGCATCACCTTCTGCCTCATCCCTTTGGAAAGGTCGCGGCACAGCGTTCCTTCGGACTCCTTGAGGTCGAAGAAATTTAGCCAATGCTCGATACGCCCGTCCAGCGATCGCACCTCGTGCAGCGTGCCGGCGAACCTCAGGAACTCCGAGGCGGTCAGGTACGACGGCGGGCTTTCCACTTCCGGCACGATGCCCACCCGGCGCTTGATCTCCATGGCCTGCCTGGCCGGGTTCAGGCCCAGCACCTCGGCCGACCCCCCGTCGGGCAGCAGCTGTCCGGTGAGAAGCTTCAACAAGGTGGACTTGCCGGCGCCGTTGGGACCGAAACAACCGAAGAACACGCCCTCCTCGACCGTGAACGTGGCCTGGTCCAAGGCCACGAAGTCCCCATATCTCTTGGTGAGCCCATCCACCCTTATGGCCGGCATGAAGGTAATAATATGGCGTGGATTATATAATCTGTGCGCGCTGGAACGGTGTTGATGGAACGAAGTAGTAGGGAAACGGATTTAACTATACCCAATGTTATCACGTGTCTATCGGGAAGCCGGGAGATGTCAAGATGAAGGGGCACAGCGTTCTTACCAGCAAGATAGAGTCCGAGGTCGAACTATTGGAGAGGCACGTGGTGATGCTGAACGCCATCAAGAAGCACGAGCCTATCGGCATCATTCGCCTATCGGAGCTTTTAGATATTCCCCAGCACAAGGTGCGCTATTCGCTGCGCATCCTGGAGCAGGAGGGGCTGATCAACCCTTCGCCCGAAGGCGCCGTCACCACCGAGAAGCTCACCGAATTCTACGAGAGAGTGGTGGCCATCCTCGACCGTATGGAGGTCACCGTGAGGAAACTGAAGGGAGAGCTGGAAGAGGAATCCAAGAAAAGCATAAAGGATTAATACCAAGCCCCTGTTTTAGACCGAGCATCAGGCCGTCGTAGCTCAGCCGGTAGAGCGTGGGACTGTTAATCCCAAGGTCAGCGGTTCGATCCCGCTCGACGGCGCCATTCTCCTGAATATTTCTGTTGGTCTTCCTTTCTCTCTTCATTTTCTGTAGGCCACGTAGACATCGGCCTCGATCATTTCGCCGTCCTCGAAGAAATGGTGGATGAAGTATAGGTTCCCGGCATCGTCCATGGTCGGCTCGGCGGCGAAGGTGGATACCACCAGCTCCGGTTCGCCCCAACCTCCTTCCGTCCGGACCGACCGCCACACGGAGGGCGAACCTAAGTAGGTCCGAGTGAACCACAGCTCCGTGCCGTTCCCGTTGAGGAACGGCCATCCCTCGCTCTCGGGGGTGTTCACCGCCGCGATGTTCTGCGGTTCGCCCCAAGCACCGTCATCGAACCTGGTCATCCAGAGGTCGTACTGCCCCTCCCCGCCGGAGCGGCCGGAATGGAAGTACATCTCCGTCCCGTTTCGGCTTATGTGCATCTCCCCGGTCTGATACACCTCGTTCAGCTGGTCACCGGCGTACGTCCAATCGCCCCATTCGCCCCCGTCCAGGGTGGCGGTGAACAGGTTGACGTCCGTGTATCCTTCGCGGGCGGAGGCGAACCACATGACATCGTCAAGAACGAAGGCGGCACCGTCCAATGCTAATATGCCCGGCGCTTGCAGCCAGACCCGGATCGGCTCGCTCCAGGCCGAGCCGTTCCAGTCGGAGCGCCATATGCCCGTGACCTCGTCAAATAGCTGGTCCTGGGCTGGCACCGCGGGGTCCGGGGTGAAGAAGAAGTACATGGTCGATCCGTCGGGGGTGATGAACGCCGAGTCCTCCGCCCCGGCGGTGTTGATGGGGCCTTCGAGCGGCACCGGGTCGTACCACAGGTCCAGGTGCAGCACCGGCGGATAGATGTCCGTCTCCGGCGTGACCTTGACCGCGTCGTGGGGAATGGCCTCCGCCCTGGTGGTGTCAGGATAACTATCGTTTGAAGGCGCGGATTGGCTTAGTATAAGACCGATGAAGAGCAGGGCTACAAGGACGGCCACGACGGCTATGATGACCGACATCCGCTTCCTCATCGGAACAACATTCGCCGGTCGGATATTAAGGTGGTCGTTCCTTGTCCAGATCAAGCTCTTATCATTATCAGCATCATCTTGAAGGCCTTGACCCCATGCAGGGCGTGCGGCTTGTTGGCGGGCATTATCAGCATCTCGCCTTCCTTGACCAGTTGCATCTTGCCGGCGATGGTTATCTCCGCCTCGCCGTCCAGTATCTCCACCATGGCGTCATACGGCGCCGTATGCTCGCTCAGACCCTGCCCCTGATCGAAGGAGAAGACGGTGACCGTACCCACGCCCTTGTTGATGAGCGTGCGGCTGACCACCGCCCCGTCCTGGTAGGAGACCAGGTCCTTGGACACCATGATCTTCCCGATGATATCCTCCTTCTTGGCCCCGTCTGGGTTCATCATTTCCATCGGCATATTGATCCCTCACAGCACCTTGGTCGGATTGGCCGGCCTGGGCATCTTGACCACCAGGAAGCGGAAGACGGAATCGGATTCGTTGAAAAGGCGGTGGGGGACCTTGGCCGGGGACTCGATCAAGGTGTCCACACCGACCTCCTTCACCTCGTCGCCTATCTCCACCTTCCCGATCCCTTCCAGGACGTAGAAGAACACGTCCACCGGGGTCACGTGCTTTTTCAGCGCCTCGCCCGGCCTCAGGGTGATCACGACCGCCTGGCCGACCTCGTGGTCGTATATCATGCGCACGCTAACCTTATGAGGATTTTCCTTTTCCGGGAACTCCGTGAACCTTGCTGCCTTCATTTGCTCACCTTTCCTTTGGAATATTTTAAAGAGTCCTTTTGGCAGGTCTCCATGCACCTGCCGCACAGATAACATTCCGCCCCAGCCCTGACCTTCAGCACCTGGGACGGACAGACCTTTTGGCACCGGCCGCATTCCACGCAGCCTTCTTGTCTCCTGACCCCCAGGAGGCTTCGTCCCGAGAACAGGGACGATAGCGCCCCGATCGGACAGAACAGGCGGCAGAAGGGCCGATAGACGACGGTGGAGGAGACCATGATGGCCAGGAAGATGATCGCGGAGAATGATAATGTGAGGGTGAAGAGGTCCTGCAGCCCCAGCAGCTTGGTCAGGTTCATGGAGAGAACTATCGATGAGATCAGTATGACGATGAACATGGCCCAACGGACCAGGTCGGTCCAATGGCTGGGGACCTTGACCTTCTTCAGCGGTGCTATGTAGGTTAGCTCCTGCACGGCGCCGATGGGGCATACGTGCCCGCAGAACACGCGGCCCAATATCAGCGAGGACAGGACGATGGCGCTCGTGGCCACGATGACCATGAGCAGATTGGCCTGAGGTATCTTGCCCAGCAGTAGCAGTTGCATCTGCCAGGGGAACATGGGGGCGAAGTAAGCGAATCCCATCAGAGCCGAGAGCAGCAATATGACCCACTCCAGTTCCTTCCTGAGCTTGCCCTTGTAGAGCAGGTATGTCACTAGCGGCACCATGACCAGCGTGTACAGAATTCCCAGCATCATCCCGGTTTCGACCTTCACAAGCTTACCCCCAGACATTTTCTTAGCATATTCAAGATCGGCGCGGAGCGCGAGCGAAGGTCATAGGAGAAGCCGGAATGCCTCCACTCCAGGACGGCCATGCGTATGCTGCCCATGTAGAGCAGCGTGAAGGCCTCCTCATCAACGTCCGGGGCGAACTCACCTTGGCGTTTCCCTTCCTTGATCAGCTGATGTATCAGCGTCGAGCGCGACGTCCGGCGCAGATCGAACCTCTCCCTGATGGATGGATACTCCCGGAATATGTCTTCCTGGAACAGCACGGAGGTGTGGTGCGGATGGTCCTGGAACTTCTCCAGCTGCCAGGTCAGCATGTTCTCCAGGGTCTGCAAGGGGCTTTCGCCGCGGGGAACGTACTGGTTCTCCTCGAAGACCGTGTTGGCCATGGAGCTGACGATGTCCTCCTTGCCCTTGAAATGACGGAACAGGGCGGCCTCGGTGATTCCGACATTTTCGGCGATCTTGCGCAGTGTCAGGGAGTGAATGCCCTCGGTGTCCACGATCCTCAGGGCGGTCTCCAACACCTGCCTCTTTCTGGCTCCGTTGTCCATTCTAACGCTCATGATGAACCCTTGTTAGTTATCACTTACTAACATGAACTGACCAAGTATAAAATGATTACAAGATGTGCCGCGGGGGATCAATCGAGAAGCAGCATCCCGGTCCAAACGTAGGTGTCCTTCGGCGGCAGGTCGATGTGCATTCCGGCGTTCTCCGCGGTCTGCACCACGTCGATGCCCAGGGCTTCCATGGACGGTCTTGCCTTGAAAGGGTGGCGGCAGTCCCCTCCATCAGGGGCGTTGCATTTCTCACAGTATGGACACGGGCCTCCACCCAGACCGGCGGCGAAGCGGTAGCCCATGTACATCGCGTCCCTCTCCAGCTTGGCAACGGCGTCGTTGAGCTTGGTGATCTGTTCCCTGGCCAGCTTCTCGCGGTCCGCTCCCTCCTCCAGTGCCGGCTGGGCCACCTGCACCAGTATGGCGAACTTGTATCTGGCCAGGACCGTGGAGAACTTCTCCGACGCCATTACGAACGGGGGGCAGACGTGGCTGCGGCCGTAGTTCTGGCAGAGCGGGACCTGACATTTGAAATTGACACGGGGGTCCACGACAACATAGCTGATCGGGATTGGGGATACCTTGCTCGCTCCATATATGGTGGCGTTGGCGCACAACGCCTGAAGATGCGGTTCGATGTCCATTTCCTTCCTCCGTGTGAAGATGTTCCTGTCGACCGAATAACGTTTCCCTACCGCCCGCTCATATTTTATGCCTGCAGGGCCTATTTGAATCGGGAAAAGTTATGCTTGAGTCGACGTGGAAGAAGGAAGCGGACACCGACAGGCTGAAGGATTCGGATAGGTTGTCGCAGCTGGCCGGGTTCATCGGCCCCCTTATCATCGTGATCTACCTCGTCCTTCTATGGACCGGGGATACGGGTTTCTACACTTCGGAGTTCAGCGGTCTTGACGCCGTCGTTCTGTTCGTCCCGATAATCGTGGGAATGGCGCCCTCACTGATCCGTTTGATCGGAGGAAGGAAGAACCTCTCCAGACCCTTCGATGTGCTGGGCACCATGCTCTTCGTCCTGTCGGCCGTGTACTTCCTGTGCAACTTCCACTTCGACATGGCCTACTTCCCGGAACCGCTGCCGGGATCCCTGCGTTTCCTGGTAGACTGGCTGGACGAGGGTTGGGCTCGGTTGATCCTCCTGGTCGGGATATTCGGCGGGGCCATCGGGGTGTTCTGGACGGCGCTGACCTATTTCAGCGTCAAGGAACTGCTGGCCCGCGGGAAGTGATCTGCTCCTTCTCACCTTCCCTGGTGAGGAACAGGAGCAAGGCGAGCGCGCCAACGCTCATGGCGATCCCGTAGGCGAAGGTCCCCCAGGCGCCCACCGAATCCCAGAGCAGGCCGGCGATGAGACCGCCAGGGAGCATGACCAGGCCCACGGCGGTATGGTAGGCGCCCAAGGCGGTGCCGCGCAGGTCCTTGGGCACCACGTCGATGACGAAGGCCTTGAACACCCCCTCGCTGGAACCTTTGTACACGCCGTACAATGCGAATCCAATTATCAGCATTATCAGACCGTCGGCCGAGGCCATCACCAGGCAGGTGGCGGCGAAGAGAAGGAACGATAGGGCCAGCACCGGCTTCCGCCCGAACCTGTCGGACAGTATTCCGGACGGGAGAGATACGAGAACGAACACTATGTTGAAGAGAACGTACAGCAGGATGGTGGTGACCGTGCTCATGCCCAACGCTTGGGATTGGAGCACGAAGAAGGCGTAGCTGATCTCCCCGGCGAAGAAGATCAGCACGATGATGGTAAGCATCCAGAACCTCTTCCCCAGCCGCTTGGAGTCCTGCCACATCCGACCGTTACAGCGTGGGGTGCTCTTGTCCACATCCTTGACGAAGAGCAATATCACTAGCACGGACAGGGCGGCGGGGATGGTGGCCAGCAGGAATATGAGGCGATAGGTGTCGGTGGTGACCGTGGACGCAGCCAACAGTATGGGGATGATGAGCAGGGGGCCGATGACCGCCCCGGTGGAGTCCATGGCCTTATGCAGGCCGAAGGCCCGGCCCAGGTCCTCTTTTCTGGTGGAGTCGGCGATGAGGGCGTCGCGGGGCGCGCTCCTGATGCCTTTGCCCGTGCGTTCGGTGATGCGTACCAGGATCACGTGCCAGTAGGATGTGGCGAAGAACAGGAGGGGCTTGGCCACGGTGCTCAGCCCGTACCCAGCGGTGAGGAACGGCTTTCTTTTCCCTAATTTGTCCGAAAGTCGTCCGAAGACGACCTTGAGCAGGGAGGCCGTGGTCTCCGCCGCCCCTTCGATGATGCCGATGACCGCTCCGGTGGCTCCTATCCCGGTTAGAAAGAGCGGCAAAATGGGGATGATCATTTCGCTGCTGGCGTCGTTGAGCAGGGAGACCAGGCCGAGCACCAGCACGTTCAACGATATGCCAGTGAGGATGCCGCTGCGCTTCTTGCCTGTTCCCGCCATGGTGAGACCCGGAATAGAACAATACCGGGAAACTCAGCAATAAGCCTTCGGAACTGGCGGAAAATGGGGTGGTGATGGCGACTGGGGAAGGGGAAACAACAATTTTATATTGCCCCCCGCTTTAACCTGAACCCATCAAGGGTCCGTAGCTTAGTCCGGTGGAGCGGCCGGCTCATAACCGGTTGGTCGTCGGTTCAAATCCGACCGGGCCCATCACATTTCCTGTCCATTCCATGTGAATGAACGAGCTTCACTTTTTCTTTATGTGAATGATGGTTTCCTTTGCGAATGGATTATTAGCGTTCGAGATGGAACTTTCAGGACAATGCGGTTTCCGGCACCCGATGTGCTTCGCCAGATCTCCCAGAGGACAGAAGGACCACTTCTCGCATTTGTTCAAATTTATCCCACCAATGGAAGATGATGGACATCGTACCATACAATGATTTCTCCCTGGGAGGCGGGAGGAGTTGCCCGCACCATCACCCCACTGATTAAATCCCCCTATGGCCATTTGCATCGGGATCCTTTGAAGATGACCGAATGGGGCTCGTTCCTGCCGAAGGAAGTATGTGAACGGTTGCAGCGGATGAGCGATGTCCCGATGGCGCTGGCCATGGGCATGAGGACCAGGTCCATCAACGAGGACGGGGAGGTCCGGGTCACCATGGACGCTAAAGACAAGTTGAACGCCGTCGGTTTTGCTCATGGTGGCGCGGTCTTCGCCCTGGCGGACCAGGCCTTTGGCCTGGCCAGCAACCTGGGCAAGGAGCCACAGGTGGCCTTGTGCGCCAGCATCAATTATCTGAAACCTGGCAAGGGCATGCTTGAGGCCGTGGCCATGAAGACCTTCGAAACGCGGAGGACGTCGTTGTACGAGGTCCGGGTTTACGATGAGGGCGAGCTGATTGCGGTCTTTCAGGGAACTGGTTACAAGCTCAACGGGAACGGCGGCCGGACGGGCGAGACCTCTTTTGAGGGCAAGTGAGCCGTGCGGGATCGACCATCTTTATTATGACGTAACCGCATAGAATCTGGGGATTTTCATGAAGGTCGAGATATTCCACGCATCGAAGTATGGCAATGGGGAGAAGGTGGTGGCCCATCTGCAGGGATTGCTGGTGGCCAAAGGGCATCAGGCGAATTTCCGCCACGTCCGGGACGTTAGAGCGAAGGAGATACCTGTCGCTGACCTCTACGTCTTCTGCGCGCCCACCCGCCTGGGCAAGCCCATAGGCAAGATGAGAAGGTTTCTGAAGAAGGCCATATTGCCAGAGGGAGCGAGGTACGCCCTCATCGCCACGCATGGGGAACCGGTCCCGAACAAGAAGACCGGGAAGATGCCTACGCTGGAAGAGATCGAGAAGTACCAGCAGAATCTGCCGGCCATGGAAGCGATCCTTAATGTCAAGGGAGCGGTGAAGGTGGCCGAGGTGAAGGTATACGTCAAAGGGGATTCTCTGAAGGGGCCTTTGGCGGATGGTTGGGAAAAGTTAGTTGAGGAGTTCGCCGTAAAATTGCTGTAAAAAAGAAGAATGGCAAAGGGTTTGGAGGGTCTACTTCTTCTTTTTCAGAACGAACACGGCCACCCCGGCGACAGCGGCAAGGGCCACGATGCCGATTATGATGTAGAGCATGGTGTTGTCGCCTCCGTCCTCATCATCTTCTCCGCCTTCCGCGGTAGGTGTGGCGTGCTCCACGTCTGATACCGTTCCCTCGCCCACGGCGTTCACCGCCGTGACCTTGTAGTAGTAGGTCTGGCCGTTCACCACATCAAAGTCCACGTAGGTGGCCTGGTCGCCGGTGTCGAGGGTGATTATGTTCAGCAGCAACATGTTCTCCGGCGATGTGCCACGATATATCCGGTAATTGAGGACCGGAGTGCCTCCGTCGTCGTCCGGCGGGTACCAGGTCAACATCACCGTTCCGTTCCCCGCATCTGCGTCCAGGTCCCCCGGGGCCTCTGGCACGAGAGCCGTCGTGGCCACGGTGGCGTTGACATAGACGCTCTTCGCGCCGACGCCGACCGCGTTGACAGCCGCGACCCGGTAGGTGTACGTCCCTCCGTAAGCGGTCTGGTCAACGGCCTCGTGCACATCACTGGTCGAGAACAGGAAGGCCTCCTCCCCACCGTCAACGCTGCGGTAGACCCGATAGTCCGTAATATCATAACCGTGGTCCTGGAACGGAGCCAGCCAGGTCAGGGTGACCTCTCCCTCCCCTACGGCGGCCTCCAGTCTTCTGGGGGCGTCCGGTTCGGTTAAAAGCTCGGCGTACTTCAGATCCTGGTTCCGGTTATCATAATAGGCCAGATGGGGCCGGCCGCTGGCATCGAGGGCCAGGTTGGAGAAGTGGCCGCTATTGCCGCCGTCCACGAAGTAACTGGTCCATATGCCATGGTCGTACCTGGCGTACTTCAACGATCCCATGGTCTGGTCGTAATAGCTGACGTGCGGTGCCCCTTGGGAATCCAGGACAACTGAGGTGTAGCTTCCTACGCTTCCCGCGGCATCGATTATGGACACCGCCCAGAACCCGTCGACGTTGTTCACATAATGTATCTCGGTCAGGGAGCCCTCATAGCAGGTCATGTGCACCTTGTCGTTGGCGTCAACCGCTATCGAAGTGTACAGACCAGTGCTCCAGGAAGCGTCCACGATGTCGTTCGTCCAGCTTCCTCCAGCGTTCGTGGCGTACCTTAGATTGGCCTCGTAACCGCCCTCGAAATAGCTGATGTGCACCTTGTTCTCGGAATCCAGCGCGATGTCCGAGTAATAACCTACCATGACGGTATCGTCCACCTCCGTCCGATACCAGGTGCTACCGGTGTTGGTGGCGTACTTGAGGGTTTCGTGCCCCGCTGATTCGTCGTGGTAACTGATGTGCACTTTGCCGTTGGAATCGACGGCGATCGCAGAATGCTTACCGACGTCGCCAGTGCTTCCGTCCACCACGGTCTTGACCCAGGTCCCTCCGACGTTGTTGACGTATTTCAGGTCCTTGTTCGATTCGTCGTAGTAGGAGATATGGACCTTGTTGTTAGAATCGACGGCGATGGAGGAGAACTTGCCCACGAGACCCTCGCTGTCCACGATGTGAGCGTTCCAAATTCCGCCGAAGTTCGTGGCGTACTTCAGGTCATCGTGCGTCTCGTCGTAATAAGCAACGTGTGTGTAGTTCCAGGAGTCCACGGCCATGGAGGCGTACCATCCCACGTCCCCTGCCCTATCCACCGTCCGCTTCTCCCAGGAAGTGCTGGTGGCGTACTTGAGAACGGAATTGGTCTCGTCCAGGTATACCATGTGCGGATCACCGTTGCTGTCTACGGCGATGGAGGCTGACTTGCCGACAGATCCGACCCAGTCCACAGTGCTGACCCTCCAGGTGTCGGCGTCGTTGGTCATGTACCTGAGGTCGAAGTTCGTGTAATCATAGTAAGCGATGTGCACGTGGTCGAAGTTATCGACAGCGATGGAGGTGTACATGCCGATGGGGAAGAGCGAGGTCAATGTGACCCTTTTAAAGGTCCCGTCGGTGTTGTTAGCATAGCTAACCTTACCCAATCCCGGGCTGAAATAGCTGATGTGAGCCTTGCCTTGGGAATCGAGAGCGATCGAAGAGTATTGACCGGCGTAGTCCGAGGTGTCGTCTACCGTGGTGGACTCCCATGACCCCCCGGCGTTGGTGGCGTACATGAGCACCCCCTCCCCGCTCTCGTAGTAGCTGACATGGACCTTGTTCCCGGAGTCCACGGCTATCGAACTGTAATAGCCAGTGTTTCCCACGGCATCAATCGTCTCCGTATCCCAGGTCCCCCCGGCGTTGGTGGCGTGGATGAGATTGTTGACCACGGTGATCCTGAAGCTTATGTGCACTTTATCGTTGGAATCGATGGCGATTGACGGATAGGCCCCGGAATTACCATCTGTGTATTTCCATGTGGTCCATGAGCCGCCCGAATTGGTCATGTACCACAGGTCGCTGCCGATGTTCTCGAAGAAGCAGACGTGTACTTTGCCCAGGGAATCCGTGGTTATCGAGGGATTGGTAGCGTGCACATCCTCCCCCGTCGCCAGCGGCTCGGAGTTCCAATGTCCGTTAATGTTGTTGGCGTAGTAAAGATCGGCGCTGCCCTGCTGGACGTAGCATAGGTGCGTGTTTCCAAAGACATCGATGGCCAAGTCACTACCTTCCTGCACGTTGCCGAGCACATACAGAGATTCCTTGATCCAGATGTCGTTAGTGGCGTACTTCAGGTCCATCCACGACAGGTCGAAATAGGCCACGTGGACCTGTCCCTCGGGACCCATGGCAACGGACGCCTCACCTGCGTAGACGGCGTCCAGGTACCCGGCGTCGATCCAGGAGCTGCCCGAGTAGTACATGAAGCGCAGCTGCTGCTCGGCGACGTCCTGGAACACCACGAAGAGCCGACCGAACTTATCGATCGCCATCGAAACGTAACGGCCGACGTCAGAGTCCGGATCGAGGAACAGGGTTTGAGTGGTCCACTCGCCGCCGATCATCTTGGCCCACTTGGGATTGGTATTCGTCCTGTCGTAGTAGACGATGAAAACATCCCCATCCTCGTTCAGCCCCAGAGAGGTGTACAGGCCCACGTCCCCGCCGCTGTCCACGACCGTATCGAAGAAACTGCCGTGGGTGTTATTGGCGTACTTGAGATCGAGATCGAAGTGATCGTAATAGGAGACATGCGCAACTCCATACTTGTCCACGGCCAGGGAGCAGAACTTGCCGGCGTCCCCGGTGTTGTCTATGATGGCGAAGGACCATTCACCTCCGCTCCGCTTCGCGTACCTCAGGACCTCGAGGGCGTCGTCGTAGTAGGCGATGTGCACGTTATCCGAGGAGTCCAGGGCGATATCTGTTCCGAAACCGACGTTATCGGGGTCCACCACGGTTCGGTTCCATTCCCCTCCAGCGTTCGTTATGTAGAGCAGGGAATGATTGGTAGAATCGAGATAGGCGGCGTGAACGTTCCCGTAACGGTCCAAGGCCATGGAACAATATTCACCCACATCACCGGCCGAGTCGATGGTCGAGATGCGCCATATTCCTCCTACGTCAGTGGCATACTTAAGGTCATGATTCGTGGAATCCAAGTAAACGATGTGGACCGCCCCGTCCGCGTCCACGGCCATGGAGTTGTTCCGGCCGACGTCGCCCTCGCGGTCCAGTACCTCCACGCCCCATTTGACATAGGAACGCGTCAAGGGGGGACCGGCCTCGCTGGGCTCTGGAACGGATACGAGGACCATTGCCGAAGCGATCAACATCAAGAATATAAGCGCAGAGATCCCCTTTCGGCAGGGGATAGAGGAACCGCCTTCCGTCATGGGTGATACTACTTCCGGGATGGGGTAATATAAATGATGGTGACTGAACAGGACCGTAGGCCCGGTAGCGAGATCCCTTTGTCAGGCCTGTCCCATATTCTGGAACCGGGGCAATAATGATTTATCTGGAAATGAGATTTGAACATAGGGTGCGACATGAGCGGTCCTGTTCCATACGATCCTAATTTTAATAACCAGAATTCATATAATAATCAATATCCGTCGTATCAATACGGCCAGCCTTACCCATATTCCGCTCCGCCGCAAAAGAAGGGCAACCCCTGGATCATCGTGGCCGTCGTGGCCATCGTCCTCCTGCTGATCACTAACGCTTACTGGGTGATCGCCGCCGAGCCATCCGCGCTGGACGATAACGGGGACGCTGGCGACGCCGATTACTTGGAATTGGTGCGCATGGACAGCACCACCGCCGATTATTATCAGACCCTGAGGGAGGAGGTCGGCCCACAAAGCGCCTCCTGGAGCTCGGCCAATATAGACTGGGAGGACGACGTGCAGTTCTGCGCCAACCTGGCCAAGCACGACATCGGCGAGGTGTACTGGGAGACCTATGACGATTATTACTTCGAGGCCACGGGGACCCACGCCTACAACGATGCGCATAACGAGCTGCTGGAGATACTTTCCCTGGCCGGTGTCAGTTCCACCGACGACGATATCACCCAGATGGCCAAGATACTGGTGTTCATCAATCTGAACATGGACTACGCCTCGGACCTGGAGGACAAGTTCTTCTCCCCCGTGGAGACGCTGGCCTACGGCACGGGGGACTGCGACGATTACTCTATCCTTGCGGCTGCGCTCTTCGAGCTGGTGGGCGTGGACAGCGCCGTAGCCTTCTTCAGCAACGACCTGGACGAGGGGCACGCCATGGCCCTGGTGCACCTGGACGACCTGGGCGATCACGGGTTCTACTATTACAGTGACCTAACCAGCATAGGGCTGCAGGCCGGGGACTGGATAATCATCGAGCCCCAGGACCTGATCTCGGCCCAGGACGATCCGCAGTGGATCGAGCAGTGGGACGTCGAGGTGGCGGCGGAGACCTGAAAAAAGCAGCAATAATCCACCTTATCGAACATTTTCCGTTCCTTTTTCATTTCCCCATCATCCTTTTAAATAATTTATCGCCGTTGAACCAGCGTTCATTTGGAGACCTTCGATGGAAGAATTTCTGCCCCCCAACGGTTCCGGTAATCTCCGGGATTATCAGAGGGCCTACCGGGAGTTCAACTGGTCATCTTTAGAGCAGGAGTTCGATTGGTCCCGCGGCGGCTCTTACAACGTAGCCGCCGAGGCCGTCGACCGTCATGGACGAGGGGGCAGGAGCGAGCAGGTGGCCTTGCACTCCATCTTTGCCACGGGGGAATCGCGCTCTCTCACGTTCGGGGAGCTTTCCCGAAGGTCGAGCCGCTTCGCCGACGGATTGATCAAGATGGGTGTGAGGCGCGGCGATCGGGTGTTCGTCTACCTGGACCGCAACGTCGAGCTCTTCGTCTCCGTCGTAGGCATAGTCAAGATGGGCGGCATCGCCGGTCCGCTGTTCTCCGCCCTGGGACCGGAGGCGGTCAGGGACCGCGTGGCGGATTGCGCCCCCAGCGCCATCGTGACCTCACCTTACCTTTACCAAAGGATCGCCCAGGCCCTCAAGGACCTGCCTATCGTTCCTAAGTACATCATCATCGGCGACGGCGCCCCGGAAGGCACCGTTCCCTATCAGGACGTTCTGTCCTCCGGCTCCCCTGATTTCCAGGCGGTGAACATGGAGCCGAACGACCCATACATCGTCCACTACACCTCCGGCTCCACTGGCAAGCCCAAGGGCGTGCTTCTCCCGCACAAGGCCATGCTGCAGCAGCTGTCCGGGGCCAAGTACGTCTCCGATCTGCGGGAAGGCGAGGTCTTCTGGTGCACGGCGGACCCCGGTTGGGTCACCGGCACCTCCATGGGCATTTTCGGACCATGGTACCTGGGCAACACCATCATCTCCTACGAGGGACGGTTCGACGCCCGGGCATGGTACTCCCTTATCGAACGCTTCAAGGTGAACGTCTGGTTCACCGCCCCCACCGCCCTGCGCATGCTGATGAAGGCCGGGGATGAGGTGGTAGGGGAGTTCGACCTCTCCTCGCTGCGGCATATGTGCTCGGCGGGAGAGCCGCTGAACCCGCACGTCATACGCTGGGGCGCGGAGGTGCTGAAGCGGCGCATCCACGACAACTGGTGGCAGACGGAGACCGGAGCGCCATGCATCTCCAACTTCCGCTGCATGGACATGCGACTGGGGTCCATGGGCAAACCGGTCCCGGGCGTGGTGGCCGCGGTGGTGGACGAGAAAGGGAAGGAGATGCCCCCGGGAAAGGAGGGTTACCTGGCCCTGAGGCCTGGTTGGCCCTCCATGATGATCGGGGTATGGAACAACCTCACCAAGTACCGGGAGTACTTCTACATCCCGGGATGGTACATCACCGGTGATCAGGCCTACATCGACAAGGACGGCTACATCTGGTTCCTGGGCCGGGTGGATGACGTCATCAAGACCTCGGGCGAGCGCCTCGGCCCCTTCGAGGTGGAGTCAGCGCTCATCGAGCACCCGGCCGTGGCCGAGTCCGCCGTGGTCGGAAAACCGGACGAGCTGCGCGGGGAGATCGTCAAGGCCTTCATCGTCCTGCGCCCGGGGCACGAGCCGTCAGAGCAGCTGCGGGAGGACATCACCAACTTCGTGCGGGTGCGGCTGGCCTACTACGCCTACCCGCGGGAGATCGAGTTCGTGCCTTCACTGCCCAAGACCCGCTCCGGCAAGATCATGCGCCGGGTGCTGAAGGCCAAGGAAGGCGGGCACGACCTGGGCGACCTTTCCATGCTGGAAGATTGATGGGGAACGGGGCGAATCTTGTGGGTCAGCCCTGATGTCCGAACGATCCGACGCTTTGAGACCGTAACCGGCAAATAACCGCCTACCGATAGCAATGGATGTGTTCAGTTGTGAAAGGGACCGCTGTTGGTTCCGCAGCGTCGCTGGCGGGTTGATATTGTTAGCGGGTACGGTGCTGATCATGGGAATGATCACCGCTGAGGCGCTGTACCCTGGATATCACACCGGGGTGGATACCATAAGCTATCTGGCCTCGGAGGAGCCCTCGGCGACCATATTCAACGCCTCCATAATCTTGGCCGGTTCCCTTTACATCGTGGGAGCCGCGCTGTTCAACAGATGCGAGTTCAGATGGTGGCTCAGCGTTCCCACGATGCTCATGGGGGTCGGCGCGGTGGGCGTGGGGTTGTTCCCTCTATATACTGGCGCCCCTCATGCGGTCTTCGCCATCATGGCCTTCGGGTCCGGAAGTCTGGCCGCGGTCCTGTCGAGCAGGATCCTGAACCCCCCGTTCAAGTACATATCCCTGGCCCTGGGAGCGGTGGCGCTTTTCTCCCTGGTGCTCTTCTCCTACATGTGGATGATCGAGCCCTTCGGCCCATTAGGTGAAGGGGGCATGGAAAGATGGGTGGCCTATCCGGTGTTCCTCTGGGGTTTCGGTTTCGGTGGTTACCTGATGGGCGGGGCGGGCAAAGGTCGGCAGTGAACGCCGACATGCTGGCGTGGTTGGCATGTTGGAAAGAGGACGCGAAATTTCATTGAGCGCATAATGATGATAAGCGCCTACGGCGTTCACCATCAGGGTAATCATGAGAGAGGTCAGGCTCAGGCATCATCACCTTCTGTGCACCAGGACCTTCAGCGGCAAGGGTTACGATCGGTGCTTCGTGGCCAACATGGAGGAGGTGGTATCCGCCCTGCGTTCGCCAAATGATCTTCTGATCCGTCTTTCGGCCTCCTGCGATGACATTTGTTCTTCCTGTCCCAACAAAGTGCGGGGGCAATGCCAGGACCAGGATTCGGTGCTGAAGAAGGACCGGTCCGTGGCCACTTTTCTGGGCATCCCGGAGAAGGCGGTATTGCTGGCCGGACCGCTGCTAAAGATGGCGGAGGAACGCCTGCGCGAACTGGACGACATCCGCCTGGTCTGTGGGGAATGCGAGTGGGCGGAGCTGTGCAATGAGTGGTTGGCTGAGTCCTGAAAATAAGTTCGATCGGTGATCTTGAGAAATGATGAAAGGGCTGGCCAGGCCAGCCTTGGCGTTCCTACTTTGAATTTATGGTCTTGAGGAAGTCATCGATGGGTATGGCCGCCAGCGTGGTGGTCTCCACCGTTCCTCTGGAACCGAGCTCCACCATGACCTTGGCCACCGTCTCGTTGTCCGGAGCCTCCAGGATGTTGAGGAAATCGTACTTACCCAGGAGGGCGTACTGCTCCAGCACCTTGGCCCCCATCTTGGCGATCTCCTTGTTCACTTCTTTCAGGCGCTCCGGCCTCTCCTTGAGGGTCTTGCGACCCTCATTGGTCAGTCTGGACAGAACTATGTATTTCGGCATTTTACCCCCTATGCTTACTTGTCGTTCCGGCCTGAAATAATTATCGGGGCCCAATAGCGATCGTGTCCGTCTCATCATGGACCTTGACCCGGCGGAAGTTGAAGTAGAACGCCGTCACGGCCAGCATATATACGATCGCTGCAAGCACGAAGGGGAGGGCAAAGTATCCCGCGGCTAGCATCGCTCCGCCGATGACCGTGGTCACGCTGTTGGGCACGCGCCAGACTATGGAATTGATGGCGCTGGCCAGACCGCGGTCATCCTTGTCCACGATGCCCATCAGGTAGGAGTCCATTATCGGACCGGCCATGTTCATCATGGCCGATCGGACCAGGTACACCATCCCGGCCCAGGCCGCTCCGGGCATGAACGGTATGGCCAGCATGAAGATGGTGGAGAAACCCTGGGTCATGACGATGGCCTTGACCTGGCCATGCCGGTGGGCCAGCCTGGTACTGAATATGGCCGCCACACCGATGGATAACGAGGACAGCGCCAGCAGCGGTCCGGAAAAGGAGTCGGGTATGCCGTACTTTAGATAGAACCAGGTGGGCACGAGGGGGATGATCAGACCGGCGCCGAGCCCTATGAGGGTGTTGTTGATGGAAAAGCGCACCAGGGTCTTCTTGCTCCTCTCCTTGAGGAAGCTGCCCCGGCGCAATCCACCCGAGGGAGCGAGGTCCTGATGGCCGCGCAACAGCCGATGAACGGTGATGGGGGAGATGGCGGTAACGAATCCCAGCACCAGGAAGGTCCAGGAGTGCAACTGGTCAGAGGACCAGCCGCCCATGCCCATAAGGATAGGGAAGACGAAGGGTAGAGCTAGGCCGATACCGCCCAGCGCCCCGTTCACTATGAACGATATCGAGAAGGCCATCTCCCGGTTGTCCACAGTGGTCTTGTCGGCGATCATGGCGTTCCACGTGGACAGGATCGCCCCCTCCGCAACCCCGGAAATTATACCGGCCAGCATGTAAAGGTCAGGGTCGGCTGACAGGGAGCAGATGAACATGGACAAGGGCAGGGCGGTCAGGCCGACCAATAGCAATTTTTTACGTCCTATGCGATCGGACATCAGGCCGAACGGGATGGCGCTGATGATCATGGCCAGACCGGAGATGCCAATGATGAGGCCGACCTGCCCTGAGCTGACCCCCTTCTCCGGCAGATAGGCGGCGATGGCTGTGGTCAGGTAACCGTAGCCGATGGAGCTGAAGGATGTCAGGAGGATGAGCCATTTGACCTCGGCTGGAACCTTGAGACCGGCCGCCTTGCCCATCATTTTCGATCCGCTTCCGCGCATATCATTCCCGTTCGTTCGGTTCGAACATTTTTATGGTCTTAATCGGTCCAAGTATCAGATAGTTGCGGTCAGGATCGTTGGCATGCGGGGGCGACAATATATTATTGGCCCTTGATCAATGAAGGACGGAGGACCATGCTGCCCATCGCCCCGTTGATGATCGAACACCGCACCATAGAGAGGATGGCCGCCGCTATGAAGGAGAGGTCGGAGGCCGGCCTGGACCTGGACCCGCTTTTTATACCGTTCGTGGTGGACTTCATGCGCTCCTACGCCGACCGTACCCATCACGGGAAGGAGGAGGACATTTTGTTCCGGGCGCTGAAGGGGAAGGCCATCAGCGCCGAGCACCGCGGCGCCTTGGAACGGCTGGAGAGGGACCACGCCCAGGCCAGGGAGATGGTCTCCAGGCTGGCCTTGCTGGGGGAGCAGCACGCCCAGGGGCACCCCGGCGCTGCTTACCAGGCCTTCATGTTGATGCGTGACCTGGCGGAGTTCTATCATGACCACATCGAACGGGAGGACCGGGAGTTCTTCGTCCCGGTAATGGGTTATTTTTCAGCGGAGGAACGGGCGCTCATGTTGGAGGATTTCAAGGAATTTGATTCCCGCATGATACACGAGCACTACTCCCAGATCGCGGACCGCCTGGGCGGAGGACGCGCCGTGCACATCGCCCAGGAGGAGGGGGACCGGTGGCGCTGCCTGGTGTGCGGTTACATCTACGATCCCCAGGAGGGGGACCGGGAGGCGGGCATTCCCCCAGGTACCTCGTTCCAGGACCTTCCAGAGGATTGGGTGTGCCCGGTGTGCGGCGCGGGGAAGAGCGCCTTCGAGCATCTATGAGGGCAATCCTTATCTCCGTCGGGCCGCCATCAATAGCACATGATCGAGGAAGGTGTTGGAGAGAAGTTCCAGAGGGAGACCAAGCACCGCCGCGAAAGGTTGATCGGGCGGGAGATGGACTGGAACAGGAGACCGGAAAGGTACAAGACCTATCCCGACCGCCCCCGGTCGCCGCTGCCATCACCAGGGTCGACGTCAGTGACCCTGGACCAGGCCTTGCGGTCCAGGAGCAGCGTCAGGGACTTCGCTTCGGAACCGCTCTCCCAGGAAGATCTCTCCTACCTGCTTTGGGCCTGCACCGGCATCACCAGGCGGGAAAAAGGATACGAGTTCCGCACCGCGCCATCGGCCGGCGCCCTCTACCCTATCGAGACCTATGTGGCCGTTAACGACGTTCACGGGGTCCAACCAGGCATCTATCATTATGCCATCGCGGACCACGCCCTGGAGCAATTAAGGAAGGGCGGGCTGGGCAACGAGCTGGCCCGGGCGGCCCTGGACCAGGGGATGTGCGCCCGAGCTCCGGTCGTGTTCATCTGGACGGCGCTGTTCGAGCGCTGCCGTTGGAAGTACGACCAGCGGGCGTATCGCTACATCTATCTGGACGCCGGGCACGTGGCCCAGAACCTGGCCCTGGCCGCGGTCTCCTTGGAACTTGGCAGCTGCCAGGTGGCCGCCGCGTTCGACGACGAGATCAATGAGCTGCTGGGCGTGGACGGCGAGGAGGAGAGCGTACTGTATCTCAGTATCGTAGGTCGACCGAAAAGACCGTGATGATGCCTTTGCAGTTCGTTCATTCGGCTAGTTTGTTAGCCAGTTCCTTCTTGACCGAGGTATGCTTGGCCAAGGTCACTTCCATCACATGGTCGAGCACCGCCGGCAGCTCGTCCTCCAGTATCTTGAGCCCCTGCTCGGTGATGCCCCCCTTGGTGGCGACCTTTTCTTTCAATTCGGGAACGCTGACCCCACTTTCCAAGGTCAAGGCCGTCCCCATAAGGGTCTCCAGGACCATCACCCAGGCCTCCTGAGCGTCCAATGGTCCATGTCGAACCCCGGAGGCGCAGAACTGCGCCATCATCTCGGCCATCAGCGCCGGTCCGCAACTGGTCAGTTCGGTCGCGGCGTTGAACTGGTCCTCGGGGACCAGCTTGACCACCGAGGCTTTGGACAATAATCCCTCCAAGACCTTCCTTGCATCCACTGAGACCGTTCTCCCGTGGCACAGCAACGATACGCCACGACCGACCTCCATGGTCACCGAGGGCACCAGTTTGCTCACCGCTCCCTGACATAGCTTTTCCATCTGGTCGACGCTGAGGCCCCCGTTGGTGACCACCAGGTGCGTGCGGCGAGAAAGGGGGGACAGCTCCTTCAGAACGACGAGCAGCTGAGGGGTTGGCACGCTGACGAAGATCATGTCGGAGCGCGAGGCGATCTCGGCGCTCGATGCGGCGAGGTCCGTCCCCGGGAAGCGGTCCTTGAACGCCATAGCCTTGGATGGAGAACGATTGAACAAGATGATCTGGTCTGGCCTTAGCCCTTTATGGACCAACAATCCGGCCGCCAGAGCCGCTCCCATGTTTCCCAGACCGATGAACCCGACCTTCATGTCATGACCCGAAGGCCGCAGAGGCGCCTCACCGATTAAAAGGTAGCGCCCTGCTCACAGCCCCAGGACGTTGGAGGCCGATATCATGCCCTCCAATGCGACCTTCAGGAACTCGTCCCGAGATATTCCCAGCTGCTCGCAGACCAAGATCCGGTCGCGGTCCACGCCCCGGGCGAAGTCCTTGTTGCCGATCTTCTTGATGATCGAGCTGACCTTCACGTCGGCCAGTTTCTTGGAGGGAAGCACCAGGGCGCAGGCGATCACCAGGCCGGAGACAGCGTCCGCCGCTACCAGCGCCCTCTTCAGTTCGTTGTCCACAGGCACGCCGGTGGCCTCGTGGTTGTGAGCCAGGATGGCCTGTATGATCTCGTCCGGCACCTTTCCGAGCAGGATGTCCCGGGCGATGAGGGCGTGGTCCGGCATGCCATGGCACTCCTCGAAATCGATGTCGTGCAATATGCCCGTGACCTCCCAGATTTCCGGGTCACGTCTCAGCTTTGACGCCGTCTGCCTCATGACCGCGCCCACGGCCATCATGTGCTTCAGGTTGCTCTCCTTGGTGACGTGACCTCTGACCAATTGTAAAGCTTCGGCTCGGTCCATGTCATCATCCTTTCCGGTTCGCCGCCGGAACGACCTTCCATGCTCAGCTCAGACTATCAGCTTTCCGGCGGTGGGGCCCCACATGGCGTCGTATACCGCCTCGATCTTGATGACCACGGCGGCCTTGGCCGGCAGTTTGGGGTTCACGCTCTGGACCCATTTGCGCATCTCGTCGAACTGCGGACCGGCCTTGAGCACCTTGGTGGAGCCTTTGATCTGGTAAGATTTCTTGGTGTCGGTGTCGTAGCATAGCACCGATATCCTGGGGTTCTCCGAAAGGTTGGCAGCGGTCTTGAGGAAGAAGTTGTCCACGATGAGCAGCGTCTCGTCGTCCAAAACCTTCATGAGACCTATGAACACGACATTAGGCGTCCCATCCTTGGTGGCGGTGGCGATCGGGATGGGCTTCTGTTTGGCTAGTGCCTCTTTTACCTCGGGCGGCATCTTGACCATTTTTATCACCATGATGAGAAAGATTTGCTGTCTTCTTAAAGGTAAGCACTGTTTAGACTGAATTTGTGAAATAAAACCCAACGGCCGTCGCTGGTAAGTGAGGCCGAAGAGAAACGAAAGTGACCGCCGTAAAGGTCGTCAGCCTGGTCGGTAGTCCTGGCCCGCCTTGAAGGCCTCGGCCACCGTCCTTCCCTTGATGAAATAAGGACCGCCCGGGCTTTGGTACATGAGCAGCTCTAGTTTCTCCGGGTCCGGCTGCCCGTCCTTCAGGCACTCCTCGTCCACGTAGACCTCCTCGACGTTACCGATGATCATGTCAGTCCCTTCTAACTCCAGGATGTCGTCCAGGGTCAGCTCGATGTTCACCCGGCATTCTCTGGCCATGGGAGCGGTCAACGTCTTACCGAAGAAGACGTCGAAGACCTGGGACTTGTCCGTCTTGTGACCGGAACGAATACCGCAATAATCCGTGGCCACCACGGCGTTGGCCCCGGGCAGGTTGATGCTGAACGTGCTGTTCTCCTTTATGCCGATCAGGGTCTTGCGGTCCTTGCCCACGACCACGGCCATCTTCAGCGGCTCGTCGTCGATCATCGTAGCCCAGGCCACGGTGCAGAAGTTCGGCCGGCCCTGTACTTTGGCGCCTAACAGGACCACGGGTAACCCCATGGTCGGCATCTTGCAGCCCATCGGTATCTTTGCCATACTGATCGTCAGGTCCATGCGCTTGGCACATTAAGAAGGCTATCGTCATGGACCATTTCGTCGATCCGATACGTGAATAAAGGCTGCGTAATGAATAAATACTGCCATGCTATGACATGGCATAGCACAGTAACGGTGCTTAAGATTGAGGAGGTAAAAGAGATGGCTGAAGCGAAATCCGAGTTGCTGCCGTTCCCGGCAGACGCCTTGCACACCGACGCTCTGGCGAAGTCGAAAGACGTCGCCTTCGATGAGGTTGGAGCGGGCTATTACGGGCTCCGCCAAGCCATAATAGACATGGGACGGTCCTGCCTGATCCCCGGTTCCCGGGTGGTCGACCTGCGCTGCGACCTGCCCATGCTGATGCCTTTGATCATAGAGAACGAGGACATGTGCAAGTTCGTCGTCCTATCGCCTACCGAAAAGGAGAGCTGGAAGTGCTTCGACCGGCTGCGCACCAGGGTTCGCGCCGGTTTCGTCGACACGGCCTGTCTGGACCTTCAGGAAAGGTTCCCCGAGGTCTCCACCCGCATGATCCTGTCCCTTCAGGCCCTTGGCGGTATAGAAGGAGCGCGCCGCGAGGAGGTCCTGAGGTCGATGCATCGCCGTTTGGAGAAGGGCGGTGCCGCCATCGTCATGGAAGACGTCGCGGACGAGACCCATGCAGAAGAGTGGGAATCGCTTATGGCCTCGGCAGGGTTCCGTACCGTCAAGAGAACATGGTCGGACGGCATCCATATTGCTTGGACCTTGAGAAAATGAAAGACCGAAGAGGCGGGGATCCCGCCCCATCGGGTATTTTTTTATGAGTTTCACTCGGACTTGAGCTCCGTGTATACTATCGCGGCCAAGGCTGCGCCTACGAACGGGGCCACGATGAATATCCACAGCTGATCAAGCGCCCATCCGCCCTGGAATATGGCGGGGCCTATGCTCCTGGCGGGGTTCACCGAGGTGTTGTCCACGGGTATGGATATCAGGTGTATCAGGGCCAGCATGATACCGATCGGAATACCAGCGAAACCCGGGGCAGCCTTCTTGTCGGTGGTCATCAGGACGGTCATCATCAGGAAGAAGGTCAGCACGACCTCGATGAGCATGACCGAGCTTAGATCATATCCGGCTGGGGAGTGGTCCCCGTACCCATTGGAACCGAAGCCACTGGCCACGGCGTCGAAGCCAGGCTGTCCGCTGGCCACCAGGAACAGTATCCCGGCAGCGAGTATGGCGCCGATCACCTGGGCCACCATGTACAGTAGCGCCTCCTTGGTCTGGATCTTCTTTGACATCCACATACCCAGGGTTACGGCCGGGTTGATGTGACATCCGGAGATCGGACCCACGGCGTAAGCCATCACCAGCAGAGTGAAGCCGAAGGCCAAAGCCACCCCCAACTCATGAACATAGGCGCCGGCCAATACGGCGGTACCGACACCGCCGAAGACGAGCACGAACGTCCCCAACATTTCTGCGACCAATTTTTTCATTGTGTTAGACATAATAGTACCTTGACCTGGATTTGATTGGTCATTATAAAATTTTTACATAACCCCAACGCCGTTCCGCGCCCTTGATAGCATGCATTATTTCGTTCATCAACCGACGGAGCACCCTTCCCGACCTTCCCATTGCATGGGAGAGCTGCGGGAGCCAGACTCGTTCATGCGATGCATGATGTCCAAGATGAGGATGGAATGGTTCGAGATGCCGTTCTCCCTCTCCAGGTGCGAGTACTTGGCCCAAAGAGGGTACCGGATGTATGGAGACACCAGGGCGTGATCGGTCCTCATTCCTTGACCTGTCGAGGAATACCAGGAGTATTCCCTTCCCACCTGATGATATTCACGCCATACGTCCCGCCAGCCCATGTCCAGCAGGGCGGAGAAATGCTCCTTGCCCATGAACCCTAGGCCTTCGGAGTCGCGCTCCAATCCAGTGCTCAGATCGCCGACGATGACCGACCTTTTCTTCGATGCCATGACGTCGCGTCCGTATTCCAACAAAGCTGACCAATGTTCCATCTTCCCTTCCAGGTCGGAGGCCCCTGGGATGTGGACCGTTAGGACCGTTAGGTCCGAACCTTCGATAACGACCTCCAGCCACCGATGCCTCTGGCTGCGAAGGCGGTTCCCCTCCACGGCCTGGATAGGGACCTTGGATGCCACCAGTATCCCGTTGGTACGTGGCGGGGGTTGGGAGTTCAATATGAAAGGGTAACCGAGCGCGGCCAATGACAAGGAAACCTCTATCACCTTCTCCGGCCTGAACTCCAACAGGACCAGCAGGTCCGGGTCGTGCCTGCGGACCGCTTCGATGATACCGGGCAGGCGTTCTTGGGCGCCCCCGTATTGCAGGTTCCATTCCATTATGCGCATGGGCGTTACATCAAATGTGCCAACGGTAATTGATGTTTTCCACCCCAGACCGGGTCAGCGGAACCAATGGTCATGGTTCCACCATTCAACGGCCGCGTTGCGTGTTACTTTTAAGTTACTTATTAATACTAAATATTACTATTTCTAAAATCAGTAATACGACCTCGGTACGCGCCCGGCAGATGCAACCCCTTGCATTGATCAATCCTCCTTCATGTTTGGGCGGACCGAGGCCGTGACAACCATTTCCTGATTCAGTGATGGTATGAAGCACAAGTTCTAGGATATGATTATTTATGTTGGCCGGGATTATGTATTTCCATGCCAATTGGCCGGGACATATCCAGTAATCGAGTTAGACTCAACAACGGCGTCCAGATGCCGGCCCTGGGCCTGGGCACTTACAAGCTTGTGGGGAAGGAGGCCTACGCCCCCGTGCGTGCCGCCCTGAACTACGGTTATCGCCACATAGATACCGCTTCGTTCTATGAGAACGAGGAGGAGGTCGGCCGGGCGGTTCGTGAAAGTGGTGTTCCCCGCGAGGAAGTGTTCATCACCAGCAAGGTATGGAACACCGAACAGGGCTACGATGAGACCCTGGCCGCCTTCGACCGCAGCCTCAAGAGGCTGGGTACGGACCATATCGACCTGTATCTGGTTCATTGGCCATTGACCGGGAAGCGCCTGGACACCTACCGAGCATTGGAACACCTTTACCGGGATGGACTGGTGCGGGCCATCGGTGTGAGCAACTACAGCATCCGCCATCTCGAGGAGCTGTACACCGCCTGCCAGGTCATGCCGGCCGTCAACCAGGTGGAGATGAGCCCCTTTCTTTATCAGAAGGACCTGCTGCAGCATTGCCAGGCCCGGGACGTTCTGGTCACGGCATTCTCGCCCTTCGCCCGGGGAGAGATACTGAGCGATCCCACCCTGATGGAGATAGGAAAGGCTCACCGCAAATCCCCGGCCCAGGTCATAATCCGCTGGTGCCTGCAACGCGGCATGGCGGTAATCCCCCGTTCCTCGAACTCGAACCGGATAAGGGAGAACTCCCAGGTCTTCAACTTCTCCTTGCACAAGGAGGAGATGGTACGCCTGGACTTCCTGCATTCCGGTCTTCGCACCACCACCGACCCGGAAACCTATGAATGACGGGTGTCCGGGAAAGCATTAAGTCATCGCACCGTGGATGGAGGGCCATATGAGCGAGCCGGTGCCTAAGATCGCAATCTACCTGGACTTTGAGAACTTGGCCATATCCGCCAAGGAAGTTTACCCATCAACGCCCAGGCCGCTGAGGATCGACGACATCCTGGACTTCGCCAAGGGATACGGGGACGTGTTGATCAAGAAGGCTTTCGCCGACTGGAACAAGCCCCCGTGCAACCAGTACGTGGAGGACCTGCGGCTCAAGGCCTTCGACCTGATCTTTTTACCTCAGACGTCCCTCTCGGGCAAGAACGGCGCAGACCTGCGCATGACCATCGACGCCCTGGAGGACATGTACGACAAGGAACTGCTGGACGTGTTCTTCCTGGGCACGGGGGACACCGATTTCATCCACCTAATACGGAAGCTCAAGGAGCAGGGGAAGCAGGTCGTGGTGCTGGGCTTCGAGCATTCCGTCGGCCGCACCATACGCTACAACTGCGATCGCTTCGAATCGCTGGAGGACCTGTTGGGCAAACCCCCGGCGCCAGTGGTGACCGAGAAGAAGGAAGAGGAGGAGCTGGAGGACGACCCCCGCGAGCTGTTCATACGATACATAAAGAACCGCTCCACCGATGAGCCGGCCATCCTGTCGCAGATCAAGAACGACCTGATGCGGCTGGACCCCTCCTTCTCGGAGAAGAAGTACGGGTACAGGCATTTCAAGGACTTCCTCGACTCGTTCAAAGGCGACCTGTTCACCGCCATTAAGATGGATGACCAGGCCGGGCATCATCTGGTGTTCTTCAAGTCCTATTCCGAACTGACCTCGAACATCAACGAGACCCAGGTTAGGGACTTCATCGAGAAGGACATGCGCTTCATCAAGGACAAGAACCTGCGGAGGGCGTTGTTCAAGGAGATAATCGGACTGTTCCACTCCGACGGCGAGACGACCATCAACCAGATGATCGACGACCTGTGGGCCCTGTTCGAGAAGAAGATCCCTAAGGCCACCCTCAAGCGCTTCCTGCGGACCATGGCCGAGGGGCGCATGTTCAAGTTCGCCAACGTGAAGTACACGGGCAACATCTACACCATGCCGCAGGTGCTGAAGTTAGACACCGCCTCCATGGAAAAGCTGGACGATGTCTACGTGCAGCGCATCATCGACCTCACCTTGAAGAAGTACTCCGGCGTGCCGCAGGAAACGGTCACCAAGATCATGGGCTTGAGCTGACCGCGGGCTTATCTCTTTTGTTCTAGAGCCCGGTCCATATCCCCGCGGTCCATGCGGAAGAACGTCCAATCCATCTTCCTTCCGCCCTGGGCCATATAGAAGTCCATGGCCTTGACGTTCCAGTCCAGGGCGCACCACTCCATGCGCCCGCAACCCTTGTCCAAGGCCTCCTGCACGCAGTAGCGGAACAGGGCCCGGCCCACACCGGAGCGACGATGCTCCTCTTGCACGAAGATGTCCTCGAGGAATAGCGTGGGGGCGGCCAGGAAGGTCGAGTAGGTGAAATAGTAGGTGATGTAGCCTACCGGGACGCTGTCTAGCAGCGCCAAGAAGGAATGGAACAGGGGAGGGGAGGAGGTGACGTGCGCCCGCAGGCGAGCGCGAGCCTCGGCCGTGGGCGGGTCCAGCTTCTCGAACTCGGCCAGCTCCACCACCAAACTTACGAGGGCGTCGGCGTTCTCGGAAGTCACCCTAACCACCTGCGGACCACGGGCATGCATGAACGCGGGGAACGATGGCGGCACATATCCTTTTTGCGTCTAGGTACATATTTCTGATTTTTCAGAATATTCATATATTTGACCGATGATCCGTGAACATGCCCCGAAAGAACTCGTTAGCCGCCAAGACCTGCTGTCCCCCCGTCTCAGAAAATAAGTACGAGGTGGAGGCCGTGGCCACCGTGGACGAGAGGGGACAGATGGTCATACCCAAGTCCATACGGGACCGGGCGGGGATAAGGCCCGGGGACCGTCTGGCCATCGTGACCTTGGTCCGGGAAGGCCGGGTATGCTGCCTGCACCTGTTCCGGGCGGATGAGCTGGCCAAAGGAGTCCAGGACATACTGGAACCGAAGGGGGAATGAAGGTTGGAGGAATCCTACTCTGAGGAGGTCCTAAGGACGGACGGGAAGGTGGGAAGCAAGGAGCGCCGGGACCACATCAAGGCCAGACTGGGCTTTGACCGCCTGGGTCACCGGGTGAGACCGGGTCTTTACGCGATCGGCTCTCCCGGCCGGGGTTCCATGGTCCTCGTCACCGCCAATTACTCCCTCAGCTTCGACGCGGTTCGTTCCTGTATGCAGGGTCGGAACGCCTACCTCTTAGTACTGGACACCAAGGGGATCAACGTCTGGTGCGCCGCGGGCAAGGGCACCTTCGGCACCGCGGAGGTATTGAAGGCCGTGGAGGCCACCGGCCTGAAGGACGTGGTGGACCATCGGGTCCTGATACTGCCGCAGCTCTCCGCCCCCGGCGTGACGGTTAGGGAGGTCAAGGATGGCTGCGGATTCAAGGTGGAGTTCGGACCAGTGCGCTCCGAGGACCTGCCGGCCTACTTGGACGGCGGCGCATGCACCGAAGCGATGCGGACCGTGCGGTTCAACCTCAGGGACCGGCTGGTGCTGGCGCCAGTGGAGCTGCGCAACTACCGCTGGGGGCTGCTCCTTTTACTGCTGGCGGCCTGGCTGGTCCCGTTCTACGGGCTCATGGCCATGGTCCTCACCCTGAGCGGCCTCTTCCTGTTCCCGGCGCTCCTGCCCTACCTCCCACACCAGGACCTATCGTTCAGGGGGATGTTCCTGGGCGCGCTTCTGGTCACCCCGTTCGTTTTGTACCAGCTCTCTTCGGTGTTGGGAACGCTGACGTTGTTGGCCGTCGCGGCGGAGTATCTGCTGCTCGTGCCTTGGCTGGGATACCTGGGGTTGAACTTCACCGGGTCCACGACCTTTGCCTCGCGTACCGGCGTGAAGCGGGAGATATTCACCTACATCCTGCCCATGGCCTTGATGGCCGTTTCAGGCGCCGCCATAGCGGTGATTGGGGCCTTGGGATACTGGGGAGGGTGGTTCTGATGGAGCTGACGATCGGCCTGGAACCGCCGTCGGCGGTCAAGCCCATCAACACCTTGGTGTTCCATCCCGGCAAATGCGTGAACTGCGGCCTGTGCCTGCAGGTGTGCCCGCACCGTGTGTTCGCCCCCGGGGAGCGCCGGGTGAGACTGGCGAAGGCCGAGAGCTGCATGGAATGCGGCGCCTGTCAGAGGAACTGTGCCAGCGGCGCCATCGAGGTCGAGAGCGGGGTAGGCTGCGCCGCCGCCATGATCATGGCCGCATTGAAAGGCAGCGACGAGGTCAACTGCGGCGAGGACTGTTGCCGCTGAACACCTCATTGGAGGAGAGGCTTCTTCCAGGTGAACCAGCCGGAGGGCACCCTGATCACGAACCTCGCCCCCTTGCCTGGCTCCCCCTCCTCGCTGATGCTGAAACCGGTCATGGACAGTATCTCCTGAGCGATGTAGAGGCCGAACCCGGTATTGTCCCCGAACCCCCTGGAGAAGATGAGCTGCTTGTGCTCAGGAGGTACGCCGACACCATCATCCTCCCAGATGATGGACAGCCCGGTCACGGTGTTCTCCGCGTGGACCGCAACCCTTGTGGCTTTATCCCCGTGGCGCACGGTGTTGTCCGCCAGGGTGTGGAAGACGTTCTGGAGCAGGGGGTCGGCCAGCAGCCTGACCCCTTGCAGGTTTGATTCGACCTTAATTCCCTTCATGTCCACCTGTCCCAGCGCCTTTTCGATGGTCGACTGGACATCGTGCCAGGTGGTGGTGGTCCCTATTTCTTGTTGCATATGCGCGAAATCGAGGTGACCTTCAGCGCTCCTGGCCCGGTCGATCACCTTGCCCACCAGCTGCCTCTGCCTGTCGGTCATCTCGGTGGACTCCAGAAGCTCCAGGTATCCTCCCATGGCGGTCAGGTCGTTCCTCATGTCGTGCCTGATGATCTGGTTGAGAGTGCTCATGCTGCGGTTGGCTAGCCTCAGCTCCTCCTCCAGAGCCTTCCGGTTGCTGATGTCATGGAAGACCATCACCGCGCCGATGGACTTACCCTCGCGGAATATGTCCGAGGTGGAGAGAATGAAATGCCTGGCCTCCCCGTCGATCACCATGGCCGTCTCCCATTTGTTGGAACCTACTGGGATCTTGATGCCCCTGGCGGCCATCCTGCTCCAGATGTATTCGGTGTTCTGGTCGAGTATTCTCTGCCCATGCTTGTTGGCATAGACAAATTTAAGGGAGGAGTCCAGGATGATGATGGCGTCGTCCATCCCTCCGATGGCCTCGCGGAACCGGATGATCTCCAGGTTGGTGAAGTCCGAACTTCGTTCCCCGATGAAAATGATCAGGGCGGTGATGGTGAAGCCGATGGACAGTATGTCTACAAAGGGGTCGTTCCTGGAGCTCAGGACGAACAGCAGGCCGGTGGCCAGGATGGTCATGGTGGCTAGCATCAGGGTCCCCAGCGCCCCCCGGCGGTCGGGGGGCGTTTCCACCAGGGCCCTGGCCATCAGGACGTTGGTGGCGATGATCACGCTAAGGAAGTATCCGATCCAAATGGCGAAGAGAGGGCCGTATTCGGCCTCGAACATGTAGAACCCGTGGCTCTGGACGATAACTATGTTCTCGTAGAATTGATGGTGCAGGCGGTTCGTTATGTTCAGGAGGACCGAGAGGATCGCCGGTGAGGCGATCAGCAGGATGTTTCTGCGGGTGACGTACCTGCCGAAGCCGATGTATTGCATGACGAAGGTCAGCAGGGTGATGAGGATCATCGATTCGCAGATGTACTCCAGGACCACCACTGAGCCGAGGATGTCCGGGTCTCCGATCAGCTTCTCCCCCAGGAGGACCAGGGAATTGAGGGAAACGAAGGCGAAGCATATGGCCATGGCCAAACGGTGCTCCGTGGCCTTGCCGGTCAGGACCTTGTAGGCAACCCAGGTGGTGAAGGCCGACGCTAACAGGTTGGGTACGATGACGACAGCCCCGTAGTAGTCCATGATAGACCTGACGGGGGCGAATATGCCGGGGACCGATATAATGTATGTGGGCTTGATGAACGGATCGCGAAGCGAGGTCCTTGGCCTTGCTCAATGACGGAGTCTCGATCGACTATTTCACGATCCCCTCTCCCTCGGCCGCCGACCGCTGGGAGTTCATCTCCCTGGCGTTCTCCTCCAGCCTGATGACCGATGGTATGGTCATGAAGATCATGGACAGTATGGCCATGGGCACTCCGGCGATTATATACCATACGCGCACGCCCCATAGGTCCGAAAGGGGTCCGGCCAAAAGTAGTCCGACGGGCATCATGGCGGTGGCCCCGCTACTGATCAGGGCGAACACTCGGCCCTGCATGTCAAAGGGCACCGTCGACTGCATCAGGGCCATCATGGAGCCGTTCAGCATGGCCAGGGAGATCCCGATGATCAGAGAGCACCCGAAGGCTATGAGGAGCAGGTCGGCGGGAAGAAGGCCAAGCGCGGTGACCCCCACGCTCAGGACCAAGGTGAACACCATCATGGTCATTATCCGGCGCTTGAAGCCCCCCCACAGCCCCAAGGCCAACCCCCCGGCCAGCATGCCTATGCCGGCCAGGGCCTCTATGGTCGCGTACTCCGGCGCCCCTCCTTCGAAATGATCGATCACCAGCAAGGGCAGAAGGGAGAAAGCCGGGCTGAGCAGGAGGTTGGCGATCATGAAAAGGAATATGACGGAAAGGGCCCCCTTCCAGCCCTTAAGGTAGGACAGGCCTTCCATCATCTCCTTCCTCAGGGAGCGCTCGTTGCTCGCCTTCCGTTCCGGGCTGGGCACTGAGATGAACAGCAGGGGAACGATGGCTATGACCGCGGTTATGAGGTCCACTGAAAGGACCTCCCACATCGGTAGCATGACTATCAGAACGGCTCCGGCAGGCGCGGCCACCACGTTGGCCAGCCCCAGCATGGCCTGGTTTACGCCGCCGATTCGTGCCAGGTGCCCCTCTGGTACCATCATGGAGGTGGCCGCCTGCATGGCCGGCCAATGGAACCCGGAGAAGGTAGCCCGGACCAGCATGGCCAGTAGCACCATCCAGACCTCGACCGTACCGGCGGCGAAGGCTAGCAGGAGCAGGAAGGCTACCAGGGAGACCAGCGAATCGGCGATTATCATGGTGCGCCGGCGGTCCCACCGGTCGATGTAAGCGCCAGCCCAGGGGGCGATGAGTATCATAGGCAGCACGCCCATGAGAGTGCCCAAGGCCAGCACCGTCCCGGAACCGGTCTCCACCGTCAGCCACCACACCAGGGCGAACTGCACCAGGCTGCTGCCGACCAGGGAGATGGACTGTCCGCCCCAAATGGTGAAGAAACGTCTCTTCCACGGACCGTTCGTAACCGTCATCTGCTCCATACCTGGTAAATGATCGGACACCGGCCTTCAATGAAGTGGACAGAAGTGACCGGGACCGCCTCCCCACCGGAGCGATGATTCCCTTTGGACCATATATCATTGACGGACACCTTATTGAGAATGATAATCGGTGTGCCAGTGGGTCCGTGGGATTACGCGGCCTCCCGAACGGTCAGGGGATGAGATTCAATTTATTACCGTGTAAAGGCGTTCCCCAGCCGAGGTTCGAGGATGCGGCTGATCTGCTGGAACGTCAACGGCATACGGGCGGTCTACAAGAAAGGGCTGGTAGATCTATTGCTGAAGGACCGCGCGGATATAATATGCCTGCAGGAGACCAAGGCCGCGGTCGCCCAGCTGCCAGACGATCTGCGGGAGCTGCCCGGTTATCATTCCTATTTCGTCTCTCCCGAGGAGAAGAAGGGGTACAGCGGGGTCGGCATGTATACCAAACGCAAACCGTCCAAGGTGGTCCCGGGGCTTGGGCAGCAGCGCTTCGATATGGAGGGACGGACCTTGGTGGCGCATTTCGATGACTTCGTCCTCTTCAACATCTATTTCCCGAACGGCAAGGCCTCGCCGGAGCGGCTGCGTTACAAGATGGAGTTCTACGAGGAGTTCCTGGAGGTGGCCAAGAGCACTGTGGCCTCAGGGAAGCATGTAGTGGTCTGCGGGGACGTGAACACCGCCCACCGGGAGATCGATCTGGCTCGACCAAAGGAGAACGAGAGGACCTCGGGCTTCCTGCCCCAGGAACGCCAGTGGATCGACCGATTCCTGGACAGCGGTTTCGTGGACACCTTCCGCTTGTTCGATCCGTCCCCAGAGAGATACACCTGGTGGGACATGAAGACCCGGGCCCGAGAGCGTAACGTGGGCTGGCGCATCGACTATTTCTTCGTGGACAAGGGACTGCAGGAACGCTGCCGCAAAGCCTTCATCATGCCTGAGGTCCAGGGATCGGACCACTGCCCCGTCGGTCTGGAACTGGAGGACTGAGAGCGCGACCGGGGACGAGAGCTTCAGCATACGCCGCATGCGGGAGGAGGACTTAGCGGCGGTGACCGTCGTCTGGAAGAGCGCCGGCCTGCCGCATCAGGCCCGGGGCCGGGACTCCGAGGAGAGGATGGGGAAGCAGCTGGGTCTGGAAAGCTCCATCTATCTGGTGGCCGAGGCCGGAGGGACGGTGGTCGGTCTGGTGCTGGTGACCCACGACCTTCGCAAGGGATGGCTGAACCGCCTGGCGGTCATGCCGGAATGGCAGGGAAGGGGCGTTGGCTCCGCCCTGGTCCGCAGGGCGGAGGAGGAGCTGAAGGATTTGGGAATAGGCATCTTCGCCGTGCTGATACACCGCAGCAACCGCCATTCCCGCCATCTGTTCGCCGAACTGGGATACCAGGAGAGCGAGGACATCGTCTACTGCTCCAAGAGGGTCGGCCGGGAAGAGTGATGCCTGGTGGCATTGACAATTTTATATCCCGGCGAAACCCATTCCCGGGGGAAGGTAAAAGGATGAGCGTGGTTCTGGCTACCGACGGGAAGCCGCATACCTCCAAGGCGGTCGATTACGCCCTGGAGTACGCGAGATTGCACCGGGAGGCTCTTTACGTCGTATACGTCATCGGTCCCCGGCACGAGGAGAACCGTGAGGACGTCCTGGTGGAGGCCAAGCGGCATATGGAAGCGGTCAAGAGGCGGGCTACCGAGCAAGGAGTGGAGGTCACCACGCTCTTGGAGTCCGGTTCCCCGGCGGAATCGTGCATCGCCGTGGCCGAGAGGGTCAGCGCCTCGGCGGTCATCGTCGGCACGTCCGGAAAGACCGCACTGGACAGAGTTCTCATAGGCAGTGTATCAGAGCACGTGGTGCGCAACTCACCCTGCACGGTGATCGTCGTTAAGTGATCAATTTATTCGTCCCAAGGCTCTCAGAAGCCCCAATATGACCGTTCGGGGGTGCGGGGGGCAGCCGGGTATGAAGATGTCCACGGGCAGAACGCTGTCCACGCCCGTGCCGGTGGCGTAGCTTCCACCGAACGGGCAGCCGGATATGGCGCAGGTGCCCATGGCCGCCACCAGGCGCGGTTCGGGAGCGGCCAGATAGGCCTTCGTCAACGCCTCCTCCATGTTCCTGGTGACGGGACCGGTGACCAGCAGCATGTCGGCGTGACGGGGCGAGGCCACGATCTTGATGCCGAAGCGCTCCAGGTCGTAGACGGGGTTGGAGAGGGAATTGACCTCCACCTCGCAACCGTTGCAGGACCCGGCGTCCACCTCGCGAATGGATAGGGAGCGGCCGAGCACCTTGCGTACCTCGTCCTTCAGCTGCAGGCGCAGTTCCTGTTCGGAGGCGCGGCGTATGACGAGGGAGGCCTTGCTGGAGGTTACAGGGCAGGGACTCGAATAGGAGATGGCCTGCTTGGGGCAGGAGGATAGGCAGTCGCCGCACCACAGGCAGCGGCCGGCGTCAACCTTCCAGTCATCGTCGACGGTGATGGCGGCGGTGGGGCAGGCGGGGACGCAGAGGCCGCATAGATCGCAACCACCGTCGGCCATCGGCGCGGCGGTCCAGCCTTCCGAGCGCAGCTGTTCCAGCGGGACGGTCGCCGTCCGTTTTTCCCTCACCCTCCGTTCAATTATCTCGAACATCGTGGCACCTCACAGATCGTTCCCCGCGTAGGATAGGTTATAGCTCTTGTTGATCAAGGGGAAGTCCGGGACGATGTTGCCCAGTACCGCCCTCTCCATGGTAGGCCAGTTGCAGAAGGATGGATCACGGACCTTGTATCGGACGATCCTTCCCTCCTGGAAATGGACGCAGTGGACCAGTTCTCCGCGCGGAGATTCCACCATACCAAGCCCAAAGCCGTCGGGCTTCGGCAGTTCGGTCCTCAGCTCCCCTTCATGCATATGGTCCAGGCACTGCTTGACCAGGCTGATGGACTCCTTGACCTCCTCCACCTTGACCTTCAGACGGGCCAGGACGTCGCCCTCCCGGTGGACCGGGACTATGAAGCTCAGGTGCTGGTAGGCGGCGTAGGGGAACTCGCGGCGGGCGTCCCGGTCCCAGCCAGCGGCCCTGGCCACTGGACCGGTGGCCCGCAGGTCCTTGGCCATCGGTAAAGTGAGAACACCAGTGGTCTCCGCCCGGTCTATGAAGGAGGGGGAGTTGCTCAGCGTGTCGATCAGAGGGTCGATGTCCAGACCAAGGTCCACCATGGACCGCTCCAGCAGGTCCTGCCCTTTCTGGTCCAGGTCCCGGTTGACGCCCCCGGGGCAGATCGCCCCCCAAAGCAGCCGATGCCCGGTCAGCCCCTGGTTCAGACGCAAGATCCTCTCCCGGAGGACCGAGGCTTCGGCCGCGGGCACGGCGAAGGCCACGTCGGTGGCCATCCCCCCGATGTCCCCCAGGTGGTTATAGGTCCGTTCCAGCTCGGCGAAGAGGCTGCGCAGCAGCCTGGCCCTCTCCGGAACCTCCGTTCCCATCTCCACCGCCTGGCAGAAGGCCAGGGAATGGGCCACGCCGTTGTCGCCTGATATCCTCTCCACCAGGTGCAGCGCTCGCGGCAGGGGGCAGCCTTCCAGCTGCTTCTCGATCCCCCGGTGAACGTAGCCCAGGCGTATCTCCAGGTTAAGTATGGGTTCCCCGGCGGTGCTGAAGCGGAAATGCCCCGGTTCGATGACCCCGGCATGTATGGGGCCGACCGAAACCTCCAGTATCCCTTCGCCCTCCACCTTGCGGTAGTGGTAGGGATCGTCGGTGCGAGGCGCCTTCCTATCGATGGGGAACTGCGGGGAGAGCGGATGCTCGTTCTTTGGCCAATGGTGCAGGTGCAGCGGCCTCATGTCCGGGTGGTCCAGAGGAACGACGCCGCTCATCTCCATCATCTCCCGCTCGTACCAGTTGGCCGCGGGTACTTCCGGCGTCAGGGACTCATACCCCTGTCCTTCCAGCTGGCTCTCGATGACCAGAACGCCATGGCGGGGCATCAGCATGAGCGCCATCACCTTGTTCTCCGCCGCGTGGTAGTAGAGGTTGGACAGCTCCCCGTCCTCCTTCTTCCACAGGTAGGCCACGAGAGGCCGGAGGAGATCGTCGGGCACGGACATGTGCAGTCTGCCCCCCTTCTCCTCCGAAGGTATGTCAGGGAAGGGCAGCGAATCGAGCAGTTCCACGTAGTAATGCCTCATATCATCACCTCGAACAGATGTACCACTGCGTCCAAGGCGTCGGTGACGAGCTCCGGTTGGAACAGGCCCAGGAACAGTATGACACCGGCCAACGCGATCATGGGCGCCAGGCGCAGGCGGCCGACATCACCTTCGGTCAGTCCCTCCTGCGGACGGCCGGAGCACATGCTGTACAGCCGATACGTCATTCCGGCGAATATGATCACGATCAGTATCAGGAACAGGGCCGCCGGCAAGTAGGCCTCGGAGGCCAAGGCCCCGGACAATATGAGGAACTCGCTCACGAAAAGGGCGAACGGGGGCGAACCGGCGATGGCCGCGGTACCGGCCACCAGCAGCCATGCGGTCTTGGGCATCGTTCTTCCTAACCCCTTGATGTCCTTGATCTCCCGGGTGCGGTACTTCTGTATGACGTTCCCGGCGCTGAAGAACATGAGGGTCTTGGTCAGAGAGTGCGCGAGGACGTGGAACAGCGCCCCGAATATGGCTATCGGGCCTCCGATCCCGAAACCGAGGGCTATTATGCCCATATGTTCCACGCTGGAGAAGGCCAACATACGCTTCAGGTCCCTGGTCGTCAGGATGAAGGCGGTGGCGATGAGCAGGGAGAACAGGCCGAAGAACACCAGCAGGTCGGACGAGAATCCGGGGACGGCCGCGTTGGTGAGCAGGTGCATCCTCAGAACGACGTACATGGCGCAGTTCAGCAGCACCGCCGAAAGCAGGGCGCTGATGGGCGTGGGCGCCTGGCTATGGGCGTCCGGAAGCCAGGTGTGCATCGGCGCCAGCCCGGCCTTGGTGCCCAGCCCCACCAGGGCGAAGATGAAGGCCACCTTGACCAGCGCGGGGTCCAGCTGATCGGCCACGGAGAACAGCACCGACCAGTCCAGGGAGTTGGCGCCTCCTCCCAGCACGCCCGCCGCTGAGGCGTACATCAATATGATGCCCAGCAGGGCCAGGGTGATGCCCACTGAGCAGATTATTAAGTATTTCCAGGAGGCCTCCAGGGCCTCGCCCTTCTTGTAAAATCCTACCAGGAAGGCCGAGACCAGAGTGGTGCCCTCAATGGCGATCCACATGAGCCCTAATGAATCGACCACGCATACCATCAGCATGCTGAAGGCGAACAGGTGCAGTAGGATGTGGTAGTAGCGCAGGTCCTGCATGGTTATCTCACGCTCCTTGCGCTCGTGATGCAGGTAGTCCACGGAATAGATGCTGACCACCAGGGTGATGACCGCTATGATGATGACGAACAGGGCGGAAAGAGCGTCCATGTACCATAGCCCGCGGTCCAATGGCTCCTCGAAGAACGCCTCGTAGCAGTAGGGGAAGGCGGCCAGCCCCATCACCGCGGCGCCGACCACGCTGAAGACGGATATGTTCCTCTCGCTACGGGAGAGACCGCATAGCAGGGCGGTCAGCAATGGCACGATAAGGAGAAGCTCGACCATGTTAACCCCTCAGCCTCCTCATGAAAGTGGTGTCCAACGTCTCAAAGGTCCGGTTCACGCGGAAGGCGAATATGCCCATGATCAGAACGGCCATGAAGACGTCGAAGAAGATGCCTATCTCCACTATAAGCGGCATCTCGTAGGTGGTGGATATTATTCCCAGGAACAGCCCGTTCTCCATCAGCAGCAGGCCGATCATCTGGGTCATGGCCTTGCGCCGGCTGATCATCATGAACATGCCGATGAGGACCACGGAGAGAGAGATGGCCAAGCAGTTGCGGGTGACCGTCTCGGCGGAGGATATCAGAGGCTCGGTGACGTAGTAGGAGACGATGATCAACGCTCCGGATATCAGCAGGGAGGCCGGGATGCCCACCAACGGTTCCACCTCCCGGCGGACCTTCAGTCGGTCGATGGAGTACATCAGGAAGCGCGGGATGATGATCCCCTTCACCAGCAACGTCAGTCCGGCCACCAGGTAGATCTGGTTCGAACCGGTGTAGTACGCCAGCACCGCGGCCACCGCGGCCAGCATGACCGATTGGATGGCGAAGGAGCGCACCAACTGCCCCATGCGGGTGCTGGCCATGACCAGCAGCGACATCAGCAATATGGCCGCGGCCAGGAAGTTGATGGTGTCGATGCTCAGCAGGTCGGCCATTTTCTCACCTCACAGAATGTAATAGGAGATCACCGCCAACAGGGACAACGTGAACGATATGGTCAACAGATTGGGCAGACGGAACAGGCGCATCTTGGCCATGACCGATTCCACGACGGCCACGATCACGGACAGCAGCAGAAGCTTCAAGGTTATGGCCACGAAACCAAGGGTCAGAGCCCCGGCGCCGGTGCTCAGGGCTATGCCCCAGGGGAAGAAGACGTTGCTCAGGATGACCATGAAAAGGGTCAGACGCAGGAACGAGGCCGTCTCCATGAGGGCCAGCTCCCTTCCGGAATATTCCAGCAGCATGCCCTCGTGCACCATGGTAAGTTCCAGGTGGGTGGCGGGGTTGTCGAAGGGCACCCGGGAGTTCTCGGCCATGAGCGATATGAAAATCGCCGCCGCGGCCAGGAACATGGAGGGCGAGAGTACGCCCGCGTCCGAGGCGGCGAAATATTCGGATATGTCCGATAAGTTGGTAGTGCCGGAGATGGCGGCCACGGAGAAGATGGACAGCAGCAACGTGGGCTCCACTATGGCTGATATCATCATCTCCCGGCTGCCGCCCATGCCTCCGAAGGAGCTTCCCCCTTCGAGACCGCCCAATACCATCATGGCCCGGAATATGGCCAGAATGTATATGGCAGCCAGCATGTCGCCCATGCCTCCGGATGGTCCGGCCAAGAACACCGGCAACAGCACGGCCAGGCAGAGCATGGCCCCGAAGCATACGTAGGGGATGATAAGGAACAGCCAGGAGGCCTCCCGGGACATGACCGTGGACTTGTGCAATTGCTTCCAGATGTCACGGTAGGGCTGGAGCAGGCCGGGCCCGACCCGGCATTGCATCCACGCCTTCACTTTTCGTATGATCCCGGTGAGCAGAGGCGATATGGCCAGTAGGAACAGTACCTCCGTGAGCACTATCAGCGCCTCGATCAGTTCCATGGGATCACCTCAGCACCACCAGTAGTACGACCAGGATTATCATGATGTAGGCAAGGTAGGTCTGGATGCTGCCATTCTGCATCCTCTTGACCTGGAAGGCGAGGAACATCGCTCCGGCGGTGAGAGGCTTATAGATCCGCTCGAGGAAAAGGTCAGGCAAGACCTGCTCGAAGCGCACTGAACGGATATAGGGCGATGGCCTGGCCTCCTCGTGCACCGTGGTGCGGGGCCGGTAGACCTTCTCGAAGACACGAAGGATGGGCTGGGAGAAGCCGGTCGGCGTATATTGGGTGCGCCTGTCCAGGGGCGTGCCACAATCCCAGGTGTCCCGGCGTTCTAGGGAGCGGCGACCCAGGAGGCGCAGGACCAGGTAGGTGAGAATGATGCCTGCCGCTAGTATGATACCAAGGGCCAGCGGGTCCAGGCCGCCCTGATGGGAGAGGCTTATGCTGTATCTGTCCACCACTTCCATCCCGCTCAGCCCCACCAGGGGCGACACCGCGGCGGCCAGCTCGTTGAGCAGGGGGAAGGAGCCCACACCGAGCAACAGGCACAGCAAGGTCAGGGGGATGAAAGGGAACAGGTCCTTCCGGTCCATGGTCCGGGGCTGGCATGCTCCGTTAGATCGGGGTCTGCCCAGGAACATGAAGCCGAAGAGGCGCAGGTAGGCCGCGGTGGCGATGGCCGTGGACAGCGCCATGGCCGCTATGGCCAACGGCAAGGCCAGCTGGACCAGGGGATCGGCTATCGGCTCGGCGTGCATCAGGGACTTGAACATGGCCCATTCGCTGGCGAAACCGTTGAAAGGCGGGAGGGCGGCCACGGACAGGATGCCGATGAGGAAGACCAGGGAGAGCGCCGGGAGGGTTTTAGCCAGACCGCCCATGCGTTCTAGGTCGCTCTGCCCGGTGGACCGGCGGGCCGCGCCCGCGCCCATGAGCAGGAGGGCTTTGAAGACGGTATGGTTGATGAGATGGAACATGGCGGCCAAAATGCAGAAGCCCGCCGCCTCCGCGGCTCCGTAGGATTGGAACAGCATGCCCGCGCCCAGGGTCAGCAGGATCAGGCCCATGTTCTCCATGCTGGAGAAGGACAATATTCGGCTGGTGTCCCTCTGCATCAAGGCCTGCCACGCGCCCCAGAGCGCCGTCAGACCGGCCAGTCCCATGACGGATATGGCCAGGACGTGCTGTTCCGCAATCCCGACGTAGCTGAAGGTGGCCCGCACGAGAACCAGCACCGCCACGTTGGAGGAGGCGGTGGACAGAAGGGCGGTCAGAGACGACGGCGCCCGACCGTAAAGGTCAGGCATCCAGATGTGGAACGGAAGCAGACCGAGCTTGCTGCCGAACCCCATGAACAGGCATATGACCACCGCGGTGGAGGCCATCGAGCCCATGGAAGCCCCCAGGCCGGACATGGCGCTCAGCCTGGTCTCGCCGGACTGCACGGAAAGGAAGACGAAGGCGACGATTATCAGGATGGCCCCGAAATGGGTGATGGCCAGGTATTTCCAGCTGGCCTTGGTGTCCTCGTCCTCGCGGCTGCTCCAGGCGGCGAGGAACGAGGTCAGGGACATGCTCTCCCAGGCCACCAGCAGCAGGAGCACCTGGTCCGCGACCAGGGCGGTGATCACGGAAAGCATGAACAGGTTGAACAAGGTCGATCCGTGGACCTCCTCCCCTTCACGAGAGAAGAGGGAGAACATGGCCACGCAGGCGAAGGTGAGAGAGGATATGAGGAGGATCAACGCTCCCAGGGGGTCCAGTCGTATGGCGTAGTCCCCCCAGACGGATGGCAGCGGGAGCACGTACGTCTCCGTCCCCTCCAGCAGAACGTATAGCGCCCAGAAGGCTCCGCTGACCGCGGACATCGAGGCGCACAGGTAACCGTACGTCCGGCCTTTCTCCCCCTTCAACAGTATTGATATAAGGGCGCCCAGGAGAGGCAAGGTCAACAATAAGGTCGGCAATATTGCTGGGAACATGGACAAATCCTCAAAGCACATCCGTGATAATAAATGAGGTCGTTCCTATCGCCTCGGCGAAGCTCGTTGGGGCGCGCACTCGGGAATATGACTTAAAGGTTTCCCATTGACAATTTTTCTATGGACCACTGACGCGAAGCATCTGGCAAAAGCATTATGTGCCGGAGGCACCAATAGTTCGATGGAGCTGTAGCATGATGGAAAGGTTGGACCCCATGAATGTGCTGGCCGCGGCCAGGCAGATAGAGGTCTTCGGCATCGAGTTCTACCGGAGGTTCAGCGAATGCGTCAGGGAGGAGAATGGAGCGGCGCTGCTTCGCGGATTGGAACGGGATGAGGTCCATCACAAGGAGTTCATCGAGAAGGAGATGCGGAGGCTGGTCCCAAGCATCGACCTGGCCATAGCGGAACCGGGGCTGTCCCTCGAGGGCATTGTCCCGGACCGGGTCTTCCAATTCTCCTCGGACCGCTGCCTGTCCCTGGAGGACGAGGTCAAGGCCTTGGAGGTCGGCATCCAAGTGGAAATATCCTCGGTGGCTATGTATCGCGAGGCGGCTCTAAGGGTGGATGAGCCGGGGGTCAAGGCCTTGCTGGAAAAATTAACCCATGTAGAGGAGGGACACCGCAAGCAGCTCGAGGACAACATGTACCTGCTCAAGAACGAGGGCGCATGGTATGGATACTCCCCCATCTTGGAAGGTTGAGGTATTTTCTGATCGAGCCTGGGCACCCAACATAAATATAAAATTATAATAATTTATATTTTCCAATATGTTTGGCCATCACGATTGATAGGCTGAAAAAACTTTAATATCCGTTGGGCATGCATAGAGCACAATCTAAACCGGGTTGGCCTAGGCCAATCCTCCTCATTTGGGCTCGAGGTATCGTCATGGTCAAATTACCGAACATCGATAGGGAGATCAAAGCTTGCCTTCAGTGCGGCTATTGCATTCAAACCTGTGAGACTTGGAGACAGACACCTTGGGAGTCTGTGACCCCCCGGGGAAAGGTCTTCTATCTCTCCCAGCTGGGTAAGCGCACCGCCTTGGACAAGATGCTTGGTCGCAAGGTGGAGATCGACGATGAGTTCGTCGAAGCCCTCTTCATGTGCACCACCTGCGCCGCCTGCGCCGAGGTTTGCCACGTGGGCATAGACTTCGCCGAGTTCTGGGAGAAGGTCAGGGAGTGGTGCATCGAGAACGGCCACGGCCCCATGCCCGCCCATATCAAGATCAGGGAACGCCTGGAGGAAGGCTGCAACCCTTACGGAGAGCCCATGGAGAAGCGCGGAGCCTGGTACCCGGCCGTGCCCAAGGCCGAGAACCCCGACGTGGTGTTCTTCGCTGGCTGCACCGCCTCCTACCGCATGCAGAACCTGGCGAAGGCCAGTGTCATATTCCTTAATCGCTGCGGCGTCTCCACCAACATCATGGAGGGCGACGAGTGGTGCTGCACCTCCCCAGCCCTCAGGACCGGTCAGACCGGCCTCACCTATCGCTTCGCCGAGCACACCATCACCACCGTGGAGCATATGGGGGCCAAGGCCATGGTCACCGCCTGCGCCGGGTGCTACAAGACCACCGTGCACGACTACGGCAAGTTCTACTCCCACCCCACCTTCGAGGTGTTCCACTTCGCTCAGTACGCTGACAAGCTGATCAAGGAGAAGAAGGTCAAGTTCACCAAGGAGCTCAAGGTCAAGGTCACCTACCATGACCCGTGCCACCTGGGACGACACGCTAAGGTCTACGAAGAGCCGCGAAACGTCATCAAGGCCATTCCCGGGGTCGAGTTCATCGAGATGAAGAACTCCCGCGAGAAGTCCCGGTGCTGCGGCGCCGGCGGCGGTTACAAGAGCCAGTACAACGACATGGCCATCGCCATCGCCGTGGAGAGGGTCAAGGAGGCCGTGGACACCGGAGCGGACATCCTGGCCACCACCTGCCCCTTCTGCGTGCTCAACCTGCAGCAGGCGGCCAAGAAGATCGGGGCCAAGATCAAGATCATGGACGTGTCCGAGATGCTGGCCATGGTCACCGAGCCTGAAGCCCCGGCGGAAATGGCAAAGCAGTGAACTCCTTTCAACAAACCATTTATAGATTTCATTTTTTTATGATGACAGCCAATGGTCTACGTGCCAAATGAACCAGGATGAAACGAACCGGAAGCACACCGTCGATTACCTGAGGCGAGGGTATCAAGGCATAGTCACTGAAGATTTCAAGGACTATTTGAGAAAATGGATCCCTTTGAGCTTGCTCATCGGGCTCGGCGCTGGTCTGGGAGCCATGGTGTTCCAGTGGATGCTCCTTGGCATCTGGCATGTGTGCTATGATGTTGAGGAGATCCCCTGGTACCTGGGATTGTTCCTGCCAGCCATTGGCGGACTGCTAGCCGGCCTGATCATATCTCGCCTTTCTCCGGATTCGGCCGGAGGTGGCACCGGCCGCGTCATCGAGGCCATACATCATAAGGGCGGAAGAGTGCCCCCGCGCTCAGGACCGTACAAGATCCTGGTCTCGGCCATCACCATAGGCACTGGGGGAAGCGCCGGCACGGAGGGCCCGATCATGCATATCGGAGCGTCCGTTTCCACCTTCTTCGGGGACCGCCTCAAGTTGAAGAAAGGGGACATGCGAACTCTGGCAATCGCCGGAACGGCTGCTGGTATGTCAGCGGTGTTCCGGGCGCCACTGGGGGCGGCCATATATGCGATGGAGGTGCCGTACAAGAACGACCTGGAGCCCGGCGCCATCATCCCATCGATGATCGCCAGCGTGGTCTCCTATCTGGTCTTCGTTTCATTGAACGGCTATGAAGCGCTCTTCGAAGTACCGACCATGGACATGAGCTTAGACCTCATAATCGTGATCGGCATCATCATCCTCGGGATCATCGTTGGCCTGGCTGGACGGCTTTTCATTAGCACCATGCACATGACCGAGGAGCTGACCAAGCGCAGCACCCTGCCCCTGGCCATCAAGATCATGTTCGGCGGGCTGCTGGTGGGGTGCATCGGCCTGTTCATCCCCGAGGTGTTGGGGACGTCCGAGGACATCATCAAGGCGCTGATCGAGGGGTCGGTCATCTCTCTTGGATTCCTGATAGCGTTGTTCGCCGCTAAGCTGGTGGCCACCAGCCTGACCATAGGCAGCGGCGGTAGCGGCGGGGTGTTCTTTCCCTCCCTCCTCATGGGTGGAGCCGTGGGAGCTCTGTTCGCCATCGGCCTGGATCTGACCCCCATACCACTTTTCGCCATCGCCGGAATGGGAGCCATGATGGCCGGCGTGTCAAAGACCCCGATCGCCGCATCGGTCATGATGGCCGAGGTCGTCGGGGGCTACACCGTACTTATCCCGGTCATGGTGGCCTCTTCGCTCGCCTACATCGTGACTGGAGATCAGACACTATATCGCAACCAGGTCGCCAGGCGCACATTCATTTACGATCCGGCCGCCCTTGACAACGTACCAGTGGAAAGGGTGATGAGAGGGGACCCTGTCACGCTGGCCCCGGAAATGAGCGTGGAGGAGGCGTTGCGAGGGACCGCTTCCGAGCGGCACTACCTATACCCGGTCGTCGATTCCGACGGCCGGGCCGTGGGTGTCGTGCTCCGGGAAGTGCTGGAGAACCATGAGGACCTTTCATCGCTGATCGGCGACCTCATGTCCACTCATTATGAGAAGACCATGGCGGGATTCTCCGCCTATCAGGCCTTCGAGGAGATGAGCTCCAAACAGATATCTAGGATGCTGGTGGTGAGCCATGATGACAATATACTTCTGGGGACGTTAACGCGCATAGACATCATGGAATATCTTGAGCATTGTGATGATGTACATCATCAATATTGACGGAAGGTAAGATGGTATTCGAACTGCTGGACTCCCGCATCTGCAAGGTGCTGGAGGATAAGGACATAACCGAGCCGACCGGGGCTCAGAGAGAAGCGATACCCCCGGTGCTGGACGGCGACAACGTGCTTTTGGTCGCTCCCACAGGCATCGGTAAGACCGAGGCGGCCATGCTCCCCCTCCTGCACCATCTCATAAACACTCCCGGGAAAGGCATCCGGCTTCTCTACATCACGCCGCTGAGGGCGCTGAACCGGGACATGCTCAAGCGCCTGGAGGAGTTCGGCGAAGCGCTGGGCCTCAGCGTGGCGGTGCGGCACGGCGACACCTCGCAGAGCGAGCGCCAGCGGCAATCCAAGTACGCCCCGGACATACTCATCACCACTCCGGAGACGCTCCAGGTCATGTTCACCGGGAAGAACCTGAGGGCGCACCTGGTCAACGTGAAGTATGTCGTGGTGGACGAGATACACGAACTGGCAGGCGACGAGCGCGGAGCCCAGCTGGCCGTAGCCCTGGAACGCGTGGTGGAGCTGGCCGGGGAGTTCCAGCGCGTCGGTCTTTCGGCCACCGTCGGCTCGCATCAGGAAGTGGCCAACTATCTGGGCGGACCGGGACGGGCGGTGCGGATCATCCGGGCCAAGGTGACCAAGGAGATGGACATCGGAGTGCAGTGCCCGGAGGTGCGGGAGGAGGACAAGGACCTGGCTGGCACACTGCAGAGCGACCCCCAGCTCATCGCCTGCATGCGGCGGGCCAAGGCGCTCATCGAGAAGCACCGTTCCACCCTGCTCTTCGTGAACACCAGGGACACCGCCGAAGCCCTGGCCGCCCGCTTCCACGTCTGGGACGAGGAGTTCAAGGTGGGCGTGCACCACGGCTCCTTGAGCAAGGAAACCAGGGTGGAGATGGAGGACGCCTTCAAGAAAGAGGAGCTGCAGGGTCTGATATGCACCTCCTCGCTGGAGCTGGGCATTGACATCGGTTCCTCGGACTTCGCCATCCAGTACAATTCTCCCCGCCAGGTGTCCAGGCTGGTGCAGCGCATGGGCCGGGCCGGGCACAAGATAGGGAGGAAGACCGAAGGAGCGGTCGTGGCCTCCTCGCCGGACGAGATCGCCGAGAGCCTGGTCATAACCAGGTTGGCCTACAACGAAGGCTACGAGCCGCTGATGGTGCGCAAGGACCCGTTGACGGTCCTGGCGAACCAGATCGTGGCCATGACCGTGGCCGGCCCCGTTCCGATAGAGAAGGCCTTCCGGGTCATCCGGCGCGCCTATCCGTTCCGGGACCTGACCAGGCAGAAGTTCGACGCCGTTCTGCGCCAGGTGGCGGAGATCGGTCTGATATTCATCAACGACGACGTCTACAAGCGGTCGGCTCGGGGGCGCAAATACTTCTACGACAACATTTCCATGATCCCGGACGAGCGGACGTTCAAGATCCGGGACATCGGCACCCGCAAGTTCGTGGGTACGTTGGACGAGAGCTTCGTCATATCGTTCGCGGAACCGTTCGCCACCTTCATCACCCGGGGACGGTCATGGCGCATCGTGGAGATAATGGACGACGAGCTGCTTGTGGAGCAGGTTAAGGAGATCGGCTCCATCCCATCCTGGGTGGGCGAGGACATACCGGTGCCGTACGAGGTGGCTCAGGAGGTCGGTCATATGCGCTCCGGATACGATCCTAAAGCTTACCACGGGGACGCCGCCTCGTACAAGGTACTGGACGATTATCTGAAGGAGCATCGCGACGGCTTTCCCATGCCCACCGACCGGCGCATCACCCTGGAGATGGGCAAGCGGATGGCCATACTGAACATGTGCTTCGGTAGCAAGGTCAACGAGACCATATCCAAGATGCTCTCGGTGCTGCTTACCGCCCGACTGGGCGAGAGCGTGGCCGTGACCACCGACCCCTATCGGGTCATCATCGACCTGCCCCGGGACATCAGCCCGGCCACATTGGTGGACACCCTGCGCTCCATAAACGCCGACGCGGTGGAGAGCCTCATACGCATGGTCATGAAGAACTCCAGCCATATGCGCTGGCGCTTCGTGTTCGTGGCCAAGAAGTTCGGGGCCGTGGAGCGCGACGCCGACTATCACAACATCAGCTTCGCCCGCCTGGTGGAGGCGTATGAGAGCTCGCCGCTCATGCAGGAGACGGTGGACAAGGTGCTGTGGGAGGACTTCGACGTGCCCCGGACCATGGAGGTCGTCCGGGCCATAGAGTCCGGGGAGATGGATATCGCCGTCTGCGGCCTCTCGCCCATCGGCAAGGCCGGGCTGACGCACACCAAGGAGCTCATAACCCCGCAGCGGGCCGACCACTCCATCTTGATGGCCTTGAAGAAGCGCCTGGAGGACGAGAGCCTGCACATGACCTGCTTGAACTGCGGAGCGCAGTGGAGGCTGAAGGCCAAGGACGCCAAGCGCTTCATCGTCTGCCACGTCTGCGGCGGGCAGATGGTGGCCGCCCTGAACGGCTACAACCGCGACCTGGTCAAACTGGTCAAGAAGAAGGACCTCAAGGAGGACGAGGAGAAGGAGATGCGGCGCCTCTACAAGAACGCATCCCTGGTGCAGATGAACGGGCGCAAGGCCATGCTGACCATGGCGGCCAGGGGCATCGGGACGGACACCGCCGCCCGGGTGCTGGGCAGCTTCACCGCGGACGAGGACGACTTTTTACGCGATATCTTGAACGCCGAGATAAACTACGCCCGCACCAAGCGCTTCTGGGACTGAGCCTTCACCGGGTTGCACAGGGTGCCTACGCCGGAGATGGTGGCCACGATCTTGTCCCCGGGCTCTAATGGGCTGACGCCGCTGGGCGTGCCGGTGGCGATGATGTCCCCGCGTTCCAAGGTCATGAAGCGGGATATGTAGGAGATGAGCTGCTCGGGCGGGAAGATCATCTGGGAGGTGTTCCCCTTCTGCCGCAGCTCCCCGTTCACCCGGAGCTCCAGGTCCAGTACGTGAAGGTCTCCGACCTCCCGAAGGGGCACGGGGGCGCTCATGGGGGCGAAGGTGTCCATGCCTTTGCTCAGGGCCCAGGGCAGACCGGCCTTTCTAGCGGTGGACTGCACGTCCCGGGCGGTCACGTCGTTGAACACCGCCACCGAACGTATGTACTGCAAGGCCTCCTCCGGCGGGACGTTCTTGCAGGCCCGACCGACGATCAAGGCCAGCTCCACCTCGTGGTGCAACGTGCCGATACCTGGGGGAACGATGATGGCCTGGCCGTCCTCGATCAGCGCCGTGGACGGTTTCAGGAAGAGCACCGGTTCGGCCGGTTCTTCGGAAAGCATCTCCTTCACGTGCGCCCGGTAGTTCTGGCCCACGCAGACGATCTTGCCGCACCTCATGGTCACAGCTCAATCGCTGTTCTCGGCCACCGTCTCCAGCTTGAACAGCGTGCCCGTGCCCTTCAGGGTGAGGTACACCCGGTCGGCCAGGTAGATGGCGTCGTCAAGGTTGGCCCTCTTGTCCCACGTGAAGACCCCGTCATAGTTGCCGGTTGTGGGCTGGAAACCCATGTTGTGCAGGGCGTCGAAAACCTCGGATGGGCGGCTGCCATTGGAGTTGAACATGATGGTGATGTAGGTCAACATGAGCTCTACAACAATATCGGCGGATAAATAGCTTAGCCGCTCTGGCCTTTTTCGGTCTTCCCGAAACCCTTGGCTATGACGTAGATCTCCGAGCTGCTGGAGCGCGAAGCCTCTGGTGAGTAGCGCTTCACCGTGGCGAAGTGCTTCTTCAGCTCGGCTATGAAATCTTTGCTCAGGTCTCCCTCGAACATCTTCACGAGCAACCGTCCGTCCGGGGACAGCGTGCGCAGGGCCAGGTCCAAGGCCATCTCGCACAGCTCGATGGACCGGGCGTGGTCCATGGAATAGGTTCCGGATATGTTGGGGGACATGTCCGACATGACCAGGTCCGCCCGGCCGCCCGTCAGGGCCATTAGCTCGTCGCGCACGTTCTGGCTTCGAATGTCCCCTCTGATGGTCTGCACGCCTTCTATAGGCTCGATGGGCTGCAGGTCCACGCCCACGACCTTTCCTTTGGGCCCGACGCGCTCCGCGGCCACCTGCAGCCAGCCCCCGGGGGCGGCGCCCAGGTCCACGACCGTCGACCCAGCCCTGATGATGTTGAACCGCTCGTTGATCTGAATGAGCTTGAACGAGGCGCGGCTGCGGTAGTCCAGCTGCTTCGCTTTCCGATAATAGTAATCGCGCCGCCGCTCCTGCATCCAGTTCTTGGACATGACACTTCGCTCAATCCCTTGCAGGATAAAAAACCATTGCTCGACCGATTATATTTTATCAGCAGGGGCGATTCAGCCTAGGGAGAGACGATGAAGGAGAGCGAGTGGACCTACGCCAAGGCCGGGGTGGACATCGACCGCAAATCACAGGCCATATCGGCCCTGGTCGGGCACCTGAAGTACCGGCGCCAGGGACCGGTGCGCATGATAGACCTGCCAGGACAGTTCACCGGCCTGATGGACCTGGGCGACCGCGTGTTGACGTTGGCCACCGACGGCGTGGGCACCAAGCTGCTGGTGGCCGAAGCGCTGAACAAGTGGGACACCGTGGGCATCGATTGCATGGCCATGAACGTGAACGATACCATATGCGTGGGCGCCGAGCCCATCGCCTTCGTCGATTACATCGCCATCGACGTTCCGAACGAGAAGATAACGGACCAGATAGGCATCGGCCTCAACCGGGCGGCGGAGATGGCCGACGTGGACCTGGTGGGCGGGGAGATCGCCGTCCTGCCGGAGATGGTGAAGGGCGTGGACCTTTCCGGGACGGCCCTGGGGATGCTGGAAAAGAAGCAGATGGTCACCGGGGCGGATATCAAGGAGGGTGACGCCATAATCGGCCTGCGCTCCTCCGGGGTGCACTCCAACGGCATGACCCTGGCCCGCAAGGTGCTGCAATCGGCCAATATCTCCTATGACGATAACGTGGAGGAACTGGACCGCACCGTGGGGGAGGAACTCCTCACTCCCACCGAGATCTACGTCCGCGACGTGCTCAAGGTGGTGCGCAAGGTCAAGGTCAGCGGCATGGTGGACGTCACCGGCGGGGGCCTGAAGAACTTCGTGCGCCTGAAGAAGGGATTGGAGTATCGCATAACCGACCCCATCGAGCCGCAGCCCATATTCAAGGCCATACAGCGCCTGGGGAACGTCACCGATCACGAGATGTATAAGACCTTCAACATGGGGATGGGGTACGCCATCATCCTCCCGGAAGAGAACGCCGAGGAGACCTTGTCCATGCTGGGCAAGAAGGCCCAGCTCGTCGGAAAAGTGGTGAAGGGGGCGGGGTGCGGGGTTCCCTCGCTCGAACTGCTTTACGAAACCTATTGAGAATATTAGTGAGCGGCCTGCCAGGCCCTGATCTTATGGCCTAAGGCCCCGGCCACCGCCCCCAGGGCGGTGCAGGTCTCCAGCGAACGGCCGTCGAAGGTGATGTCCAGGTGATGTTTGGCCATCTCGCGCACGTCCTTGGGAACGCCTTTGGGGCCGGCGCCGAAGATGAGACAGACGCTCTGACCGTGGCCAAGCATCTCGGCCAGCTGGTCCAGTTCCATCTTCTTTTTGGGATCGGGGTCGCAGGTGGTGAGCACGGGAACCCCCAGCTGAGGTGGGACGCCTTTGGCAGCGTAAGGGAAGTTCTGGAAGCGCCCCTTGGCCGCCAGCTCCTTGAGGTAGGAACCGTCCTCTCCGATGGACGTCGTGGAGGCCACCCAGTCCGCCATTTCCACCGGCAGCCGGAGGTCCTCGGGGAAGGGAAAGCCGAACGTCACCAGATTGTAATCGAAGGCCAGGGCCAGCGGTCCGGCCCGAGCCAGGATGCGCCGGTGCGCCTCCCGGAACACCTTGGGGTCATAGGAGTTGTGTATGGCTATGGTGGCCCTTCCCGCGTGCCGTTCCATGTCAGCTCAGAGGCCCAGAGGCGCCTTGGTGACTTTGGTCAGCATGTCGTCCTTCCAGGTATATTTCAACCGCTTGCGGCCCTTCCAGGCTCCGGACTGCAGTATGTAGCCGACCATGAGCGACAGCCCGATGGAAGCCTCGACGTAGGCCACGGACTTGTTGGCGTCGCGGTTGATCTTGCCCCAGGACTGGGCCTCCTCGAAGGTGCAGCCGCTCAGTCCGCCCCATTGCGGGGCGTCCTGGGTGATCTGGATGGCGTAATGGTGCCCTCCCCGGTCGTAGCCCAGGGTCTCGCAGATGACCTCGGTCTGCTGGATGAAGTTCTTGGGCACCCCGCCGCCGATGTAGATGACCGCGGTCTTCTCGGCCTTGATCTTCAATTGGGTGAGCTCCCAGTTGTCGCGGATCGCATCGATGCTCATGAACGGCTCTTTGGCCTTCCTCTTCTTGTAATAGAGGCCGGTCAGCCCGATACCTATGGATGAATCGTTGAGGGCGGGAACGAACACCGGCACGCCGTACTTGGCGGCGTTGTACAGTATGGAATCCTCATCATCGATCTGCTCGCCCAGTATCTGCATGAACTCTCGGCTGCCGTAGCCCCGGGGTTCCAGTTTCTCAGCGATGTCCCCGATGACCGCGTCGGTCTCCCGGAACTTGTCCTCGTCGACCAAGGTATCGTAGATGCGGTCCACGAACACCTCGCGCAGGGCCAGGTCGTCGCAGCGCGGTGAGCATTTATAATGGCTGTAGCCCCGGGCCTGATAGAAGTCCTGGTATGGTATGGCGCCGATGGTCACTATGGCGTCCACGATGCCGAACTTGACCATGTCGGCAATGACCTTCCTCAGCCCGGCGGCGACGAGCGGCCCGGCCAGCCCCAAGATGACGGTGGGGCGGGCGGGGTCCTTCAGGGCCTTCTCATAGGCGATGGCGCAGGTGGCCAGGGCCCGGCTCTGAATAGAAGAGTCCTTGTAGGCCTCCATCAGGTCCTTCACGGTCACGATCTCGTCGAAGTCAATCTGCTTGACCTTCTCCTTCAGAACATCCTTCTTCTTCACCAAATCCAACCCTCGCTGTAATTTGAAGCTGTGACTAGAACGGCCAGCGCTTCACATCCGGCTCTTGAGCTTTCTGGACCGGCTGCATATGGCGTAATCGTCTCCATCGAAGAAGACGTCCAGATCGGGATTCTCTGCTTGGATCTCCTCGATCTTCTTCAAGACCTCGCGCAGCGTGAAGTCGCTGTTACGGTCGATCTTGATGTGCACCCTTTTTTCCATATGAAGCCCTCTGGCCGAGTCCAAGCACTTTCTTAGATGTAACGCTGAATATATATCTTTTTGTCACGGAAAGAATATCCAAAGACCCCTGGCCAGTACGTTTGGGAGGGACATGTTCCGACCGACCCACTTTAAAAGGGAACGCTCGACCGATCCGTTGTAATTATTTATTTAAATAATTTATATATAAAATATAGTGCATATATTCTTCCGATCACATTACGTCAGACAGGAAAGGACCCTATAGTTCGTTAAATTTACGCCCTAAAAATTAAATATACTTCTAGGGAGTCTTACCCAGTTAAAAGAAAGGATGCACTGGTCATCAGGTTGATTGAGGGAATGGGCAAAGGTAAGGAGCAGATCGTCCCGCAGACGGCGGATAATAAAGGGGAAACAGAGCGGGCGGGCTCCGACCAGGCCGAGGTGGATAGGTTGAGCAAATGGCTGGACGGCGAAGGCGAGGGTTCGGCCCTGCTCACTTGGCTGGGGGAAGGAGGGGACGTGGTCCCCGAGGCCGAGCTGGCCGATATGAAAGAGCGCATCGGCCGATACGAGGTCGAGCTGGCGGCGATGCACACCCTGCTGGCCAGTGAGACCGTCTCCGAGAAGGAGAGCGCCTTGGAACGCCTTCAGGCCCTCATAGCCGAGAGGGACCGGTTGAAGGAAGAGAAGGGCTGTTTGCAACCGAACGGCGAGAGCAACGGTCTGATGGATAACCAGCAGTTGGAGCTGAGGGAGCGCTATCACGCCGAGCTCAAGGAGAAGGACGAGCAGTGGAGACGTCAGGAGGCTGACTGAACAGCCGAAGCGCCAGCCTGGAGAAGGAACTGGCCAAGATCAAGATCGAGATGAAGCTTAAAGAGGATGAGCTGGCCGTGCTCCGCAGCAACGGAGGCAGCATAAGCTCGGACCTGTTAGGCAAGCTAGAGGTCCTGCAGAGCAAGGAGAGGGAGTTCCTCACCCTGAAGCAGGAGGCCGACGACCTCCGGGTCCGCCTTACGGAACGGGAGGAGGAGATGGACCGCATCAGGGAGGCCATCACCTACAAGGAGGACGAGCTGATCCGCCGCGAGGAGGACCTCATGTACCGCGAGAAGGTCTACACGGGGGAGCGGAAGAAGCTGGAAGAGATGAAACGGGAGACCGGAGGGCTGGAGGAGGCCGAGATCATGAAGAAGCTCGAGGCCCTGAAGGCCGAGGTGGCCTCCAAGGAGGATGAGCTTCGGACCAAGGAACGATACGTCTTGGCCAAGCAGGAAGAGCTGCGGCTCCGCGAGTCCGGCATGATCGAGGACGAGATCACCTACCGGGAGAAGGAGAGGGCTCTGGAGTTCCAGGAGCGCAAGGTCAAGTCCGGAAGCCCCCGCCTGGATGACCTGCTCATGGGCGGACTGCCCATAGGCTCCAACATCATGATCCATGGCCCGCCCTTTATCGGCAAGGAGGTCATGACCAACACCTTCGCCGTTGAAGGTCTGCGCAAGGGAATACCGGTCATCATGGTCCTGACCGACAAGACGTCCAAAGACGTCCGGGACGAGATGAAGTACATCGTTTCTGGGTATGAGGAATACGAGAAGCTTGGTTTGGTTAAGTATGTGGATACTTACACCCGGGCCATGGGGGACAAATCCCAGGACCCTCATACCACCTACATCGATGAGCCCAACGACCACGAGAAGCTGGGCGAGGTCATAGAGAACATAGCCAAGGAGTTCAAGGAGAAGAACGATTACTATCGCGTGGTTTTCCGTTCGGTATCCACGCTCATCGCCTACTCCGACCCGAACTCCGCGTTCCGCTTCCTCAGCCCCATGTGCGGAAGGCGCAAGAAGGACGAGGCCGTGTCGCTTTTCATCGTGGAGAAGGGCATGCACAGCGAGCCGGAGATCCAGATGCTGGGGTCCATCATGGACGGGATGATCGATTTCAAGGTGGACCAGCTGAAGACGTTCTTCTCCATAAAGGGCATAAGCGACGTGCAGTCCCGGGCCTACATAAAGTACACGGCGACCAAGAGCGCCCTTACCATAGGCTCTTTCGCCCTGGACCACATAAGGTGATCAGGCCACTTCCACACCGTCGCTGGGGCGGATCTCGGGCTTCTTCTGCACGTTTATGCGGGGGATGGGCATGGGGGCGGGCAGCTTGATCTCCCTGGCGGTGATGAGCGCCGTGACCATGCAGTTGCTGACCACGGCGTTGTGCACCGTATTGGCCTCGTCCACCGGCAGGTTGTTGGTCTTCCGCCATTCCTCGATGACGTTGTCGTTCATCTCGGTGGCGGCGATCTGCCCCTCGATCTTGATGTATCCTAGCCCAGTATAGTTGGCAGTGAAACGGAAGTCGATATGGGAAATGTCGCCCTCGCCTTTTGATATCTGGGTGATGGCACTGTTGTTCTCAACCTTGATGTTCGCCATGCGCTCTCCGGTCTTGGAGAACCTCTTGGCCTCGATGGCCGTGATCTCGAAGGATTTGACTTGCATTTCGGAACGGAATCGGCTTTCCCCTTTTAGAACATTGTCCCGTCTTCAAAGAATGAGAAAAGTAAGATGGTGCCGCAGGCCGGGTTCGAACCAGCGACTTCAAGATTTCGATCCCCCGGGTTTGCGCCATGGGGGACTTCAGTCTTGCACTCTCCCAACTGAGTTACTGCGGCTTAGGCAACCCCATAATTGAGCACGATTAAATAATTTGCCTATTGGCCCTACCTTTCGCGGTCTTGCCTGCGAGCTTTTGTCGAATTTTCATATGGCAAGTACCGAGCATTGATTTTTATACGAAAGTTTTCAAAAAGGCCAGACTTGGTTAAGATAATTGTTTTCTTCACGACATATTTATATAGTCCACAAAACGTAAATCATCCAGGTGGTTTTGAGGTAACCAGTATGGTGGAACGTTCCTTCGTCCGTAGACCTTTCAGCTTGTCCAGCCGTTCTAAGTTCCTGAAGAGGGACCGGGAAGGTGTCGCATCTACCGTAGGTACTCTCATGGCCCTACTGGTCTTCCTTACGCTCATAACCATGTTCACCAACACCTACATTCCCATCTGGATGAAGGAGAATGAAAAGTCGCACATGGACGAGGTGTTGACCCAGTTCAGTGACATGAAGAGCAAGGTCGACATCCTGATCGTCAACGCCCAGGTGACCCAGAGGCCGACCATAGACATGTACCAGCCGATCGCCATGGGCTCTGATGCCATACCGATCTTCGCTTCGGCTACAGCCGGTTATATGTCCCTCAAGCCTGCTGGCACTTATGATTCGGGTGTGAACATCACGTTCAACTACGAGTATCTGACCACGGTCAGATCGGTCTCCGAGGAAGGCGGCGGAGCCGTGGAGTTCTACGCCCCCAACCGCTACTACGTGGCCCAGTGGTTCAACTATGAGAACGGGGCCTTGATGGTGTTCCAACAGGAAGGGATGGTCATGAGGGCCACCCCCTCGCTGGTATTCTCCCTCAACGGAGATGGCACGCTCAACGTCCAGTTCGATCAGGTGGACATAATAGGGAGCAACGACACCATCGCAGGACAGGGGAACGCCGGGATCAACATCGACCTGATCTATCATGATTCTCAGACCTACGAGATCTGCGATGCGGCCGGAGCGCAGGAAAGCGGACAGCTGGTGCTGAAATTCACTACCAGGTACAACACGGTCTGGGAGTCTTTCATCAATGACACGGCCGAGGCAGCGGGTTTGGTGGAGGGCACCAACTACACTCTATCCTCCGCGCCGCTGGTAGGATATGACGAGTACCGGCCCATCTATGTGCTGACATTGACCATCAACAATGTCAACGATTTCACGCATAACCGGGCCTACGTGATGATGGAGCTGGAATATTGACGGGGTGAAAAAGTGGAGAACGCGGTGAAAGGTACGAGAAGGAGCAAGACGTTCCGCGGCCCCGAGGTGAACGGGGGAGGAGAGGGGAGCAGCACTTCAGAGAAGATGCGGGACTCCTACCTCAAGTTCCTGAGGAAGATGACCCCGAACCGCGCCAGCCGGGTAATGGTGCCTGTCGACATCAAGGAGAAGAAGGTCCCCTCCGGCTCGGCCATCACGGTGATACCGGACATAACCGACCCTACCATCGAGGTGCTGGACATCTATACGGTGGTAGCGGACTATTCCTTCGTGCGGATCACCTACAACAATACGAAAAGCGAGTACCTCTACGAGGTGATCGAACCCGTCCTGACCACCGAGGAGGATGAGCTCCTGATCCTCATCAAGGACACATTGCACCGAACGCTGGGGTACGAATGGGAGAAGCTCACTCAGCTGGACAAGGAGGAATATCTCCGGGACAGCGTGGAATCGTTCATACGCACCCGGGGGCACAAGGTGGACAAGCTGACCAAGAAGCGCATCGGCTACTACATCATCAGGGACTTCGTGGGGCACGGCCCCATAGACGTCATGATGCGCGACGACATGGTCGAGGACATATCCTGCGACGGTTACAACATCCCCCTGTTCATATTCCATGGAAAATGGGAGAGCATACGCAGCAACGTGATCTTCAACAATGAGGACGAGCTGAACTCTTTCGTCGTCACTTTGGCCCAGAGGAGCGGGAAGCAGATCTCCGTGGCCTCGCCCATTCTGGACGGCACGACCGCGGAAGGCCACCGTATCCAGGCCACCTATGCGCGAGAGGTCACCACCAAGGGATCGACCTTCACCATCAGGCGGTTCAAGAACAAACCGTTCACCCCGACCGACATGCTCAGGTACAAGACGGTCAGCCCGGAAATGATGGCCTACCTGTGGCTGGGCGTGGAGAACGGTGAATCGATGATATTGGTGGGAGGTACGGCCAGCGGCAAGACCAGCGCCTTGAACTCCCTGGCAATTTTCATCCCACCCGGAGCCAAGATCGTCACCATCGAGGACACCCGCGAGATCAACCTCCCGCACGAGAACTGGATACCTGGAGCGACCAGGACCGGAGTGGGCGAGAGGGACGCGGATGGCCGGGCGGCCGGCGAGATAGACATGTACGATCTGGTGCGGGCAGCCTTGAGGCAGCGCCCCAACTACATCCTGGTGGGAGAGGTCCGCGGTAAGGAGACGTACATCATGTTCCAGGCCATGGCCACCGGCCACAGCACCTATTCCACCATGCACGCTGATTCGGTCAAGAGCATGGTCAACAGGCTGGAGAACCCGCCCATCAATTGCCCGAGGATACTGCTCACCGCGTTGCGCAATGTGCTCATACAATCCCAGGTGAAGGTGGGGAACGAGTTCGTGAGGCGTATGAAGCAGATCGTGGAGATAGTCGGTTTCGAACCGGAGACCAACGAGCTCATCACCAACACCGTCTACGAATGGGACCCGGCCACGGACCGCTTCGTGTTCAAGGGGCATGCCTTCCTGTTCGACAAGATAATGGAGATGCGCTCCCTGACGCACGATGAGATGATGGCCGAGTTCGACCGCCGCGTGGAATTGGTCACCTACCTGCTCAAGAAGGACCTCAGGAACCATACGGAGATCTGGAATCTGGTCAGTGCCTATTATAAGGACCATGACAAGACCATGTTGCGCATCCGCAACGACCTGGCCGCCATGGAGGTGAAGTGATGGCAGGAAGCGATAGCAATCTCTTCACGCGCATGGACTCCACCAAGAAGTCCTATCTGCGCACCAAGAGCGCGGCGCCCAAGCACGTTGTGGAGGCCGGTCCGCGCCTGATCAAGCTTCCCGAGGGCGTGGTGCCCGATTACGTCAAGCTGACCCCGTACCAGGAGCTGTGCTGGCGCACCATCGGCAAGATGGTCGTCAAGAAGATGCAGCCCAACCCCAACCTGGAGCTCAAGCTGCTGCAGTCCCACATGCGCATCAGGCCGGAGGAGTTCACCGCCTTAGTGTGGATGACCACCTTGATCGTGGGGGTCCTGGCTGGTGTGATGGGTGCGCTGTTCGGGGGCATACTGATCGCCTTCCTGAACATCGAAGCTAGCATGGTCCTGATATTTACCATCATGATGGTGGTCCTGCCACCTGTATTGACGTTCGTAGTGATGGGTTCGCTGCCGTCATCCAAGGCCAAGACCAGGGGTAGGGACATAAACAAGAGGATGGGAGCGGCCATGAGCTTCATCTCGGCCATGGCCAGCGCCGATGTGAACATCGATATCATCTTCAAGGAGCTCTCCCGCCAGCCTATATACGGGGAGATCAAGAACGAGGCGGAATGGATCACCAGGGACACGGAGCTGCTCGGCAATGATATTTTGACGGCGATCAGCAATGCGGCCCAGCGCACTCCGTCCACCCGCTTCCAGGAGTTCCTGCAGGGAGTCGTGACCACCTCCACATCCGGAGGACAGCTCAAACCATACTTCCTGTCCAAGGCCTCGCAGTTCGAGAAGGAGTACAAGCTGGAGATCAGGTCCCAGCTGGAGACGTTGGGGTTGATGGCCGAAACGTTCGTCACCGTGGTGGTGGCCTTCCCCTTGTTCCTGATCGTCATCATGGCCATCATGGCCATCGTTCCCGGCGCCGGGGGCAACACCGATACCACCGTATTGCTGCTCTGGCTGGTGGTGGGACTGATGGTGCCGTTCTCCCAGTTCGGTTTTACATTCTTTATATGGAATATGACCAAGGAGTCCACGATGTGAGGTGTCAAAAATGGAAGACAAGAATTTGTTAGATATCGAGCAATTGACCCTCAAGAAGAAGGACTACAGCAGGTTACTGCTCATAATCGGCACTGTGGTCATGGCCCTCTTCGTCGCCATAGGCGTATTGGACGCCATCGGCGGCCTGGAGACGGGGTTGGAATGGGTCGACTGGCTGGCCATTGGCCTTATGGCCTTCTGCGGGCCTTACGGCTTTTACACCACCTACCAGTTCAAGAGGATCAGGGATATTGAGTCCAGGCTGCCCGATTTCCTTAGGGACGTTTCCGAGGGCGGGCGCTTCGGCATGACCTTGGCAGATTCCATCAAGGTCTCGTCCCGTGGTCGGTACGGACGCCTGACCCCAGAGATCCAGAGGATGGCCGCCCAGATAGACTGGGGGGTCCCGGCTACCGACGCCATCAAGCTGTTCATAGACCGAGTGGACACTCCGCTGGTGCGCAGGATGACCTCCATCGTCATAAAGGCCAACGACGCCGGGGGCAATGTCGCTGACGTTCTGGACATGGTCGCCCACGACGCCAGGGAAACGCTGCTGAACCGCAACGAGCGCAGCATAGCCATGTCCACCTACACCGTGGTCATCTATGTGGCCTTCGCCGTGTTCTTGGCCACCATCTTCATCCTCAATTCCACTTTCCTCCCACAGATGATCAAGGCGGGCAACCAGATCTCCGAGGGCACCGAGAACATGAGCGGGGTACCGATACAGGTGCAGTCCGACGTGGTCCCGGAAGTTCAGCTCATCTTCGTCATTTCCGTGGTCATCCACGCCTTCGGCGATGGGATACTGGCCGGTGTGCTGCAGGACGGCAGGGTAGCGAACGGGTTGCGTCATTCCTTCATCATGCTGCTGATAGGATTGATCGGCACCAGGGTACTGGGGTGATTTGAATGGCCATGAGCGGGAAGAAGGAAACGATAAAGGACCTGGATGAGCTGCTCCAGAGCGGGGACACGCAGATCGAAAGGACCCAGAAACCTACCCTGAAGGACCGTTATATCGGCATGGTCCATCGCATCAGGAAGAAGCCGGTCAGGATGAGGGTCCCGACCAAGGATGACGGCAGCGACCGGGCCAAGGGGGGGATCACCGACATACCCAGGATCTCCGACAGCAACGTCGATGAGGTGGAGATCCATTCCATACTAGAACCGTATTCCTACGTGCGCATCAAGTTCGACAACGTGGCCTCCGAATATCTTTACGAGGTCATCGAGCCGGCGCTCTCCGAGGACGAGAGCATCCTGCTCGAGATGCTGAAGAACAGCGTGGTACTGACCATAAATCAGGCCGAAGGGATAACGCTCAGGGAGAAAGAGAGCATCCTGCGCACGGTGACGGATGAACTGCTCAAGAACATCGGCGTAAGCCTGACCCTGGAGTCCCGGGAACGCATTCACTATTACCTGCGCCGTGATTTCATCGGCTATTCGGTCATCGACTCCATGATGACCGACCCCAACGTCGAGGACTGTTCCTGCGACGGGGTGAAGATCCCACTGTACATCTTTCACAGGAAGTACGGCTCCATAAAGTCGAACGTGCGGTTCGAGACGGACGAGGAATTAGATTCATTCGTGGTCTGGCTGGCTCAGAAGTGCGGCAAGCACATATCCGTGGCCGAACCTATGCTGGACGCCACCATTCCGGACGGCTCCAGGTTGAACGCCACCCTGGGGAAGCACGTGACCAAGAGGGGCTCTTCCTTCACCATCAGGCGGTTCAAGGAGAACCCGTTCACCCCGGTGGACCTGTTGCGCTTCAAGACCATGAGCACGGAGATGATGGCCTACCTGTGGGTATCCACGGAGTTCGGCAGCTCCATGCTGGTCTGCGGCGGCACTGCCAGCGGCAAGACCACCACCCTCAACGCCGTATTGCTGTTCATTCCCCCTCAGATGAAGATCATCAGTATCGAGGACACCAGAGAGCTGAATCTCCCGCACGAGAACTGGATACCGGGGCTTACCCGTGAGTCCTTTGGTGGGCGTAAAAGCTATACCTCCGGTTCCGTCGACATGTATGATCTGCTCACCGCCGCCCTCAGGCAGCGCCCGCAGTATCTGATGGTCGGTGAGGTCCGCGGCAAGGAAGCGTATGTGGTCTTCCAGGCCATGGCCACCGGGACGATCTCCTATTCCACCTTCCACGCAGAGGACGTGCAGTCCATGGTCCACAGGATGGAGAACGACCCCATCAACCTGCCCCGGGCCTTGATAACTGCTCTGGACGTGGTCATGCTCCAGGCCCAGGTCAAGGTCGGGACCAAGATGACCAGGCGGGTCAAGTCTCTCACGGAGATCGTGGGCATGGACCCTGAGACCGGGGAGCTCATCACCAATTCGGTGTTCGTGTGGAACCCGGCCGACGATTCGTTCAACTACAGCGGGCACTCCTACATCTTCGAGAAGGTCAGGACCATCAAGAGCTGGTCCCCCAGAGAGATGGAGAGGGAGTGGCGGCGCCGGGTGGAGATCCTGGAATACATGAAGAAGATGGAGTTTGACAACTACCGTCAGGTGGCCAAGGTCATTTCCACCTATTACAAGAACCCGGACAAGGTCATGAAGGAAGTCCGTGAGGTCATGGGCAACGACAAGAAGATCTGATACCCCCCTCTCAATTTTTTTTTCTCTTTTTCTGTTGAGCAGCGATGCTGATCGTTAAAAATTAAAAAAGAAAGGAAAGTTTAGGAAAGGGTTTACTCTTCCTTGTTCTCGCTTTCGGCCGGCGGCTGTTCGGCTGGCTGCCCCTCCTTGGGCGCATCCTTGTCGTTTGACCTCTTGACCACGCGCCTAAAGGGGCTCTTCTTCTCCTCGGGCTTGACCTCTGTCTCCTCCGCGGCCTTCTCATCGAACACGGTACCGCAGCGGTGGCACACCTTAGAGTCGCGAGCGTTCAGAGTCCCACAGGTCGGGCAGGGGAACACTCCGGTCTTCTTGCTCATCTCTTCCTTCCGGAGCCACTCCTCGAACGGCAGGTACTCGGGCTCGGTCTGCAGCCACTCCTGGAACTTCTCCTCGGAGTACTTGCTGCCCAGTGCCATCTTGGCCTGGGTGCGGAAGCCGTCGATGTACTCGTCGTACTGCTTCCTCATGGCCTCGATGTAGCCAGTTCCCTGACCCTGCTCCACAGGCTCGGTCATGAACTTGGCGCCGCACTCGGGACAGCTCTCGGCCTTCGACGGGATCCAGGCGCCGCACTCGCTGCACTTGGCCGTATCAGCCTCGAACTCCACACCGCACTTGGGGCAGTGCTTGGAAGCCTCGGGTATCAGGGCGCCGCAGTTGCCGCACTCGACCATCCTTCCCAGCCCCACTCTGTACAGGTAGAGGGAGAAGATGACGATTACCACGATCACAACGATGACTATCAGCAGGTAGACCCAGGTGGGTATGGACTCGGGCGTGAACGGGGCTACGATGTTGATGTTCTTGTTCTCCGTGAAGTTGCCTTCAGAGGTGATCAGGGTGGCGGTTACACGCTGGGCGCCTTCCCTTCCCGACGGTGTGGTGATATAGGCGAAGAAGTAACCATCATCGTCAGTGGTCACGTTGAACACCGCGGTCAGAGGGAACCCTCCGCTATCGGTCAGCGTTACCCGGACCAGCAGCCCTGACAATGAAGCACCGTTGGTGCTCTGGGTGACCTGCCCGTTGACGAATATCGCGTCACCTGGGGCGTAGTCCTCCTTGTCTCCGAGGTTGATGAATATGTCGGGGTCGGGAACGGCCACGGTGAAGTTGGCCTCGTAAACGTTGTCGTCCGGGTCAGCATCGGATGCGGCTCCTATGTCAACGATCAGCTTGTAGGAACCGGAGGGGATGTTGACGGTCCAGGCCACATCCCACGAGACGGTCGCGCCTGGTCCGACAGCCCTGATCTCGTCCAACAGGACGATGTCCTCGGTGGCGTTCAGATAAACGTTCACGTGGACATTGTTGGCAGCTACTATTCCGTGGTTCTCCACGTCGAACGAAACGGTTATGGTCTCTCCAAGTACCCCGCTGGTTACATTGTCGCCCTCGGACATCACCCTGACATCGACCAGGGCCAGGTCAGGCCGGTTGTCGATTATCTGCAGCGCTTGGTAAGCGTTGTTGTTGCTGTTCAGGGGGTCGTCGGTCTCAAGGACATGTGTGTACGTCGAGTTGGTATCCGGGTTCACCACGGCCAGTATGGTCACGTTCTGGAACTGTTCAGATCCAGATATGACCGGGTCCCAGACCAGGGTGACGGTCGTCGAGGTGTCCTTGGCCAGGCTGGCCACGTGGACGCTGTCGATTATGGTCTCGCCGTCCAGCCAGAATACCACGTTGAAATTGAGGGCCGCGGACTCACCGTTATTGAACACGGCGGCGACAATGGACACCTGGTCGTTGAGGTTAGCCTCGTCTCCGGCAATGCCATCGATCAGGAAGCTGACGCTCACGCCGATCAGGTCGGGGTAGTCCAGGACGTCGACGGTGACGCTGGCCAGGTTGTTGGCCTCGCTGCCTTCGACCATGGCGTTCTCCTCATCGACGATGACGCTTATGGTCCTGACGCCGGCAACGGTGGGGGTCCAGGAAACGCTGGCGATCCCCTTCTCACCGGTGGGCACGTTGCTGATCTGAGCGGTCCCGATAAAGCCTTCCACGCTGTCATAGAAACTGACATTGAAGGCGCTGGCGGTGAAATCGCCCAGGTTGGTCACGGCCGCGGTTATGGACGAGGGCCTGTCCCTGGCGGACTCGGCAGGATCTATGGTTATGTCCGTTACCACGATGGACGGGTCAGGAACCCCTAGAACGGTGACCAATGTGTAATTGAAATTGTTGTCCTCGTTCAGTTCGGGGATCTCATCTAATGGGTCCACGGTCACGGAAAGGTTGTGGGACCCCAGGGGATATGTGGCGGTCCATGTCACGGTGACGGTGATGTTGGACAGGGGCGCCAGCTCTTCTACAATATAGTCTTCGATGATCACGGTCCCATCATCATTGGTGTCCTCGAACCGCACCAGTATGTTGAACGCGGTAACGACACCTATGTTGTTTATCACGGTGGACAGAGAAACATCGCTTCCCCGCAGAGGCTCAGTGGACGATACAGTGAACGGCGGGTCGATGTCTGGTTTGGCTGAGGATATGTCCAGCCTAACGAAGGCGTCGCTCCTGATCATTATCTTGGTCGGGTAGTACAATACCTGTGCCACACCGTCCATATCGGACTCGTATGCCATTCCGTCGTACCAGTAGGTGGCGTTCAGCACGTAGTTGCCGGACAGCTCCGGACCGCTGGTTGTTACGACGGCGCTCAGGGCCTGGATGCGCAGCGAGCCGTTTTCGTCGGTCAATCCATTGGTGTATGATACCGCTGGGAAGGCCTTCACATCCACATAGGCTTCAGGGATGGTATGCTCTCCGGTCCCATCGAACACTTCGGCCACTATCCAGCTGTACAGGTATATGACCGCACTGTCCTTGGGGGAAACCGGCGCGACACCGCCGATGGTCGACGCGGTCAGCCTGGCCACGGAGGTGCCTCCGAAGTCGGACAGCGCGTAATCGAAGGTGGTGTTGAAGGTCGTCAAGGTCACGCTGGAGGTCTCCGGGGCACGCATTATGCCCCTAACCCGGGAGTTCTCCATGTATATGACCGACGAATCGCCCATGATCACGTCCACATTGGGCATCAATGTGGAGCTGTTGACGAACAGGCGACCGTTGTCGAACAGGTAGACCTTGAAACGGGAGTCAGAGTCCAGGCTGGCTCCGTTCAGGACCAGGGTACCGTTGTTCCTGACCACTATCTGGGTGATGTTGGGGTCGGAGGCCTGTTCCATGAGCACCCTCGTCCCCAGGAACGCCAGGTAGCCGTTGCCTTCAACGATAATGTTGTGCTGCCAGGTCAAGCTCGCAAGGGACATCTCATATTCATCGGTGACCACCCAGTCGCCGGTCTGGGCAACCAGGATGACCTCCAGGGAATCGGAGGCAATGTTGTTGGTGTAGGAATATTCCTTGATGCTGCTTCCCTCGTTCACCCAGACGAAGATGGAGTAGGTACCTATCTGAGTGGGGGTCCATTCGAAGCTGGAGATATTGCTACCTCCCGCTGGGACGTCGATCGAAGCGCTTCCGAGGTATTGCCCTCCGCTCGTTGGGTTACCGATGAAGAAGCTTACGATGGCCCCTATGGCCGCCTTCTTGCCGTCAACGTTGCTAACGGTCACGTTGATGAACATGGGTTGGTTGGCGTACCCGGGATTCTGCGAGAAGTCAATGGACGTGCCGTCCACTGCCAGATCAGGAAGGAACTCCAGGACCTTGACTGAGGGGGACAGGACGTTGTTGGTCTCGATGGACTCGAGCACTTGACCGTCCACATCCACGGTGATGATTATGGCATGGGTCCCGGCCGTCGTCAGGCTGCTGTCCCAGGAAACGTTGATGTTCCTGGACTCGCCAGGTAGCAGGTTCGTCACTGTGATGTTGGCCAGGTAGTTCGTCTGATTACCTATGGCGTCCTTCACACTGACCAGGAACTCACTGGCGGTCGTCAGCCCGTAGTTGATGACCGTGAAGTTCAGCTCGACCGAGTCGCCCTGATAGATGGTCGGGGGATCGGTGGCGAAGTTGATGGATGCCAGATCTGGCAGCAACAGCTCCAGGTCATCTATGACGAAATTGATCTCCACCGATTGGATCGCCAGATCGGGGTAGGCGTCGAACGATGTGTATTGGGCTGCGGGAGTGTACACGACCGCGCTCTCATTCATGTAGGTGACTGCCAGCCTGTAGTTCTCTGCAGGATAGGAGTTGGGAGCCCAGTACGCGTTTATTACATCGGTCAGGAGAGGCAGGACCACTGAACCGGAATCGTTGGTGGTCTTGAAATCGGTGCTGTTCCTGCCGAGATATGCCAATACGATTTCTGGCGGCACCTGGCTGACAGAATCGTTGTAATAATACACTGCAGCCAGGTTCGTCAGGGAGCCAGTGGCGTTAACGACCGCGCCGCTGACCGGCAGGTCGTTGGAGTCTTGAACGCTGACATCAACCCACCTGTATACGTTGATGGTTGGGTTCATCTCTACTACTATCCAAATGGTATCGAACAAAACACCATTAGCATCTGGATTAACAAATTCAACGTTAATTAATTCGAATTCGTTTATGTTAAGGGCTCCATCCGTTAACAGATCATATGACACTGTTTCAATTGTTGTGGAATCGATTGCGATGCTGGTGTTTTTTAATGCAATGCCAGTAGTATTCCATTGGACGAACGCAGAAGATGCATAGGTTACACTACCAGTATATTCAATTGTAAGTAAAGCTGAGGAGATTGCTCCTGCTAAGTTGCCTGAATTGAAGTTCGCAACATGAATTACTCCAAGGCCTGGAACCGTGTAATATACTGCATCGTTGCGCAATACATCCACTACACTCGCTTCCACTGTCGTGTCGTCCGCGCCTTTTTCCAGCGGCTTGAACGTCAGGTCCTTCTGGACCGTAACGAACGGGCCGGTTCCGTTGGCGGCGAACTCGCCTTCAACGCTAACTCCATACAAGTTGGCCTGTGCCAGATCTGTCACCACGAGCTTCCTGTGTTCAGGCAGGTCGTAGTTCAGGTAGTTCACACCGATCATGGTGTTGATCGCTGTGAATTCGCTAGTTCCGGCGATAGTGACGTTGTTGTAGGCATCGATCTCCAGGCCGACCTCGACCCATATCCTGTCGATGAACACGCTCTGGGCCTTGGTGTTGGTCAGGGTGACCGATAGAACCGATAGGTCCAGGGATGACAGGGTTATGCTGGTCAGGTCCTGGGTCAGGATGGCATCGGTATTGGTTCCGGCTGGATCATAATCCTCGTATGTTTGAATGACATCCATATTAGCCGCTATGTCTGGCGTCGTATCTAGGTATTCGAAATAGTAGAATGAATTTGGAGTCCCGCCATCGTCGAAGTCGTCGGCGGTCCTGTACTCAGCCTTCAGGGCTACGCTGATGGCCTCGCCTTCATCGAAGGTCAGCCCTCCGATGTTGAACCCGGAGACCGTGATGATCTCACCGGGGGCGATCTCCACGTATCCAGCGTCGTTCATCGTCAGGTCGGTGGCGACCTGCCCGGATGGTACGGCGGTGTTGGTGTCATCGGCGTTGCGCTCGAACAGGTAGTCCACGCCTAAGGTGTGGTTGTAAGAGGTGGCGAACGAGTAGGGGTAGGTAGATTCGATCGTTTCCGGCATGCCGGGAATGTTCGTCATGTTGCAATCGTACAGCTCAACGTCGCTGGACATGGCGGTGAACAAGGGTCCGTCGATGGTGGTGCCGTCGGCCTCGAATGTGGCGTCATCGACCAGGATCTTACCGTTGAAGGTCAGCATGGAATTCTCAGCCATCAGGGAACCGCCGTTGCGGATCAACACCCCCAGGGCGTTTGAGACGTTGTACTGCGTTTCCTCGGCGGTTATGAACGAGTTGTCGCGGACGATTAGCTGGCCGCCGTCCTCGATCGTCAGGGTGTGTATCCGGGAAGAGATGGGACCATCAGAGGACAGGAAGTTAAGTGCCCCGCCATCTATCGTCACCGTCCCTCCGGCCCTGATGGTCAGGTTGCCGTTCAGGTTGACCGTTCCTTCGATCAGCCATGTATCATTTTCAAAATCCTGTCCGATGAATATATCCCCATCGGCCTCCACGGAAGGCGATAGTGCCTCCCCGGCCTGTGGGATCACCAGCAAAAGTGAACCCACTATCGTTGAGAATAACATGCACCAGACTACCAGTAGACTTAGTAGCTTCGAGGCCCCGACTCTCGGTTTCATACTTCCACCTTAAATAACGACTGTTGGATAAACGCCAGGTAAAATAGATGGTTCTGATTATAAATAAATATGTTTACCAGAATGCTAATTCCGACCGCAGACTGGCTAAAAGAAAAAAATAGGTTACGGCCGCCTACTTCCGTTTGATTATCTTCCTTATCGAGACGACCTTCTTAGGTTCTTCCGCCGGCGGCTCCGGTTCGGGGGCTGGTGCTTCCTTGGCCGCCTCCTTCTTGGCCTTGGCCTCCTCCTCATCCTGAATGGCCTTCTCGCTGGCCTCCCGCTCCCTCTCCTTGCGCTCCTCTTCGGCCCTCTTCTCTCCCTTCTTCTTCTCGAAGGCCTTTATCGCGCCTGGATCGAAGGATTGGCCGCATGCGTAGCACCTTGTGGCCGACCCGTCGTTGATGGTTTGGCAGTTCGGGCATTTTATATCTGGCTTGGGCTCTTCCTTTTCAGGTTCAGGGGTTTTAACCTCTTTTTCGGGTTCGATCTTGACCGGCTCGGGTTCAGGCGCCTTGTGCCCCTCCTTCGGGAGCTCTTCCGGGACCTTCTCCACCACGACCGGAGATCGTTCTTTAACTGGAGCCGCCTTCGGCTCCACCGCCGGGACTATGGGTTCGGAGACGTCTTCGACCTTAGCCTCCAATGATTGGGACACCTTCTCCTCGGCTTCCCCACCATGATAGTCCTCGTTAACGACCGGGACGGGGCTGCCTTCCCGCCTCATCAGCACGGCCTCCCTGACGGTGATGGCGTCCTCCCGTTCGGTAAGAGAGCGCTCCCAATCGACCAGACGCTTCTGCTCTTCCATGGTCACGCGCTTGCTGGTGGCCACGGCGTCGGCCTGTTCTTCCATGACCTTGATCTTGGCCAGCATCTCTTCGCGGCGGTCGTTGACCGATTCCAAGGCCGCCTTGACCTGGCCGACCTCTTCATGCATCTGCTCCTCCATGGCCGAGACCTTCTTGTTGACCTCGCGTAGGTTGGCCTCGTGCTCGCTGGCCTGCTGGAAGAGCTGCCTGACCTGTTCCTCCTGTTGCAGTATCTCCCGGTCCCGGCGTTCCAGCTCCACCCGGTTGCGGTGCATCTCCTCCTCCCTGGTGCGCAGCTCACCGTTCAGGGCGGCCAGGTTCTTCTCCATCTTGTGGGCGGCCCCTTCTCGCGGCACCAGCTTTTGCTCGCGATCTATCAGCTCGGCCTCATTGGCCTCCTGCGTCTGCTGGACCTGGTCCAGCTGGTTCTCCTTGGAGTGAAGGTTCTCCTCCCATTTCTCCAGGTCCTCCTTGCGGCGCTTGATGTCCGCCTCTTGGACCTTTATCTTATCCTTGAACTCCTCAATGACCTGCCAGATGGGAATTTGCTCGTCAGACATTTTTTACCTCCTCAATGAATCCATTAACCTCATCAGGCCAACGTTGGCCCCAGGACAGTAAGTCCCTTCTCGCCAACCTCCAAAGTGTGGCGTTCCATGCTGTGCTCGCAAGCTCTCATCTTCTCTACCCTGACGTAACGAACCAGCTTGCCGCGGGTGCGGTCCAGTCCCAGCTCGATTATGCCGTCCACCAGGAACCCTTCGTCCCCCAGCAGCTCTGACGGAGTGTTAGGCCCCCTCTCCATGACGATGAAGCAGGTCAGGTTGCAGTCCCTCAGGGTCTTGAAGAAGTAGAACATCTTCTTGCGTATCCCCTTTACGTCCTCCATCAGTGAGTACAACGCCCCCAGGGAATCCAGGGTGAAGACGGTGAACTGGTCGCCGTACTTCTTCTTGTGATAGTTGATCATCTGGATAATGAAATCCATATAGTCCGTGGGAGCGTCCAGCTCCACGATCTCGTCCAGTTCCCGCAGGTCGGTGAAATCGGATATCTCCAGGTTCTCGGTGATGCTGATGTTGAGGCTGCGCATGTTGCGCATATGGCTCTCCGCCGTCTCCTCCAAAGTCACGTACAAGCCGTTCTCCCCAGAACGCTCCAGGTATGATGAGAGCACCGAATAACAGAAGGAGCTCTTCATGGAGCCCGGCGGGCCGGTGACGAGGACGATCTTCGGAGCCTCGATGTCCGTACGAAACACTTTATCCAGACCGGGTATCGAATCGCGCAACAAACCACATCACCGCCGTAACTCCGACGGCCCAGACACATGCGTCTGGAGCAGCCGGGTTTCTAAGTGATATTTCGTTATGAGGATAAAGTTATTCGCCCTCGTCGCCTTCCCCCCTGGATGGCTCCTCTGGTTCTTCCTTGATAGTATCTAACGACGAGTCGCCGTGCACTTCGACCTCCTCCACCGCCTGTTCCTCCTTCCGGCCGGCGAGCCGGGCCACGGCGATGACCTTGTCCCCTTCCCGCAGGTTCATGACGGTCACGCCCTGAGTAGCCCTGCCCATGACCCGGATGTCGGCCACTCGTATGCGCTGCACCATGCCGTTCACCGAGGCCAGTATAAGCTCGTCGTCCTCCTCCACCTCGAGCACTGTGACCACGTCGCCGTTGCGTCCCTCGGTGCGGATGGTTATGACGCCCTTGCTGCCGCGATGGGTCTTGCGGTAGGTATCCCTTTCATCCTCCGCGTCCTTCTTGCCGACCACGGATATCTTTCCGTAACCGTTCTCGGTGACGGTGAGCAGCCGGGAATCCGAGGTAACGATGGCCATGCTGACCACCTCGTCGTCCTCTTCCGGCCGTATGCCGATCACCCCGTGCGCCGGGCGCCCCATGGAACGGACCTGGTCCTGATCGAAGCGGCAGGCCAGCCCCTTCCTGGTGGCCAGTATCACCTCTTGACCCTCCTCCACGATCTTGACCTCTACCAGATGGTCGCCTTCCTCCAGGCCGACCGCGATCAGACCGCGGGAGCGGACGTTGGCGTACGCCTCGAGGGCGGTCTTCTTGATGATCCCCTTGCGGGTGGCGAACACCAGGTATCGCTCCCCCCGCAGGCCGGTAACGGTGCGGGTAGCTACGACCTTCTCGCCCTCCTCCAGCTTGGGAAGCAGGTTGACTATCGGTTTCCCTTTCGACTGGCGGCTGCCCACTGGCACCTGCCACGCTTTGAGCGTGTACATCCTGCCCAGGTCGGTGAAGAACAGCACCTGGTCGTGGGTCATGCTGACGAAGAGGTCGGTGACGATGTCCTCCTCCTTGGTCTCCATGCCCATGAGCCCGATGCCTCCGCGGCGCTGCTGTTTGTAAGTGTCCAGCGGCATGCGCTTGATGTACCCGTCCTGGGTGATCATGAGCACCATCTCCTCGTTGGGGATGAGGTCCTCGATGTCCATGTCCAGGGCGTGCGCGACTATTTCCGTGCGCCTCTCGTCGCCGTACTTCTTCTTCATTTCCAGCGTCTCGGATTTGATTATCCCGAGAATGCGTGGCTCGTTGGCCAGTATGTCCTCCAGGTCGCGGATGAGCTTCTCGATCTCCAGGAACTCGGCCTGTATGGCCTCCAGTTCCAGCCCGGTCAACTTCTGCAGCCTCATGTCCAGGATGGCCTTGGCCTGTTCCTCGTCCAGTTCGAACCGCGCTATCAAGCCGTTGCGGGCCTCCTCCGGGGACTGGGCGGAGCGGATGATGTGCAAGGTCTCGTCCAAAGCGCCAATGGCCTTGACCAATCCTTGCAATATGTGATCACGCTTGCGAGCCTGGGCCAGATCGAACTGGGTGCGGCGGACTATGATCTCGTGGCGGTGCTGGATGAAGATCTGTATCTCTTCCTTCAGGGTCAGCACTCGCGGCTGGTTGTTCACCAGCGCCAGGTTGATGACGCCGAAGGTGATCTCCATCTGGGTGTGGGAGAACAGCTGGTTGAGCAGGATCTCCTCCATGATATCCTTGCGCATGTCGATCACGATGCGCATGCCGTCGCGGTCCGATTCATCGCGCAGGTCCGTGATCCCTTCGATCCTCTTGTCCTTTACCAGCTCGGCGATGTTCTCGATAAGGGTGGCCTTGTTGACCTGGTAGGGTATCTCATCCACGATTATGCGCTTGCGGTGTTCCAGTTCCTCGAAGTGCGTCTTGGCGCGCACCTTCAGCTTGCCGCGCCCGGTCTGGTACGCCTCCATGATACCGGTGAGACCGTAGATGGTGCCTCCGGTGGGGAAGTCCGGACCTTTGATGAACTGCATGAGGTCCAGGATCTCGGCCTGGGGGTTGTCCACCAGGTAGACGATGGCGTCGGCCACCTCGGAAAGGTTGTGCGGGGGCATGTTGGTGGCCATGCCCACGGCGATGCCCGAGGAGCCGTTGATCAACAGATTGGGCAGTTTGGACGGGATGACCAAAGGCTCTTTCAACGAGGCGTCGAAGTTGTCGCCCCATTCCACCGTCTCCTTGTCCAGGTCGGCCAGCATATCCTCGGCGCGTTCCTGCATGCGGCATTCGGTGTACCTCATGGCCGCCGCTTCGTCGCCGTCCACGGAACCGAAGTTGCCCTGCCCGTCGACCAGAGTGTAACGCAAAGAGAAGTCCTGTGCCAGGCGGACCATCGAATCGTAGACGGCGGTGTCGCCGTGCGGATGATATTTACCCAAGCAATTGTGAACTAAGACCCCGTTGGCGATGAATTCGTGGGCGCCCGCCACTTGCAGGTCGTATGTTTTATTGGCCGGAGCCTCTGCGACCTTGGTGACCTGAACGAAGTGCAGATGGTCATCGACGACCTCGTCGATGAAGGGACACAGTTTGGACTGGATTCTCACGAGCTTGTCCTGGATCCCCCAGTCCTTTAGCTGCGTGCGTCCGAGAGGGCGTTCCTTGAGGTCGGAGGAATACCGGATCTTCGTTCCGTCCGGATAGCAGATCCCGGACCTGAACTTGTGACCGTCCATATCCTCGTACCAGCCACCGCCCAGATGGTGATCGGAAAGCTCTTGGAACACTACCTTCCCCAAGAACGGGATGCGGTCGTCGGGAGCGGCGTCAACGTTCGCCTGCGAGATGCGCTCCAGCCTAGACCTCTTGGAATCGTTCCCAAGATCAAGCATACCTGCGAGGACCTTGGCGAAACGCCCTCTTATCTCGATCGCATAGAACTGATGGCGAGAGGTGATTATACTGTCGTTGATAGTGCGATACTCGTCACTCGGTTTCTGGAGATATCGGTGGGACAGGATGCCGAGGTGCTGCAGGACCAGTTGCAGGTCGTCGGCCATCTGGGGGGATATGGTCCCGTAATGCACGGAGTTCCGTTCGTTGTGTACGGACCCGTCTCCGTCGACCATACCGGAAATCAATGCTGCCAATACCGATCTGGGGGACCGGAAGAAGGCATCAGGAATGCGTTTGGTCGGGGCTTTCCAGGACGGATCGATACCCAAGGCGGAAGAGAGATAATTGTTCAATTCCCGCCTATTTACGCGCACCTGATAGGTTATCTCCACGGTCTGATTGCTGTCCGCGTGGAAGAAGTCCTTGCTGTTCATCTCCACGTTGGCTTTGTACCCGAAGACGCGGTCGAGGCATCCGCTTACCTTCAGCATGACCTCTTCGCAGGCCGAGAAGAAGCACAAGCGGAAGTTGTCCGTCTCGAACCAACCATCAGAGAGGAATTGTCCGATTAGGTAGGCTATGTCCTCGTCCAGGTACATCTCCTTGCCTTGCCATATAGGCAGCTTGACCTTTGGAAGTTCAGGAAACTCCAAGCGCATCACGAGCTGGTCGCCCTCCAGCAGGTCCTTGGCTTCTTTCCACTCGTATCGGAGATCTTGGGTCAGAACTTTGAACGGCTGTGACGGGGTGCAGTTGAACCCTAATCCGTTCTGGATGTTCACTCGGAGCAATTGCCTCTCAGGCATCTCATACAGTTCGGTCACGTGCGACATGCCATTCTGCGTGTAGACCTTCTCTCCGCGCTGCACCTGCTCGATGGGGATGAGTCCTCTTTCCGTAAGCACGCGTGTGCCGGCCACGAAACACTCACCCACCACCCTGGCGCTCTTCTTGTGCGCCTTGTTGTGGTTGAGCGACATGTCGTACATCGAGTACAGGATGCGGCGATGGACCGGCTTCAGCCCGTCCCTGGCGTCCGGAAGCGCCCTGGAGACGATTACGCTCATAGCGTAGTCGATGTAGGACTTCTTCATCTCTCCTTCAAGGGGCTGGAGCACGATCTTGTGCGTGCCGGCGTCCGGGACCTTGACATCCCCCGCGTTCTGTACCGGGGCCTGCTGGTTGGTGTTCTCGTCAGTCATTCTTCTCACCTCAGATGTCCAGGTTCTCCACTTCGTGGGCGTGCGACATGATGAATTCCCGGCGGGGTTCGACCTCGTCGCCCATTAGTATCGTGAACATCTCGTCGGCCTTCATGGCGTCTTCGATGGTCACCTTCTTCAGCGTTCTCGTCTCCGGGTCCATGGTGGTCTCCCAGAGCTGCTTGGGGTTCATTTCTCCCAAACCTTTGTATCTCTGCAGGCTGTAGTTCTTGCCTAGCTCTTCCGTGGCCTTGGCCAGGGCCTCGTCGTCGTAGAGGTATAGTTCCTTGGTGCCTTTGCTCACCTTAAACAGAGGTGGCTGGGCGATGTAGATGAATCCAGAATCGAGCAGCGGACGCATGTAGCGATAGAACAGTGTCAGAAGCAGCGTCCGTATATGCGCTCCGTCCACATCGGCATCGGTCATCAGTATGATCTGGTGATAGCGCGCCTTGGTGGCGTCACATTCGGGGCCGATGTTAGCCCCGATGGCCGTGATGAGATTGTGTATCTCCTGGTTCTTGAGGATCTTGTCCATGCGGGCCTTCTCCACGTTGAGGATCTTGCCTCTGAGCGGCAGTATGGCCTGGAACTCGCGGTTGCGACCCATCTTGGCGCTGTTGTGGACGAATACGCCGCTCGCCAATGCGAAATTGTGGCTGTGTGGGACCTCGATATCGTAAACGTCCGTCCGTTCACCGAGGTCTTCTACAATGACGACCTTGTGATTGCATGCAGCCGCTTCGTAGCAACAGCTAACAAATGTCGGAGATCCATTCGAATCGAGGACCATCCACTGTTCGGAGGACGGACACCAGACCGCCCCCTCATCCTCCCGGTACAGTGGCATCAATGAAGCTCCGATCTGCAATGACCGCGCTTCCACGAACTTGCGGTCCCTCGTCATGAACAGATGATCTGGAGTGCAAGTGATGACTTTGTCATTGTCTAAGGTTACCCTAACGACTGGCGTGTTTTCCTTAGTCTTCCGGGCATTTATAGCTCTCTCTACGCCTATGGTGCCATTCTTCCTGATCGTGTAGCAATAATGTTCCTTGCCTTCGCTCTGTTCATCAATCAGTTCTTTAAAGGTTAGATCGCGTCCATCCACCAAGGCGATCCTGGTATCTCCGGAGAAGCACCCGCCGGCGCTGTTTCCCTCCACGATGTAGATCTCCGACTTGGCCGGGTCCCGCTCGCTGCAGTCCGCCAGCTTCCCAGGCAGGGCGGCGCTTTCCAATATGCCTTTCCGGCGGGTGAGGTCCCTGGCCTTCCTGGCGGCCTCGCGCGCTTGGGCGGCCAAAATCGCCCTTTCGATACATATCGTGGCCACCTTGGGGTTCTCCAGCAGGAACTCGGCTAGTTTTTCGAAAACCGCGCTGTCCACGATGCCCTTGATCTCGCTGTTGCCCAGCTTGGTCTTGGTCTGCCCCTCGAACTGGGGCTCGGGGACCTTGATGCTGAGTATGGCCGTCATGCCTTCCCGCACGTCGTCGCCGCTGAGCGAGTCTATCCCGCCCTTCAGGAAGTTGTTCTCCTTGGCGTAGTCGTTCATCGCCCGGGTCAGGGCGGAGCGCAATCCTACCATGTGCGTGCCCCCTTCGACGGTGTTGATGTTGTTGACGAAGGAGTAGATGTTCTCCGCGTAGGCGTCGGTGTACTGCATGGCCAGCTCAACGATGACGCTGTCCTTCTCCGCCAGCAGATAGATGGGTTTCTCGTGCAGCTTGGTCTTGTTGTGGTTGAGGTCCTCCACGAACTCGACTATGCCGCCCTCGAAATGGAAACGGTCCTGACGGTCCGCCTTGACGTCCTTGAAGGTGATGGCCACGATCTTGTTCAGATAGGCCAGGTCCTTGAACTTCTCCGCCAGTATGTCGTACTCGAATTGAAGTGTCTCGAAGATCTGCGAGTCGGGCATGAAGGTGATGGTGGTCCCGCTGCCTTCGGCCGGGCCGATCTCCTTCGTCGGCACGGTCACCACACCGCGCTCGCACCTCAGGAAATGTTCCTTGCCGTCACGATGGACCTTTACCTCCAGCCATTCGGAGAGCGCGTTCACCACGGACATGCCTACCCCGTGAAGCCCTCCGGACACCTTGTAGCTCTTGCGGTCGAACTTGCCCCCGGCGTGCAGCACGGTGAGCACCATCTCTACGGCCGGCCTCTCATATTTTGGCACCAGCCCCGTGGGGATCCCGCGACCGTCGTCGACCACGGTGACGCTACCATCCGCGTTGATGGTGATGTCGATGTGAGTGCAGAACCCGCCCATGACCTCGTCGATGGAGTTGTCCACGATCTCGTAGACCAGATGATGCAGCCCTCTGCCATCGGTGCTGCCTATGTACATTCCTGGCCGCTTCCTAACGGCCTGCAGGCCTTCTAGCACCTGAATGCTATCAGCGTTATAGCTCGCGTCCTCCATTTAGATCCCTTCTGAACGATGATGAATGTGATTGATTCTATAGTCGAACCGTATAGGTCGACCGCATCCCATCCGATGCCTCACATATCAGTATCTAAGTATTAATACCCTGGGTTTACTATCTGGCTATATAAGCTAAGAGGTCGTTTTTTAAACCAGTTTTTCACCGCTAGGGAATATCATCGCGGAGCAGGGAAACCTTCTTATCTCACCATCCTCGAGATGTAAAGCAATAAATGGGAAAATGGGGTTGTTGTCGGGATGAGCATCATGTTCCGGGCGAGGGCCGGGCCCTCCGAGGAGATCAAGGCGGCGGCCAGGTCCGAAGGCGCGGACCCCGAATGGATCAGACGGATGGTTGCCAGCGGTCGCGCGGTGATCCCCTGCAACCCCTTGCATTCTCCCGATCCCTGCGCCATCGGCGAGGGTCTGACCGTCAAGGTCAATGCCAACGTCGGCACCTCCCGGGACCAGCCGGACATGAGGCAGGAGCTGAAGAAGGCCAAGGTGGCCGTCAAGTACGGGGCGGACACGGTCATGGACCTCAGCACCGGCGGGGACATCGACGTCGTGCGCCAGGCCATCCTGAAGGCCGTGCGCGTCCCTGTAGGGACCGTTCCCATCTATCAAGAGGGGTTGCGCGCCGCCCGCCGCAGCGCCGTGGTGGACATGGACGAGGACGACATGTTCAACGGCATCGAGAGGCACGCCAAGGATGGTGTGGACTTCATGACCGTACATTGCGGGATCACCTTGGAATCCGTGTCCCGGCTCCGTAATTCTGGGCGGCTCACGGACGTCGTGTCCCGCGGCGGATCCTTCCTGACGGCCTGGATACTTCATAACGAGAAGGAGAACCCGCTTTACGAGAACTTCGACTACCTTCTAGAGATGGCCATGAGATACGAGTTCACCCTCAGCCTGGGCGACGGATTGCGTCCCGGCTGCGTGGCCGACGCCACCGACCGAGCCCAGGTGCAGGAGCTGCTGATATTGGGCGAGCTGGTGCAGCGCTGCCGCGAGGCCGGGGTGCAGTGCATGGTCGAGGGACCGGGTCACGTGCCGCTCTCGCAGATCGAGGCCAACATCACATTGGAGAAGCGCCTCTGCGACCACGCCCCGTTCTACGTCCTGGGACCGTTGGTCACCGATATCGCCCCCGGTCACGATCACATCGTCGGAGCCATCGGCGGCGCGTTGGCCGCCTTCTACGGAGCTGATTTCCTTTGCTATGTCACGCCGGCCGAGCACCTTTCCCTGCCGACGGTGGACGATGTCAAGGAAGGTGTCATCGCCAGCAAGATAGCCGCACACGCCGCCGACCTGGCGTTGGGGCGCGGGGCGGAGAGGGACGATCGCATGGCCAGGGCCCGCAAGAACCTGGACTGGGAGGCCATGTACCGCGAGGCCTTGGACCCGGAAAAGGCAAGACGTTACCGGAAGCGGGGCGCCACCAAGGAGGACGAGGGCTGTTCCATGTGCGGGGACGTCTGCGCCATCCGCCTGGTGAAGGAATATCTGGAAAAGTGAGTGGAGCCACTGGAGGGTATTGAACCCCCGGCCTGCGGTTTACGAAACCGCCGCTCTTTAGTGGCCCCGGGAAGGGGCTACCACTGAGCTACAGTGGCCTCGGGCAGCATCAACCACTACGTCCATTTAAAATTTGCTGCCTCGCCCAATTAGACAATTATATTATCTGGCATCGCACTGTGCAATTGGGGATCACTTGATTTCGGAGATGCGTCTTCCGGCGGCGGAGAAGGAAGAGGAGAGGAAGGGGGGGCAGGCGTCACTTCGCGATCTGTTGGACACCATCAAGAAAGAGGGGTTCAACGGCTACCTGCGTACGACGCTGGCGCTGGAGGGGGACATCTCCAACGGCGTCCTGGCCTTCGACCAGGGCTCGCCCACCATGGCCCTGTACAGCTTCAAGCCGGCCGGGAACAACAGCGTGGAGATGATGTACCGCGGCGAGCGGGCCGCGGAGTTCACTCTGGGCGACTCCATCTTCCCGGACACCACCATCACGCTGATGCGGGTGGAGGACCGCCAGGCGCTGGCGGCCATGGTCGAGGATTATCGGCAGGACCGATCCCCCAACCTGGCCGACTTCATCATGCACTTTTACCGGGACAACCTGCGGTCGGAGGCGGTCGGCGAGGGGGCGGGCGACGGCGCCAGCATCCTGGAGCTCAAGCAGGCCATCATGAAATACCACCGTGAGAAGTCCCTGGAACTTTCCGGGAAGCGGGGGCTCCGGGACGTGGACCTGGAGCTGGACGAGGGCGAGAGCTTCCTGGTGGAGGAGCAGAACCGCAACTTCTCCCACGGCATCTTCGTGGCCTACCTGTCCAAGGGCTACTCCGGGCTGGTCATCTCCCGCACCAACCCGCGCATGCTGCGCCGTTCCTACAACGAGAACGAGGCCGAACTGATCTGGCTGACGGACCACGAGTCCGAGAAGGAGAAGACCATCCCTCCGTCCCTGGAGAAGATAGTGGTGGTGCTGGAGGAGTTCATGGTCCATCATGAGAAGTGCGTTATCCTGATCGACGACCTGCAGTACCTCATAAGCAGCAATTCGTTCGAGGGGGCGCTGCGCTTCATCCGGTCCATGGTGGACCGCATAAGCGAACGGGAGGCGCTGTTCCTGCTCTCGATAGACCCGGCCAGTTTGAGCCCGCAGGAGCGTTCCATACTGGAGAGGGAGATGCGCCTGGTGCGCGAGCGCTGATCAGAGCCGCTTCATCTCCGTCTTGAAATCGGACAGCAGGTCCAGGGCCACATCGTTCTTGTCACGGTTCATGGCCACGCCCGCGTCCTTGAGTATCTTGACCAGGGCGTGCACGTCCTTGCCCTCGGCCTTGGCGTCCATCAGCTGGTTCTTGGCCTTGCGCATCTCCGCCTTGGTGGCCTCGGGGAGCGCCCTCAGGAGCTGTTCCCTCCCCTTGCGCGCCAATATGCCCATCATGCCCCAGTCGTTGTGCTCGCCGGCGTCGCGAGCCTCCCGGAGCATGCGCTTGGCCTCCCTAGCGTCTAAATAGAAGCGATCGCAGATGTCGATGATGTGGGAGAGGGACTCGATCATGTCCAGTGCTTCCATGTACTTGCCGCTGAGCCTCTCGGCGGCCTTGTGTCCCTTGGCCGCCGCCTGCAAGGCGCCTTCCACGTCGCCCTGGGCCCGCAGCTCCTCCATGCCGCCCATGGCCTCCTTGATCTCCGCGGGGTCGTTGCCGGACTTGGCAGTGATCTCGGCCAGATGCTCCAGGCTGCTCATGTCCCCGTCCATCCTGGCGTCCAGGGCGGCCTTGATGGAGGTACGGGCCTCCTTGACCATCTGCACTGCCATGGCCAGGTCCCTCTGCTTGCCGGCGTGCACGGCCTTGTCTATCAGCCGCCGTCCCTCGCCGACCTCCACGTCGTAGTCCTTGGACAGGATGAGAAGGGGTTTCACCTCGGCCACCAGCAGCGGGAACTCCTGACGGAGCTGTTCCTCACCCTCTCCGACCAGAGAACGGCCGCATTCGGGACAGACGGACGATTCCATGGACGCGGTCGCTCCGCAGTATGGGCACTCGACCTGAGGGACCTCCTCGATCACGAACTCGGTGCCGCACCCGGGGCACTTGGCCAGCTCGCCCACGATATGCTCGCCGCACTCGGGACAGTCGAACTCGAAAACCTCTTCCTCGTCAGCCTTCTCCCGTTTGCCTGGCATTTGACCTACCTGGACCGGGCTCAGATTGGTTTAAGGTTATTTCAATCTGTTCATGCTGTATCGGTGTCCAGGAACCTGCGCATCAGCTGGGCGTCCTCCATGGGAGCGGTGGACTCACAGATGACCGTGGCCTCGAGGCCCCTCCCCTGGAGAGCGGAGAGCACCATGCGGAAGTCCAGGCCGCCTCCCAACCGCAGATGCTTCCTCTCCCCCGCGGCGGTGTACTCGATGCCGCTGATGTGGCAGTGCAACCGCTCGACCCCGGACACGCGGTCGAGGACGCTGCGGACCTTATCGACGTCCAGCTGGTCCGGACCCCGGGCCTGTAGGTGGGCAAAGTCCAGCACCGGGGTCACTCCTTCCACGTCCTCCATGACCGCCAGTATCTCCGGCACGGTGCCCCAGACGGCCTTCTTGCCCATTGTCTCCAATCCGATGACCGCGTGCAGCGATTCGTCCCTGGCCTTCTTACGAATGGACCTGATAGATTCGATCACCCTGGCCGTGGCCCGGTCCGCTCCCGTCTCGCCGTAGGTGGCGGCGTGCACCACCACTATCCAGGCTCCGAAGGCCTCCGCCCCCCTCAGCGCCTTCAATACCCACTCCTCGCTCTTCTCCCGCGTGAGGTCGGACGGGGAGTTCAAATTCACGTAATAGGGGGCGTGGGCGCTGAGCGCCACGTCCAGTTCTCTGGCCGTCCTCCGGGCCTCCTCCGCCCGTTCAGGGTTGTACTGCACGTTGCGCACGAACTGCAGCTCTAGGGCGTCGAGGCCGGCCTGGCGGACCAGGCGAACTCCGTCAGTGGGGGAACGGGCGCCCTCGGGATAACCGGCCGGACCGGTGCGTATCATGGACCGCCATATGTCCTTCGGGGTAAACAATTTGCTGCGGCGCACAATGTAAATATCCGCCATCGGATTGTAAATCGGGGAGAGGAATGAAACAGTACAGCGTGCCGATAGAGAGGCCGGCGGACTGCAACGTCATCATCGGCCAATCGCATTTCATCAAGACGGCCGAGGACCTGTACGAGGCCATGGTCAACTCCGTGCCGCAGGTGAAGTTCGGGTTGGCCTTCTGCGAGGCCTCCGGGGACCGCCTGGTCAGAGTGGAGGGGAACGACGACGAGCTCAAGGAGTACGCCACGCGCAACGCCCTGAAGGTGGGCGCCGGGCACACTTTCATCATCATCATGCGCGACGCCTATCCGCTCAACGTGCTGGGACGGATAAAGGAGGTGCCTGAGGTATGCAGCATCTTCTGCGCCACGGCCAACGAATTGGAGCTGGTGGTGGCGGAGAGCGCCTCCGGGCGCGGTATCATCGGAGTGATCGACGGGCTGACGCCCGTGGGGGTGGAGAAAGATGAGGACGTCCAGAAGAGAAGAGGTTTCCTCCGAAAGATCGGATACAAGCTATGACGAGCCGGACCTGTACGAGCGCCTCGGCAAGTACTACGACATCTGGTACGAGGACCAGACGGACGAGGTGCAGTTCTATCGGCAGCTGGCCGAACAGACCGGCGGGCCGATACTGGAATGCATGTGCGGCACCGGGCGTTCGCTGATACCGTTGGCCGATGACGGCTACGAGATATGGGGCTTCGATCGCAGCCATTCCATGCTGGACCGCCTCACGGCCAAGATGGAGCATATGGACGAGGACATGCAGCAGCGAGTGCAGGTGCACCACGCCGACATGCGTACCTTCACCTGTCCTCGAAAGTACAAACTGGTCATCGTGCCCTTCAACGCCTTCCTGCACCTGCTGGAAAGGGAGGGGCAGGAATCGGCCCTGCGGAACGTGGCCGAGCACCTGGAGGAGGGCGGGCGCTTCGTCATGAGCGTGTTCAATCCCCGCATGGACCGGCCGGAGGAGCTGGTAAGGCATCGGGGAACGAAGACGGCCGTCAGCGGGGAGATCATATCGAAGTTCGAGGCCCAGACCTTCGACCAGCCCTTGCGCCGTACTACGGTCCATTACTTCATCGACATCTCCAAGCAGGACAAGGAGATGAGGCGGGTGACGGCCTGCTTCACCATACGATACATGTCCTACCAGGAGGTCGTGGAACTGCTGGAGTCGTGCGGCCTGGAGGTGACGGAGACCTACGGTGACTGGAACTTCGGGCATTTCCACAAGAACAGCGACCTCATGGTCTTCGTGGCCAAGCGGTCCTCATGAGGGCGCTCCTGAACCTGGACCACACCCTGAGCTGCGGCCAGGTGTTCCGCTGGAGGAAGGATGACGGCCAATGGAAAGGCGTGGTCGGCGATCGGTCGGTCACTCTGAGACAGGATGGCCAGGACGTGCGCGTAATCTCGGGAATGGACCGCACTGATTTCGACCGCTATTTCCGGACGGACGATGACCTGAGGTCCATCTATAAGGACCTGGACGGCGACCCGGTCCTATCCCGCTACTTCCAGGAGTACCGGGGATTGCGCCTGATACGCCAGGACCCCTGGGAGTGCACGGCCTCGTACGTGCTGGCCACCAACGCCAACATACCGCGCATCCAGGGCATGATCGAGCGGGTCTGCCGCACCTTCGGCACGGAGATGGACGGTCATTTCGCCTTCCCGGACCCGGGCCAGCTGCTGGACCGATGCGAGCGGAGCGAGACCTGCGGGCTGGGATATCGGGCAAAAAGGTTCATCGAGCTGGCGCGGCTGGTGTACCGCGGCCAGGTGGACTTCGAGGCGCTGCGGAACATGGAGTATGAGGACTGCGTCCGCGAGCTGGTAAAGCTGCCGGGCATCGGCCCCAAGGTGGCCGACTGCATCTCCGTGTTCTCGTTGGACCACCTGGAGGCCTTCCCGGTGGACGTGAGGATAAAAAGGGCCATGGCCGAGCTATACGGGATAGAGGGCGGCTACAAACAGGTCAGCCAGATGTCCAGGGACCGGTTCGGCAGATGGGCGGGCTACGCCCAGGAATATATCTATTACGCCTTCGGCCGCTGAATCACTCGCATTGCGGGCACACGCACGCCGGAGCCTTGAGCCCGGTCTGGGTTTCGTAGATGCCGACCAGCATGCCGCTCTTCTTTACCATCTCGCATATGCGGCACGTTTCCACGACGATGTCCGAACCGCTGATGATGCGCACGGCGGATATCTCCACCTCGCGCTTGAAATCCTCGTACTTGCCGCTGTTCTCCAGTTCCTTGTTCGTGCCTCTCTTGGCCTTCAGGTACTGGGATATGGCGGCGTCGGTGACGCCGAACTTGCGAGCCACTTCCGCCTGGCTCAGGTGATGCTTTTGCACAAGTTCCCTGGCCAGTTCACGGCGTATGGAGGGCAGCACGTACCAGACGATCAGCTCGCATGGGATCTTCATTGCCCCAATCAACGTCTTAACGATTCTTAAAGATATCGTTCACTGGCCGCCTATGGAATCCCCCTCCACACCATCGGGACGTGTCCGGGCATTGTATAAATAAAAAATGTTCTTTATCTGAAACATCAGTTCTGGAGCACGAGGAGTTCACATGCAGATCGATGAGGTCATGGTCACGCGCAAGATAGTGGAAAGGTACACCGAAGAGTTCCTGGAGAACATCGACGTGGACGTCGTCATCGCTGGCGCTGGCCCGTCCTCCCTGACCGCGGCGCGCTATCTGGCCCAGGCCGGCCTCAGGGTGGTCATATTCGAACGCAAGCTCACCCCCGGCGGAGGCATGTGGGGCGGCGGCATGACCTTCCCGATCATCGTGGTTCAAGAGGGCAGCAAGTACTTGCTGGAAGAGATCGGCGTGCGCCTGCGGGACGCCAAGGACGGCTATTACACCGCCGATTCCGTGGAGGCCTCGGCCAAGCTCATCGCCGCCGCGGTCACCGCCGGTGCCAGGCTCTATAATACCATCACGGTGGAGGACGTCATGATCCGCGAGGACAGCATTTGCGGAGTGGTGATAAACTCCAGCGCCGTGGAGGTGGCCGGGCTGCACGTGGACCCCTTGGCCATCCGGGCCAAGTACGTGATAGACGGCACCGGGCACCCCGCGGAGGTCGTGCACGTGGTGCAGCGCAAGGTGGGCCGGCTGAACACCCCCAGTGGCCAGATTGAGGGGGAGAAGAGCATGTGGGCCGAGGTCGGGGAGCAGATGACCGTGGAGAACACCGGGGAGATCTACAAGAACTTCTACGTCACCGGCATGGCCTGCAACGCCGTCATGGGCTCGCCCAGGATGGGCCCGATATTCGGCGGGATGCTGCTATCGGGCAAGAAGGTCGCGGAGATGATCATCGCCCGCGAGAAGAAGGGAAAGAAGAAGAAAAAGTGATTCACTCCTCTTCCCGCATAACTTTTCCCAGGAACTCCTGGATCTCCCAGTCCGGGATCTCCTTCCTTTTCATCTCCCGGACGGTCCAGCCCATCTCGGACACGAAGTCCTTGAGCACCCGCTTGGCCTCCTTGTCCCCCTGCATCTCCGTTATGGTCAGGTCCTTGCCGCTGTGACGGGAGCGGAAGGAGCCGATTATCTTCGGCCCGCGCATGATCAGGCTGCCCATGCCCCCGCAGCTCTCCCTTATCTCTTCGTACAGGTAGTGGGCCATGTTGTCGAACTGATATATCACCAGGTCCCGGTCGGCCACCTTGCGGTCGATGACGCTTAGGTCCTCCTTCAGCACCCAGTGCACCGCGTCCCCGCCCCTTTCCAGGAATCCCTTGGCCAGGAAGCCTTCCTCCGTAAGCTCCGAGAGCAGGGAGCGCAGCTCGCGCATGGGCATCTCGAAGCGGATGTAGCGGGTGAGGTCTTCGCTGGTGAACACCCCGAAGTTACGGAACAGCAGCCGGAGCACCTCCAGCCGGGCCTCGTGCACCGAACTGCCTGAGGAGGGCACCAGGGTGATGCGGTTGTTCTTGCCGTAGGCGATGACCGTGGAGGAGCTCAGTTCCCGCAAGGCGTCCTGCGTTCGTCCGGGACCGAGTATGGAGCGGTCGAAGAACACCCGGCGGGGCATGGGCAGGTTCTGCCCCAGCATCCTGACCATGGCCTGGGCGTCCTCGCTCAACGGTCGTCCTTTGGCGTCGCGGTACAGCGAGGCGTGGGCCATGGTGGTGTACATCATGACCTCGGGCAGCCCGTTGATCAGGTACAGGAAGCCCTGTTCCACCAGGCGTTTCAGCGGGACCTTTATGCGGCAGCGGGCGTAGGCCGCGGGGTCGCCGCGGAAGCCGCCGCTGCGCTTCACCCCCTCCAGCACGTTGGGGTAGGCTTCCTTGGGCAGCAGCCCCTGCTTGCGCATGGAGTAGGCCCGCAGCTCCTCGGCGGAGAACTGGCGGTCGATACCGCCCTTGGCCCACATGCCCTGCAGACGGACGTAACCGGCCTCCACCAAGGCCGATGCGGCGTTCCCCTGCACCTCGTCCGCGGCCTGGCCCAGCACTTCCTTCACCCGGACCATGTCATATCCCAGCCGAGCCTGGAAGTCCAGCAAGGACTGGGCGGCCTTCAGCGTTTGGGGCAGATATTCCTCCTGGTCTAGGTCGATGGCCCTCAGCTCCACGCACCCGCCCATGTCCCACTTCTCGATGCCTCCCACCACCAGGCCTTGCCGCAGCACCGGGAACACCCAGGCATCGCCGAAGCGGGCGTTGGTATCGGCCCAACGGGGCTGGGCCGAGGGATCGTAGAGACTCACCACCGTCCATTCCTCCGGCCCAGGGACGAATGAGCGCAGAGCTGGCACCTCGTCGGCCATGATGATCATCTCGGCCGCCGTCTCGCCCACGGCGATGGTCTCCGTATCCAGATGGGAGATGGCCTCCTCCACGTCGTAAGGCGACAGGCCGGTGTGCATCCTGATGGCCATCATCGGCACGGGACCGTAGGCCCGGACGAAGCGGCGCACGATCTCCTGGGCGAAATCACCGGCGTACTCCGGTGCCTCGTACAGCTGGTACACGTTCTCCCGCGACCAGTCCTCGCCCTCCTCGTAGCGGCGGACGATGTACATGCTGCGGTCCAGGCGGTCGAGCGATTCCTTCACCGTCTCCTTGGCCTCCCCCAGGTCCGCCACTATCTGGCGCATGCTTGCGGCGCCCAGCTCACCTATCCGGCGCAACACCCGGGAATCGATCTCGTTGGGGGTGGTGCTGCGGTACGCCTTGACGTACATGGGGGCGTCCTCGGCCAGGACGTAGCGCACCTTGCCGCGGACGAAGCGGCCGTTGAGCACCATCCCCGATTCACGCAATCCCGCCCATTGGTCGAGGCTGAAGCCGTCCACCCGCCGGGCGAGGTCGTACAGCATCCCCATCTCCCCGAAGTTGCGCAGGCAGTCCTCGGGGCTGGCGAACCGCCGCTCCAGCTTGGAACGCTGGTATCCGTCCACCGTCAGATGGTCGAAGACCTCCGACCCGTGCCTCAGGCGCAGGTGGTCCCGCTTGAGCATGTACTGCTCCTGCTCCCCGACCACGAAACGGCCTTCCTCCAGCAACCCCTCCTCGGTCATCTGCTTGAGGGACGTGCGCACCTCCGCCTCTGGCAGGTGCAGGGCGAAGGCCGCCTCATCGGCCGTGGTCGGTGCCCAGTATTCCAGATGGCGCAGCAGGGCCATGTCGATGGCCTTCTGCCTGGGCATGCTCTCCACGCTCCGGGCGCTATAGGTGAAGCGGCCGCCCTCGTAACCTACCCGCCCGACGAGGTTCCTGGACTCCAGCGAACGGAGCGTCCGTCCGGTCTCCTCGCGGTCCGTTCCCGCCCGCGCCTCCAGCTCCGCCGCGGTGCGTGGCTCGCGCAGGTGCTTTAGGAACGCCGCCTCTCCCTCCGTGGTCTCCTTGGCCTCGGTCAGGGAGGCGTAGATGGGAAGGTGCTCCGCCGCCACGAAGTAGGCGTCGTCCAGAAAGACCGAGGCGATCTTCCCCTCCGTTAGAAGCTCTTTCGACCAGGCGTCCACCTGCTCCCGGTCCGGCCGGCAGTAGGCGTAGACGTGGCGGCCTTTCTCCTTGAACACGTGCAGCGGCCCGGCGCGGAATATGAGAGAAAGGAGACCGATCTTGTCCTCGGCGATGCCCCTCTTGGCCCGGTAGTGCGCCGAGACCTTCTCCTCCTCGAACTGGAACTTGGTCTCGTCGCCCAGGACCTTGGAGAGCACCTTGCGATGCAGCTCGCGCAACAGGGAGGAGCGGTCCTCCATCATCACGATGTCGGATATGCCTGCCAAAACTATATTGTGCCCGAAGGGCGAGGGAATGGCGGAGTAGGGGGCGGTGAACATGGTCATGTCCCCGGACTCCATCTGGCGCACCACCGCCTCGGCGTTCTGGATGTCCATGACGTCCTCCAGCACCTCGCGGTAGGTCTCCTCGATGACCGGCACTGACTCCAGCCCGGAAAGGTAATCGAGCAGATAGGTGGAACGCACCTGCTGCCGGTTGACGGATACCTCCCGACCTTTGTAATTGCGCAAGATCATGAAGGCCCGGGCGGCCACGTGCCGGAAGCGCTGCTTGAATATCTCCGAGTCCTTGACCGCCCGGCGCAGGATGCCTCTCATCTCCCCGGAGCGGATCAGCCCGGGGATGAGGTTCATGTCGATGCGGCGCGGCGCCACGATCAGGAAGGCGTCGTCGGAGATGGATACGCTGACGTTGCAGCCCATCTGCTGCGTGAGCAGGAAGGCGTACGTTCGCGACAGGGCGTCGTTTACCCGGCGGCCGAAGGGGAGATGGAAGATGAGGCCGCTGTTGTTCTGCCGGTCGGTATAGCCTTCGACCAGCAGGCGCCGCTGGTTGGGTATCGATGCCGCCGCCCTCTGCTCCTTGAAGTAATGGATGAGAGACAGGGCCGAGCCGTGGTCGATGGAGAAGTGGTCCATGAGCCACTGGATGATCGCGTTCTCGTCCTCGTCCAGCTTCCCCTCCATCTCCCCGCGGAAGCGGGCGATCTCCATGGAGAGGTCGAAGGAGCGGGGGAGCATCTCCCCGGTCCAGGACGGCACCGTGGGCTTCCGCCCCGGGGCGGAGCGCACGTACACGCGCATGCCCTTGGCCCGGACGAACTCGTACGGCCGTCCGCCGAGGATGAAGACGTCGCGGACGCTCAGGCGCTCCACGAACTTCTCGGACAGGTCGCCGATCAGCCCCCCGCGCTCGTTGTACACCTTGTACGCCGCCTCCTCGGGGATGGTGCCCTGGTTCAGGAAGAATATCAAGCGGGCACCCTTCTTCTTGCCGAAGACGCCCTCGTCCGGATCGTACCATATCTTGGAGTAGACGCCCTCGAAGGCGTCCTTGCTGCCCAGATATCGCAGGGTCTGCCGGAAATCCTCGTCGCCGAGGTTGCGGTAGCAGTAGGAGCGCCGCACCATGCGCAGCGCTTCGTCTACCGGCCAGCGTTTCTCCAAAGACATGCCCACTATGGTCTGGGCCAGCACGTCCAGGGCATTCTCCGGTATGCTGACGCGGTCGATGTTGCGCCGGTGAGCCGCCCGGCACAGCACGGCGCACTCCACCAGGTCGTCCAGGTCCAGGACCATCATGCGCCCTTTGGGCGTTTTCCCGACCGAGTGCCCGCTACGGCCGATGCGCTGCAGCCCTTTGGCCACGCTTTTAGGCGAGCCGATCTGGCACACCAGGTCCACAGAGCCGATGTCAATGCCCAGCTCCAGGGAGGTGGACGACACCACGCAGCGCAGCTCGCCGCGCTTGAGGCGGTCCTCCACGTCCAGGCGGGTCTCCTTGGACAGGGAGCCATGATGAGCCTCGATGCTCTCGATCCCCCGTTCCCTCAGCTTGTAGACCACCTGTTCCGTGCCGGAACGGGTGTTGGTGAATATCAGGGTGGTCTGGTGGGCCTCCACCATCTCCTTGAGCGCGTCGTACATGCGGGCGTTGATTATCTCGTACGGCAGCGTCGTCATGTCCTCGGTGGGGCAGATGACCTCTAGGTCCAGGTCCCGCTTGGTCTGCACTTCGATGATATCTACCGGACGGACGGAACCGTTCTCGTATCCCACCAGGTAGGAGGCGATGTCCTCGATCGGAGCCAGCGTGGCCGAGAGCCCGATGCGGGTGATGGGCCGTTGGCACAGCTCCTGCAGCCGTTCCAGTGTTATCGAGAGGTGCACGCCGCGCTTGGAGTCGCAGATCTCGTGTATCTCATCCACGATGACGTACTCCACCTGGGAGAACTTCTCCCGGAACTTCGGGGCGGCCAGCATCAGCGCCAGCGATTCCGGGGTGGTAATGAAGATGTGCGGCGGCTTGCGCAGCTGCTTCTGCCTTTCCGATTGGGAGGTGTCGCCGGAGCGCACGCCCACGCGCACCTTGGGGTATTCGTAACCCTTCTCCTGGGCCAGCTGGTTCATCTGCGCCAGCGGCTCCTCCAGGTTCTTGTGGATGTCATTGGCCAGCGCTTTAAGCGGGGATATGTAGACCACGTATATGCGGTCCTCCAGCGTCCCTTCCTTGGCGTACTTGAACAGCTCGTTGATGATGGAGGTGAAGGCGGTGAGCGTTTTTCCCGAACCGGTGGGCGAGGAGACCAGCACGCTCTTCCTCTCGTGTATCAGGGGGATGGCCATGGACTGGGGCTCGGTGAGACTGGTAAAGCGGGAGCTGAACCACTCCGCTATGAGCGGGTCCAACAGCGACAGGACCTCCTCCTTGCTAGCCCTTCTCTTCACCCTCTGCATGAAGCTCAGTTCCTCTGGAACCAAAATTAAACGCGCCCATGGGTTTTAAATGTTCCTTAAGGCCGGCCGAATGTGCCGTCACGATAGGTTTATGGCCGCTGAGGGAGAAATGAGGGCGGGGAGAGGAAATGAGGTGGTTCAAGTTCAAGCCGGAAGGCGCGGCGCTTCCCTGGAAGGAGTGGGAGCAGCTGGTGAGGGACCCGGAGGACATGACGGCCAGCATAGCGCTGGGGATGAAGGCCTACCGGGACTGCCTGCGGGCGGCCAAGATAGCCCCGGACAAGGAAGCGGCGGGCACCATCACGGCCTTCGCGCACATCCTGCATCACACCCTGGACGAGATGAGCGAGGAACGCTGGCAGCTGCTGCGCTGGGACCTGCAGGAGGGCTGGAGACAGGAGGAGCTGGGGCTGTGGGACGCCCCGGACACGCTGATGCGCCCGGCCGGCGACGGCATTCTGTCGGACCTGCTGATCGTCCGCAACTGCCTGGACCGGGTGGTCAGGCCGGAGATCTATCGTCTGGCCTGGTGCGCCTTCGTTTCTTCTGGCCGGGACACGCGCCTGCGGCCGGTGGACTCCCGAACGAGCAAGAGCGGGCTGATCTGCCCCCTGATGCTGCTGGAGCGGTCGCGCCGCGAGGAGCTTCCGCCGTTCCTCGATGATGAGGAGAAGGAGGGGATGGAGTTCCTGATGACCTCGCTGCGCCTGAGCGACTGGGCCTCCACGGACGAGATGCTGAGCGTCCTGTCCGAGCAGAAATACGTCCTGCGCGCCAACAAGGTGTACATGGACTACTACGTCAGCGGGGGGAGGTGGAGCGACCGGGGAGAGGTGGCCAAATGGAAGGAGGGATGCCTGAAGGCCTGCGCCTTGCTCATGGCCTTCCGGGTCATGTTCCTGGCCTCGGTGACCGGTGAGAGCGGGCTGCTGCGAGTAAGTCAGTCCGATTAAGGTTAAATCCATGCTTCGACAATGCTCTTCGCAGATGCGCAAGTTGTCCGTCGTTCTGCTGGCCGCCGCCCTGTTGCTGTGCGCCGTCCCATTGTCGTCCGATCACGCGGACGGAGCGATAATGGGCACGTCCGTACTGGGCCGGATCGCTGACGTCGACGGAGGCAATTTCTCCGGGGTGGTCATAAAGGCGGTGAACGTCACCACCTTTTTCGAGTACTCCGCGGTGAGCGAGGTCACCGGTAATTATTCCATGGGTCTCAACCCGGGCCTTTACACCATTTCCGCCAGCTTCGTCAACTACACGGCCAACATCACCTATTCTAATGTCAAGATCGGCCTGGGACAGGAGGTCCGGCTGAACTTCACCATGTCCGAGCTTTTAGGCACCCTCACGGGATACGTGTCTAACGGCACTACCCCGATATACGGGGCCACGGTCACCTTGATCGGCGACCAGAACTACTCCGGCGTCTCGATCAATCCTCTGGGTCAGTACACGATCAGCGGGGTCCGGCCCGGGGATTACACCGTGATCGCCAGCAAGGCAGGCTACTATGATTCCGCCCAACAGCGCCCGGTGACCATGGCGCGTAACGTCACCGTGAACCTGGATTTCGTCCTGGACGAGCAGCCGGCCGAGCTCAAAGGCCGGGTGGTGTACCAGGGAGACGGCCTGTCCGGCGTCAAGGTGGTCATCGCCAGCGATCAGTTCACTAGCACCGTCTATACCGACGAGAACGGCAACTATACCTTCCAGCTAATTCCGGCCGGATCCTATAAGATATCCTTCTCCAAGGACACTTATAAGGACCGCGTCCAGGACATCGGGCTGTCCCCCTTCGAGGTTGAGACCCTGAACATGGAGATGGAGTTCGACAGCGCCAACAACACCCACACGTTCCTGTTTGATTTCGACCTCGGCCATTCCCTCATGGTGATCGGGCTCACCGTCACCCTGATATTGCTTCTGGTGGCCCTCGTCGTCAATTACAAGGCCAGGAAGAAACCGGACATGGTGGAGAAGGAAGAGGATTCAGAGGATAAGTGAGGCTTTCTTCCTTACTTTCTCCTCGATCTCCTGGAACAGACTTCTGCCGTGGGAATCCATGGCCACGACCATTGGCCCCAGGCCTTCTGCGCGAAGGCGCCAGACCGCCTCGGCCATGCCTAGATCTTCCCACTGAACGCCCAGCACTTCGGGCAGGTGCTCCGCGGCCAGCACCGCCGCGCCGCCGGTGAGGCTCAGATAGGCGCAGCCGATCTGGCCCATGACCTTCAACACCTCCGATGACATCCCGCCCTTGCCGATTATCAGCCGTGGCCGGAAGACCCTGATGAACTCGGGCTCCAGGGAGTCCATGCGGGCGCTGGTGGTCGGTCCCGCGGATAGCACCCGCCATTGTCCCTCTTTTTTCATTATCGGACCGCAGTGGTACAGAGCGCCGCCCTCGAGCTGGAACGGCACCGTCCTTCCCTGGCGGTGCATCTCCAGGGCGCGCATATGGGCCTCGTCTCTCAAGGTGAGCATCTCCCCGCTCAGCTCCACGATGTCCCCGGCCCGCAGGGAGCGGACCTCTTCCTCGCTCATGGGAGAGACTATCTTCCTGACCTTCACCAGGACCCCCCCTGGGAGAAGTTCACGCGCCCGTCCCGATGGATGCGGGCGAAGGCCTTGCGGGCGGCCCAGCAGTTCAGGCTGACGGCCACGGGCAAGCTGGCCGTGTGGCATTCAGCCTTCTCCATGAGCACGCCGAGGACGGTGGTCTTACCTCCCAGGCCCATGGGCCCGATCCCCAGGGAGTTGAGCTGTTCGTACAACGTCTCCTCCAGAGAGTCCAGCGACGGATCGGGACTTTTGGACCCGAGGGAACGAAGCAGGGCCTTCTTGGCCAGGATGCAGGCCGTGTCCGCCGTTCCGCCCACGCCGACGCCGACCACGGTCGGAGGGCAGGGGCGGGAGCCGGCCCTGACCACGCATTCGATCACGAAGCGACGGATCCCCTCGGTGCCCTCGGCCGGGTTAAGCATGCGCAGGGCGCTCCAGTTCTCCGAACCGGCGCCTTTGGGCAGGACAGCGATATCCAGGACACCGGTCTCCGCCGGCTCGAAGTGTATCGGCGGGAATCCCTTCCCCAGGTTGTCTCCGCTGTTGTGCCGGGACAATGGATCGACGGCGTTGGGCCTCAGCGGCACCTCGGCCGTGGCTCGAGCCACGCCGCGACGGATGGCTTCCTCCACCCGGCGGTCGCACCAGCCGCGCACGAAGAACACCGGCACCCCGGTGTCCTGGCACATGGGCACGCACTTCTTAGCGGCCATCCTCACGTTGGTGAGTATCGCCCTCAGCTGGGACAGGGAGATCTGGTCCTCCTCGGCCGCTGCCGCCCTTTCCAGGGCGCTGATCACGTCGGGGGGCAGCTGGCATTCGGCCTGGCGCAGCAGTCTGACCACCGTCTCCTCGATAACCGCGGATGAATGCATCTGTCCCTCTGGATACGCTACCGGGAAATTAATCCTTGGCCTGTGGGAAAGAGATTATCGGGCTCGGCATTATATAGCGATGTGAGAATCAAGGCCGGATCAACATGGACGGACCTATCCGTATCCAAGGCCTGACCAAGGTCTACGCAGGAGGGTTCAGGGCGGTGGACAACCTGGACCTGACGGTCCCCAAGCGAGCCTTCATGGGCTTCCTGGGGCCGAACGGCGCCGGCAAGACCACCACCATCAAGATCGCCACCAACATGCTCAGCGTGACCTCCGGGGAGATCTTCATCAACGACATCAGCGTGATGAAGGACCCCAAGACCGCCCTGGCCGACGTCGGGGCGGTGGTGGAGACACCGGAGTTCTATCCCTACCTCACTCCAATGGAGACGCTGCAATACCTCGGCGCGCTGCGGGGCATGACCGCCACCGAGATAACCAACCGCGGGCGGGATCTGCTGGACATGGTGAAGCTGACCGAATGGAAGGAGCAGCGCGTGGGCAAGTTCTCCAAGGGCATGAAGCAGCGCCTGGCCATAGCCCAGGCCTTGCTGCCTGAGCCGTCCGTGATCATACTGGACGAACCGACGTCCGGTCTGGACCCCCGCGGCATGGTGGAGGTACGGGACATACTGAAGCAATTGCATACGATGGACGTCACCGTGCTGATGTCCTCCCACCTGCTGAACGAGGTGCAGGAGGTGTGTACCGACGTCACCCTGATCAACCGGGGCAAGATGCTGCGCTCCGGAAGCGTGGCCTCGCTTATAAATGAGGTACAGGCTCGCAAGATCGACGTACGTACGCTGAACCCTTTGACCCAGGATAAGTTCCCGGCCATGAGGACCATCCCGGGCGTCACCAACTTCTACGTTACCGGAGATCAGTCCTTCACCGTGGACTTCGAGGGAGAGGAACCGGCCCAGGCGGCGCTGCTCGCTCAGCTGCAGAGCATGGGGTTGAAGGTCGTTTCGTTCAAGGAGTCCGGCCTGGCCCTGGAATCGCTGTACATGTCGCTTATCATGGATTCGAGGTGAGAAGATGGAGAGCACTAACGTAATCAACAATCGCCAAAGGCTGCCTTCCGATATAGTACAGGTGTTCACCGTCGCCCGTTACGACGCCTTGAAGCATCTGCGCTCCAAGCGTCTGCTCGGGCTGCTGGTCCTGGAAGCGCTGCTCATAGGCCTGATGTTCGGCCTACCGATCGCGCTGGGGAACGATACCTCGGACGACCCGGCCACCTACATGTCCGGATACGTGAGCTGGGTGGAGATCCTGGTGGTCATCGGGGCCACCATGTTCGCCGGGGACGCCATCGTCTCCGAGTTCCAGAGCCGGACCGGTTACCTGCTCTTCCCCAACCCGGTGAAGCGGTCCAGCATATTCATGGGCAAGTACATCTCCACGCTGGGGATCATCGTCCTGATGCTGGTGGTCTACTACGGCATATCCGCGGTGCTGACGTTCGCCATGACCGGCGGGAGCACTTTCCTGTGGGTATACTCCATGCTCTTCGCCTTCGCCTACGGCGCGGCCGCGGCGGCATTGGGCTTCCTGATCTCGGCGGTGTTCAAAGGCGCGACCGGTTCGCTGGTCCTGACCTTCTTCACCCTGCTGATGATCCTACCCATGATAGCCGGGATCCTGCCTATAGGCGAGATAAAGCCGTGGTTCATAGTGACCTTCTGCGGCTCGGTCATCTCCGCCATCATGACCAAGCCCTATCCTACGGACTATATGCAGAGCTTCGATATGGGCAACGGGGACCTCATGACCTACTGGTCCTATTACCCGGAGATTTGGTTGTCGCTGGCGGTCATCGCCGTCTACGCGGTGGTCAGCCTGGTCCTGGGGCTGTATCTCTTCAAGAGAAGGGAAATGGTCTCGTAAAAAAAGGGGGTTCGCCCCCATCTAATTTTTTTTCAACCTTGCAGCGGCAGAAGGTAGTACTCTTCCTCGTACTGGAAGATCTTGGCCATCTCCCCTTTACGTTCGAACTTCGGCGGCTTCTTCAGGTCGAAGGTCTTGAAGCTGGTTGGATGCATGACCTGCACCTCGCGGTCCGTCTCGTTGACGATGACCGCCTCCATCATGTCCTCCTTCCGCCCGACCACCTTGGCCGAGATCATGTCGCTGTTGCTGACCGTCACCGCTTGCGCGGTCTTCAGGTTGGTGAGCTTGGTGGAGTTGGCCCTTAACGCACCGACCAGGAACATCTTGTTCTCGTAGCGCACTATGTCACCGAAGCGATACGCCGGCAGGCGCACCACGAACGTCACCCGGTACAGGTCCTTGCCCTGCTTCTGGGTGACCAGCTTGGCCGTCTCCTTGACCTCGGCGGCGTACTGGTCGGCCAGATCGTGGGCGATGCTCTTGCCGACCACGGAGGAGGAAAGGATGACGTCGACGCCGCCTTCCTTGGTGGTGAGCCTGTTCACTTTGGAGATGAAGAGCTCGCGGTTGTCCTTGGTGTGCTCGTCCATCATCTTGAGGATGCGCTCCAGGATCTCCTCGCGCTGGTCCTCGGGCATCTTGCGGTCCCGGGTCCGGACCTGCAGCGTTCCCTCGTAGTAGTTCCCCATCATCTTGTTGCATCTGGGGCAGGAGGTGTTCTTGAAGCGGACGATGGTGCTGCGGGCCTCGTCGACCTGCAGCCCTTCCGCGGTGAGCGAGAACGTCATGCCCACGCTGTGATTGGCCTCGTCGATCTTTTCGGCGTGGACGCCCGCGCTCAGCACCTTTACCTCTTTGTTGACCTGGGCGGCCACCTCGGTGGCCTTCTCGGCCGCCTCCTCGCGCCTCTCGATCTTCAGCCACTTCCCGTCGATGAGGAAGTCGTCGCAGTGAACGCACTGGAACAGGTCCACGTGGTCCGGGAGGGCGGTAAACACCTTGCCTTCCAGGAAGCATCTCTCGCACAATGATCTGTAGGTCGGGCCATCAGCCCCGCACTTGACGCAGAAGGACATGTCAGTACCTTACCATCTGGGCGTGGGGCACGCCCTCGATCGTCATTACGCAATCCTCGTCGATAAACCCATGCTCGGCGGCGATGCGGCACACTTCCTGGCCCACCAGGTTGGCCATGGTGGCCGCGGCCAGCCGGCTGAGGAGCATCTCCTCGGCGCCCTGGTCCCCGCCGTAGAACTCGGAGCTGACATCCAAGCGAAGCTGGCCTTCCTTGAGCTTACGGCCCAGGAGGGGCTCGTCGCAGGCGGCGACCAGAAGATCGGCGCCGTGCCTGTGCACCTTCACCCGTATGGAGTTCGTCATCGAACGTGAGTCATGGGCCGGCATGATAAACCTTTGCTCATTCGCTAGTGGCGAGCTTGTAGTGACCGGCCTGCGCCTCGTATATGTCCCCGGCCTGCTTCAGCTTCCTCAAGGCGTCCTTCAGGTCCGTCTCGGAGAGGTTGCGCTCGCCGGCCTTCTGGATCAGGGTGAGCTCGGATATTCCCGAGCGGGGATCGGAGTTGTCATGGATGAGCTGCCGGACCAGGGCGATGCGGTTCCGTTCGTTGCGCGTGGTGCCGGTCATGAGCTTGTCCACGTCGATGGTGCCATCGTCCGAGGCCATCTTCTTCAGGTAGTGCTCCACGATCTTGATGGCCCTTTCCGCGTCCTCTTTGGCCACGACCTGCGCAAGGCGTATGCGGGCAGAGGCTTCGGACAGGCGTATGAAGGCTTCCAGCTGCCGGGCGGTGATGGGGACGGACGAGCCCTGCTTCTCCCCCAATTTCCTTATGGACAGGTACTTGTCGATGATAAGCTGGCGCGCTTCATCGCTTAGTATCGGCGTGAACCTTTTAGCGTAGGCGACGTACTTGCGCATGAACTCTCGGTCGAAGATGGGCTTGAGCACGTCCGTCTCTTCCATTATGCGCTGGTAGTCGATGCCTTTGATCGTCTCCGGGTTGGGGACGTTGCGCAGTTCCCCGCGCACGTGACCCTTCAGTATGTGCTCGGCGATCTTCAGGTCCCGGGCGGCGTTGGGCTTGTCCGTCAACGCGAATATCAGGTCGAAACGTGACAGGAGCGCCGGGGGCATGTTGATCTGGGAAGCGAGCGCCTCGCTATCGTCGAACCGGCCGAACTTGGGGTTGGCCGCGCCCAGCATGGAACAGCGGCATTGCAGGGAGGCGGTGATGCCGGCCTTGGCCACGCTCACCCGCTGCGACTCCATGGCCTCGTGCATGGAGGAACGGTCCTGCTCGGTCATCTTGTCAAGCTCGTCGATGGCCGCCAGCCCCTTGTCCGCGAGAACGAGGGCGCCGGCCTCCAAGGTCCATCGCCCGTCGCCGAACTCGTCTTTGACCGCGGCGGCGGTGTTGTGCACCAGAAATCCGTTGCCGATGAAGTTATGCGCTCCCTCGACGGTGAGATCGTAGACGTTGGGGGGCAGGTCCTCGCGCACTTCCCTGACGCTTTTCACCTTGCTTTCGCGCACCTCTCCGACACCCGAGCCAGATGGCGCCATTAGCAGCTTGTCGTCCGCCCGAACGTCGGACGCCCGCACCCACTTGGATTCCGCTCCGGAATGCCCTCTTAACATAGTTTCGGGGGTGACCACGATGCGCTCACCAGAGGCAACTTCGAGTTCCACAAGAAATGAAGGGGTCCGCAGGCGGAACAGCGCCGAGACCGGTCGGACGTCTGTATGACGGTCGTCCTTGACCGAGAGCACGTCGTTTATCCGAACCTCCTGCCGCCACACCCCGGGCTCGATCTCCCGGGGGGATTTCATGCGGGATTCCACGAGCTCGCCGATCGGTTGCGATCTCCCGTTCACGTTGATCAGCGTGCCCGGCGCCACGCACAGGCCGGCGGCGGACGAGCTCTTGCCGGAGGCGTATATGCCGCGGGGAGCCATCTCCGACATGTAGCGCAATATCTGGCTGTTGTGGGACAATATGCCGTTGGCCACGAAGATGTGGGTCGTCTCCACCTCGATGTCGTAGACGAAGCGCTCCTCGGCCTTGACCTCCTCCTTCTTGACCACTTGGTCCCAGCCTATTCCCCGGTTGTAGCCGCAGTGGTTGCCACCGGGCAGCTCGTCGATGGCCACGGCGATGAAGGCGCCCTCGCTGATCTTGCTGGCCTGGCGCTGGGCCATGAAATAGGCGTTCTGCACAAATAGCGGGTGCGTGGACGTGACCGTGAGCGTTCGCCCACCCTCGGTGGTGAACCTGAGCAGGCGTCGGGGGGAGTCCCGTTTCCAGACACGAACTGCTTTACCCTTTTCTATATAGCCCCGGTGGGTGAAGGTCATTATCTCGAAGTCGGCCTCGGCGTACTCGCCGTCGTCCACCTCCTTGACCTCGCCCCGGGAGAGCCAGTCGTCCACCAGTTCCTTTATTACCTTCTCCGAGCAGTCGGCCATGAGCACCTTTGTGTCACCGGTGACGCATTTGGCCACCCCGGGATCACCGACCAACAGGATGTGGATGTCCCCGCGGATCTTGGTGCCGTCCTCCAGCGTTTTGGCCGTGCCGCCGAACAGCTGCAGGGCGATGCTCTCCTTCACCTCGTCGTAGCCGTGGATGGCCGGGGCGATGGAGCCCACGATCTTGCGGAAGACCTCGGGGTCCTTGGCCTCGTTCCTGATCAACGTTTCGTCCTCCTCGGAGACGTTGACCTCCTCGTACTCGTGCTGCTCGAACTCCATGGAGAGCACGCCCAGGTTGATCTCGAACAGGGTGGACTTGATCTTGTCCCCCTTCTGCTGGCTGCGCAGTATCCCGTTGAGGACGACGCGGTCGCCGGGGGCGATTATGCCGGCCAGGTCGTCCTCCAGATAGGCCGTCAGCCGCTCGGGCTGCGCGCCTCCTCTCAACCCCTCGGGGGACTCCTGCATCTCCACCTTCTGCGTGTCGACGTAGGTGGATTCCTCTGTAAGCAGCTGGAACTTGGTGCTTCCCGCGGTACGCCCGCAACCTTCCTGTTCCTTGTAGCACTCCATGGGCTCGCGGAAGAACAGGCCGTCCTGCGGTTCGATTATCCGCGCGGGGCAGCGCATGCATTTGAACACGCCGCGCGTGAGGCGCGGTCGGACCTCCGTGGCTTTGCGCACCATGCCTTCCACGGACAGCAGCTTCCCCAGATGCTCGCTGCGCAGCTCCCGTATGTCGATGCGGCTGTCCCGCGGCAGTTCCTTGATGCGCAGGTGTATCTCGATCCCTGCCTTGTTGGGGTTCATCAGGCGCTTGACCACTTCTTCGCCCTTCTCCAGGGCTCGGTCCGGGTGGTTCAGGATGAAGCTGGCGAAGTCCGGGTCGAACCGGTCTATGTCCGAGTAGGTGACAGCCAGGCTCTTCAGCGCGGGATACCTGTCGGTGAGCTCGAGCAGCTTGAGCCGGTTCTCCTCCGCCTCCAGGAACTCCTCCCAGCGCGCGACCAGGTCCTCGTCAGTGTAATCTATTGGCAAAACCATCTCTCCGTGATATGTAAGGTGATAACCGATGGTTACCCCCGTAGGGACTAAGGGTATTCCCTACATCCAAATTTACCTTTATGCTTCACCGCCCTCGGATTTCTCTGGCGGCTCGCAGTAGTCCCATTGGATGCCGACGACCTCCTGGCTGGTCTTGGCTTCGGCGTAGCGTTCCAACGGCTCCTGGTTCAGGACGAAGAACTGTTCCCCCCAGGTGAACTTGGACATGACGGAACGGGCTTGTTCTTTTTCTCCTATTATGTACAATGTGGCGGCGACGGCCTCGGCGCTGGTCAACCGCATGGGCTTGCCCCAGTTGACGGGGTTGGCGGCCAGCAGGTACGGTAGCGCGCGATGCACGGCGTCCTTGCGCACTTTTGGAAATCCATCTATGTTCTCCCAGGAAAGGTCCATGACCAGAATGCCGTGCGCCTTGGCGGCGTCCAGGTCCTCCCGGGACACGGCCTTCTGGGCGAAGGGGTCCAGGACGATGACGCCGTACGGCACGGAACGGAGGTTGGGCAGTTCGTCCACCAGATGGAACTTGACCATCTTGCGCGAGGTGCACTTTTTAGGGTCGCAGTCGCGCTCGTCGTAGACGTAGAGCTTGATCATGCCTCGGTCCCGAAGATGTTGTCGATCCACTTGATCAGGTCGTCCCTGGTCTTGCGGTATACGGCCATGAGCTCCTCCTCCGTGCCCTTGGCCTTGCAGGGGTCCTTGAAGCCTTTATGAATGTAATCCTTCCCCCTCAGGAAGTGCGGGCATTCGTCCTCGGCCTCGTCACATAAGGTAACGACGTAATCGAACTCCTTGCCGTAGAACTCCTCCACGCTCTTGGAGCGGTGCTCGGAGATGTCCACGCCGATCTCCTTCATTACCGCGATGGCCTTGCGGCTGACCCGTTCCGGGTATAGACCGCCGCTGTTGGCCTGGTACATGTTGCTCATGCGTGCGTTGACATACCCCTCGGCCATCTGCGAACGGGAGGCGTTCCCGATGCAGACGAACAATATGCTACGCTTGACCGCCGCTTCCCTGCTTCTTCTACTGACCATGTGATCGTGACTCCCTGGCCTTGGTTATCGCTCCGCAATGGGGGCAGCGGGAGATGGCCCAGCCCCCGTTCTGGTCCCGCCCGTGCTTGGACGACAGGGTGCCGAAGACGCCCAGTTTGTACTTGCCCTGGCATTTCTGGCACTGGTATTCGAATCCGCTCATCATCGATGATGTCAGCAATATCATGCCCGCGGCCAGCAACAGCAGCCACGGCGGCCACAGGTCGTTGACGATGAGACCCGCTATCGCTACCACTGCCAGAATTCCTCCGGCGATGGCACGGGGATCCACCTTCCTCAGCATGATATGACACCTGGTGATGGTGTCGGTGATGGTCCGCTACCGGACCTTGACGAGACACCTGTTAACTCTCTCTATCCCGGATATCTCCTTCCGGAATATAAGACAGGGTGCAAGTTCTTTGCATAGGTGATAACAGCATAGTTTTATGTCCGGGAGGCGTGATGCGTTCTCGCCACGATGATGATAAACCCAGCTCTGACCAGTGATGAGAGACGGGCGAGCTGAGTGGCAAGATTATATTTTACGGCGTAAGAATAAAATATCCAGTTCCGAATGTTGATTACGGGATGGGAATGCCTACCGGATACGATTTGATAGAGCATAATCATGATTTCCGGATACATTTACTGAAGAGGCTGGCCGCCGCCTTGATCGACGCGGCGGTGGTGTTCCTGCCCGTGACGCTCATCATCTACATCGCCGGGCTGGAGCCCCAGGACCTTTTGGCCGGTGTGTTCTCCGGTTTCGCATGGTTCATCTACTCGGCGGTGTCCGAGTCTTTGACAGGGACCTCGCTTGGAAAGAAGATGCTGGGGTTCATCGTGGTCTCCAAGGACGGCCCCATGACGTTCTCCAAGGGGATCGTCAGGAGCGTGCCGAAGATGTTCTGGTTCATTTTCTTACCAGTAGATGTGCTGGTGGGCCTGAGCCGGGACGACGATCCCAGGCAGAGGTGGGTGGACGGTGTTGCAGGAACGACCGTCCTCAGAGAGTTGATTAAATGAGATCATGTTACGAGATTCGATTGACGTTTGAAGTGAGGTCGACCGTATAATCACTGGGCATGGTCATTTTTTAAACAGGAGGCAAATGATCAGTAAAACCTGAAACGCATCGAGCTGGACGACAACGACCATCTTACGGCGAAGAAGCTGAACTCGTCCGATGACCCGGTGTTCCAGACCTTCAATCCCCCGAGCAATGGGACAGCATAGACGCCGTTTTCGGCGTTTATGCTCTGAAGCGGACGTTTCCTATCCGCGTCAACTACTACTTCTTCTCCGAGAAGCTGCGCACGATCGACTCGATCGCGCGCAAGAAGGTGCGGGACGCGATGGAGTTCATCAGCTTGAAGAAGGATGGGAGGATCAGCATCTCCAAGGCGGTGGTCAAGAAGGTGAATCCCCTGTTCGACGTGGAGGTGTCCGTGCAGACAAAGCTGCTCGGCGACGAGCAGGCAATGCTTGAGTACTTTAAGCAGCGCCTGACGAAAGGCACCGAGGGATTTTTCAAGCTCGATTCGTCGAAGGAATTGACAGTCCTCGTAGCGTATAACATCCCGCGAGAAGGACACCGTCGAGAAGCTCATCGAGTCGCTGAAGAACCACGTCGAGATCAAGCCCCTCAGATGCTGGAACGAGGACCCGGTGAAGGGCATGCTGTTGGTCGGTTTCATCGCTCAGATGATGATTTTGATGATGCGGTACGAGCACGATGGACTGAAGGACCGGTCGATGAAATTCATCACCCGGGCGTTGAAAAAATTGATAGCAACATATTTTTTATAATGAGAAGGGCCCGGAAATGTGTGCTCTATTCGAACTTCGACCGCTTGAACGGCTGATCTTGGACGAAATTCTCATCGAAAGTTAGGTTCCGAGGCCGGGGACCCGGCCTCGGAACGGAAAAACCGGAGGAAACGGGCTCATATCGGGTTGAAAAAACGTCCGAAAACAGTCGCAGGACTACTGTCGAATTCTGTCCCGGACTGAAAAATTTCTATTTTCGATTCAATCAAGTGGCGAGGTCAGACTTTATTAAAAAATAACAGGGACTTGCTGCCCATTATTACATTAGGACTCATAATCAATAAAAATAAAAAGATAAAAAAGGTTTAAGGCTGGTTCCAAGAATCAGATGCTATAGATTCGCTATCCGAACCCCAGAGCAGATTCAAGACCATAGTTGCTCCACCGGCGGTAGAGGTTATTAAGAAATAATCTCCGGTTCCCAGTTTTGAGTCTGCTGCGATATCAACAAAGGTAATCGTATAAGATGCGTTTACTGGAGCTAATGTAAGTGCTCCGGGTGCGATGGTACTTGCGACATGAGCAACCCCGCCAATTATTACGGATATTTTATAATTGGAATAAGCGCTAATTTCACTAATCGAGGCAACTAGTACCTTTTCTGTGTGAGCCGTGGTTGTTGACGTGGCGGTTACAGCAGCGGTGGGGTTTTGGCTTGATTCTCCGCCAAAGCCCATGACCATCACGTACAACACGGCGGCCAGGACCACGGTTATGGCGACCATCAGGATGGTGGCGATTACCGGGGAAACGGCCTTGTTGTTCTTCTTCCACATTTTCTTCATATGTTCTGTCTCCTGGTAGGTTGCCCTACCGGAGCTATATTTGTCTTTATGAAAATAAATACTTATCTATTCCATTTCTCGAAATAAAACACAATTACCTATGTTTCATCCATAATCTGGCTCGTTTCATACGATGCTTCGCCCCTTGTGAACGATTGTTATTCAAGCCATTCGCTTACTTCAAGGTCACGATCTGATCGCACACGAGCTGCAGCATCTCGCGCACCTCGGGCTTAGTCTGTTCCTCCATGCTGAGCAGGATCGGGTACGCCCCCATGGACTTGATGCTGGCGGTAAGCACCTGCATGAACTCATAAAGCATGCGCACGTCGTTGTGCGCCGCCAGGGAGTTCACGGAGTCCAGTATCACCACGAAATCCTCCCCCTTCCCCTTGCGGAACAGGTACTCCATCTTGAGTACTATGTACTCCAGCATGGTGGGGCTTTCCACGAATACCGTTTGGGCGGAATCCGCGTTGCCGCATTCCATGGTGGCGAACGATATGCAGTCCACAAAACGCAGTTTGGAGGTATCGATCTCCAGAGACTCCAGCGCCGAACGTATAGTGGACGAGGGCACGGTCACCGATATGAATATCGTCGACAGCCCCTTCTTGTTGCTGAAGCGGTCGATCAGCGCCGTCAGCGTATCGAAGTACGCCTCCACGCCGATGTTGAAGTCTACAGATACGGCAGGGCCGAGCTCTTCCAGCCGGCTCAATATCTGCGGCGCCACCTCTTCCATCTCAAGCCCCCCTGAGCATGGGCGTGATGAACAGCCCCTCGGACGTCATGTCCATCACATATTTGGCCCGTGAATGGGCCACCCCGGCCATCTTCACCACTTCCAGCACCTGGTAGTTGTCGCCGCGTCGCACCGCCGTTCCCAGCTTGATTATCCCGTCGCACATCATCTGCTCCGTCCGGTCGGTGCCCTCACCTTCGGAGATCAACAGGCCAGTGCATTTAGCCTCGAACAGGACCTTTGATAGAGAAAGCAGGAACGCGCGTCCAACCCATTCCTCCATCTCCATCATCAACGGGTTGGTGGCGTCCAGCACCAGCCGGGTCACGTTCCCCTCCTTGATGGCCTGGGCGATGTCGGTCACGATGGCCCCGGCCTCTGTCTTGGTGATCCGGCCGTCGTCCCTCTCTCCGGAACCCATCTCGTTGATGTGCTTCAGCGTCACCGATCCCTTGTCGAAGATCTTGGGGTCAGCATAGTCTAGGTCTGGAATGTAAGTAAGCAGCTTCTTGGGGGCGTGCACCGTGGAGATGAACAACCCCTTCTGGCCGGACGTGGTCCCTCTTATCAAGTATTCCAGCCCGAAGAGCGTCTTGCCAGATCCGCAGGGACCGGACACCGAAATCATGCCCCCTATGGGAAAGCCTCCGCCGACGATGCGGTCGATGCATTCCATTCCGGTGCTGCATTTCGGTCCAGGGGAGACGGCCATGCCTTGATGATGACCATCTGGGGATATATTATTTTTTAAGGAAAAGATTAGTATCCTGGCGGAGATAGCCTGAGCATGAAACCAGTTCTGCAGGTCGCTCTGGACCTCATGCACCTGAAGCGCGCCATCGAGATCGCCCATGAGGCCGTTGATGGTGGGGCGGACTGGATAGAGGCGGGGACGCCGCTCATCAAGAGCGAGGGAGCCGCTTGCCTGCGCGCGCTGAAGAAGGAGTTCCCGGACCGGAAGCTGGTGGCCGACATGAAGACCATGGACGTCGGCGCCTTCGAGGTGGAGATAGCCGTCAAGGCCGGAGCCAACGTAGTGACCGTGCTGGGCCTTTCAGACGACGGGACGATCTCCGAATCGGTGCTCACGGCGCGCAAGTACGGTGCCGAGATCATGCTGGACCTCATCAATGTCCCGGATAAAGTGATCAGAGCCAAGAAGGCCGAGGACCTCGGCGTCTCCTACGTCTGTCTGCATGTGGGCATAGACGAGCAGATGAAGGGAGATGCGTCGCCGTTGGACATCGTATCCCAGGTCTCGTCGGCCGTCAGCATCCCGGTGGCCGTGGCCGGAGGCATCACCTCCGAGACGGCGCCTAAGATGATCGAGCATGGGGCTTCCATAATCGTCGTCGGTGGCGGCATCATCAAGACCAGTGACGTTCGCAGCGCGGCCCAGGCCGTCAGGCGCTCCATGGACACGGGCCAGGGATTGCCCAGCGCCCTGGTGCGCAAGTACGGTCAGGACGAGCTCTTCCAGGCCTTTGGTCGTGTTTCCACGTGCAACATCGCCGACGCAGCGCACAAGCGCGGGGTGATGGACAACGGCATAGTGCTCCGCAACGGGCATGGCTTCAAGGTGGTCGGCCGGGCGCTGACGGTGCAGACGGCCAAGGGCGATTGGGCCAAGCCGGTGGAGGCCATCGATCGAGCCAAAAAGGGCGACGTCGTCGTGATCGACGCCGGAGGCAGCGAGATCGCCGTATGGGGCGAACTGGCCGCCAACAGCGCCCTGGTCAAGGGAGTGGCCGGGGTGGTTATAGACGGGGCGGCGCGTGACATCGATGGGATAATAGATCTCCGGTTCCCGTGCTTCAGCCGGCATGTCTCGCCCCATGCCGGTGAGCCCAAGGGCTTCGGAGGCATCGGACTCGAGATCGTGTGCGGCGGGCAGATGGTGCGCACCGGCGACTGGATCGTAGGCGATGAGAACGGCGTAATCGTCATCTCGCAGGAGCACGCTGTGGAGCTGGCCAACCGTTCCGTGGACGTCTTCGAAAGGGAGGAGCGCATCAGGGAAGAGATCAAGCGCGGAGGCACCCTGTCCAGCGTTCAAGAGCTGGAGAAATGGGAACAGGTCAAGTGAGCCTGCCCTTTCGTTTCCTTATTTTTAATAATTATAGGCCGCCTGGCTTTCCATGTTTCCATTCAGCTTCAATGCAATAACCGTATGAATATCGTGATCGTGATGTTATTTTGTTTGCTTGATAAACTATTTATTATACAATTATCTACGTAATTATAATAAGTCTCGATAAACATCTAATCAAAGAAACAGAAAGTGTCCGAAATTACATCTTGACCGAAAAGCCAACGAGTTTTTTGTTTCCGATGAATGGTGATCTCACAACCGGAGGGAGGGGAGTGCCCTCCCTCCCAAACCCCTTCGGCCTCCTGCGCAAGCGTTTATATCTTAGTGGATGGAAATAGGACGGCCGATGCCAACCCCACGCATCAACCTGCACACCCATACGCTACATTCGGACGGCGATTTCACCGTGGAGGAGGTCGTGCGCTCGGCTTATCAGCAAGGTTTGACGCACGTGGCCATCACCGACCATTTCGAGACCTGCAAGGTCATCAACCCGCTGCGGCGCATGGACTTTGAGGCCTATTTGCGCAACATCATGCAGGTCAGAGAATTGTTCCGAGGAAAGGTCGAGGTGCTGGCCGGGGTGGAGATAGACACCAACCCGGAGCGCTGTCATCTCTACGAACTGCCGTTCGATCTGCTGAACCGCCTGGACCTGGTGTTGTTCGAGTTCGTGGAAGACCCGATCCAGGGCGGCATCCCCCTCACTGAACTGCGCTCGCTCGTGCGCGAACTGCATGTCCCCTTCGGCTTCTGCCACTGGGATATGGCCCGCATATATCCTAAGAAAGAACCGAATTGGCTGGCTGATAGATTGAAGGACGTGGGCGCGTTCGTGGAGGTGCCTACATCCCATCACTACGTTCGTGACGGTCGTTTCCTGTACGAACATGGGGAACGTTTCTACCGGGCCTTCGAAAACAAGGTAAAAGTGTCCATCGGCACCGACATGCATCACTCGCTCAGCGAGGTCGGCAACATCGGACGGGGGATGAGCTTCCTGAAGAGCATCGGCCTCTGCCAGCAGTTGCTGTTCAACGGAAGCGAGGGATGAAAATTAGATCGGGTTAAGGGGTTTTCAGTACTGGCCCATCTTGTTGGCCATCTGCCGCAGCCGCTTTACCCTCTCGGCCATGGGCGGGTGGGTGCTGAAGATGGATACCAGCGTCCCGCCGTTGAACGGGTTCACGATGAAGAGGTTGGATGAGGCCGGGCTGCCGAACCGCATAGGGCTGCGCCTGTTGGCCGTCTCCAGCTTCTCCAACGCCCGGGCCAGGTACAGCGGACGGCCGATTAGCTTCGCACCTTCGTAGTCCGCCTTGTACTCGCGGTTGCGGGATATGGCCAGCTGGACCATCATGGCGGCGATGGGCGCGGTTATGGCCACGACAACGGCGATGATCAGGCCGCCCTCGTTCCTGCGGTCGCCGAACAGCGCGCCGTAGAAGGCGAAGCGGGCGGCGAAGGAGATAGCTCCGGCGATGGTGCTGGCCACGCTCATGATCAGTATGTCCCGGTTCTTCACATGGGCCATCTCGTGGGCCAGGACGCCTGATAGCTCCTCGTCGTCCAGCATGCGCATCAGGCCTTCGGTGGCGCAGACCACGGCGTTCTTTGGGTTTCGTCCGGTAGCGAAGGCGTTGGGCGTGCCGGTGGGAATGATGCCCACCTTGGGCATGGGCAGTCCGTTCATGGCGGCTATGTTGCGAACCGTACGGTACAGACGGGGCGCCTCGGCCTCGCTGACGACCTTCACCTTGTATGTCCACATCACTATCTTGCTGGAATAGAAGTATGACACCAGATTGATCAGGCCAGCGAGCACCATGAATATTATGGCGCCCAACATCCAGTTGCCGATGAACAGTGAGCCCACTAACCAACCGATGGCCATGAACAGGCCGAACATGAAGGCAAAGAGCCCCAGCGTCCTTAAGGTAGCACCCATGTCGCTTTTCACCTGGCAGGATTCATGAAGGCGGTCATATTTAAGATTTGTTTACTCTTCTATAAATGCGTATCTCAGAAAGCTTCGTGCCAGCTTTTTTTCTTGGCACTCGCAATCCTTAATACCGCGCAGGCTTTCAGAGGACCGATACCAATGAGAGCTGTGGTTACTGGCGCGGCGGGCTTCATCGGCAGCACCCTCACCGACCGCTTACTGGCGGAGGGGCATGAGGTGGTGGCCGTCGACAACTTCGACGATTACTATTCGGGCAAGATGCGTTTCCTCGGCAAGCACCTAGAGGACCCTAAGTTCCGTCTGGAGGAGATCAGCATACTGGACCTGGACGCCTTGCGCCAGAGCTTCGAGGACGCCGACGTGGTCTTCCATCTGGCCGCCCAGGCCGGGGTGCGCATCTCCGTGAAGGACCCCCTGAGATCGCACCACGCCAACACCACCGGCACGCTGAACGTGCTGCTGGCCGCCCGGGACGAGGGCGTCAAGCGCGTCATCAGCTCCTCCTCCTCTTCGGTGTACGGCAACACCAGGCAACTTCCGGCCAGGGAGGACGGCCCGACCGTGCCCATCTCCCCCTACGCCGCCAGCAAGCTCGCGGCGGAGTTCTATTGCTCCCTCTTCTACAAGCTGTACGGCCTGGAGACCGTCTCCCTGCGCTACTTCACTGTGTACGGGCCGAGACAGCGCCCGGACATGGCCATCCGCATCTTTACGGACCGGGCCCTGGACGGAAAACCTCCGCAGATATTCGGGGATGGAGAGCAGAGGCGGGACTTCACCTTCATAACGGACGTCGTCGACGCCATACGCCGCTGCGCCGACTGCCCGGACCCCAAGGGAGAGCCGCTGAACGTCTGCAGCGGCTCCACCGTCACCGTCAATCATGTGGTGAGGTTCATCCTCAAGGCCACCGGCCGCGAGGACCTGAAGCCGGAGTTACTCCCGCCGCAGCCGGGGGACGTGGACGCCACCTGGGGCGACAACTCCAAGGCCAGAGATCTTTTAGGCTGGGAGCCTAAGGTGAAGATAGACGAGGGACTGAGCCGCTTCGTCGAGTGGTATAAGAATGAAGGTAGGGTTTAGAGGGCTACGTAAACCACGTTGCGACCCTTCTGCTCGGCTCGGATGACGCCTTTCTCCACCAGCTCCAACAGCCTCTGGGAAAGCTCTTCCTCGTCCATCTGGACCGCTTTGGAGAGCTCGTGGAACGTCCGTCCTTCCTTCAGCTGCTCCATCAGATGATGGCGGGCGCGCTCGGCCATGATCTTGGCTTCGGAGGCGGCCACCTCCTCCTTCCTCTCGGTTATGATGGAATCGACGTAGGCGTCGATCTTCTCGTGGATGGCGGACCGGAACTTGTCCGGGCTCTCATCTATCAATCCCTTGAGCTCCATGGGCTCCATGCCGAACTCGCGCAAGCGGACCAGGTGCTCCCGGTAGCCGACCGAGGGCTGGCCTTCCATGGTGCCCATGGTGGGTATGTACCGCACCTGCTGCCCTTTCAAGGCCATATGCAGGTCCTCCAGCAGGGCGTTGAACTCGCCCTCGTTCAGCACCTCGACCTCGTACCCGGGTATCCCGGGAACCTTCTTGAAGCCCTTGGCCACCAACACACTGTCTATCTGGCCGGGGGAACTGCCGTCGCCGGAGTAAACGATCCTGAGGTACGCCTTCATGCGAATCGTGGCAAAATATCTCCAGTCTGTAATATAGTTTGGTATGCAAGATCCGCGATAGCACATCATTACAACCTTTTTATTCGGTCGAGGCCATGAGGAATGCCGTGAACAGGGAGGTCGAGTTCGCCATGAACCTTTTCCGGGATTATTACCGGAGGTCCCCGCCGCCCGCGCCCGCGGACCTCAGGGACCGGGAGTTCGGCTTCATGTTCTTCGACCGGGACTTCGTACGAAGGCACATGGGATTCCTGGAGGAGAACGACTTCCGGCGCTTCCTGCTCAACCAGGTCCCCTCGCACGCTTACTATTCCTCGGCGTTGTACGAACGCCCGTCGGCCCCGACCATGGACCTCAAGGGGTGGAAAGGGGCGGACCTCATCTTCGATCTGGACGCCGACCACATACGGGGGGCGGAAGGACTGTCCTACGAGGATATGCTCAAGCTGGTCAAGAAGGAGGCCATGGCGCTACTGGACCGATACATATTCGGCGAGCTGGGCTTCGAGGAGCGATACGTGCGCATCGCCTTCTCCGGAGGGCGCGGCTACCACGTGCACGTGCATCATCCCAAACTGCTGCGGCTGGGCTCGCACGAGCGCGGGGAGATCATCGACTTCGTCACCGGCACCGACCTGGACCTGGAATCGGTGTTCCCGTCCACCGCCAGCATGAAGAAGGACTTCAAGGACCGGGTGAAGGTGGAGCGCGCGTTCCGGGTTCCGGGCCATGACGAGGGAGGCTGGAAGCATCTGGGGCGCATATCCCTGGAGAAGGTGGCCGGCGACGTGAAGGTCATGAGCGATCAGGGATTGCGGGAAAGGTACCCTGTGCTGCTGAAGGCCAAGGACGCCACCCTAAACGATATGCGGCGGTCGCTGTACGATCGGCGGGGGGACTCCACCGGGCTGGAGCTGATACTCCGCGACGACAGCCTGGAGTACTTCACCTCCGATCGGGCCAAGGAGCTATTCATGCAGATGGTGCTCGGTTCGTTGAAGGAGCGCATGGCCGGACAGATCGACGAACCGGTCACGCGCGACGTCAAGCGTCTCATCCGGCTTCCGGGTTCGCTGCATGGCAAGACCGGGCTGAGGGTGGTGACGCTCGCCCGGGACCAGATGGACGCCTTCGATCCGCTCCGGGACGCCGTGCCTGAAGCCTTCCCGGACACGCCGGTGAAAGTGGTCCTCAAGGAAAAGCTGGACATCCACGTCAAGGACTTCCAGGTCAGGGGGGCGGGGGAGATGGTGGTGCCGACCTACGCCGCCCTCTTCCTCGTGCTGCGTCGCTGGGCCAATCTCGCGTGAACCGAGGGCGAACCTTTATTAAGTGTCCAGTGAATTATTCGCCCGACTCCATGAAATATGACAGCGGCAAGTTCGAAGGAGGGTATCGCCTCGAGCACATCCATCGCACGAAGAGATTTTTGTTCCTGGCGCAGGCGGTCATAACCATTGTGTTCGCCGGGTACCTCCTGTTGGCCGCGGGCGGTTTCACCGTACTGCCGTTCTTCCTCAACCTCAACGCCTTCCTGTACTTCGTGCTCATCATGCTCCTGCTCATCAACGTCGAGGGCTTCTTCTTCATCATCCTGGAGATGCGCTTCGTCAAGAGCACCAGCACCAAGTTCATCATCACCCAGAGGGGTTTCCGCTCCTCCATCGTCTGGGCCATCGTGGCCATGGTCGTCGTCCTGGTCTTCTGGTTCCCCGCCATCCCGGCTATCGCCGAGGACGCCGTTGGTGAATCGGGCACCGTCATCGCTTCCGAAGGTGTCCCAGCCATATTGACCACCTCCAACTCCGACCTCTTCGGGGTCATGGAGATCGATACCATGGATTTCGTGGCCCACGGCGAGGCCCATGTGTTCATCCTGACAGAGCATAATTACGAAATGTTCGAGGACGACGGGGAGCTTGTCCTGGGCAGTTACCGCATCAACACCGACAACTTTTACGCCGACCCAGAGCTGGTGATCGAATTCCCCGATTACGCTCACGGCGAGTTCTATGTGATCATCTACAGCGATAGCGGGCAGCAGATCGAGGTGGACTACACCTTCACCAAGAACGTGTCCGACAGCATGATGACCTACCTGCCGCTCATGTCGATGCTGTTCCTGATCGCACACTCGGCCTGGGCCATATACATGCTGGTCATCAACAAGCGTTACGTGACCGGCGGCATCTACCGGTGAAGGGCGCAGCAGCCCCGGTGCCATTGGCCGCCGTTCTCCAGTGCCCACTCGGCGGTGGCCGCGGCCGGGCAGGCTATGCCCGCCGCCCCGGTCTTTAGCGCCTCGATCTCCACATCGGAGCGACCGCGCGGCCGCATGCAGCCGAGCAGGACCGGCCGCCCTGTGGCCGCGCCGGCAGTCACCGCCCTCTGCAATCGTCCTTCCCAGTCGTCCACCTTTTCCCCCAGCAGCGACAGGAGGATGATGCAAGGAACGTCGGCGCCTCCCGCCAGGCGCACGGCGTCCAGTTCGAACTCCTCCTTTCCCGCCCCCAGGAGCACGTGCGGCGCCACCCGGCCGGGGGCGGAGCGGCACAGCGCTTTGAACGAATCGACGCTGTCCCGCGGGGTTCGGTCCAGGTGCATGCGGCCCCTCATAACGTCCTGGTCCAGGGTCAGGTCGAAGGATATTCGGTCAGCGTTCGATGAGGCGAGAAGTTCGGCCTCTTCGTCGGAAACCAGGCCGGGGTGCAGGTTCACCTGCAGCGGCGTGGTCCGCTTGATCTCCGCGATGACCGGGACGTAGGGCAGCAGCGGCACCTTTCCCTGGCGGTCGCATCCGCCGCTCAGAAGGAGCCCTGACGACCCCTCTTTTACCAACCTATTGGTTAGGGATCGGAGCCCCTCCGGGCTGTTCACCGGGACCATGCCTTCCAGGTACCTTCCCTGGCAGTGCTGGCACATGAGCTCGCAGCGCGCCCCGGTGACGGAAACGGAGGGGAAGTCCCGGCCGGGTCGGTACAGGGCTATGCGGCGCATGAATGGGGGAAGGGTGGACCACCAAAAGCTTTATTGCATTAATATCGTTCCTCGCCCCGAAGGAATTCCTATGAAGGCTTTTCAGGCAACCGGCTCCTACAATGCGTGCAGAGGCAGCTACCGCAAGATCAACCAGACATTCAAGGTCGAGGTGGCCGCGGCTGACGAGAAGGCGGCCACGGAGAAGGTTCTGTCCGACCTTGGCAGCAAGCACCGCGTCAAGCGGAGCAACGTCAAATTCACCGAGATAAAAATGATGGCTGCGGCCGACGTCACCGACCCGGTGGTAAAGTACCAGATCGGTGAGAAGTGATGAACGAGCAGGAAATGCGCCAGGCCATGGCCGCCATGGAGGCTTACAAGGCCCAGATGGAGGCCATGAACGAGCAGGGCCAGTTGCTGCAGATGTCCCTGGAGGACTATTCCCGGGCCCACGACACCCTGGAAGCCTTGGCCAAGGGAAAGCCCGGCGACGAGCTGCTCATGCCGGTAGGCGGCAGCTCTTATGTTTACGCCACCATCATCCGCAACGACCGCGTGTTGGTCGGCGTCGGCACCGGCGTGACCGTCGAGAAGCCGGTAGAGGAGGCCGTGGCCACCGCCAAGGCCCGCCTCGAAGAGATCATGGACGCCATGAAGAAGGTGAGCGAGAGCCGCACGGTCATCGAGGCCAAGATGCAGCAGCTCACCCAGATCCTGCAGCATGAATATGCCCAGATGCAGCAGCAGGGCCTGAAAAGGTAAGGCATGTTCGATTCCCTCAAGAAGATCCTGGGTCTGAAGAAGAAGGACATCGAAGAGGACGTCAAGGTAGAGGATGTCGTCGGTGATTCCGGAAAGAAGATCGCGGAGAAGGACCTGGACGAGCTGCTGTGGGAATTGGAACTAGTTCTTTTAGAGTCGGACGTGGCCCTCCCCATCGTGGAGGAGATCAAGGCCTCGGTCCGCGCCGATCTTTTAGGTAAGCGGGTGGAACGTTCCTATCGCATCGAGGACGCCATAGAGATGGCCCTAAAGAACGCTGTGCTTAACGTTCTCAAAGGCAGCGAGTTCGATTTCGATGGTTTCGTAGCTAACCATGAGAAGCCGGTCATCATCATGTTCCTGGGCATAAACGGCACAGGAAAGACGACCGCCATCGCCAAGATAACCAACCGGTTGCAGAAGCAGGGGCTTACCGTCGTTCTCTCGGCCTCCGATACCTTCCGTGCCGGCGCCATCGAGCAGATCACAATTCACGGTGACAACCTGGGCAGCAAGGTCATAAAGCACCAGGCCGGGGGCGACCCGGCGGCCGTGGCCTACGACGCCTTGGAGCACGCCAAGGCCCGCAGGCGGGACGTGGTGCTGGTCGACACCGCCGGGCGGATGCAGACCAACGCCAACCTCATGGACGAGATGAAGAAGATCAAGCGCGTGGTAAAGCCGCACCTCACCGTCTTCGTCGGCGATTCCCTGGCCGGCAACGACGCCATCGAGCAGGCGCGCACCTTCGAGAAGGATATCGGCATAGACGTGGTCATCCTGACCAAGATCGACGCGGACGCCAAGGGTGGTGCCGCCCTGTCCATAGCTCACTCCATAAAGAAGCCCATCGCCTTTTTATCGACCGGGCAGGGTTACGAGGACATAATAAAGTTCGACAGCCAGTGGATGGTCGACCGGCTGTTCAACGAGAAGAAGTAGTTAAAGGGTTTTTTCAGGCCTGGAACTGGTTCCCGCAGCACAGAGCCGCCAGCACCGTGGCCAGGACCTTGGCGTCGTTCACCAGGTTGTCCACGCGGCAGAACTCGTTGGGCGTATGGGCCAGTTCTTCTATGGTAGCCCAGACATAGGCGTCGTAACCGGCCAGGCGGAAGAAGTTGGCGCAGGTGCCGCCGCCGATGCCGATAGGCTTCAGCTCCACGCCCCTTACCTTCTGCACCGCCCATTTCAGGGCCTTCATGCCCTCGCCTTCCATTTCGGAGGGCTTGCCGCTGCGGGTCAGTTGCACCGGCTCCACCACGATCTTGGCGCCGGTCTTCTGCTCGAACAGGTCCACGACGGCGGTGATGTCGCTGATGACCGCGTCCACGTCATAGCGGGGCAGGATGCGGCAGTCGAAGTGGAATACGTCCTCGCCGGGGATGGTGTTGACGTTACCGACGGTCTGCAGACGTTTCGTCGGTTCGAAGGTGGAGCGGCTGGGCGAGAACAGCGGGTCGATGTCCCCGTACTTCCTCAGCAGGAAGTCCTGCAGGAAGACCATGAGCTCCGAGCCCATGCGCACAGCGTTGAGGCCCTGGTCGGGCCGCGAAGCGTGCGACTGCTTTCCAGTCACCGTGAACTTCATCCAGAGGATGTGCTTCTCGGCGATCTCCACCTCATCGCCGTTGGGATTCCCGGAGTCCGGGACGAAGATTATGTCGCCGGTCTTGAAGACGTCCTGCTGCAGAAGGAACTTGATGCCCTTCTCGCTGCCCACCTCCTCGTCCGCGACCAATATCAGCCCTATGCCCCTCTCCAGCTCCACGCCCATGTTCATGAGGGTTTCGGTGGCGAAAAGGCTGGATATCATGGCCTGGCCGTTGTCCTCCGAGCCCAGTCCGTAGATCTTGCCGTCGACCAGGCGAGGAGAGAAAGGCGGCGTGTTCCAGGCGTTCAGATCCCCCGGCGGTACTCTGTCCATGTGCGCCACGATCCAGATCGTCTGATCGGTCTTTCCGCGGCGACGAGCCACGATGTTCGGCCTCATCCTGAGCCTGACCCTCTCGTCCAGGGCGTCGTACATCTCCACGTCCTCGAACTTGGAGTGGTCCAGAATATCGCGCAGGTAGCGGGCGCGCTCGACCTCCCCGCCGCCTCCGTTCTCTGGGCCTATGGCCGGTATCCTGATAAGTTCGCTCAGGGCCACTACCATCTCCTCGCGGTGGGACCCTACTAGGGATAAGAGCTGTTCCAGGCTAGGCATGGGAATCGGCATTAATTGAGATTGCCCCTATAAAATCGTATGGGGGGTAGTTGCGTGTTCAGACACGAACCACCATGGACACCGCGTTCCCTCCGCCCAGGCACAGCGTGGCCAGCCCCGTCCTCTTTTTCTGGTCCTTGAGGGCGTATATCAACGATACCAGCAGGCGAGCCCCGGAGCAGCCGATGGGGTGGCCGAGGGCGATGGCCCCGCCGTTGACGTTGAAGCGGTCCTCTGGCACCTTGAGCTCGGAGCGCACCGCCACCGAGGCGGTGGCGAAGGCTTCGTTGTGCTCGAAAAGGTCGATCTCCCCTATGTCCATCTTCAGCGTGCTTAGGAGCTTCCTGGTGGCGGGTATGGGCGCCTCCATGATCCACTCCGGCCTCGTTCCGCCGGTGGCGTAGCCTACGATCTCGGCCAGGGGCTTGATGCCCTTCCCCTCGGCGTATCGCCTAGAACAGACGACCAAGGCGGCCGCTCCGTCGCTCAGCTGCGAGGAGTTGCCGGCGGTGACCATGCCGTCCTTCCTGAAGGCCGGCTGTAGTTTGGCCAGCGCCTCTACGGTGGTGTCGGGACGTATCCCTTCGTCCTTGTCGAAAACGGTGTCGCCCTTCTTGCCCTTCATGACCACCGGCACGATCTCTTTCTGGAACCGGCCCTCGGCCTGGGCCTTCAACGCTTTAACATGGCTCTGGTAGGACAGCAGGTCGGCCTGCTCCCGGGTGACCTTGAAGCGCTCGGCGACTATCTCCGCGGTGTGGCCCATGTGCATGTCGTTGAATATGTCCCACAGCCCGTCGTGCACCATGTGGTCCACGATCTTGTTGTCGTTGAGCCGATAACCGAAGCGGGCCTGCTTCAACAGGTAGGGGGCGGCGTTCATGTTCTCCATGCCCCCGGCCACGATGACCTCGTACTCCTCGGCCTTGATGGCGTTGGCGGCGAACATCACTGATTTCATTCCTGAGCCGCAGACCTTGTTTATGGTGGTGGAGCCAATCTCCACCGGCAGCTCGGCGCCTACAGCCGCCTGCCGGGCGGGGTTCTGTCCCAGCGAGGCCGACAGCACGTTGCCCATAAGGCATTCCTGTATGTCGGAGCCCTGCAGCCCGGAGCGGCGCACCGCCTCGACGATGACCACGGAGCCGAGCTGAGTGGCCGGGACGTCCTTGAGCGATCCACCGAACTTGCCTATGGCGGTCCTTGCCGCACCGATTATGACCACGTCTTGCATATGAATTACCTCGCCAGCTAGCTGGTAGGGTTTTCGTTCTCATAGACCGAGGGCCTATAAATGCGTGTCGATGGGGATTAACGACTAACGTCGTTATAGCTTCATCCTTTTCAGAGGTTTTCCCAGGTGGCGCCGGGCGCAGACCGGGGGCTCGTACCAGCCTGGGGATACGGACCTCGGTACCTCTACGGTCTCCGGGAGTAGATCGTTCTTGGCGCCGCACTTCTTGCAACGGTAACCTCCCGAGGCGCCCGTGGATTTGGTCGGGCCTTCGCAGACCGGGCAGCGTGGGTTGGAGACCTTGCGTGTTTCGGGCGCCATCGATATGATCTGGATCTTCTCGATGTTGAGCGTCCGGGGCTCGGCCCGCAGCTCCCCGAACAGCCGAACGCGGTCGCCTGGCCTTAGCGCCCGGACCACCTCGCGGAACTCCTTGGTCGGTTCGTAAGCGGCGCAGTCGAGCAGGCCTTGGGCGGTTTGGACCGGGACGATCACGTGGCCGCCCGGGACCGTGGCCGGCGTCCCAGCCACCGTGGTCACGAATTCATAGGAGTGGTCTGGAAGCTTCGGCTCGGAACGTATCAGATGGTCGTCCGTGCCCTGATTGGTGAGGAACATGATCCAGCGGGCCGGGGGCTCTGAACGCAGACTGAAGACCGCCGACGTCAGCTCCTTGGCGTCGTCCCCGCGCACGCCGAAGAGCACTGGACATGGGGTGTGGGGGGATATGGCCCTCCTTCCGGTCCGGTGGTCGAAGTTGTTGAACGTGCTTGGGAAGTTCAGGTCCATGTCCCGAACGGAGGCGTCGTCCAGCTGGCGGGGGGTGCCCCATCTTTCCGGTTGGCGGTAGGTGATGATCTCGTAGGTGCTGTCGTGCGGGCGCCAGGCCATGGCCGCCGAGGCCCCGATGAGGCCGCGCCCGCCTTCCCAGCCGATGTGATCGGCGCCGATCCTTTGTAGCTCGTCCATCGTCCCCTCTTTCTCGACGATGCCCCGCACCGCTTCCCAGTAGAGCCGCTGGGAGGGTTTCCTCAGGGAGACGATCAGCCCCGGGCTGGCCCCTTCCTCGATCCGGGACCACTTGCTTACGACCGCTTCGGTCGTCCGCAGAACGATCTGCCGGTCGGCCTCTTCATAAATGCGTTCATAACTGTAGATGGGGGCGCCATCTAGCTCACCGATCATGCGGCATTCGCCCTTGCCCACGCCGAAGCGGATGCACAGCGCCCCGTTGCCCCTGGTCTTCCAGGGCACGGCCGGGTTCAAGCGCACTAGTCTGGGTAGACCGATGAGGTCGTAGCCCCTAAGCGTCTTGATGACCTCGGTGGCAAGGAAGGTGGTGCACATCGATTCGAGGGAATCGGTGTCGTCGAAGGCAACGAACATGACAGTTCCGCGAGAGGAGAGGGGTTAGATGTATTTTTCATAGGATGTGAAATCTTGAATACCCCTGTTTACAATTCCCCCTCTCATGCCCAAGCCGATAACCGTTGAACGGGGACTGGAGATCTCGGTTATATTGACTTTGATAGGGGCGGCCCTGTTCCTGGAGGGACTGTCGGACGCGTTCGGTTGGTGGTGGGACCTGGGTGGCTGGGGCTTCTGGACCGGTGCTGTTGGAATAGTTCTCTTGCTGATCGGTGTCATTTGGTTGGTGATGGTCGTCATGCGCAGGCAGCGTTTCCAAGAGCTGATCGTGGAGAAGAGCAAGGCCTTGTTCGTTAGGAATCTTGATGAGTTGGAGTATACCGCGTGGCGCCTTCCGTCAAGATTTGATACCGAGGTTGTCGAGAAGAAGAAGGATATGGGTGTTAAGTAGGGGGGACCCCATCATTTCTATTGGAACTTTTTTTCATCTTTGTCCCTCTGGATATTGATATTTTTAATAATGTTAATAATTTTTAAGTTTTTAGTATAATATAATATAATCAATAAAAATCGATTAATTACCTTACATACTTACCATCATCTTCACTGAAAACATCATTGATCCCAGGAAGGGAATAGATACGGTCCATAAGAGCATCCACATCATCATGGGTGCAACGGAAAACCACTTTCACCTTATCCGAATACTCCACCGATTCAACATAGAGGTCCTCATAGATCTTGGATATCAACGTTGCCGCCTCCGCCGTGTTGTTGGCCGAGAATCGTATAAGCAACGGAGGCCGAAGATAACCGTTCACCACTTCCATCAATGAACCGATCCCTTCCCCGGTCAACGCTGATATTTGAACAACTGCTAACGGGTCTAGAATGCTGGTCGCCATGGAGATAAGGTCTCCCAGCCGATCCGGGTCCACATCGCATTTGTTCAACGCCACTATGATCCGGCCAGCAGGAACACCATCCCCCAGGATGTTCTGAACCGCCCCCAACTTCATGTTTATGTCGTAGAGAGGTTCCGACGAATCCACCACCAATATCACCAGATCGGCTGTGAACACATCCTCAAGGGTGTTCCTGAACGCCTCCACCATGAAATGAGGCAGGTCCTGAAGGAAGCCTACTGTATCTGTGAGCAGAACCTTGGTGGAACCTATCCGTCTGGTGGTCGTTCCCAGCGTCGAGAACATGCGGTCGGCCACCAGGACCTCTTCCCCGGTCAATTTCCTCATCAACGAGGATTTTCCGGCGTTCGTGTATCCGGCCAGACAGACCGTCCGGAAACCTTTGTAGCGTCTCACGTCCCGTCTCAGGTCCCCGTCCCTGGCCAGACCCCTGAGGTCCTCCTCGATCTGAGCCATCCTCCTACGGATGATGTTGTAATAGACATCCACGGCGTACTCCCCGCCGCCTAGGAATCCCGGATGCTCCCCAGCCTTGGCGCTGTGCACCCACTCCTTCATCAACGGTACCTGATATCGCAGCCTGGCCAGCTCGACCTGCAGCTTGGACTCCCGGCTCTCCGCTCGGCTGGTGAATATGTCCAGAACCACTCCGATCCGGTCCAAGCACTCCTTTTTCAACCCGTTCTCCAGGTTGAAATGCTGCGAAGGCTTGAGGTCGCCATTGATCACCAGCACCTCCACGTCCCGCTCCTTCAACAACTCCTGGAGCTCCCGGAACCGACCCTTTCCTAAAAAATAGGACTGGTCCGGTCGGGTCCGCTGCTGTACGACCTCGAAGACGATGTCTATATCGGCGGATCGGCAAAGTTCCTCGATCTCACCGACGTTATGATGCAAACTGATCAAAGCGCCTTGTCTAACGGTCAAGATTTCTCTCCCCCCAATCCCCTCCTCATCCTTTACCTTATTTGGTCACATACCCCGGACAAGCTCCACCGGAAATGATGGGGTGGGGGTGATTCTAGGTGATAACAATGGTAGCGGCCTTCTTTCCTCGCCAAGCGATAAAAGTAAGCTTATAGTAAGTGGAAGCGCAATCTCCTTTCCCCGACCGCGCTCAGGGTCTGTTGTTATCGGCAGAGGGGCATCATGGAAACCAATGTATTCACGCAGCACATGGAGCGGAAGCAGATCTTCAAGAAGAACAACCGGGAGATCCTGCGGCCGTCCTATATTCCGGACACGCTGCCTCACCGCAAGGAGGAGATCGACTCCCTAGCCTCGGTCCTGGTGACCGCGCTCAAAGGCGAAAGACCAAGCAACATACTCATCTTCGGCAAGACCGGGACCGGGAAGACGGCCTGCGTCAAGTTCATCGGCAATGAGATAAAGAAGGCGGGCGGAGATGACAGCAAGGTCACCTTCATCTACATGAACTGCGAGGTGGTGGACACCTCGTACGGGGTGCTGCAGAACATCGGCAACCAGTTCGTGAAGGATTTCGGACAGCGCATACCATTCACCGGCCTCAGCATCATGCAGGTCTACAGCATGCTCCGGGAAAAGCTGGACGAGCAGAACCAGGTCATCGTCATCGCCCTGGACGAGATAGACAAGCTGGTCTACAAGAGCGGGGACGACGTCCTATACCTTCTGTCCAAGATCAACGACGACCTCAAGAACGCCCGCGTCTCCGTCATAGGCATATCCAACGACCTGCTGTTCACAGAGATGCTGGACACCCGTGTCCGCAGTCGCATGGAAGGGGAGAAGATGGTCTTCCCGCCCTACAACGCCGACCAGCTCAAGGACATCCTGCGGCAGCGCTCCTCCCTTGCCTTCGGCGACGGGGTGCTGGAGGAGGCCGTCATCCCACTGTGCGCCGCCCTGGCCGCCCAGGAGCACGGGGACGCCCGTCGCGCGCTTGATCTATTGCGGATCTCCGGGGAGATCGCCGAGCGGGAAAACGCCGACATGGTCGCGGAACTGCATGTGCTCAAGGCCAAGAACAAGATGGAACTGGACACTGTCAGCGAGGCCATACGCACCCTGCCCACGCAGTCCAAGCTGGTGCTGATGTGCATCGTGACCAACGTGGAGCGCGGGACGGAGAGGCTGACCACCGGCGACGTCTACGAGACGTACAAGGAGATGTCCCGGATACTGGGGATGGGGCCGCTGACGCAGCGCCGGATCACCGACCTGATATCTGAGCTGGACATGCTGGGCATCATTCACGCCCGGGTGCGCTCCTTCGGTCGTGGCGGCCGGACCAAAGAGATAGACATGGGAGTGCCCCTGGCCGATACCAAGAAGGTGCTGGAGGAGGACGAGATATTCATCGGCCTGAAGCACTACAAGCAGAAGAACCAGACCACCCTGATGTGATCATCCCTTTTTCTTATCGAACAACCTTTTTAAAGGCCCCCAGGGGTCCCATCCCTTCCGCCGCAGGACATTGTAGGTCACGTCGAACACCACCGGCCAGACGATAAGCACCGCGAAGAGGGCCATCAGGCCGCTCTTGCTGTTCTCCGCCGTATAGTCCGGGAGACCGTCGTGAACGTACAATCGTATCAACCCCAGCCAGGGGACCTCTATGCTGGCCTCGCCCAAGATCCACTCGTCCCGGATGGGCTCCCGGCACAGGGCGAAGGAGGACCGGTCGTACATCCCCAGCCACTCACCGTCAACGTATTCCACGTTGTGGTCTCCCATGGTTATTATGCCGTCGTGGATCAGTCCGTTGGTGTCATAATAGGAGAGCAAAGTGGTCAGGTTCACTCTTAGCGTGGCGGCACGATAACCGACGTCATAGATCTCCACCATCTCGTCGAGGCTCCACCACTGGTCGTCCGGGAGGTCTCCGTTCCCCCACTTCTCCGGAGGCAGCTCGGACAGCGAGGGAACGTCGAACGTGTCGTCGCTCTCGTTGTACTCCAGGCGGACCATGGCCCTATGCACCACTGGGGTCAGGAAGGAATATCCGTAGCGGTCGTAGATGATCGCATCCCCGTAATCCCCGAAGCTCCGGTCCCCGTCTGAGAAGCATTCCACGTAGGTGCGAACGCCGCCGCCCCAGCCCCGGATCACCAGCATGTCCCCGGCATCTATGATACCGAACATGCTCTCGGTGTCGCTGTGCTGCATGCTGTCCGACTTCACCGCGAACAACGGGGGCCAAACGCCGCTTTAAGCCACCAAGGCCAGCTCCAGGACGATCACCGCTGATACTATCTGGATTATCAAGCGGTGGCGCCGAACGAAAAGCCCGATCTCGCCGTCTTCGTCGAACAACAGGGTTCTTACGCCCTTCCCGCTATACAATCATGCGCTCAATCCTTCTTCCGTCTCAGCCGCCCTTTGAGCCGGGCCCAGGGGTCTATGCCCTTCTTCCTCAGGATGCTGCTGGTGATGTCGAAGGCCAAAGGTACGGTGATGAGCAGCGCCACCAGGATTATCAGGTCGGTCTTGCTGTTGTCCGGGGTGCTCTCGGGCAGGTTACCGTTCACCCAGAGTTTGATGAGCCCCAGCCAGGGCAGCTCGATCCTGGCCTCGCCCACGATCCACTCCTCCTTCACAGGAGAGCGGCATATGGCCGAGGAGGTCTGGTCGTATATGCCCACCCACTCCCCGCTCGAATAGGCCACGTTGTGATCGCCCATGGTTATTATGCCGTCGTGGCTCAGTCCGGCGTTGCTGTAATATGAAAGCAGATCGGCCAGGTTCACTCTAAGCGTGGCGGAAAGATAACCGACGTCATAGATCTCCACCACGGTATCCAGGTCCCACCACCGGCCGTCCTCGTACGCTCCGTTGCCCCATTTCCATTCTGGCAGCTCGGCCAGAGAGGGAACGTCGAAGCTGGCCGAGGTAGTGTTGTACTCCAGGCGCAGCATGGCACGATGGATGATCGGGGTGAGGTCGGACCTTCCGTACCGTTTATATACTATGACCTCGCCGTAGTCCCCGAAGCTCTGGTCCCCGTCTGAGAAGCATTCCACGTAGGTGCGGACGCCGCCGTTCGATCCCTTGATGATTACAAGGTCCCCGGTGTCCAATATCCCCAGGGCGCTCCTGTCGTCGCTGTGCTGCATGCTGGCCGATTCGACGACGTAAACAGGCGGCCACAGCCCGCTATAGGCCACCATGCCCCCGAAAAGGAGGACCACGATCAGCACGGCCGCGATGGGGCCCCGGTTGCGCTTGACCGCACCGCCTATCTTACCAGTAAGCTCGGACACTGGGCCTCCATAACGTTCTTTCCTGTAGTTAATGGTGACGAACGAGGAATTAATATCATGCGGTCACATGCCGGAGGGATGAGCGACCGTCCGGACAACGACACCTACTTCATGCGCATGGCGGAGTTGGTGGCCACCAGATCCACCTGCCTGCGCCGCCACGTAGGCGCGGTCATCGTCAAGGAGAAGAGGGTCCTCACCACTGGATACAATGGCGCCCCTCGCGGCCTCCGGCACTGTGAGGAGGTGGGCTGCGTGCGCAAGCAGAACAACATCGAGTCCGGCACGCGCCACGAGCTCTGCCGCGGGGTGCACGCCGAACAGAACGCGGTGATCCAAGGAGCCTACTTTGGCGCGAGCATCAAGGGAGCGACGATATACACCACCAATTTCCCCTGCGTCCTCTGCGCCAAGATACTGCTGAACGCGGGCATCGAGGAGATAGTTTACCTCGACACCTATGTTGACGAGCTGTCGAAGAGCATCCTAGAAGAAGCAGGGATCAGGGTAAGACAATACAGCCTACCGGTGTTAAAATAATCAATATTTATATATTAATATAAACATGATATTTTCTTATCATGATTCCTATGTTAATTTGTAACATAGAAAATCTGGCTATTTAATATATATTCCTTAAAGGAATCAATTTTTTTTCTTCAAGATCGTGATTTTATCACCTTAACAGGCTCAATTCAGCAAATTGTTTATATACTTTGATTAAATTTCCAGACTAATCTTCCGGGGAGACACCTGTGAACAGATCTGACATTCTTCTTCAAGTAAAGGACGCCGAGGCTAAGGCGCAGCAGATCGTCAAGGAGGCGGAGGAGAAGCAGAGGGCCACCATATCCGCTGCTCGAAGAGACGCCGCCACCCGCGTGAACGAAGCCGATGAGAAGCTTAGGGCGGAGCACGACGCCAAGCTCGCCAAGGAGCGCGAGAGCATCGCCGCCGAGAAGCAGACCCACCTGAACAAGGGAAGGGAGGAGGCTTCCAGGGTCAAGGCCAGCGCCGAGACCAAGGTGCCGAACGTATTAACCCACCTGATGCAGAGCTTCGAGAGGACTTTAGATGTTGCTGCCAAAACAAATGACTAGGGTCCTCATTGTAGGGTCCAGAGGGGCGTTGAAAGACACCATCGAGGTGTTGTACCAGCTGGAATCCGCTCATTTGATCGACTTTAGTTCAGAGGAGGAAGGGTTCTCCCTGGGCAGCCCGCTGCCCGAATCGTCCGAAGCCTCGCAAAAGTTGTTGAAGCTCAGGTCCCTGGAAAAGGACATGGGCCTGGACGATGTGGAAGTGAAGGACCGGATGGACGTGGCCAAGATCGAGGAGGAGATAACCTCGACCATCATCGAGCTGGAGGCCGAGATCACCGGAGCCACCGAGTCCAAGAACAGCATCCAGGCTCGCATGAACGAACTGGAGGCCGCGAAGGCCGTCCTGCAGAACTTCCAAAGCATCTCCCTTGATTTGGAGATGTACCATGATTACGCTTCTTTGAAGGTCTTCACCGGCAAGGTCCGGGGTGACCCCACCGCCGCGCTCAAGGCCGCCGCGCCCCAAAGCGAGATATTCATTTCCGAGCCCGGGGATTTCGTGGCCGCTTTCGTGGCCAAAGCCCAGGCCGACGAGGCACAGAAGGCCTTGGTCCAGTTCGGTTACACCGAAGTGCCCGCGCCTTCCGGTAACGGCTCACCACAACAACTGGTGGCTAAGACCGACGAAGAGATTGCCACCCTCAGGGGCGGCATGGAGGAGGCCGTCAAGAAGCTGGAAATGCTGAAGGACAAGAACGCCACCTTCGTGAAGGCTGCCGACGAGCACCTCAGCATCGTGGTGGAAAAGGCTGAGACGCCTCTGCGCATCGGCACCACCGATTACACGTTCGCCATGGATGCCTGGGTCCCTACCTCTGAAATGCCCAAGGTGGAGAAGGCCTTCGCCAATCGATTGGCCGGTAAAGTGCACGTGGAATCTCTGGAGACCATGTCCCGGAAGGAGCCTCACGGGCATGAGGAAGAAGAGGGGCACCATGAGGCCAAGGTCGAGGAGATCCCCTCTAAACTGGAGAACAGCAAGACCGTAAAAAAGTTCGAGTTCATGGCCCAGATGCTGTCCACTCCCAAATACCGGGAACTCGACCCCACCGTGACCATGATGATCACCCTCCCCATATTCTTCGGCCTGATGGTCGGCGACATAGGGTATGGCATTCCGTTCATGATCCTCGGTTTGTTAGGACTTAAGAAATGCACCACTGACGAATGGAAGACAATATCGACCCTCCTGTTCTTCGGTGGAATATGGGCCTCCATATTCGGCATATTCCTTTTCGGAGAAGCCTATGGTATCCACTTCGCGGAACAGGCCCATGACATGAGCTGGTCCTCGTTGCTGGGCGTGCAGCTTCCGCACGAGATAGCCATCGGTGGGTTCGAGATACCCCTCGGCATCTACAGCAAGCTACACAATGTGAAAGAAATACTGTACTTGACCCTGTGGGTCGGCATCGCCCACCTTTTCATGGGATTCTGCATCGGGTTCTACAACAAGTCCATCCGGTACGGCCTGAAGCACGCCATCGTCGAGAAGGTAAGTTGGCTCATGATATTGATCGGCGGCGCGATCCTGTTGCTGCTAATGGTCGACGTCATGATCCGCGAAAAGCCCTTGGACCTAATGGACATACGATTGCTCATTGCCGCGCCACTTCTGTTGATAGGCATATTGATGGCCTACAAGGGCGAGGGCTCCGGGGCTATCCTGGAGCTACCTGGACTAATGGGCAACATAATCTCTTACACTCGTCTAGGCGCCATAGGCATGTCCAAGGCCGGGCTTGCCTTGGCCTTCAATACCATCGCGTTCGAGGTGATGTGGGGACACGACTATCTCGTCCCCGGATCGAACGGTGGTAGCACAGTGATGCTCATCGCCGCATTGGCAATATTCCTGATAGGTCACATGACCATATTCGTGCTGGCCATAATATCGGCCGGATTGCACAGCCTCAGGTTGCATTACGTAGAGTTCTTCATGAAGTTCTACGAGGGCGGCGGTGTGGAGTTCAAACCCTTAAAAGTGATTCGTAAGTATACGACAGATAGAAACGGAGTTAGTGAGTAAAATGGCAGACGCAGGTTTGATAGCAATGAGTGCAGCCGTAGCAGTGGCAGTGACTGGTTTGGCATCCGCGTGGGCTGAGAAGGAGATCGCTTCCGCCGCCGTTGGTGCCATGGCCGAGAACGAGAAGCTTTTCGGAAAGGGTCTTATCCTGACCGTTATCCCGGAAACCATCGTCATCTTCGGTATGGTCGTGGCAATTCTGCTCTGGCTCAACATGTGAACAGTGCGGAACGCACATAGTGATTAAGGACAAGAGGCCGAAGCATGGCATTGGACGAAGTAATCGATAGTGTGATGGAAAGCGCCAAGGTCAAGTCCGAGGCGCTGCTCCAAGAGGCGGACAAGGAGAAAGGCTCCATCCTGAAGCAGGCCGACGACAAGGTCGCAGCCAAGAGGCTGGCCCAGCAGAAGGAGATGGAGGTTACTATTAAACGCCTCAAACAACAGGAGATATCCAGTGCCGAGCTTGAAGCGAAAAGGATCGTCCTGAACGCCAAGAAAGACGTCATGGACAGATCGTTCCAGGTGGCCTTAAGCTCACTGCTCAACATGGACCAAGGCAACAGGGGTAGGATGTACCGCAAGATACTGGAAGGCGGCAAGGCCGTCATCAAGTCTCCCAAGGTCTACTGCCCCCGCGGAGAGTCCAAGCTGATCAGCGGAGTGACGGGACTGGGAAAGGTAGAGGAAACCGACATGGAAACCGGGCTCATCCTGGAGGATGCCTCGGGGACAGTTCGGCTGGACTACCGTTTCCGGGTCCTCCTGGAAAGTGTTTGGGACAAGGAACTGAAGAGCGTCTCAAACATATTGTTCGGGTGAAAGGATGTTGTCTATTTGGAGCAGCAAGGGAAATTATGCCTACGTGACCGCCAGGGTCAAAGCCAAGAAGAGCCTGCTAATCTCCAAGGACAACTACCCCAAGCTTATGCTGATGGACCTGAACGAGATCGGTCGTTTCCTTGGTGAGACCCAGTATCAGGTCGAGATGACCGAGCTGGCCACCAAGTACGACGGCGTCAATCTCATCGAGCTCGGCACCAGCAGGAATATGGCTAGAGTGTTCACGGACATTTTAGGTTTCAGCAAAGGCAACCTCCACGGTATATTAGAACGGTATTTGATGCGCTGGGACATCTGGAACATCAAGACCGTGCTACGCGGTAAGTACTACGGGGCCTCCCCGGAAGATATCCAGGAGGACATAGTGGTTGCCGGCAAGTACGACGAGGAGTTCATCAAAATACTGATATCCCTCGAGGACGTGGAAGCGGTTCTGAAGGAGCTTTCGACCAGGGAAGTGCTGGAGATCCCTGACGAGGTTGTGGATCGATACCACGAGACCAAGACCCTGGCTCCAATCGAGGACTATCTCGACAAGCTCTATTACCAAGAGGTTCTGGCCTGCGTGAAGTGCCGGGACAAGCCGGAGAAGCTTTTCAAACAGTTCCTCCGCAAGGAGGTGGACGTCACCAACCTGATGACCCTGATGAAGCTAAAGAGGGAAGGCCTAACGCCATCTAACCCAGGAGAGTACTTCATCGACGGTGGCGAGGAACTGGACACCGAGACCTTGGTCAGGTTGGTCAAGTTAGAGAACATGGACCGGCTGATCAACGAGCTAACCAAATATTCATTTTACGCGGACATCAAGGACGCGCTGGAGGGGATGAAGAAGACCGGCACGCTGAGCCCAGTGAGCTTGGCGATGCAGAGACACCTCCTCAAGCAGTCACAGAAGTTCTCGCACATCTATCCGCTGTCCGTCTTGCCCATCATGGACTACATGTTGAGGAAGAAGCAGGAAGTGGACAACATCAGGATAATCGCGAGATGCAAGGAGAGCGATCTGGGACCGGACCAGATAAAAAAGCTGTTGGTGATGTGATGGACATTGCAGTGTTAGGCAGCGACGAGTTCGTGTTGGGTTTCCGGCTAGGCGGCGTCAAGCGTATATACACCGCCAAACCCAAGGATTACGAGGCCAAGGCGCTGGAGCTCATCGGAGACAGCAGCATTGGCGTATTAGCTATCGACTCCTCCGACCTGGAGCTATTGAGCCCCAACGTTCGGAGGAAGGTCATGGAGAGCATCGCCCCCGTCGTGGTGATGGTGGGCAAGGCCGAGAGCGACCTCCGGGAGAAGGTCAAGCGGGCCATCGGCGTCGATCTGTACAAAACTAATTGAGGGGTTAGAAATGGGAAAAGAAGGCGTGATCTATAGAGTTGCAGGCCCTGTAGTGACGGCGGTCGGCATTTCGCCTAGGATGTACGACGTTATCCTGGTGGGCAAGGAAAAGCTCATGGGAGAGGTCATCAAGATCGTGGGCGACAAGACCGTTATCCAGGTTTACGAAGATACCTCGGGCGTGCGACCAGGCGAGAAGGTCGTCGATACCGAGCAGCCCCTCGTGGCCGAACTGGGACCCGGGCTGCTGGGCTCCGTCTATGACGGTATCCAGAGGCCGTTGCCGGTCCTGATGGAAAAGATGGGTAACTTCATCGAGAGGGGAGTTACCGCCCCCGGTCTGGACCACAGCGTCAAGTGGCCCTTCACCCCCGTGGTGAAGCAGGGCGACAAGGTGACCGAGGGCCAGATCATCGGTACCGTTCCGGAGAGGGCCATAACCCACAAGGTCATGGTGCCCCCGGGCATCAGCGGCACCGTGGACATGATCAAGTCCGGCGAGTTCACCGTGGACGATATCGTCGCGGTCATCGACGGAAAAGAGGTCCGCATGATGCAGAAGTGGGCGGTCAGGCGCGGCCGGCCCTTCACCAAGAAGACGGCACCAGAGGAACCGCTCATCACCGGACAGAGGGTCTGCGACACACTGTTCCCCCTGACCAAGGGCGGGACCGCCGCCATCCCTGGCGGTTTCGGAACCGGCAAGACGGTCACGCAGCAGCAGCTGGCCAAGTGGTCCGACGCTGAGATCGTGGTCTACATCGGCTGCGGCGAGCGCGGCAACGAGATGACCGAGGTTCTGACGTCCTTCCCAGAGCTGAAGGACCCCAAGACCGGCAAGCCCCTGATGAATCGAACGGTCCTCATCGCCAACACCTCCAACATGCCAGTGGCCGCCCGTGAGGCGTCCGTCTACACCGGCATGACCATCGCCGAGTACTTCCGTGACATGGGGCTGAACGTGTCCCTTATGGCCGACTCCACCTCCCGGTGGGCCGAGGCCATGAGGGAGATATCCTCCCGTCTGGAAGAGATGCCTGGCGAAGAAGGATACCCCGCTTACCTTTCCGCCCGCCTTTCGGAGTTCTACGAGAGGGCTGGCAGGGTCACCGCCCTTTCTGGAAGCACTGGTTCCATCTCCGTGGTAGGCGCCGTGTCGCCTCCCGGCGGTGACCTGAGCGAGCCGGTCACGCAGAACACCTTGCGCATCGTGCGCGTCTTCTGGGCCCTTGACACCAAGTTGAGGGAGAGGAGGCACTTCCCGGCCATCAACTGGCTGACCTCATACTCTCTGTACACCGGACAGCTGGATGGCTGGTACCGGAAGAACGTGGCCGAGGACTTCCCCGAGCTGCGCAACTGGGCCGTCGGACTTCTGCAGAAGGAGGCCGAGCTTCAGGAGATCGTCCAGCTGGTCGGTTCCGACGCCCTGCCGGACGAACAGAAGCTGACCTTGGAGATCACCAGGATGATCCGTGAGATCTTCCTGCAGCAGAACGCCTACCACCCGGTGGACACCTATTCCCCGATGCAGAGGCAGTACACCTACCTGAAGCTGATCAGCCTGTTCGCCGCCAACGCCGCCAAGGCCGTGGAGAACGAGGTTTCCGTGGAGGCCATCGCCAACATGAACCTGCGCAACCGTCTGGCCAAGTCCAAGTTCGAGGACAACATCGAGGACGAGCTGAAGGCCATCGCCGAGACCATGGACAAGGAGTTCGAAGCCCTGGGAGGTAAGTAAATGACAACCAAGGAGTACCGCACGATCACCCAGATCGCCGGGCCGCTGGTCTTCGTGGAGAAGACCGAGCCCGTAGGATACAACGAATTGGCCGTGGTCACATTGCCCGACGGCAAGGAGAGGCTGGGCCAGGTGCTGGACAGCTCCACCGACATCGTGGTCGTCCAGATGTTCGAAGGGACCACCGGGATCCCGCGGACCGCCGGCGCCCGCTTCTTGGGCGAAACGATGAAGATGCCCGTGTCCAAGGACATGCTCGGAAGGATATTATCCGGCTCCGGCAAGCCCCTCGACGGCGGCCCGGCCATCGTGCCCGAGGACCGTCTGGAGATCATGGGCGCGGCCATCAATCCGTGGGCGCGAGACAACCCCTCCGAGTTCATTCAGACCGGCATCTCGACCATCGACGGCATGAACACGCTGGTGCGTGGACAGAAGCTGCCTATCTTCTCCGGTTCCGGTCTGCCACATAACGAGATAGCGTTGCAGATCGCCCGCCAGGCCAAGGTGCTGGGCGGTTCGGAGGACTTCGCCGTGGTGTTCGCCGCTATGGGCATCACCAACGAAGAAGCTCAGTACTTCATGAAGGACTTCGAGAGGACCGGCGCCCTGAAGCGCGCCGTGGTGTTCCTGAACCTGGCCGACGACCCCGCCATCGAGAGGATCATCACCCCCAAGCTGGCGCTGACGACCGCCGAATACCTGGCCTTCACCCTGGACATGCACGTGCTGGTCATTATGACCGACCTTACGAACTATTGCGAGGCGCTGAGGCAGATCGGCGCCGCCCGTGAGGAAGTTCCCGGCCGCCGCGGCTACCCGGGGTACATGTACACCGACCTGGCCGGCATCTACGAGCGCGCCGGAAGGATCAAAGGCAAGAAGGGAAGCATCACCCAGATCCCCATCCTGTCCATGCCCGGCGACGATATCACCCACCCCATCCCTGACCTGACCGGATACATCACCGAGGGCCAGATCGTGGCCAAGAGGGAGCTGGTCCGGGCCGGCATCTACCCGCCCGTCGACGTCGGCTCGTCCCTATCCAGGCTGATGAACGAAGGTATCGGGAAAGGACGCACCAGGGAGGACCACAAGGCCGTCTCCGACCAGTGCTACGCTGGCTACGCGGAAGGACGAGACCTTCGCGGCCTGGTGGCCATCGTCGGGAAGGACGCCCTGTCCGAGAGGGACCGCAAGTTCCTGGAGTTCGCCGACGCGTTCGAGAAGAACATCGTCCAGCAGGGACGAGAAGAGGACCGCACCATCGAGACCACCCTGGACATGATGTGGGAGATACTGGCATCTCTCGACGAGAGGCAGCTGACCAGGATCGACCGCAAGTACATCGAGAAGTACCACCCGAAGTACCGCCAGAAGGAATAAGGATGCCCACCGCTGACGTCAAACCGACCCGCTCCGAGCTCCTGGAGATCAAGAAGAAGATCAAGCTGACCAAGTCCGGCTACAAGATCCTGAAGATGAAGCGGGACGGTCTCATACTTGAGTTCTTCAAGATACTGGAGCAGGCCAAGGACATCAGGGACAAGGTCAACCATGACTACCAGGAGGCCATGGACCGCATCGCCATCGCCAAGGCGGTGGACGGGGCCATAGCGGTGCAGAGCTCCGCTTTCGCCCTGAAGACCCACCCGGAGCTGACGCTGCGCTCCAAGAACATCATGGGCATAGTGGTCCCGGAGATCGAGGCCACCGCCATCCGCACCCCCATGGACCAGCGGGGCTACGGCGTCATCGGCACCAGCGTCTACATCGACGAGGCGGCCAAATCCTTCGAGAACTTGGTCGAGACGGTCATCGAGGCGGCGGAGATAGAGACCACCATGAAGAAGCTGCTGGACGAGGTGGAAAAGACCAAGCGCCGCGTCAACGCCCTGGAGTTCAAGGTCATACCTGAGCTGCAGGAGGCCGAGGCCTTCATCCGGCTGCGCCTGGAAGAGATGGAAAGGGAGAACACTTTCCGGCTGAAGCGCGTCAAGCAGAAGGCGGAAGCGCGCGGATGATAGAGAGACTGTTAGATACGCCAGAGAAGCGGGCCCGCCTGGTCAAATGGTCCTGGCTCATTTCCCTTTTAATGCTGGTCATGGGCTACTTGATCATCTTCCTCTTCTGGGACGGCTGACGTTCAAAAATCGGCCTGGGACATCTTGCCGGTGCCCAGGTGCACAAGAGTTAATTTCGCCGGATCGGGGACGAAGTTGTGCATCTTCTGAAAGGAGGTCTGGTCCTGCCAGGTGGAGGCGTTGATCAGCCGCACGCCGTTGTAGTTCGATAGGCCGGCGCCGTGCACGTGCCCGGTGACGAAGATGTCTGGCACCTCTTCAATGACCAGATGGTCCTTGCGCTCCGGGGCGAAAGGCGTCCGACCCCCATACGTCGGGGCCAGGTGCCGCCGCTTGAGCATCTCCTCCATGGCCTTGAGCGGCTGATTGTACGACAGCCCCTTGATGCCGCTGACCAGGTCGTCGAAGCTCTTGCCGTGATAGCTCAATATGGTCCTCCCCTCTATCCTGAGGTAGGCGGGATTTCCAATCTGGAGCACGCTGGAATCGAAGAGCTTGGCCACCTCGTTGCTCAAGGCCGGCTGCGGCTCCGCCGGACGCACCATGTCATGGTTGCCCGGCTGCATGACTATGCGGACATCGTCCGGCACGTCCTTGAGGTGCTCGGCCAGGGCCTTGTACTGGTCGATGATGTCCTCGATCAGCAGCTCCTCCTCCTGCCCCGGGAACACCCCTACGCCGTCCACGCAGTCGCCGGAGATGACCATGTAGCGTATGTCCCGCTCCCGGGACTCCAGCCGGAGCCAGGATATCATGTCCTCCCAGCGTTCCTCCAGAAAGGTGTTGCTGCCCACGTGCACATCGGATATGAAGGCCGCCTGGGCGGTGGAGTCGTTCACCTCCATTCCAGATCCGAACGGGACGTCCGGACGGATCAGTTCCTTGAGTATCATCTTGCGGTCCTTGCGCGTTAGTTTTCCGACCACGCCGATGACCTCGTCCGGCAGCACCGAGTCCTTGTTGACCTTGTGGTCCTTAGGCACCATCACGATGCATTTGCCGGTGTCGTCCTCGATCTCCAGTATCTTCTCCCCGCTGCGCGTCTCCCGGACCTCGTTGACCATGCCGATGACCTTGATCTCGCCGTCGCCCTGCATCCGGTTGGGGTCCAACGCCCTCTGTATGCTCACCGCTCCGGCCATGTCCCGGCGGCGGGCGATGAGCCCCCGCAAGGTGGCGTAACGGTCCTGGAAATAGCGAGCGAAGCCCTCCACGGAGGCCAGGCAGTCGGAGTGCGAGGTGATGTCCCGCAGGACCTCCACCTCGCCCAGGCGCCTTCTTTGCGGCGCCTCCGGGGTCGGCAGACGATCGAAGCGCGGAACGTCGACAAGAACGACAGTACGCAGGTCGCGAAGAGTGACCACCAGAGGCTGGTACTGCATCTGAGAGATGGCCTGACGAGCGAACTGCAGCGGCGATCGCTGCGATAGAATGAACTCCTCGGCCTCCTGGTCCAACAAAAACCCCTCGTTGGCCAAGGCCTCTACGACACTGCTCCGCATCCATCCTTGCCATGCCGCCCCCATTTTAAATAGTTTCTTCAGGTATCCATTTCCGATGCCCGGAATCACGGCCAGCGCAGAACTGTACCCCACCGAGGACCGGGACCGCGTGGTCCAGGCGCTGCTCAACATATTCCCCGGGGACATCTCCGAAACGGATGGCGCACTTACAGTCCGCTCCATCGACCTGTCCCGCTTCAAGGAGGCTATTCGCCAGCACCGCATACTGGACAGCACCAGGGCGGTCATGTTGCGCGGGGTCGGTGAGGGCAGGATAGTCTTCCAGCTGAACAAGCAGGCGGCGTTCGTCGACAAGATCAGCTTCGTCGAGGGCAAAGCGCCGCTAGGCCCTATCACCGTCATCATCGTCACCCCGGAGCCAGAAGCGTTGATCGACGACGTGGCGCCGGGTACGGTGAACGGGGAGATACAATGATAGCCATATCCTCGCCTCACCTGTCAAGGTGGGACTTCCCCTACGCCATCGGCCGGGTGGCCGAGCATTATCAGGCCTGGGAGATAGTGGCCGAGGGCAAGCATCTCCTACGCGACATCGTGGACGATTTTCTGAAGCTGTCGCCGTCCTACAATCTGGAATATTCGGTGCACGCCCCCCTGAGCGACGTGAACATCGGGGCCATCAACCCCCGGATGCGCCAGGCCGCCCTGGAAGAAGTGCTGGAATGCCTGGAGCTGGCTCACCGCATGGGCGCGGACCCGGTGACGATACATCCCGGCTTCCTCTCGCCCCTGACCCGTCTGGACCTGGAGGCGGCGGAGTCGCTGACCTCCGCATCGTTGAAGGTCATCGACGCCAAGGCCAAGGACCTGGGCGTGCGCGTGGCGCTTGAGAACATGCCGGACATGCCAGTGGCCATGGCCAAAGGCCCGGAAGAGCTGGTAAGGTATCTGGAGGGCACAGATCTGGGGGTGTGCTTCGACATCGGCCACGCCAACACCAACGGCAACATCGCCGAGTTCCTGGGGGTAAAGGGCCGCATCATCAACATGCACGTGCACGACAACCCGGGGGACACGGACCGACATTTGGTCATCGGCGAGGGCAACATCGATTTCGGTCGGTGGCTCCAGGCCTTCCGCCCGTACTCGGGCAGGTACGTCATCGAGGCCCGGGAGCTAGAACGCTCGCTTGGGTCCAGGGACCGGCTCAAGGCCATATTGTCTACGATCGAGTAGGTCAATTATCCTTCCCGCAGCGGGAGCAACGGAACTTGCCATCGGCGTAACTGGCCTCGGTGCCGCCGCAATGCTTGCAAACGAACCCGAAGGATGGCCCGACCGCCGGTCCTGAGTAGGGCTTGTACCCCGGCCCGGAGGACATCGGCTGGTAATATGCGGCCACCGGGCGCTTGCTCTCCCAGCGCCATAAGGTGCGGCCGCTGAACAGCTCCATGGCTCGGATGAAGTAGTAGACCATGTACACAAGGCCGACTATCATGGCCACTATCAGGAATATGCCCAACAACAGGTCGGTGACCGTGCCCGGCCAGACGTAGGTGGGCATGGACAGGTAGTCGACCAAGAAGTGCAGCATGATGCTGGCGTAGACCCCGTACTTCAGGAAGAGGTATCCAAGGGCCAGCCCGGCCACGAAGGTGGGCAGGACCTTATAGATGTCCCAGCTGAACACGTGAGCCAGGGCGAAGATGGAGGCCGAGAGCAAAAGGAACACCTTCTCCCAGGTCCCGAACTGGAACCCTCCGCCGAGGATGAAGCGCCCGTAGGGCGCCGCCTTCCCCTTTATGGCGTAAACGACCGCCAGTGGTAAGCCGATGTAAAGAATGCGGCATACGACCTCTTCCCAGACCGAGGCTCGTAAAAGGCTGTAGAGCAGCTCCCACAGGGCCGAGCCCTCCGACCCGCCCGAGGACGGGTCGACGCCGAACAGGCCTATCAGGAGATAGTAGCCAGTGTTCATGGTCAGCACGGCCATGAACAGCGTGGCGATGGCATACGCCGGAGAATGCTTGGTCTCCTTGAATGCCAGCTCATTCAGTAACTCCTTCCGGCCGAGGTAGAGCATGAACAGATAGGATAGAAGGACGGCCGCGATCAGCAATACGTAATAGATCACGAAGGAAAGCCCGGGCAGGCTCAGTATGCGCACCAGCCAGGGCAGGGCCAGAAATAACGACGTCGTGCTTTCCAAAGCCTCGGGAACGACCAATCCTGCGCCCCATATCATGATCCCGATGTTGATCCCCACCAGGACCAGGATGACCAGGGTCATGACCGCGCCGATGCCTCGTATCACCTCATGGGCGGTCTGCAGGCTGCTCTTACGTTTCATTGGGACCGGGGTGGGGGCGTAGTAGGAGTATTGGCTTGCCACATCCTGTGTCGAGGGATTGACCGTTTTTCCGCAACGGTGGCAGAAAACGGCGTCCGGAGGCAACGGCGTGCCGCAATACGAACAATAGGAACGCGGGCCCTGTCCCTCCATGCCCCCTGCCATCCCGGCCTCGGTATTTTTATTTGTCGATGTCCGTGAGCCATTGGTAAAATAACTCCAATTTTTTACACGCGCATTGGAAGCCAGCATCAAATATCCACAAGGCAAACCTTTATAATTTTATCAATTGTTCCGTATCTATCAAAACGGAGGCAACTGCAATGGATGACGATGCGCCGGGAAAGAAAGTAGATTTTGTAACACTGAGCTCCGAGAAGATACCCTTCGGCCGCAACAATTTCATCGAGGTGGCGCGGAAGAAGGCCATAACCGAGGACGGAGAGAACGAGTTCATCTCCCTCTCTCGTGGATACTACCTGCCCGACGGCACCGAGCGGTTCAAGAAGTCCGTGACCATACCAGATGACAAGGCCATCAAGGACTTCGTGGTCCAAAAGATAAGCTCGATGTGAGCGTCTTACATCACTTCTTTTCCATCAGGAGCTCCAGGTAGGAGCGCCTCTCATTTCCTTCCAAGTTCAGCTGGTGCTTAAGCTCCATGATCTTTCTCTTCCCCTCCTCCAGGTCCTGCCCCTCGTACTCCAGCTCCACGAAGCCCCCCAACCCGACGACACGGTCCAGGCAGATTTGGATGCCCTGGTGAATATAGACACGGCGGCGCTTGACCACCCGGTAATGCGGTATGAACCCCACCCGCTCCAGCACCTGGGACATGCGATGGAGGTCCTCCACCTCCAGCTCGATCTCCTCTCGCATCTTGGTGTCCCGGTCCAGCTTCGGTCCTTTATAGGTGATGCGCGAGCGGTCGTTCTCCCGGCGCAGCCGCAGCGCCTCGTCGGTGGCTCCGAAGTCCCGCGACGGATGGGAGAAGTAGACGTCCTCCTGATCGAGGTCCCCCGCCAGCCTAGCGCCCATCTCCACCAGGCGTATTTCCAAGGCTTTCAGGTCCGGGCAGGGCACCTTTATCTCCAGCTCTATCATCGGAACGAACATTACCTCGGGGTGCAATATATAAATTGCTGGAGCCGAATGAAGGATGCGATAGCATGGACAAGAACGGGCTGGGTCTGCTTCACGTATACACCGGCGAGGGCAAGGGCAAGACCACTGCCGCTTTAGGCCTGGTGTTGAGGGCCTGGGGGCACGGTCTGAGGGTATGTGTCATTCAATTCATGAAAAGGGGCGAGGACTACGGCGAGACAAAGGCGCTGCGGAAGATGGGGGTGGACATCTTCCAGTTCGGTACGGGTAAGCTCGTGCGCAAAGGGCTCCATTGCCAGGACGACCTGGACTGCGCCCGAAGGGCCTTGGACTTCTCCAGGTCGGTGCTGAGCTGCGGGGAGTACGACCTGGTCGTGCTGGACGAGGTCAATGTGGCCGCCTATTTCGACCTTGTGCCCACGATCGAGGTCGTCGGCGCCATCAGGGGCCGGGGCAAGGACGTGGAAGTGGTTTGCACCGGGCGGGGGGCTCCGTTGGAGCTCCGGGAAGAGGCGGACATCGTCACGGTGATGACCGTGGAAAAGCATCCTTACGACCAAGGGCTCATGGCCAGGAAGGGTATTGAATACTGAGGTCAATCCACTTTTCTATATTATCCAGATAAATATTAAATATGAATGGACTGCATTGATTATATTTAGGAGCGCAAGCTATCAATCAGGAGGGGCAAACCATGGTACGATTCGATAAACAGCTCAGGAAATGTCGGCGGGCAGTATCCGATGTCATAGGCAACCTGCTGATCCTGGCCATCACAGTCACACTATTCTCCAGCATAATGTATTATGTCGCGTCCATGCCCGAGCCCCAGGACAATACCTTCGCGGACATCAGCTACGAACTATCCGAGGTCTCGGGAGGTGTCCGCTGGATATATCTGACCCACGAGGGTGGTCAGCCACTTTATAACTCCAGCACCAATGTCTATATTTTCACCGATGAGACCAATCTCATCTATACCAATCTATCAGCCTCGGTCGGTGAGGAATGGGTGGCCGGAGAGGTCTGGTCATATCAATTGACCGGCATCACCGAGGACACCTCGATCAGCTTCATGATCGTGGACACTGGCAACAATGTCATAGTCTGGCAGGCGGACATGGTTGGAGGAGGGATCACCGGTTCCTACTCACCTATAATCACCATTCGCGGCACCAACCCATCCCCTATCATCGATGGTAGGACATTCACGTTCTACGTCTCGATCGTGGACCCCAACGGGGACCTTGACGATACTAGTGTTTACATCAACGCTTCCTCTATATTCCCGGCCAACCCGATCATCCTTCTCACCGACGTCGACAATGATGGCAAGTTCGTCAGCGCCACCAGGCAAGGCGATTTCGATTTCGATGGTAAGACCGTGATGATCTACGCCTCTGACCTCGACGGACACGATAGCTCAAGCATTATGACCTTAGAGGCTGAGCAGGACGCCACCAGCGGCAACAGCGAGAGCTACTTTGGGCCGTTCAATAACTATTCCAGCTACTTCGTTAACGGTACCTATCCCCCGGACGCCAGCGGCGGTGAGAGCACCAGCAAGGGTACCACCTTCTATTACATCAGAGATATGAATGACACCATTACCAACCTCTTCGAGGCCAAGGAGGCGTTCTACATCGAGGTCTACAGCAACGAGCTGCAAAACCTGGCCCTGGACAACTCCTTCTACATGTACAACCCCACCACTGGAGGAACGGTATCGCCTCAGACCAAATTGATTAACGCATTCGAATACGGTGGCATCTTCGCCACGTTCCATCGTTATATTATAAACCTGACCGCGCCGGACCAGATGCTGACCTTCCCCATCCAGATATCGCTCCGTGACAACACCGGAACGGTGGTCAACATCATCGACACCATCAAGGTCAACGGAGCCACATATCCCATTCTGAAGACCTACAAGCTGAACGAGACCTCCGCCCTGCTGGAGGAATGTACCACCTTCGAGCACACCGACGTGGTCTACCTCAAGATATTCACCAAGGATGTGGACCTGGCCATCACCGCGGTCACCTTGTACGATCTGCAGGTGAACGCCTATACCGGCAAATACATCATAAAACAGACCCCGGCCATACCCAACACGTACACCACGAACCCTGAGCCAGCACTGGCGGTGAACGAACCCCTCACGCAAATATACAAGACATCGAGCTCATCTCTGAGCCCTGATAGGGTGTTCGACAACAACCTCAACAGCGTCTACACCATCCAGATCGATCTGTTGGAGGCCAATCAGGCCTGGTGGCTGGCGGGCAAGAACTCCTACACCATGTACCTGCCGATATTCACGGATTCCGGCAGCTATGGGACAGGGGAGACATATTACAACATGAACTTGCAGTTCAACGTCACCGCACCCAAGACCACCACCGACATCGTGGCCAGCATTGGCTCTGGGTCCTTCACCTGGAGCGCCTCTGGAGCGTCCTGGGATGACAATCAGATCGCCTGGTTCAAGAACGGTGAGAAGTTCGACCAGTGGGAGCGCATATCCATCGACGACGACACCTTCGACGGTCCGGTGGACATGTGCCTGGTGGACGTGGACAATGATGGCTATCAGGACGTCGTGGTCGGCTACCAGGACTCCTCGGTGGCCCTGGCCTGGTACCGTAACAAGGAAGTGGACGGCAGCGAATGGTCCTCCTCCCCGCATCTTATTAGCAGTGCCTTCGACGCCTATCCCGGTCTGCAGGCCGATATGACGTCCCACACCATTGCTTTCGTCGCTCGTTGGTACGGAAATACCGACACTGGAACAGCCAACGAGGACGTGACTGCCTATTCGACCGACCGTAGCAGCTTTATCTCTCGTTACGAAAGCTGGTCCGGCACCATCTCCAACTACTATTCGCAGAACGAGATCGTGGGAGCGATAGAGAACGGCGACTTCAACGGGGATGGCAAGCAGGACCTGGTGGTGTCTTTCATTCACTCAGTGGTCTACACCTCAGCCAATTCCCCGGGAGGTGCCAACTACGGTAACACCCAAGGAATGTTCTTCAACCGTGGTGTGTACATATTCTGGAACGATGGTAGCTGGACCCGAACTCAACTGTCCGGGACTGATACTTACACCAACACCAACGCCAACCCGGCCGCGTTAGACCTGGCCGTCGGAGACCTGAACCAGGACGGCGTGGACGATATCGTTGCGGTGTACGAGACCGGCGTTACCAAGATCTGGCTCAACCAGTGGTACAATGTCATCGGTTCCTCGTCCCAGCCCAAGGTGGACGCCTTCGGAGCCGCTGCAGTGGTAGCCGCTTCCAGCGTGCCCACGGTCACCGGCACCAATCCCTGGGACCACACCCAAAGGTCACCATCAGTGGTCATATCCGATGTGGACCGCAACGGATACCCGGATATCATCAGGACCTCTACTTACATCTCTGGCGGACTGAACGCGGTTACGGTCATAAGGACCATGCCGTCGACCCCGACCACCTATCTGGAATACCCCAGCGATGAATACTCCGAGGAATCCGAGATAAGTGCGTATGTTCAAGGAAGCATAGCGGACCTGGCCATCGTCGGGAGCAGCTACGAGACCCTCACGGAGGTTTACAAGAACACCTCAAACATATTAGGGCTGCCCGATCAGAAGCAGACCTCGGGAGGGTACATCGATAACACCGGCCAGGACATTGAATATCTGAAGTACGATGAGGGAACGGCCTACAATGTGGACTCCCTGCAGACCATGGCCATGAGGACGTTCGCCGTCGACAGCACCTATTCCACCAAGCCCATAACCCAGGTGTTGATGAGGGTCAAGTTCTCAGCGACGGCCACCTATACTGGCACCAATTATCTGCTGTACTCGTTGGACGGATTAACATATTACTCCACGAACATCCTCCCGACCAGCTCCTCGGTGAATGTCAACACCACATATGACCTGTACCTGCAAGGCGTAGACACCTGGGCCGATCTCACCAACCTGAGGGTGGCCTTCGTCAACAACGGCCTAGGTACGGTCCAGTTTGACTACATCCGCCTGGAGATCAAGTTCGCCGAGACCCGCTGGATGGAATGGGTGTATGAAATTCCAAACGTGTCGACGCAGATACTGCACGAACTGACCATGCAGGCTTACGCCACCAGCACGGATGAGAACTTCAACGTCTACTACTCCACGGATGACAACATCTGGTATCCGGCCTTCACCTACAACAGCACCACCGAGACAACGTACTCGATCATGCTACCACACACCACCAACTCGGTGTACTACGTCAAGGTCTCGGCCGAGGACTCCTCTTTCAGTGATGTCACCAACAACTCCCTGCTGATCAATTATATGGCCATCGCCCATACTTCGCCAACAGTGTATTGGCCATCAGCTTCTGTGTCTACGATCAGCTTCAACGTGGGGACCAATGAATACATCACATGTCTGGCAGTCGCCGACGTAGGCAGTTCGGCCACGGACCACCAGCCCGATCAATACCCAGATGTCGTCGTAGGCACGACCAGGGTCGGGGACGCGTACACCACCCAGTCTATAATGATCGCCACTGGGACCGGTTCGACCTTCGACTCGGTCGTATCCGTGTCGACCTCGAAACTGGCGGCCAACGTGGGCACGAACAACGCCATATACAACACGCAGTCCATCGCCCTGGGAGATTACAACGGCGACGGTTATGTGGACATAGCCATCACCATCGGTTTCGCTCCCGGACGATCCGGCGGAACCGCGGCGTCCGTATGGCTCTACCGCAACGAGCCCCTGGAGGGCAGCTGGCAGTGGGAGGAGCAATCCTTGAACATGCTGGCGACCGGCGAATCGGCCATAAACGTCCAGGCGGGGAACGTGGACATATCCATACTCTTCCCCATATTCGGAGTGCTGGGCCTGGTGGCCGTCGAAGGAGCCCTGGTGAGGGCGGACCGCAAGCGCAAGAAGTAGCGGCGGTCTGTTCGTGTTCGACGTGGCCATATCCGGAGGAGGGCCCATGGGGTCCTACTGCGCCAAGCGCTGCGCCCAGGCCGGGCTCTCCACGCTGCTGATCGAGCGGGAGACGCCCCCCTGGACCAAGACCTGCGCCGGAGGGGTGCTGCTGAGGGCGGCCTCGCGCCTTGACTTCCCGCTCCCCGAGGGGTTGATCGAGAAGGAGGTCAAGGGCTTCCGGGTCATCGGCAAAGGCTTCGACGAACACTTCCGCTTCGATCGCTGCCTTACCTACACCGTGGACAGGACGAACTTCGACCGCTACCTGCTGGAGATGGCCCAGAAGGCCGGGGCGGAGGTGCGTACCGGCACCTCGGTGGAACGCATTACCGAGAGCGACGTAGTGGAGCTTGACCTGGGCTCTGAGAAGGTCCAGGCCAAGTGTGGCATCATCGCCGAGGGTGTGAGCAGCAGGAACGCCCTGCGCCTGTTCGGACCTCCTCCTCGGGACGGCAGGGCCATGGGCATGCGTTCAGTGCTGAGAACGGAGGAGGACCCAGGCGACGAGATCGAGGTGTTCCTTTTAGACACGCCTACGAAGCGGATCGAACGCTATCCCATGTTCCCCCTGATGGGTTGGATGTTCCCCTACCAGGGCAGGGCGAACTTCGGGGTGGGCGGGCACGGCTACAACAAGGCAGAGCTGCTGGCCGGTATGGACGCGGTGGTGAAAGGGAGCGCGGCCAAAGCCATCGAAACTAGCGTCCCGTCGGCTCACCCCATCCCCATACTCCCGCGGGAACGCCTGGCATCCCCACGCGTCATGCTGATCGGGGATAGTGCCGGCCTGGTGTCCCCGCTGAGCGGGGAGGGGCTGTCCCACGGGCTGGCCAGTTCGATACTGGCCAGCGAGGCGGCCATCTCGCTTGTGAGCCAGGGCCGCAAGGACGCCACCAGGACGTACGAGCGCCAGGTCCAGGACACGGTGATGCGGGACATCAAGGCCGCGGCGATGATATCCCCAGTGCTGCACTGGCTGCTGGGCGTGGTGGACACCGGGGCGTTCTTCCAGACCGTCCGGAAAGAACGGCCGTACGTGGAGGCCTGGACCCGGATGGCCCTGGGCGAGGAAAGATGGCAACGGCTGCTCATGATGACCATACCGCGGTTCCATCGTCTTCTGTTCGGCTCCCTGATCTAGATGAATGACAGGAAGCGCAGGGCGGCGTACAGCAGCCCGACCATGGCGATGGGCATGACCGCTCTGGACGACCGGACCTTGTTGAAACGAAGGGCCGCCGCCGCTCCCAGCACGGGGAACGCCAGCAGGTCCATCCAAGAGGAGAACAGGATCAGCGGGGTCAGGGCGGAGAGGAAGATCAGCAAGGAAACATAGATGGCTCCCCTTTCCAGACCGAAGGCGGTGTAGATGGTTCGCACCTCGCCGGCCTGGTCCTCCTCGAAGCCATCAGCGTCGGTGACCAGCGATCCCACCACCAGGCCGATGAACATGAAGGCTCCCACCAGGAAAATGTCGTAATAGATCGAGGGAAGGACGACAACGCCCGTTATGTAGGGGATCTCCCCGGCATAGCCTACCTCGGCGAAGGGGGTCAAAGCGCCATACAGGAAGGCCAGGAAAGTGCCCGTCCCCATGAGCAGCGGGCTCAGCAGGGCGTTCTTGAAGCGTATGGGCGGGAAAGAATAGATGAAGGCCATGCCCAGTATGGCCGCCATCACGATGAACTGCTGCAGGCTCAGCAGGAGCGAGACCGCCAAGGCCGTCAGGGCCATGATCGCGGACGCTTCCCTCAGCACCTTCGGCGACAGCAATCCCGAGGCCAGCACCCTGCCGCGCTTACCCGGGGAGTCCCATTTCCGGTCGCTCAGGTCGTTCCAGATGACGCTGGCCTGCCAGGCTAGTACCGCGGACGTCACCGCAGGCAGGAGATAGGCGAGATTGACCCAGTACGGCCGGTCCAGGAAGTCGCTCACCAGCGCCGGTTCTCCCCACGCCTGCCATGATAGCGCCGCCCCGGCCACCACGATGGCGGCGAAGAAGGCGGTCTGGTAAGGCCGCAGGGCGACCAGCTCCTTACGGAAATCCTTTCGCAGGGCGATGTAGCTGAGGACCAGGACCATCAGGACCCCGACCAGATAGTAATAGGCGAAGATGAAGAGGTGAAACTGCACGTACTTGGTGCTGTCGAAGTTGGGGAACAACGGAAGGCCGTTCTCCGAGCCCACGGGCATGTACGCGCCTGGCGTCCCCAGCACGAACATGGCGGAGATGGTGAAGACGGCCATCAGCCCCATCCTCAAGGCCAGGAGGCTCCGGCCAGGCAGGTCCTCAAGCTCGTCGCGATGCCTCCAGAACACATAGGCGAAGAGGGCGAAGAGCACCACCACGACCTCCACAGCCTGTCCTGGATGGAACGATCCGCCCTCCAGCAGGAAGAAGGCCGACAGGAAGTCCGTCCAGGAGAAGTAGGCGTAGTTGACCGATTGACCGAAGAGGAAATGGTCTATCCAGGGCGGCAGGAGTATGATCCAGTAGTACCAGTTGGTGTAGTTCATGCACTTGCGCAGCCCCGAGCCGGAGAAGACCTTCAGGATCAGAACCAGGCCTAGATAGGTCAGGACGAAGAAGGCCACATGATGGGCGATACTGAATATCCAGGGGTGCGAGGTGCTGACGAACTCCTCGTCCAGCAGGAAATACTCGGACAGATCGCGCGTTAGGGCGATCAGAAGAACGAAGGCGAACGTCAGCCACAGGTTCAGCCGGTCCTCCTCCAGGAAATCGGCCAGACCGTCGACCTTGCGCGCGAAGCGCTCTGAGATCGACGCCCCCTCACCCTCCATGGCCGATAAAATAAATTATTGGCTATAAATTACTACCGTCGCCAGCCAGGTCCTCGATGTTGCTGACCAGTCCCGCACAACGCTCCAGCTCGGCCACCACCAGCACTTCCCGCCTGCCGATGGCCAGGTCGATGACCGCCTGGGCCATGTGCCTCTCCCTCTCCAGATTGAGGGCGCGGATACCTGCCCCACCGTTCACCCTGCGGTCGTAATCGATCACGAAAGCCTCGGCGCTGCTAAGGTCGAACTTCTTTCTGGCCAGGCGATGGGAGAAGTACGATTCCTTCATCAGCTCGAAACCACCGATCAGCTCGCAATAACGGTCGGAGAACAAGTCCTCGTTCATGTCCACAGGTATCAGCGGTATGTCGAGCTCGGCGCAGGCCTTCGTCGCCTCGATGTAGCAGGGTGGGGGCAGCTGTACCTCCCCGAACTCCTCCAGGCCGGCCTTGTAAGCCTCCTCCAGGTCGCTAAGCTCGATCTCCTCGCCCGCATACGAAAGGAGGCCTTCCAGCTCCTCCTTGGATATGGAAACGCCCACCGCCGCGGGACGGAGCTCGGCTATGGCCGCGCGCACATTATCCTTCTCACTGACCAATCCCTTGATCACGGGCAGCACCCTGATCAGGGAACCGTTGACCTTAATCTCTTGCATCCACTTCGCTCCGGGAGTTTACCATCTTGCGCAGGCGCTCCGATTCATGGATCTTTTTCAGCTCGTCCCGTCCGATTAGCGCCGTGCCCTCGATGCTGTTCCTGGTGCGTAACCGCTCGATGAATATAACCGATTCCTTCCCGGTGATGCGGGACAGGTCGGAGACCATCTTGGCCTTGTCGGCCAGACGCGTCTCGTCCTTGCCCAGTCCCGTAAGGATCAGTAGCTCCTTGTCCACGGTCAGGGCCTCGAAGGGGCACTTATCCGTCGGCTTGACCAGAAGCCCCAGCTGCTGGAGCATGGTGTAGATGTTCTTGCTGAACTCGTCGTACTTCTCCAGGTCAAGGGGCTTGCTCTCCGTGGCCGGGGGCTTGTAGTTGAGGGGGTCCACCGGCATCACGATCTGGTTGCCCAGGTACTCTTCCAGGCGCAAAGCGGCGTCTATCATGGCCCCCATGCCCGCCTCGTACATCTGAATGGTGCGGCGGGAGACGCCGGCCACCTCCGCCAAGGTTCCCAGGCTCACACTGCGCTCCTCGCGTATGTGGTGGAGCAGCTCGCTGTCCAGGCGAACGTAGAGGCCGCCCGGGGCGGCGAATATGAACGGAGGTTCATCATCCATCAGCAGGTCCTTCATCGTGGAGAAGGCGATTATCGGAATATCGAAGCGGGAGTACACGATGCCCTGCTCCAGATCTCCGGAGCCGGAACGTTCCCCCACCAGCATGATCGAGCCTCCCAAAGCTTCGGCCAGCACCTTCAGCTCCTCGGCGTTCTCCTTGGAAAAGGCGTCGATGTTGGTCAGCACCTTCACTAGGATCAGGCTCTGGTCCCGGCGGGCCACGATGTCAAAGGCGATGCTCCTAAGTCTCAGAGGCACGGAGGCTTTGAACCCCGAACGGAGCAGAAGCTCCCGCACCGACCTTATGAGCTCGTCACGCTGCACGACTGTAATTCGCTATAACTTCTATATAATCATTGTTAAAAAAAGAAGGGTGGCCAGCCCTCGCTCAGGCGACGCTTATCCTCTTGCCCTTGCGGACCACGGGGGCCTTGGCCATGGTCACCGTGAGCACGCCGTTGCGGTACTCCGCAGCGACACTGTCCCCCCGCACGTCGCAGGGCAGCTCCAGATCCTTGCAGAACCTCTTTCTTTCCGTATCCACGGAGATGTTCAGCTCCCGACCCTCGGACCGCAGCTCTATGTCCTGCTTGTCCACTCCCGGCAGCTCCACGATGACCTTGATGCGGTCCCCCTCCTCCACGATATCGGTCAGGGGCTCTTTACAGCTGGCGTCAGAGCCACCCCTTTGGGGGACGTTCCCGAGCTCCTGCACCACCGGGCAGCCGTCATCTCCGGTGCGCATGGAGGGGCTGTATACCAAAGGGTCCGCTCCGGTCCCCTGCATCGCCGCTTCCATCAGGCGTTCCATGCGCTGGCGCATGACGTCGAGATCCTCGTCGAAGGAACTGAACAGGTCGTTCCAGTCGTCTCCGTTCTTCCTATATCCCATCTCATCACCTCACGTACTCGAAATCCTTGGCTATCTTCTGGAACTTGCTCAGCTCCTGAAGGGGGAGGGGGCGGTGCTTCTCCACCGCGTCCATCACGTGCTTCATGCCCACCTTCGTGTCCTTCATCGCTTCCAGGTCCTCGCCCTTGCCCTCGGCCACGGCCGCCCGAATGGCGCTCATGACCGCCTCGTTGGCGATGGCCGCCAGGTCCGCTCCGGTGTATTGGTCCGTCTTGCGCGCCACTTCGTCCAGATCGACATCCTCGGCCAATGGCTTGCGTTGGAAGTGCACCTTGAGTATGGCCTTCCTGGTCTCCAGGTCCGGGGCGCTCACCTGTATCAGGCGGTCGAAACGCCCCGGGCGCAGCAGCGCCGGGTCGATCATGTCCGGACGGTTCGTCGCCGCGATCACCACAACGTTGTGCAGCGATTCCAGGCCGTCCAGCTCGGTCAGCAGCTGAGAGATTACCCTCTCGGTGACGTGCGAGTCCGAATCCCCTCCGCGCGTGGGGGCTATGGAGTCGATCTCGTCCATGAATATGATGCAGGGCGCGGCCTGTCTGGCCTTACGGAACGTTTCTCGCACCGCCTTCTCGCTCTCCCCCACCCACTTGCTCAGGAACTCCGGTCCCTTGATGCTGATGAAGTTGCTCTCCGATTCCGTAGCCACCGCTTTCGCTAGCATGGTCTTGCCGGTACCTGGCGGACCGTATAGCAGCACACCTTTGGGCGGTTCAGCCGCCATGTGGTCGAACAGCTTGGCGTACTTCAGCGGCCACTCCACCGCCTCCTTCAGCTCCGCCTTCACATCTTCCAGCCCACCGATGTCATCCCAATGCAGATTGGGGGACTCGATGAACACCTCGCGCAAGCTGGACGGGGCCATCTCCCGCAGCGCGGCGAAGAAGTCGTCCTTCTTCACGGTGATGCGGTTCAGCACCTCCCTGGGAATGCTCTCCGCCTCCAGGTCCAGGTCTGGGAGGATGCGGCGCAGGGAATGCATGGCCGCCTCCTTGCACAGGGCGGCCAGGTCGGCTCCGGCGTAGCCATGGGTCAGATCGGCCAAACGTTCCAGGACCACGTCCTCGGCCAACGGCATCCCCCTGGTGTGTATCTGCAGTATGTCGAGGCGCCCCTCGCGGTTGGGGATGTTGATCTCTATCTCGCGGTCGAAGCGTCCCGGCCGGCGCAAAGCCGGGTCCAGGGCGTTGGGCCGGTTGGTGGCTCCGATGACCACTACCTTTCCGCGGGCTTGCAGCCCGTCCATCAGGGCCAGCAGTTGCGCCACTATCCTCCGCTCCATCTCCCCGCTGACCTCGTCCCGCTTGGGGGCGATGGAGTCTATCTCATCGATGAATATGATGGAGGGGGCGTTCTCCTCGGCCTGCTTGAATATTTCCCGCAGCCGCTCCTCGCTCTCGCCGTAGAACTTGCTCATGATCTCCGGTCCGCCGATGGACACGAAGTTGGCGCTGGTCTCGCCGGCGACGGCCTTGGCCAGAAGGGTCTTGCCCGTTCCTGGGGGGCCGTGCAGCAGCACGCCCTTGGGCGCTTCCACGCCCAAACGCTCGAACAGCTCCGGGTGACGAAGAGGGAGCTCGATCATCTCCCGGACCTTCTTCACCTCGTCGCCCAGACCTCCTATGTCCTCATAGGTGACCCTGGGCACTCCGGTGGCGGCCTCCTTCACCGGCTTTTCGCTGATCTTGATCTCCGTGCCGTTGGTCAGCAGCACGGCGTCCGTTCCCGGCTGATAGGACATTACCATTAGGTCTATGCGCCTGCCCATCACGTTGAGCTCGACCACGTCCCCGCGGGTGAAGACCCGGCCCTCCATCATCTGGGCCAGATATTCCTCTCCGCCCATGATCCTCAGCTCTTCGGTGGGGGCGAAGGCCATCTTCTGGGCCTGCTTGACGATCACCTTGCGTATGGCCACCTTCTCATCTATGCTGGCCTGGGCGTTCCGACGGACGGTGCCGTCGATGCGGATCACCCCGCGATTGGCGTCCTCGTTGTAACCCGGCCACACCAAGGCCACGGTCTTCTTCTTGCCCTCTATCTGCACCACGTCGCCGGGCGTGAGCCCCAAGGCCTCCATGACCGCAGGGTCCACGCGGGCGATGCCGTGGCCAGCATCCTTGGACTTGGCCTCGGCGACCTTCAATACCTTATCTGACATGTTCATCTTATCTCGCTGGTCTCGTAGGCGGGCTCGCTCACTCCACCTTTATCTTCGTCCTCTGTTCCTCGGCCTTCTGCAATTTGGGCAGGGAGACCTCCAGAACTCCGTTATCCAATCTGGCCTTGACGCCTTCCCGGTCAACGTCGCTCGGGAGCGGGAGCTGGCGGAAGAAGCACATGCGGCCTCTCTCCTTCCTGATATAGCCCTCTGAACTCTCTTCCGAGAGCTGCTCCTTGCAGGCGTAGATGTGCAGCGTCTCGTCGTCCATCTCGATGGAGACGTCCTCCTTGGCCATGCCCGGCAGGTCGGCCTGGACCACGTATCGGTCTTTCTCTTCCCTGAGGTCGACCACGGCCATCCTGGCGTCCTCCGTTGCGGGAGAACCCTCTCCCTGGGGCGCGGACCAGGGATGAAGCTCGTTCATCAATCGTTCCATGTCATGGAACATCGAGGCCGGTCCCAGGGTCCAGCACCGAGGGACCAGTTCTACGTTCGATATCTTGCAACCAAACATTTCCCATCGTCTCCTTACATATCAACCAATAGTTGTATACTATAGGTAATGTAGTATACTCTTTGCGCTTCTATATAAACATTACTTAATTCGTCGGTTAATTTCCTGCTCCACTCTCGCGGCCATCTCGGTCATGCGGCACTGCAGGTCCTCCATCTCCTTCTTGATGTTCGGACCGCCATCCTTAAGGTCCTGTTCCAGGCGGAGCAAGGCCTGTTCGGCCTCCTTGGCACCCAGCTTGGCGTTGTTCTCCGCGTCCTTCAGGGCTTCCCGCCCCAGGCGGTCCATGTCCTTGGCCGCGGCCCGCATGGCCTTGTCCAGGTCCTTTCCTATCCTCTTCATCTCCTGCAAATATCTGTTCAGCTCGTTACCCTCATTCGTCATTTTCTTTTCCCTCCAGCGGGCCGATCACCGTTTCGACCATATCATCGCGCAGACCCAGGCTGCGGGCCAGGTCCTTCTTTTTCATCTCCGGGTGCAGCACGTACTCGAAGACTATCTTGCGGCTGCGGTAATCGTGGTAATCCGTCTCCACGATCCGTCCGACCTCCTCTAAAAGCGATCCCTTGTCGTTAATGAGATGGGCCCGTCTCTCCTTGAGGCCCTCCAGCTCCTGGTCTATCTCTCCCAGGCGCGTTCTGATCTCTAAGAGCTTGCCTCCGCCTCCGTTCCCCAGTCCATCCTCCAAACGCTCCTCTATGGGGTGGGTGGCGATCTCGGCGTTGAACAACCCCGGACCGATGTCCACCACCACGGTGAACCCGGTGGTGGGGAAGTAACGGCGGCGGGACGGACCCCCCTGATCGCTCTCCTCAGAGAAGGAACCGATCAGGGCCTGGTCCTCCAGGATCCTCAGGTGCTTCATTATCCCTTGCTGACTGAGCCCCAGCTCCCTCGACAGCTGAAGGGGATAATGCGGTTCGCGCACCAGGGCCTCCAGTATCCGGCGCCGGGTGGGATTCTCTATGACCGATAACAGTATGTCCAGCTCGTCCATGATCCACCAGCTATGTAACCGACCGTTTACATCTAATAATTGTGAACATACCGTATAAATAATTAACGAGAGGGCGGGAACATTTATCTAAGACACATCGTTCAAGTGGCATGGTTGGCGAACTGGTGGGCGAGAGCGTTATCATCGCCGATATGGCCGAGGGAAGCCAGGTCTACAACAAGGGCTATTATGGATACCCCCGACCCGGAGGCGGTCTGGAGCTGGACCTCCTGGAAGCGCTCTACCTCCTGGAATGCGACAAGCTCAAGGTGCAGATCGCCGGGAAGGAGGTGGACCACGCCACCCTATACCGCCGCGTGGCCCGTTCCGTGGACGACCTTCAGACCCGTTACGTGGTTTACCGCGACCTGAGGCAGCGGGGATACATCGTCAAGCTGGACCAGGGCGACTTCGATTTCCGCGTGTATCCCCGCGGAGCCAATCCGCATAACTCCCAGGCCCAGAACTGGGTGCTGGCGATATCCGAAAGGGACGTCTTCAACATCGCCGCTCTGCAGGAGAAGAGCGAGACCTCGCAGCGGACCCGCAAGGACCTATTGCTGGGCGTGGTCGACGAGGAGGGCGACATCACCTTCTATACCGTGGAAGGTGCCGATCCGCGCGGAGAGACGGAGGAGAAGCCCACCACCGCCGAGGGGGCGCTGATCGACGATGCGGTGATCGTCCTGGGGGAGGAGGCCGACCGCCTTTACGAGAACGGGTTCTACGGCAAGAAGATCGGTCCCATGCTCCAGCTGTCCCTGATCGAGACGGCCTACCTCATCGACAAGGGGAGGCTGGAGGTGCGCTCCATACGCTCCGGCCAGAAGATGGGGGAGAAAGGCTTCCTCGCCAACGCCAAGCGTTCCCAATCGGACTTCGATCTGCGCATGAGGGCCTATCAGGACCTGCGCTCCCGCGGGATGGTGGTGAAGACCGGCTTCAAGTACGGCACGCACTTCCGCGTCTACGAAGGCAATCCATCAAAACACCACTCTCGCTACCTGGTGCACGTGGTCCCGGACGATTATTCCACGGTCTGGGCGGAGATATCCCGGGCGGTGAGGCTGGCCCACGGGGTGAAGAAGGAGATACTTTTCGCCAGCTCCGGGCAGGACCTGCGCTACGTACGCCTGACCAGGGTGCGCCCTTAGGCGGGGCAGACCGGTCCGGCCTTGAGCGATTCCTTGACCTTTTGAGCCCCGGCCACGTCCGATGGGTCGATGCTCATGGCCTCGTCCAGCAGTTTGTCGGCCTCGTCCGCCCGGCCCTTGTTGGCCAGGACCACGGCCATCTTGACCATGAAATTGGTGCGCTTGCGGTCGAAATGGGTGTAGCCGATGGCGGTCCGGTAGGCTTCCACGGCCTCATCAGGCCGGCCCGCCTTTAGCAGCCCGTCGCCCAAACGGGCGTAGTGAGCTGAACGGGTCTCCGGGGCGGCCTCGGTCTCCGCGTTCCTCTGGAGCGTTTCCACCATTTTGATCATCGAAGGGGAGATCTCGATGACGGTCCCGCATTTGCAACAGGAACGCTCGCCCTCCTTGATCTCGGTCCCGCACTTGGCGCACACCTGGGGCAGGTGCGTGCCGCAATCGGGGCACAGCATCCAATCGATATCGACTATGCCGCCGCACTTGGGGCACTTGTTCACGATCTTGATCGTGGTCCGCCCGAAGCGCTTTAGGGAGGCTTCGACCTCCTTCTTGGAGGGCATGAAGGCCTTGCGGAAGATCAACAGCAGCACGATGGCCAAGGCATCCAATGCCAGGGCTATGAGGTTCAGATCGAATATCGTGCCCGCGGTCAGATACAGCAGGATCGTGTGCAGGACCGCTGCCAGGACCAAGGCCCTCATTAACCCTGGCCATTCCCCGACCTGGGTGCCGGCGATGGACCGGGAGGTGGATATCTCCATGATGCCGACCACGGTATAGAGGAGCATCATGAGTATGCCTTCGATGGTGCCCACGGTCTTGAAGGTGAACATGGCCATGGCCGGGGATACGATCAGCATCAGACCGGCGAAGATCACGCCCGCCGATGGCAACAGCAGTATTGGCTTCTTGAACCTCTTGGCCTTCTTAACCTTCAACCGGCTCACCTCTCAGGTACTTGAACGCTCTTCCGTAAAATGTTGAAAAGATAAGATGTTTGCGGGTCAGAGCTGTATCTCTATGCCCAGCTTGTCCGTCAGCTCCTTGTAGCGGTTCCTTATGGTGACCTCTGTCACTCCCGCGATGTCCGCCACCTCCCTCTGGGTACGCCTCTCGTTACATAGGATGCTGGCGATGTATATGGCCGCGGCGGCCACGCCCGTGGGGCCGCGTCCGGAGGTCAGCTCCTTCTTGTTGGCGTCCTTCAGGATGTCGGCGGCCTTGGCCTGGACCTCTCCGCTCAGCTTGAGCTCGGAGCAGAACCTCTGCACGTAGTCCTGGGGCTTGGTAGGCATCAGCTTCAGGGACAGCTCCCTGGTCATGAACCGGTAGGTGCGCCCGATCTCCTTGCGCCCGACACGGCTGGAACTGGCCACCTCGTCCAAAGTACGAGGGACATTGCACTGGCGACAGGCGGCGTAGAGCGAGGCGGCCACCACGCCCTCTATGCTCCTGCCGCGGATCAGGTTCTTGTTGACCGCCTTGCGGTAAACCATGGCCGCGGTCTCACGGACGTTGCGCGGCAAACCCATGGCCGAGGCCATGCGGTCCAATTCGCTCAAAGCGAAGGCCAGGTTCCTCTCGGTGGCGTTGGAGACACGTATGCGCCGCTGCCATTTCCTGAGCCGGTAGAGCTGCGCCCGGTTCCTCGTGGGGATGCTCTTTCCGTAGGAGTCCTTGTTCTTCCAGGAGATCTCCGTGGAAAGGCCCTTGTCATGGATGGTGTAGGTCATGGGCGCTCCCGTCCTGGCCCGTTTCTCACCCTGCTCTACGTCGAAAGCCCTCCACTCAGGGCCCTGGTCAATGAACTGGTCGTCGATCACCAATCCGCACTCCTCGCAGATCAGCTCTCCCCGCTCATAATCCCTGACCAGATGCGCGCTATTGCACTCTGGGCACCGGGTTATCTCCTCTGCCCCTTTCTCTATGTTTGCCACTGCCATGGTCATCGACCCCATCAATATACAACTGCTTTCCAGTTACGGACAGCAGGCTGGTGTCTCCGGTCGGTTCAACGGTCACGTAAGGCGAGTCCACCGGTCCGAAGATCCTGACAACGCTACCCACCAATCTCTTCCGGTTGTCCCAGACCTTGTCGCGAATCCTGGGGGTGAAGTCAGCGCAGACGACCAGATTACCGTCCACGGTCACTTCCTGCACGTTCCCAAGGAATTGCATGGCTCACCACTGTCACCGTAAGTTAACCGGTGTTGAGAAAGATGATTATAAATCTAATATATTAGCATTTCGCAAAGGTATTATTAATCGATGGTCATGGGTTATAACCTTTACTAAAAAAGACCCCCCTTCTAAATATTTAACCCTATCATCGTAATCGGCGATGCACTGAAAACACCGAGGCGCACAGTTTATGTCGATGCACGCTTTGTACCGGCCGTGAAGCTATCAAAGGACCACCCCAGATACCGCTCCCTGGTCATCAGGGAAATGATGGCGGCCATGGTGGGCGAGGGCGTGGTCTCCGTCACCGGGCTGATCGCGCACGGCCGCGGGGAAGCCTTCGATTATCTTGTAGGGGAGAGGACCGTCCCCGAGGCCCAGTCGGCGGAAAGGGCCGCCGCCGCCCTAATCGTCCTCGCCGAGAGGCCGGTCATCACGGTCAACGGCAACGCCGCGGCGCTGTCCGCCAAGGAACTGGGGGAGCTGTCACGAGCTTCGGGCGCTCCTCTGGAGGTCAACCTGTTCCACCGCTCCGATGAGCGCGTGGAGAAGGTCTGCTCCTTCGTGGAGAGGGAGAGCGGCGAGAAGGTGCTGGGACGGAAGCAGGACGGCATCCTGGAAGGGGTGGCCTCCGATCGAGCCAGGTGCAGTTCGGAAGGTCTGCTAACCGCCGACGTCGTCCTCATTCCCCTGGAGGACGGGGACCGGGCCGAGGCCATGGTGCGGGCGGGGAAGAAGGTCATCGCCATCGATCTGAACCCGCTATCCCGGACCAGCCTGGTGGCCACGGTGTCCGTGGTGGACGAGATCACCCGAGCGGTACCCAACATATTGTCCCAGGTGATCTCGTTGAAAGGGGACAGGGCGGAAGCCGAAAGAGTGCTGGCCGCCTTCGACAATCAAAGGAATCTCAAAGCGGTCCTGGACCGCATCTGTCAGGGGCTGCAAGGAAAAGGCCCCGTTCGATCCGAGGGATAGGTATGGACCAAGAACTTCTGTTGAAAGGCTCCCGCCGGCTGGGCTGGGCGGAGGCGCACATGTCGGTGCTGAGGGAGGTCGGGGCAGCGCTCAGGAAGGACGGCTCCCTGAAGGGCGTGAAGGTAGGCATGGCCCTGCACGTGGAGGCCAAAACCGGCATGCTGGCCGTCACGCTGGCCCAGGCCGGGGCCAAGGTACGGCTGGCCAGCTGCAATCCACTGTCCACGGACGATTCCGTGGCCTTGGCGCTGAAGGAGGAGAAGGGGATCGAGGTATACGCCCGCAAGGGCGAGAGCCATACCGAGTACTACGAGAACCTCAATTCCGTGCTGGACATGCACCCCGGTTTCGTCATCGACGACGGCGCCGACCTGATAACCATGCTGCATACCTCGCGACGAGAACAGCTGAAGGAGGTCAGAGGGGGCAACGAGGAGACGACCACCGGAGTGATACGCCTGAAGGCCATGGCCGCCCAAGGCGAGCTGAAGTTCCCGGTCATGGCGGTCAACGACGCCCGCATGAAGTTCTTGTTCGACAACCGCTACGGCACGGGGCAGAGCACCTTCGACGGCTTCATGAACGCCACCAACCTGCTGGTGGCCGGCAAGACCTTGGTGGTCGCTGGCTACGGTTGGTGCGGGCGGGGCGTGGCCATGAGGGCCAAAGGACTCGGCGCCGACGTCATCGTCACCGAGGTGGACCCCATACGGGCCATCGAAGCCCGGCTGGACGGTCATCAGGTGATGCCCATGATGGACGCCGTGCGCAAAGCCGACATAATCATATCCGTAACTGGATGCAAGGACGTGGTCAGGGCCGAGCATCTCAGGGTCATCAAGGACGGCTGCGTCCTGGGCAATTCCGGGCACTTCGACAATGAGGTGTCCAAGAAAGCCCTGGAGAAGCTGGCCGCCGCGCCGGTGCGGGTGCGAGAGCAGGTAGAGCGCTACGACCTGAAGGATGGGCGCAAGGTCTACCTCATCTCAGAAGGCCGGCTGATGAACCTGGCCGCCGGGCAAGGACATCCGGTCGAGATAATGGACATGAGCTTCTCCATACAGGCCTTGGCCTTGGGGCACTTGGTCCGCAACCACGCCAAGATGGGGCCCCAGGTGTACCCGGTGCCAGCGGAGCTGGACGAGCTGGTGGCCCGGACCAAGCTGCGCACCATGGGGCTGAGCATCGATGAACTGACGCCAGCGCAGACGAAGTACCTGCAGGATTGGCAGGAGGGCACCTGATGAAGCCTTTCCTGTGCGTGTACGGGCACACCAACCTGGACCACATATTGACGCTGAAGGAGCTGCCAGCGCGGAACACATCGGCCAACGTGCTGAGCAAGAAGATATTCTTCGGAGGCACCGGAGCCAACCTGGCCACCATGGCCTCCGCCCTGGGCGTGCCCACGGCGCTGGTGTCGTACGTCGGCAAGGACCTTCCCCCGGCCTTCCGGGACCTCATGGTCTCCAAAGGGGTCATACTGGACGAGCTGGTGGAGGTGGAGGGGCAGGAGACGCCCACGGTATGGATCGCCACCGACGACCGGGAGGACCAGGTGGCCTATGTGTACCAGGGGGCCATGGCCGGAATGTCATCCTATCCCCTGAAGGTCAAGGGGGCCAAGGAAGCTCTCGCCGTGCACATGATGACCGGCTCTCCGGATTATTACATCAAGCTGATATCCCAGCCTTACATGCTGCGCAAGAAGAAATCGCTGGACCCGGCCCAAGAGATCCACCACGTGTGGGACAAGGACCGGTTCGCCAAGGCCCTGGAGCTCTCGGACATGCTGTTCTGCAACCGGAGCGAGATGGCCACCGCCCTCCGGTACATGGGGAAGGAGCGCCCGGAGGACCTGCTGGAGTTCATTCCTGTAATAGTGAGCACCTTGGGGGCCGAGGGCGCCCGCATACTCACCCGGAACGAGACGGTGGACGTGCCGCCCATAAAAGCTGAGGCGGTAGACCCCACCGGAGCCGGGGACGCCTTCCGGGCCGGGTTCTACGCCGGGCTGTATCGGGGCATGAGCTGGTTGGAGTCCGGGGCCTTGGGCTGCGCCGCCGCCTCCTTCGTCATCGCCTCGCCCGGGTCGCTGACCAACGTTCCGAACTGGGAGATGGTTCGGGAAAGGGCCGAGCCCCTTATGCGATGACCATTTGACCTGCTGGATGCATTGAAAGGACCGGTGAATACGGAGGAAAATTATAATAAGGGAAAAACCGTAGAGGGCGCCCAAGGTGAACGAATGGCCTGGGGACCGCTCCTGACCTACTACTCCGCACGAAGCGCGGAAAAGGTAGCTGGACGTCGCCTTCCGGTCATCGACGCCAATCCTCGAACGAATATCAACGAAAGGTGATCAAGAATGGATCTTATGGAATTCCTGACAGTGCTCCTGCTGACCTTCAGCCTATTCATGCTCCTGGCTGGGGTTTTCACGGCGTATTTTGGTAGCGGCAAGAGCCGGATGATCGGTGTCGTCTTGCTGGTGGTGGGCCTCATCGTTGGGCTGGTCTGGGCCTACCTGGGGTACATGGACACGGCTGGCGTCGAAGTGGACATATCCGAAGTGATATGGGTCGCCTTCGTCAACATACTGGCTGCGCTGATCGGCGCCCTAGTGGCCGTGGGAGTGTTCCTGCTGGCCATCATGAAGAGCTGAAAATCCCTTCCCTATCCCTTTCCTTGTCTCCCTGGGAGGCAAATCCTTTTTTATTTGAAACATGTCATTGGCCGATATGCCCGCTGTTCTCATCATTCTCGGGAGCAAGAGCGACGTGGACGTAGGCCGCAAGGCCTTGGATATTTTACAGCGCTTCGGCGTGGAGGCCAAGATGATAGTGGCCTCGGCCCACCGCACCCCCGATCGGGTGAAGGAGATGGTGGGAGGGAGCGGAGCGGACGTCTTCATCGCCGTGGCCGGGATGGCCGCGGCCTTGCCAGGGGCGGTGGCCTCCTTCACCTCCAAGCCAGTCATCGGCGTGCCCGTCTCAGGGAAGCTGGGGCTGGACTCCATCCTATCCATCGTGCAGATGCCTCCGGGGATTCCCGTGGCCTGCGTGGGCCTGGACCGGGGGGACAACGCCGCCCTGCTGGCGATATCCATGCTCTCGCTGAGCGACAAGCGTTTGGCCAAGGAGCTGGCCGCTTACCGTCAAGAGATGGCGGAAAAGGTTGAGAACGATTCCAACGAGGTGCAGACCTGATGTTCGACCCTATAACGTTCGTGGACGAGAAGATCGAGGAACTGAGGACCAAGATCACAGGGAAGGCCGTCATAGCCTGCTCCGGCGGCGTGGACAGCACCGTGGCCGCCGTCCTGGTGGACCGGGCCATCGGCGAACGCCTGCTCACGGTCTACGTGGACACCGGCCTGATGCGCAAGGGTGAGACCGAGGCCGTCCGGACCATGTTCGACAAGTTAGGCGTTCACTACAAGATAGTCGACGCCTCCGAGGAGTTCTACAGCGCCTTGAAGGGCGTCATCGACCCGGAGAAGAAGAGGAAGATCATCGGCGAACGTTTCATCCGCGTCTTCGAGCGCGAGGCCAAGGGCTTCGGCGCCGACCATCTGGTGCAGGGGACCATCGCCCCCGACTGGATCGAGAGCGGGGACGGTGTGCGGGACACGATAAAGAGCCATCATAACGTGGGAGGGCTGCCCAAGGACATGACCCTCAAGTTGGTGGAACCGCTGTGGGACCTCTACAAGGACGAGGTGCGGGCGGTGGCCCGTTACCTGGACGCGGAGGTCTCGGAGAATCAGCCCTTCCCCGGCCCGGCCCTGGCCGTAAGGATCATAGGGGAAGTTACGCCGGAAGCGGTCAGCGTGGTCCGGGAGGCCTGCGCCATCGTCGAGGAGGAGCTGGAATCAGCCTCCAAGAAAGGTCAGATGACCCGCCCCTGGCAGTACTTCGCGGTGTTGCTTCCAGTGCAGTCCGTGGGCGTGCAGGGGGACAGACGGGCGTACGGGCGCACCATAGCCATACGTTCCGTGGAATCGATCGACGCCATGACCGCCACCTTCTCCCGCGTTCCCTACGATGTGCTGGAACGTATGTCGCTGCGCATAACCAACGAGATGAAGGCCAACGTCAACCGCGTGGTCTACGATGTCACCAACAAGCCCCCGGCGACCATCGAGTGGGAGTGAAGGTCACAGCAGTTCGTCCAGGTCCTCCCAGCCGTCCACGGTCTCGTCGGGAACGATGGAGCTGTCCGGCTGGAAGAAACCGCTTTTCTTGAGCACCGCCTTCAGCCCCACGCCTTTGGCCCCCTTGATGTCGGCCTGCAGGGAGTTGCCCACGTACATGGAACCTTCCACGTCCGCGCCCAGGTTGAAGAGCGCCAGCTTGAACAGCCGGGGGTGCGGCTTGCGCAGACCGACGTCCGTGGAGAATATCATGTCATCGAAGAAGCGGTCCAGTCCGTAATGCCTGATGTCCCGCATCGGGTACTCCGAAGGCAGGCCCCAGGCCACGTCGGATATGAGCCCGACTCCGTAGCCCCGGTCCCTCACCCTTTCCAGCATCTCCAGGGTGCCAGGTATGAGGCTCCTGTCCTCCCTCAGGGCGCCGTAGAACAGTTCCAGGCCGTCTTGGATCAACCCCTCGTCCACGACGCAACCCGCCTTGCTTAGGATGTTCTCCAGCACCCGTTCCAGAGGTATCTCCACCATCTCCTGGGCCTTGCGGTCCCGGTTCCTTTGCAGCGTGTCCATCATGGACCGTCGGAACTCGGTCTCCGGCATTCGACTGCCGGTCTGGCGGGCCATATCGTACAAGCGGCGCACGGTGCGCTCCTCTGGACCGGACCAATCGTGGTAGTAGTCGATCAGGGTGTGTCCAAGGTCGAATATCACGGCCTTCATATGGAACATCATGAACGTAACTGGTCATAATCATTTCCCGGAACGTTCCCGATCGTCCCACCGTTCAATTTATACCGCATTCCGATGATGGGGGACCGATGCGGGTATACGTCGTGGACAATGGGGGTCAATGGACGCACCGCGAATGGCGGGTCCTAAAATATCTGGGCGTGGAGACCAAGATCGTCCCCAACAACACTCCGTTCGACCAACTGACGGAAGTGGACGCCCTGGTCCTCTCTGGAGGCGCCCCGGACGTGGCCTCGGAGGCCGGGCGCATGGGCAACAACGGTGAATACCTGGACCAGGCGGAATACCCGATCTTGGGCATATGCGCCGGCATGCAGTTCATGGCCACGCACTTCGGGGGCACCACCGGGCCGGCGGCCCGGGCGGAGTTCGGGCGCACCCGCCTTTTCGTCGAAAACGATGGCGATCTTTTCAACGGGCTTCCGAGGGAGTTCGACGTATGGGAGTCCCACAACGACGAGGTGAAGACCGTGCCGAAAGGGTTCCAGGTGCTGGCCCGTTCGGATACATGCCCGGTGGAGGCCATGCGCTCGCTGGAAAGGCCGCTCTACGCCCTGCAGTTCCACCCCGAGGTGGAGAACACCGACCATGGCCAAGACATCTTCCGCAACTTCCTAAAGGTGGTCGAGGAATGGAAGAAGTAAAAGCGGATCTCCTGAAGGTTCTGGACGCGGCGCTGGAGAAACGCCGACGGGACGACAGCTTGGAACAGGCAGTGGGCCGCGAAGTGCGCCGGGCCGGACTGACCTACCAGAACTACATGGCCATCATGGAGCTGGTGCGGGTGCACGCCCGGAAGAATAATCTCGATGCCTGGGACTCGGCCCAGGCCATCTCAAAGGAGCAGAAGCAGCAGTAGTACGGCCAGCACCGCCACCGCGGCCATGAGCGCCAATATCGTGATCCTCCGGTCCGAGCCGAAGACGATAGGAATGGGACCGATGAGCAGCACTCCCCCGGTCGACACGCTTTTCTTCGTACCACCTTCATCGGTATCTATCTCATATCTCAGATCGATCAGCAACACGACGAAGGCGGTGAAGGCCAGCAGGACGGACGCCACTCCCCAGACGCCCTCGGCCTGGAGCACTGGGAACACCAGGAAAAGGTAGAGCACCAGCTCACCCCTGCCGGCCGCCACCCACCCCACCGCCGCCGAGGCCGCGGCCAACCCGAGGAACAACGCCCAACCCCCTGCTCGTTTCACAGACTTCCATCGCCCCATACCCTTTTCTAGTTACCCATCCGTAATAAAGAACATGTCTTCGGTCCGTCCCAGAGTGGTCATCAGCCGCTGCATCGAGTTCGAGGCCTGCCGTTACAACGGCTCGAAGATACCTAGCGAGATCGTCCTGCGGCTCATGCCCTACGTTGATTTCTTGCCGGTCTGCATGGAGTCGGACATGGGGCTGGGCGTGCCCCGCGATCCCATACGGATCGTGCGGGTCGATGGCCAGGACCGCCTGGTCCAGCCGGCGACCGGACGGGACGTGACCGAGACGGCGTTGGCGTTCTCCAGCGACCACCTGTCCCGGCTGAAGGACGTGGACGGCTTCATACTGAAAGGCCGCTCGCCTTCCTGCGGCCTCAAGGACGCCCGCATATATCCGCCAGGCGGGGAAAAAGCCGCTCTCACCGGCAGGTCCGCGGGGATCTTCGCCCGGGAGGTCGCGCGCGCTTTTCCCGACACGGCCGCCGAGGACGAGACCAGATTGCTCAACGCCAGCCTGGCCGACCATTTCCTGACCCAGATATTCACCAGCGCCCGTTTCCGCGAATGCCGAAAGAACATGAGCGCCAAAGGCCTGATGGACTTCCATTCCCGACATAAGCTGCTGCTCATGGGCTATAATCAGGAGGCCATGCGCCGCCTGGGCCGGATCGCGGCCTCCAAAGAGGACGTGGCTGCCCGCTTCGATTCATATTCGCATGAGCTTCACGCCGCCCTGCGTCGCCCCCCGCGCTGCCGCTCCTGGAACAACGCCCTGATGCACGCCATGGGCTACTTCTCCGAGCGCCTGCAGGCCCCGGAGAAGGAGCAGTTCCTGCAGATGCTGAAATGGTACGACGAGGGAAAGATACCGCTCACCGCCCCTCTGCTCATGGTCAGGTCCTGGGCCCTGCGGTACGACGAGGCGTATCTGCTGGGGCAAGTGCTGTTCGAACCATATCCCGCGGAGTTCATGGACATGATGGGAACGGACGCCTGCACCGGGCGCGACCTATGGAAGGCCACCGGATAACCTATTTAATACCTCGAGCGATTCCTCCCCTCAGGCTTTTATGACCACCCTCCCCACGGTGCTGAAGGAGATACTCGAATCGAGGGGCTTCCTAGTGGACATGAACGGCGACTTCGTCCATGGCCGCAAGGAGGGCATCGAGCTGAACTTCTATCCCTATGACAGGCATTCTCCCGCGGCCATCGAGGAGTTCCAGAAGGCTCTGCCCGGGCTCAGGGGAAAGGTCGTGCTGTGCGCCTTGGTGCCATTGGCAGAATCCACCGCCACCAGTTTCCCGCCCGAGGTCGTGATCTGGGACCGCGAGGCCGTGGAGCACGAGGTAGGACGAACCCGCATCGAGGAGCTGGTGGGGGAGGAGGACCACGGATTGATCGACGAGCTCTACGCCGACGACTACCCGGATGTCCCCGCTGAAGGCTTTCAGGAACTGGCCGAGGAGGAACGGATCGCGCCTTTACGCCTGGACCTCAAGGAGGTCGTGGAAATATCCGCCCGGACCGTGGGCGGATTCAGCCATCGGCTGGAGCTGGTGCCCCATTACATTTTCAGCTACGACGTACCTCTGTTCGTCGGTGAGGGGCGCATCGGCAGCAAGGACGGATTGCTGGCCGTGAACGCCCTCACCAAGATCGTAGAGCCATGGGTCGAGATGCCCCAGACCGTCACCCGGCTGGAGCAGGGGCACAAGCGCCTGGAGCCCGTGCTCGAAGAGGAGGAGGCCGGGGGCATCGCGCATCTGGCCGTGGAGAAGGAGCACACCTATGAGAGGGACATGGTGCGGGAGAACGGGCAGGTCACGATGACCGAGCGCGTGATGGTCCATCCTCGTCTGGACCAGGGTTCCATCAAGTCCCTAGGCATAATCTACGTCCCCATCTGGTGCGTCGAGGGCACCAAGGGCGTCATGGTGCTCAATGCCAGCACCGGCAAGGTCCTCAGCGAGGATTATTTCCGGGACCTTTGTTGATCCGCTCCAGCCTTTTATCAATGTTCTGCCAATGCGCTCCCTGCCAGTATATCTTGCCGCAACTGGCGCAACGCCAGAAGTCCTGGTGAACGCTCCAGGTGCCCTCGGCCACCTGGTCTTTTATCGTCCCTTTGTCCACCGAACGCAGTTCCCCGTTGCAGGCGGTGCACCTTCTGGCCGCCGGGTCCGCCCGCAGTTGGAACTCCGCGACGACCGCTAGCAACTGGGCGTCCAGATCGGTCCCCGTCACAAGGAACCCTCGTTCCCCGGCCCTCTCGGCCAGCTGCCGGTCCCTGGTCAGAAGATGGCGTTCGTTCGCCCGCAGCAGGTCCAGCATATCGCCGTCCGGCATATCCCGCAGGTACAGCGCATCGTACCCCATGATCCGCAGCCAACGCGCCAACGAACCTAGCATCCCATCCAACAGGAAGGAGGGCTCAGCCATCCCGCCTTACCTCGTAGGTGAGGTGCACCCCGCCCCCCTGCCTTTCGCAGGAGACCAGGCGCATGGGCACGTGCTCCCCGGGACGGAAACCGTCTCCGTCCACCGGGCTGGGGGCCTCCCTCCCGCCAATGATGAACTCGCCGACGTAGACGGAATACACGTCCACCAGCCCAGCCTGGAAGAAGGAGAATATGGTCTCCCCGCCCCCCTCGACCAGGAGCGTGGAGACGCCCCGCCCGCCCAATAGGTCGAGCAGCGCCCTTAGGTCCAGCTTCCCCTTGCCCAGACGGACCGTCTCCGCCCCCGGATAGGTACGGGTGCATTCCTCCGAGGTCACCATCAGGGTCCGCGCCCGGTCGTCGAGCACCAAGGATGTCTCAGGCACCTTCCCCCGGGGGTCCAGCACCACCCTTATCGGCTGTCTGTCCGGGGGCAGTCCCTTCACCGTCAAGTGCGGATCGTCGGCCAGGACGGTCCCCGCGCCCACCAGTATGGCCTGGCACTCGGAACGCAGCCTCTTCACCCTCTCCATGTCCTCCGGGGAGGAGATGCGCAGCTGCCGGCGCTCGGTCCCAGCGATCTTGCCGTCCGGGGACATGGCGCAATTGACGATCACCTTGGGCCTCATGTATTAGGTATCCGCGGGCATGGTCATAAGGGTGATGGGGGCGGGTGATTAATAGCACAAAATCGATATCGCGAACGATGAGCGATTTCGACATAATCGAGTTAAAAAGGTCCAACCTGAAGGGTGCCACGGTCATCGAAGGCTTCTCCAGCATCGGCCTGGTCGGTTCCATCACCGCCAATTACCTGGTCAACCTGTTAGACATGGACCTGATAGCCATCATCGATTCCCCCTATCTGCCGTCCGTCTCCATAGTCCGCGACGGTGTACCGTACTCCCCCGTGCGGGTCTATTCCGGCAACATCAACGAGAAAGGGAACGAAAAGATCGTGGTCATCGTCTCCGAGTTCGAGCCCCCGGCCGAGATACTCAAGCCATTGGCCTGGGCCATAATGGACTGGGTGGAGCACAAGGGCTGCACCATGGTCATATCCCCGGAGGGACTGGCCAATAAATCAGGCGAGGAGATCGACGAGGAACAGGAGAAGAAGGACGCCGCGGAGTTCAAGGTGTACGCGGTGGCCTCCACGCCCCGGGCCAGGACCATGCTGGTGAAGAACGACATACCCATATTCGAGAACGGGGTCGTGGTCGGTCTGGCCGGGGTGCTGCTCAACGAAGGCGTGAACCGCAACTTCGACGTGGTCTCCATTCTTTCCGAGGCGCACTCCGACTATCCGGACGCCCGGGCGGCCGCCGCCGCCACCGAGGCCATCGACAAGCTGCTCCTGCACACCAAGCTGGATACCCAGCCTCTGCTCGAGGAGGCGGCGCTGATCGAGGAGGCGCTGAAGGAGATAAAGAAGAAGACCGGCGAGAGCGAGGACATAGCCAAGAAGCGCTCCATCATGTACGGCTGATCCGCACCCTGAACGGAGCGCCCTCGGTCAGCTCGAAGCGCACCGGGAGAAAATGAGGCACCAACCACATCTGCGTGCCCAGGTGCCCGCTCACTTCACGGACGGTGAACTCTGCGTCCCCTCCGGCCAAGGCCAGGAAGGGCAACAACTGGTCGGCGGTATGGGCGTCTATGGTCCCGCCGTCCTCCATCTCTCTGAACAGGCCCAAGGCGGCCTCCTTTCCCACCATCTCCGCGGGCATGCCCTTCTCCCCCTTGGCGCTCCAGCCGATCACGGTGTTATCGTACTCGGCCGCCAGGACCACTCCAGCTCCGGTCGAGCCGCCCGTTCCGGTCTCGATCCTCATCTGAACGTCCTGACCTGGGAGGTTGCGCCTAACGGCATCGGCCATGCGCTGGGCCACATGCCCGGGCAGGTTCTGCACGAAGGCCACCCCGGAGATCCGGCGTAGCTCCCCCCGCTCTCCCATGGAGGTTCCATGCAGTTTCCCACCAGTGACCTTGAGACGCACCTTCCCCCCACCTTGAGGGTAGAACCCCCGGGCCACCACATCCATCTCCACATCGGCACCCAGGCGCTTCAGCAAGGGCAGGAGCACCATGCGGTAGTGGTCCACCGGGGGCGACCAGCGCACATCGGTGCCACCGACCAGTTCCAATTCCGTCCTCACCGGGGACAGGACCAGCGCCGGGAGCACCGTCTGGATGAGCAGGGTCAGGCTCCCGGCCGTTCCCACGTCGAAACTGTATTTCCCGTCCTTCAGAGACTGGGGGCGGAACTCCAATCGCTGGGAGCCGACCTCGTCCCCGATCACCTGGGCGTGGCACATCTCAGTGATGAGACGGACGCCAGCCACATGCTGCGGTTTGAGACCCGGGTCCGGCCTCCCGGCCCTTATCTTGGATATGAGCAGGTCCTGGCCGGTGAGCACGGACAGGGACAGCGCTGTCCGTAGCAGCTGCCCTCCTCCCTCGCCGTGCGATCCGTCCAGTTCGATCATATGGCTCTCCTGACTTTACCCGCCGCCACGATCTTCCACAGCTCGTTGAAGGCAAAGGCGCTCAGGGACATTGGCAGCAGGATGATCCACTCTTCCAGACCCAGCGGGGAGGTGCGGAAGGCGTCGCTCAGGACCGGCAGGTACACCACCGCCAGTTGCAGCAGCATGGACACCCCTACAGCGGCGACCAGTCTCATGTTGGTCAGGGGGCCGATACGCCAGAGGGTCTTCGTGGCCGAGCGGGCCGAGAAGGCGAAGAACAGCTGAGAGAAGACGATGGTGCAGAAGGCCATGGTCCTGGCGTGCATGATGGCGTCCGCATCATTGAGCCCCAGCATTACCGTGGCATTCCAGTATTCCAGCTGGAACGCTAAAAGCGTGGACAGGGTGAATATGAGTCCCACGGCGATTATGCGTATGGCGTTGGCCCGGTTGACCGGCGGTTCCTTTGGGTCGTTCGGGGGCCTATGCATGATATCTTTGGGCGAGGGGTCGATGCCCAACGCCAGGGCGGGCAGCCCATCCGTCACCAGGTTCATCCACAATAGGTGGATCGGCAGTAGGAACGGCAGGAACTTCGGATCTACGAACATCAGGCTGGCGGCGAACATGGCCATGACCTCGCCAGCGTTGCAGGACAACAGGAACATCACGGACTTCTTGATGTTGTCGTAGACCCCCCGCCCCTCCTCCACGGCGTTCACGATGGAGGCGAAGTTGTCGTCCATGAGGACCATCTGCGAGGCCTCCTTGGAAACATCTGTCCCGGTTATGCCCATGGCCACGCCGATGTCCGCCTTCTTGAGCGCCGGGGCGTCGTTCACCCCATCCCCGGTCATGGCCACGATATTGCCCTGGCTCTGCAGAACCTCCACTATACGGACCTTGTGCTCGGGAGCCACGCGGGCGAAGACATTGACCTCTTTGAGGATATCGGTCAGCTCCGCGTCCGAGGCCGTCTCCAGCATCTTGCCGTTGATGACCCTGTCCCGGCCCGGTTCGGCGATGCCCATCTCCACGGCTATGGCCCTGGCGGTCATCTCGTGGTCGCCGGTGATCATTATGACCCGGATCCCGGCGGTGTGGCACTTTTTAATGGCTTCCACCGCCTCCTTGCGGGGGGCGTCGATCATGCCTACCAGCCCCATCAGGGTGAAGCCCTTCTCCAACGCCGCTTCCTCCAGCGGAACGTCGGTGACATCGCGCACGGCGATGGCCAATACCCGCAAGGCGCGGCTGGCCATCTCACCGTCCTTGGCCAGAACGGACTCGGCCATCTGCGAGGTGAGGTCCACCTCCTGGTCCTTCATCCGGCGCTTGGTGCATAGAGGGACCACCTTCTCCGCCGCCCCCTTCATGAAGGCCAGCTTCCGTCCGTCCACCTCATGCACGGTGGTCATGCGCTTCTTCACCGAATCGAAGGAGAGCTCGAAGATGCGGGGGCTGTCCTTGGTGATCCTGTCCACGTCGATGCCGCCCTTCTGGGCGGTGACGATGAGCGTGCCCTCGGTGGGATCGCCCCTCACCTTCCACTTACCGTCCTCCATGTAAAGGGACGAATCGTTGCAAAGGGCACCAGCCACCAGCAGCATGGAGAGGTCCTCGCGGTCATTGGTTCGCAACACCTCCCCCTGCATGAAGAAGGTGCCCTTGGGCTCGAAGCCCTCACCGCTGACGCTGATGGCCTCGGTCATGAATATCTCGCGGATGTTCATCTCGCCCTTGGTCAACGTGCCGGTCTTGTCCGTGCATATCACGGTGGCGCTGCCCAGCGATTCCACGGCGGGCAGCTTGCGCATCACCGCCTTGCGCTTGGCCATGCGTTGCAGACCGAGCGCCAGCGAGATGGTGACGATGGCCGGCAGCCCCTCAGGTATGGCCGCCACGGCCAGGCTGACAGCGACAAGGAACATGTCCGCGGCCTCCCCTCCGCGGGACAACCCCACGGCGAAGATGAAGACGCAGACCACCATGATCATCAGTCCCAGCTGCTTTCCCAGCTTGTCGAGCTTCTTTTGCAGGGGAGTGTCCTCGTCCTCGGACTGGACCATCTTGGCGATATTGCCCAGCTGGGTCACCATTCCTGTGGATGTGACCACCGCCTTGCCCCGCCCGTGGTCCACGGTGCAGCCGGAGAAGATCATATTGGTGCGGTCGGATAGGAAAGTACCCTCCGCCAGCAACTCGTTGGCGCGCTTGTTCACCGGCAAGGATTCCCCGGTCAACGAGGCCTCGTTGGTCTTCAGGTTGGTCGAGTCAAGAAGTCGGGCGTCGGCCGATATCCGGTCGCCCGCCGCCAGCAGGATGAGGTCCCCCGGGACCAGGTCCTTGGAGGGCACGCTCTGCTCCTTCCCGTCGCGGATGACGTTGGCCAGGGGAGCGGTCATGTCCTTCAGGGCCTGCATGGTCTTCTCCGCCCGATAAGTCTGAACGAACCCCAGGGTGGCGTTGATGACCACGATGACCATTATCACCACCGCGTCCAGCCACTCCTCCGTCGTGCCCTGCGTGGTGGCGATGGCCGCGGAGATGATGGCGGCGATGATCAATATGATGACCATGAAGTCCTTGAACTGCTCCAAGAATATCTTGAGGGGGGAGATCTTGCGGCCTCCGCTGAGCTCGTTGGGACCGTAACGCACCAATCTATCGGCGGCCTCCGCGGCTGTCAATCCCTGAGGGCCGCTTCCCAAGGCGCTCAAGGTCTCCTCTCCACTCATGGCGTGGAATTCCGTGGACATCTTTGACCTGAATGGTTTACAGCATCCAATTAATTAAAATCGACGCAGGAAAAGCCAGATGGCCTCCCCAGATGGGACAATTATTTATAACCAATAATACTATCAAGGAAACGGGATGCACTAGGCGCCATGCTCTACAGGCGACGCCATTGATACGAGGGCGACACGAGGCCCCCTGGCAAGGCATTAGTCTGAGATTGGCACGCGGCGCTCGTTTAGGCAGGCACGATGATAGCAATAGACAGCTTGATGTTCGAGGTCGGGATCATAATGTTGGTCGCCTTCATAGGCGCAGCCGTAGCCTCGAAGGCCAAGCAGAGCGTCATTCTGGGCTACATCTTGGCCGGGATGCTCATCGGCCCCTACATCTCCATCGAGCTTTTAGGTTTCAGCTACGACGGATTGATCAAGGACACGGATTTCATCGAACTATTATCCAGCATGGGCCTGACCTTGCTGATGTTCTTCGTCGGATTGGGCTTCTCGATGTCCAAACTGAAGAAGACCAAGGCCCCAGCGATCATACTGGCCCTGATGGACGTGGGTCTGGGCATGTTCCTGGGCATTCTGGTCGGCTTCTCCCTGGGCTGGCCGATCATCGACACCGTGTTCCTGGCCGGGGTCATCTCCATGAGCTCGGTGGCCATCACCGGCAAGGCTCTGGAGGAACAGAACCGCTCCTCCAGCCCGGAGACGGAATATCTGATAGGCACGGTCATCGTGGAGAGCTTCCTGTCCATGGTCCTGCTCACCATCGTCGGCGCGCTGATGTTCAAGAGCGACACTGGCGACATGAACATGACCCGGCTGATCGTGGGCATACTGGCCTTCTACGCCTTCTTCATATTCCTGGCTATAGTGGTCATCCCCCACGTGGTGAAATATTTCGAGAGCATCAAGAGCAACGAACTGTTCGTGCTTTTCGCCTTAGGCCTGGTGTTCTTAGCCGCCGCCCTGGCGGAGGTGGCCGGGGTCCCGGCCATAATCGGGGCGTTCTTCCTAGGCATGGTATTCGCCGAGACCAAGTTGGCGGAGCGCATCGAGGACCGCATCACACCGTTCCGGGACGCCCTGGTGGCGGTGTTCTTCATCACTTTCGGAATGATGATCGACCTTAGCATGCTCTACACCATCGTCCCCATATTGCTCATAGCCATCCCGATCTCCCTGTTCTACGAGACGATCGTGCTCAGTTCGATCACCTACCTTCTGGGGTTCACCTCCAAGGCCGCCACCTTCATTGGGACGGCCATGACCGGCCGTTCCTCGGAAGCCATAATGTATGCCAGCGTGGGGAGCAGCTCACCAGTGATGACCAAAGGGTCGGAACTGAACCCTTTCGCTGGAGCCTATTGCTTCATCATGAGCATGGTCGCCCCCCCTCTGATGAAGCACAACACCGGCGTGACCCGGTTCCTTACCAGGATGGCGCCCAAGTTCCTGAGGTACGGTGGCTCCCTGATCAATCGCACCATGAGCAAGATAATCCTGCCCTCGACCATCAAGCTGTTCGAGAGGACCCGCCGCCTGGAAATGCTGGTGGTACTATACTTCGCCAGCTTGGTGGCCATAATGGTCTCACCGTTCCCCTACAACATCCTGGTCTTCCTGGTGGGCGGGGGCATCGTGACCTTGATATACGCCACATTGGAGAGCGAGATGTACACCATCGTCCGCACCATCAACTTCGACAATCTGGGGGTGGTCACCCGCGATCCCGGGCACATCAGCCGCTACATCTCCGGTTTTGTCAGTCTGAGCCTGGTGACCATACTGTCCCTGGCCGCTCTGTTCAGCATCTGGTGGGTCACTTCGGTCATGGTCCTGTTAGCCTACTTCATCATCGTGCTGTGGATGTCCCGCAGCGTCTATCATATGACCCGGACGCCCTCTCTGAACATCAACGCCAAACCGGTCAAGCGCCGCGCGCCCCGTAAGAAGGAGAAGCCCTTCCAGCCTGAGTTCAACGCCCCCAGGGCGAGACCCGAACCCGGTTGGGACCTCGAGCCATCTGAGGATCTCGTGGAAAGGATCCCCGTTTCCAAACCATCCTCGCCACCGATCTCGGACGATCACCTGGACGACGATGCCAAGTGGAAGCGCCTGTAGTTCCAGGGCCAAACCGCGCATCGATCTTCTCTTGAGTTCCGTAGGTCTCCTTAAGAGCCGCACCTCGAATCGGTGCGTGTGTTTAAATACATGAATCGCAACCACTATCCGAAATTAAAGTTCGTCTGTGGTAATCGCAGGTCGTTTTTTATTTTCATCACAGAAGGAATATCGTGTTAACTTTCACCGATCTACAGATCTCCAAGGAGATCGTCAAGGCCATGAACGACATGGGCTGGAAGGAGCCCACCCCCGTACAGATAGAAGCGATACCGGCAGGCCTCAAGGGCGGCGACATGTTCGCCCAGGCGCAGACCGGAACGGGAAAGACCGGCGCGTACGGGACCATAATACTGGAAATGATCCAGCCCGGCATGAGGGCGGCATCGGCATTGGTCATCGTTCCCACCAGGGAATTGGCCAATCAGGTCTCTGAGGAGCTGTCCAAGTTGGCCAAGTACACCGGCCACACCTGCATACCCATCTACGGGGGAGTGGGGATAGGGCCTCAGGCGGCCAAGCTCATGAGGGGCACGGATATCGTGGTGGTCACGCCCGGCCGGGCCAAGGACCTCATCAACCGGAACGACCTGAACCTATCGAAGATATCGGTCGTGGTACTGGACGAGGCGGACCGCATGCTCGACATGGGTTTCGCCAAGGACCTCAATTTCATTTTATCGAAGGTGCCAAAGAAGAGGCAGTCCCTGCTGTTCTCCGCCACCATGTCCAAGGAGATCAAGCAACTGGCGATGCGCCAGATGGTCCGCCCCCAGGAGATACAGATCTCCAAGGACGAGCCTGTCCTGGACCTGACCAAGCAATTCTACATCATAGCCGACAAGGAGGCCAAGCGCGACACGCTCTGCACCATCCTGGACATGAACGATCCCAAGGCCATCGTGTTCTGTCACACCAAGCGCAAGGTCGATCAGCTGACCAAGAAGCTGCGCACCCTAAATTACTCCGTAGGAGCCATACACGGCGACGTGGCCCAGAACAAGAGGGAGAAGGTCATCCAGAGCTTCAAGGACGGTTCCATAAAGGTCCTGGTGGCCACGGACGTGGCCGCCCGCGGACTGGACATCGACGCCGTGGACTATGTGATAAACTTCGAAGCGCCGGTCGACCCGGACACCTACGTCCACCGCATAGGAAGGACTGGAAGGGCGGGGAAGGAAGGCATCGCGGTATCGATATTCTTGCCCGAAGAGCGATCCATGATCCGAGACATCGAGCGCCGGACCGGCAAGCCCATCGAGCTGTTGGACATCCAGATCGTGCACAAGCCTGAACCCGAGGTTCCTAAGATCATCGCGCACCAGAACTATTACCCGGAAAGGAGGCCGTCGAGCCCGCCCAGGAGCACGGGGACGTCCGCGTCCAGGAACTCACAGCGCAACGACCGCCGCCCCTCGAGGAACGGACCCCGGTCCGGGTCCTCGAACCGCGGATCGAGATGAACGGTTAATGATCGTGGTCCGTCGATAGGACGGAAGAATGGTGCTGCGGGCACCAAGATTCAAACCCGTACTCTTCCAGATATAAATTTTTAAATATCAATCAAAGGGGTAAGAAAAACCCATCCAATCTTTTTCTATTCTAATGGGAAATTATACTCTCTTCCCCCACTTCTTTACGCTTTCAGAGCGACTCTATCCCTAACCTACTACTTCGGAGCATTACCACCAATAAAGGCATAGAATACTGATGGCTCATCCCCGATGACCCAACCATCGTGCCCCGGTGGAATGTCTGATACATCGCCAGGGCCAAACTCCATCTCCTGGCCATCATCAGTTTTAACATGCATCCGACCTGAGACCCAGATCCCAAAATGGCGTCCTTGGCAAGTATTTGTTCCTGCAAGCGGCTTCATATGCTTGGACCATTTCCAACCAGGTTGATACGTTTGCTTCACTACGGTCATTTCCCCAATCTTGATGGTTTCGACTTTCAAATATGGGGGGTTCTGGGTCACATCGGGTTTATTAAAATTCTTCTTAATGAGGGTCATATTCATCCATTAAAATTGTTTAATTTATGTGATATTAATACGTTTATAGGAAACGGATCCAATAAATCATCCCCAAGATCGAAAATCAAAATTGGATGACTGGATATGTATAATGGTGCGGGCACCGGGATTCGAACCCGAGTTCGAAGCTTGGGAAGCTTCAGTCCTAACCACTAGACTATGCCCGCCTGAGGCGACTACATCGCCGAACAATCTTTAAAGGTTTTTCTCGTGACTGGATGAGCCTTCCGGCATCATCCATTCAGGGTCTTCAGAAGGTTTTCCAGCTCGGATATTATACGGTAGATGACCGTCCGGCCGTGCATGGGGATGTTCGGGTCGTTCGCCAGATCGTCCAGCTTTCCAATGGCCCCGGCCACCCGCACATCCATAGCCTCTCCGTCCTGGTTCAGCCGGCCCTTGGCCTCGGTGGCTCCGCGACGAATGTTACGGGGCACGGATGAATCATCCGACAATTGGTCCAAGACATCGATTATCTGTTTGAGTTTGGTTTTGGCATCGTATTCCATGAAATCACTATCCAATAGCATCACTGAGCGCGGACCGCCTTACTCGGAGGCGAACCTCAGCTCCCCCTTCTCCTTGAAGGCAGCTACCACCATGAGGGTCTTGGTGTCCTTTACGCCATTGATGCGGGACAGCTCCTCCACCAAGAATTTCTTAAGCTGGGTGTAGTTCTTGAATTTGGCCTTCACCACTATGTCGGTGTCCCCGGTTACCAGGAACACGTCCATGGCCGGCTTGAGCAAGGAAACGTTCTCGCATACCTCGTCAGCGTCCTTGGTCTCGACCTTTAGGGTGATGATGGCGGTTACCTCTTCATCACCATAGTATGAGGACATTATCGAGTCGTTCTCGCTCTGTTGCACGCGCAAGCCTCCTCGGACGCTCACTCGACCGGCTATGCGGTCCTGCTATATTAGTCGCAGTGAAAAAGTCGGAAGGAATCACATCGCGGTCTCGAATTCCTCTTGCAGGTCGATGATGACCTGTTCCAAGACCTCTTCCAGACTGTTGCTCTGGTATTCCCGGAGGCCCCCGAGTTCGCTTTGCACCCTCGCCACGAAATTGTTATTGTCTTTTAGGAACTCAACATTGCAAAGAGACTCTTCCATAATCATTCACCCTAGTCCAACAGCATGTGAGCGTTGGTCTATTTTGCCGAATGCCCGGTTCCATATATAATAGTTACCGTGAGGCAATTTTCGGCCATCCAGCCATCTGGGTTGACTATAAAATGTAATTATTATTATATTAATATATAGATTACAAATCCTTCTCCATGAAACAGGCCGGACGGTCCTTGCCGAAATAATGGGGCACGTCCCCTCTTCTGGAGAACCCGAAGGCTTCCAAGGCCGATAGCGCCGCGCTCTGCGGGTCCGCCTCCAAGGTGATCTTGATGCTCCCGACCTGCCTTGCCGCCCCTTCCGCCGCCTTGAGGAGGTCGACCGTCGGTGGTCCCACCAGGAGCAGGACGCGGCTCTTTCCTCCCTTTCCCTCATGATAGAGCACCAGGGCAGAACCTCCGACCACCTGGACGGTGAAGTCCGGGGCGGTCATGAACATCTCCAGGGCCGAAAGGGAGAAGGACGGCCCCCCCAGCGCGTTCGCCCTCCCCTCGATGCTCTTCAGATCGCTCAGCTTGGCCTCCTTGACCTTCACGTCTCATCCCTCCATATGCTTGACCATCATGTTCGCGTCCGCCCCGTCCTCGTAATAGCCTCGGAGGCGAGCCAACACTCCATACCCCTGGGACAGGTAAAGGTTGGCGGCCTCGGCGTTATCGAGGCGCACGCACAGCATCAGCGTCATGAAACCGTTCTTGGCGGCCAGATCCTCCATCGAGACGATCAGCTTCCTGCCCAACCCCCGATGGCGGTGTGAACGGGCCACGGCCAGGGAGAGCACCTCGGCCGTCTCGTACTCTGGGGAGAGCCGGACCATGGAATAGGCGATTATTACCGCATCTTCGATCACCAGGGTCTGCACCTCCGGGTCAGAAATCAGGCGTTCGACCATCTCCCGGGGGAAGCTCCGGGGGCCGAAGGCCTCCTGTTCCAAGGCCATTATCCCCGTCAGGTCCCCCTTGCCCGCCCGACGCCTGATCACGACCGGGGAATCGTCCGTCCGGGCTATATCCGTTTGCCGCGTTCCGACCGAAACAATTTGATACATAGAAACAGTTTCTCACCAGCCAGGTGCAATGATGACTTCCTTTTCGAGCATACGCTCGCTACTGACCTCTCCCCAGCTCGAGGGCCCAGTCGCCCTGAGGGGGTGGGTTTACCGCACCAGAAGCAGCGGAAAGATAGTGTTCACCGTGGTCCGCGATTCCACTGGAATAATCCAGGTGACCATCAAGAAAGGCAATCTGCCAGACATCCAGTTCGAGGCCGCCGCGGCCGCCTCGATAGAATCGTCGGTGGAGGTCGTCGGCACCATGCACAAGGACGACCGGGCTCCCGGCGGCTACGAGGTCCGAGCGTCCGCCCTGAACGTCATCGGGGCCGCGCTGCCATATCCCATCACCGAATACCAGAGCGAGGAACTGCTGCTCGACAACCGTCATCTATGGGTCCGTTCCCGAGAGCAGACCGCGGTCATGAAGGTCAAGGCCACGCTCTTGGCCGGAGCGCGCGAGTGGCTGGCCGAGAACGAGTTCACCGAGGTCACCCCGCCCATCTTCACCCAGAACGCCTGCGAGGGCGGCGTCACCTTGTTCAAATTGAAGTACTTCGACCGCGACGCCTTCCTGAGCCAGAGCGCCCAGATGTACTTGGAGTCTCTGATATTCTCGTTGGAGCGGGTATATTCCATCACCCCCTCCTTCAGGGCGGAGAAGTCCCGCACCTCACGGCATCTGACCGAATACTGGCACATGGAGCTGGAAGAGGCCTGGGTGGACAACGATGGAAATATGAGGATCCAGGAGGAACTGGTCTCGGCCATGGTGGCCAAGGTCCTCAAGGAGCGCAAGGAGGAGCTGGAGCTTCTCAAGCGGGACGCAGAGCCGCTGAAGGCCGTGCAACCCCCGTTCAAGAGATTGCGCTATTCCGACATGATCGAAAAGCTGAAGGGCAAAGGGTTCGACATCGAGTTCGGGACCGACCTGGGAGCGGCGGAGGAGCGGGCCATCACCGAGGATGAGATCGCCCCGGTCTTCGTCACCAACTTCCCTAAGGCCTGCAAGGCCTTCTACATGAAGGAGGACGAGGACGACCCCCGCACCTACAAATGCGCCGACCTGCTGGCACCATTCGGCTTCGGCGAAGTGATCGGAGGCAGCGAGAGGGAGACCGACCTCAACAAGATACTGCAGAGGCTGGAGGCCCAGGGCATACCCGAGGACCCCTACCGCTGGTACCTGGACCTGAGGCGCTTCGGTTCCGTGCCCCACTCCGGTTTCGGCCTAGGGACGGAACGAATAGTGAAATGGGTGTGCAACCTGGACCACATCCGGGACGCCATACCCTATCCGCGCACAGTGGCCAGGGTCTATCCCTGAAGGCGCCTTCCCAGTTCGCAATAGAGTCGATACGCGCTCTCCAGCTGGTACCTTTCCACATATTCGTCCTTGGCGTGGGCCATGACGGGGCTGCCCGGCCCGCATACGCTGACCAGGGAGTTCACCGAGGAGTACACCGCCGCTTCGGTGGCGTATGGGACGGCGAAGAGCTCTCCGGCGCCAGCGGCCTGCAGCTCCCTTATCAGAGCCGTGTCCGGCAAGGTCTCGAAGGCTGGCAGCTCGTACTGCATGACGATGTCGTACGCATCCCCCTCCAGGGTGCGCATGATTCGCTCGCGCACCTCTCGCGCCGTGAGCGGGTAGGGGAAGCGGGCGTTGAGCTGGGCCTCGCAGCGGTCCGGGACTATGTTATTTCGCGTCCCCCCGTTAATGGTCGATACCACCAGGGTGAGATCGTCGGTCGGTCCCGAAGGGACGTTGAGCAGGGGGGAGAGCTTCTCCAGCAGCCGGGCCATTCGCATAATGGCGTTGTCCCCGTTCCAGGGCATGCTGGCGTGTGAGGCCACGCCATGGGCGGTCAGGGTCAATCGGGATATCCCTTTCTCCTTCCAGGCCACCCTCAGGTCCGTGGGCTCGCCGACCAGCACGGCGCTGGCCCTGCGCACCTCCGGTCTCTTGACCAGGAACTCCGCCCCGGTCATCAGCTCCTCCTCATCGGTGGTGATGAGCAGGCAGAACGGCACGTCCTCCTCCTTCAGGGTGCGGGCGGCCGCCAACATGGCCGCCGCGCCGGCCTTCATGTCCGCCGCTCCCAGACCGTAGATGCGTCCGGCCTCCACCTCCCCGTCCTCCCTGGTCCAATCCTCCCCCGCAGGCACGGTATCGATGTGGGCGGAGTAGGCTATGCCCCCCTCGCCGTGGGAGGCGACCAACGCTGGACTCTCCCGCCTACCGCCTACGGTGATGTCCAGGCTCATATCCTGTAACTTGCCGAGCACCAGCTCGAAGAGCTCGTGCTTTCCCTCGTTGGTGTCGCTGTGGATGTGCAGCATCTCGATGAGGTTACGCACCAGCTCTCTGGACATTTCATCACTTCCTGTAGAACGGGGTCTCCACGACCCTGGCCGGCACGACCTCGCCGCGTATGGATATGGACAGTTCCGTCCCGACGGCGGAATGCTTCTGGGGCACGTAGCCCAGGGCGATACCTTTCTTCAAGCAGGGGGACATGTTGCCGCTGGTGACCTTTCCTACTGCTTTATCTTTGTGCAAGATCTCATAACCATGCCGGGGGACCCCCTTGCCGGTCAGCTCCAGTCCCACCAGAACTACGTAATGCCTTTCCTTCTGCATGATCAGGATGTCCCGGCCGATGAAGGCGTGGTCCATCTTTATCACCCAGGGCGGACCGGTCTGCAAGGACGTCTGCCTTCCATCAAAGTCCGTTCCCGATAGGAGGTAGGCCATCTCCAGGCGCAAGGTGTCCCTGGCCCCCAGGCCGATCGGCTTGACTTTCCCGGTTCCCTCGCTCAGGAGCTTGTTCCACAGCCAAGGGGCGTCCCGGTCCTCCACCAGGACCTCGAAGCCCGCCTCGCCGGTGTATCCGGTGCTGCCGATGAAGCAACCCACTCCCTTACCGTTCGAAGGCAGCAGGTCGGGCAGGAATTCGGAATCACGCCCGGACAGGAAGGCGAAACGCCCTTGGAAACGCCTCATCTGTGATAGGTCGATGGAGCAGAACCTCTGCAGGACCTCCTGGGCCATGGGACCTTGCACGGCGATGCAGGCCAGGCGTCGGGAGAGGTCCACTACCTCCAACCCCGTGGTATTGCTCTTGACCCATTCCCGCACCCGGTCCACGTTGGAGGCGTTCTGGACCATCAGGTATTGTCCCTCGGCGATGTGATAGTTGATGACGTCGTCGATGATCTGCCCGTCGGTGTTAAGCAGGTGGCTGTAGACCGCCTTGCCCACTGGAACCTTGCCTATGGGGTTGGTGAGCAGCCAGTCCAGCTGCTTGGCCGCCTCCGGACCGCGAATGAGCAGGTCGCCCATGTGGGAAACGTCGAATATGCCGCATTGACGACGGACGTGGACGTGCTCCTCGATGATCCCGGAGTACTGGATGGGCATCTCCCACCCGGCGAACTCCACCATCCTGGCCTTCTGTGCCAGATGTTCCTGGTATAGCGGCGTTCTGTTCATTAGCTCAAGTGTTAAATGACGGCAAATTATCAATAGCTTTCCGTCAGCGCCCGCCCAGGCTCTCCTCCAGCCTGGCCCGGACCACCTTGGCCGGAACGTCCGGCAGCGAGATGTAGGTGGTGCGCCCCCCGGTCTCCTCGTTGGCCACGCGCGTGCCGACCAATCCCTGGTTGGACAGGTCCTGCAGGTAGGACCAGAACATGGTGTGCCCCCGGGCCTTCTCCCCGTACTCCTCGACCACCAGCTTGTAGATGGCCTCCGCCTCCGGTGTCCTCACGTAGGCCTGGTCCTTGATGGCCCTGGCCACCGACAACAGCACCATCTTGTGCTGCTTGTCCAGGTCCTCGATCTTGCTCTCCGTGACCACCGAATAGGTGAGCGCCTTCGCTCCCCGCACGTGCTCCGGGGCCAGATGCTCCAACCCCTCCTCCTCGGCCAGCATGCCGGCCCGGTCCAGCAGCTCGATGGCGAAGCGAGCGTCCCCGAACTCGGAGGCGATGTCGGCCATCAGGTCCAAGGAGTCCTGCCTCACCACCCCGGGGAAGAAGGCCAGGTCCGTTCGCACCTTCAGTATGTCGGACAGCTCCCGCACCCCGTACTTGTCGAAGCGGATGGCGTTGGAGCGGCGGAACGTCGAGGACGAGGCCGGGTCCAGCATCTCCAGGACGTTCTTTTGGGAGATCATGATGACGGACATCGAAGGGCGGCCGCCGACGACCTCCTCATCGAAACGAGTGAGCTGATAGACCAGATCGCCCGCCCCTTTGACCAGGAGCACGTCGGCCTCATCCAGCACCACCACCAGATGCATCTTGCGCTTCTCCAAATGCTTGCGTATGGAACGCAGCATCTCCTCGGTGGAGAACCCCCGGTCGGGGAAGTTCTCGTCGAAATGCATGACGATGCGGCGGAGCACCGCCACCTCCGTCGGCCGCTGGCGGCAGTTGACGATGATGTAGTCCATTACCCTGCCCCTTTCCTGAGCGGCCTTCATCAGGTCCAGGCAGAAGCGCTTGGAGGTGGCGGTCTTCCCCGTGCCCACGCTGCCTATCAGGAACGCCGTCTGGGACATGCTGCCCTCCAGCACCGGACGGAAGAGCATCTCCAACCTCTCGGTCTGCTCCTCACGGTGGCTGAGCTTTTCCGGCACGTAATCGAAGGAGAGCTTGGATTGGTCCTTGAACAGACGGGGGTTGCGCATGCTCATATTGACCTTCTCGAACGATTGACCGGCCGAGCGTCGGACCGGGTGATAGCGGCGATCATCATCATGGACGGAAAGTGAGGGCACATCATAAAATGATTGCTTTACTCTCGGGTGCATAGGCTCCGCTGGAATAGAAAATAATGAAAAGGTAAATGGTTTGAAGACCTGAGAAGGCTCGGTAATTAGGGACCGGCCCTTTTCTGGTCCTTTTCAGCCGAACAGAGCGGAGAGACCAGCGGCGGCCTCTTCCTCGGTTACAGCTGGCTCTTCCTTTACTTCTTCCTTGGCCGGGGCGGCCGCGGCGGCGTGAGCCGGGGCGGCAGCGGGTGCGGCGGCAACCATCGCGGAGGCGATAGCCTCATCGATGTTGACACCCTCCAGGGAAGCGGTCAAAGCCTTTATCCTGGCTGCATCCGGCTCGACACCGGCGCTCTTCAAGATGGCGGCAACCGCGTCCTCGGACACCTGCTTTCCAGCGGCGTGTAGGACCAAAGCGCTGTATATGTATTCCATTTCCTTACCTCCTCAATCAAACAAAGAGCTCAGGCCAGCAGCGGCTTCCTCCTCGCTGACCTTCTCCTCTTCCTTTTCATTCTTAGCCTCGACGGCCTTGGGCTCGCTCACCGGTTTGGCCACGGGGATGGCGGCCATTCTGTTTTTGATCCTCTCGTCTTCCAAACCGACGATCGAAGCCAAGGTCATCATCTGCGCGTCCGCCTTCGCAAGGATGGCACCGATGCTCTCCTTGGTGGGGAACGCGCCTGCCACGCTCAGGGCCATCGCTTCGCGATAGGCCTTGGATAGCAAGGGCGTGACAGTCTGAGGCGTAACATAAGCTATAGACAAGCTCAAGCCTAGGGCATTCCTGGCGGCCACTCCCATCATGTTGGTGTAGTAGTCCGCAGGTATGTTCAGGACATCCTTTCCGTACAGTACGCCGCCCTCGAAGGCGGCGCGGAGGTCCATACCCACGATCATGGGCAGGATCTCCAATTTGACCAGCACCTTGGCGACCTCGTCAGGGACCGGCTCGCCCTTGGGGACGAGGACCTTGTCCTTCTTGACGACGATCTTCCCGGACTCTATGGCCGCGGGGATGCCAGCTTTCTGCAGCTCGCCGATGATGGGGCCAGGCTTGAACGGGGTATCCCCCGCCTTGACCACGATGTCCTCCGGTGCTATGTCTCCGGTCTTGGCCGGAGCCGGGGTCTTCGTGCCCTCCATCTGGCGGAACAGCTTGAACGGGTTGATGTCCGTAGTGACGATCGCGCACTGTCCGTCTATTAACGGTCTCAGCTGCTCCAGGCCCGGTTTCTGCTTGGCTGCTTCGGTGATGGCCAGGTCCATCAAAGTGTTCCTGGTCATGTTCACCTCGGCCTTGCCGCGCAACCCGGCGCGCATGGATATCATCTGAGCGGCGGGAATGCCGTGCAGATCGACTATGCCGACAGCGTGGCTGTGGACCATGAGGTCCACCAGCTCCTGAACAACATCCTTTTTCCACTTCGCTACGTGTGCCATGTCTTGGACCTCCTCAAATCACCTTCTCGGAAGGTCCCATGGTGGTCTTGACGAAAGCAGACCGGACGTTCAGGATACCCTTTTCGAGCTTCAGTCCAATCCTCTTGAAGATCAGCTCGATGTTGTCAGCAATGTCCTCTGGGGTCATGTCCGCGGTCCCGACGGCTGTGTGGAAGGTCATATTGTCCTTGCTTCTGATGGACACCGACTTGCGCAGGTTGTCTATCATGGGCTTAGGGTCCGCTCCCGGGGGGATGGGCTTGGGCATCTTGCCGCGGGGACCAAGTACAATACCCAACCTCTTACCGATGATGGGCATCAACGGAGCCTCCGCGATGAAATACTCGAACTCATTGGCCATCTTCTTGGCCTGCTTCTTGTCGTCAGCGATGGTGCCGAGCTCTTCCACGGAAACGACCCTGTCGGCCACTTCCTTGGCTTTGATCAACATTTCTCCGCTGCCGATGACGCAGACCTTGATCGGCCTACCCCTTCCGTGAGGCAGAACTATGTCCTCCTGTATCCTGTTCTTGGGTATGGACAGGTCCACATCCTTCAGGTTGATGGACAGGTCGACCGTTTGTACAAAATTGCGCTTTGGAGAATGCTCCAAGGCTTTCTTAACGGCCGTAACGATTGCTTTTTCTGCCAATATTATCCCTCCTGTAGTTCCAACGGGCCAATGAAAGCCCTCCTACAGTTTGGTGAGACCCCCTAATTACCATGCCGTTTATAAAGATATCGTATTAAAAGTAGAAGGAAAATGTTTGCGCTGGAAGAGGTTTCAGTCCTTCAATTGGTCGTCCCATTTGCCGGACTTGATCTCCGCCTGCATGTCCTTGGCCTCCTTGCCTTCCACGGTGATGCCGCAGGAGACGCAGGTACCAATGACCTCCAGGACCCGGGCCTTAACGTCAGCCCCGGTGAGGGAGTCCTGCTTCATGTGAGCGATCTTGACGGTCTGCTTTATGGTGACGTTGCCGGCCTTGCCGGCCTTGGGGGCGCCCGCACCCTTCTCGATGCCCAGCTCTTTGAAGAGCAGGGCGGAGGTCGGCGGCGTTCCTACCTTGATCTCGAAGGTCTTGGTCTTCTGGTCGATTATGACCTTGACCGGGACCTTCATGCCGACGAACCCTTTGGTCTTCTCGTTTATCGCGCCTACGACCTGAACGACGTTGATGCCCGTCGGGCCCAAGGCGGGTCCCAGCGGCGGGCCGGGAGTGGCCTTGCCGCCATCCACTAACACTTCGATAGTCTCAACCATTTTATCATCTCTCCTTCTCGAGGACCCTCACGCTGTCCCCGCGGACGGTGACAGGGATGGGCACGGTGGCCTCGAAAAGCTCGACCGTGATCTCTTCCTTGCTCTCGTCTATCTTCTGTACCCTGGCCTTCTCGCCCTTGAAGGGGCCGGCGACCAGTTCCACCACGTCGCCTACGGATATACCGGAGACCAGGGGCTTGGGGGTCAGGAAATGCTCTATCTCCGACAGCTGGGTCTCCCCTTCGACCAGCCCCTTCGCCTTTCGAACTCCCCGGCAGGTCTCCCTGACCAGGTCGGTGTTCATGGCTTCCATGAACACGTAGCCTTCCAGCTTTCCCGGCGCCAGCATGGCGAATATGCCCTTGTCGCCGCCGGTCTTGACCTTCCCGGCCACGCCGTCCACGACGGCCCTCTCGTGCCCGATGGAGGTCTTGAGGATCAGGATGGACTGCATGGTGTTGGCGTAAAAGTCCATGTTGCCGCATTCCATGCCCTCGGCGAACACCTTCATGTTGATCTTGACGTCATCGTCTAGGCGAGCTCCGCGCGGAGCCTCCGCCTCGATCCTCAGCTCCTTGCCCCCCAAACCTTCTATGTTGAACTCCACGTCAGGCGGGGTTAGCTTGGCGCTCTCCCAAAGCTTGTTGGAATTATCGTTTATGCTGATGTCCCATTCCGGGGAATCCTCGCTGCCGTACACGATGTTCAGCAGCACCCTGACCCTCATCTTGCCCGTTTGGCGGGGCTTGAGGACCAGCTTCCAGACGGCCTTGCTTCCAGCGGTTACCCTCTGGGCATTGCTCTCCCCCGACAGGGTGATGGGACCGTTCCCGCTCTGGGGGTATATCGTTGATTCTTGACCGTTCATTTACAGCCCTCTTGAGTTAGATTTACAGGCCGATCATTCTGGGAACGTATCTTATTATAAGGTATATGGCAAAGCCTAGTCCACCGATCAGGACCAACCCCAGGCCGGTGATCATAACCGTCTTGGAGTACTCCTCGTTAGTGGGTTTTCTGGCCATTTTCAGGACTCGACCGTACTTGCCCTTACCGACCAGCCTTACCCGTTCCTCGATCCTTTTTTGGATCTCCCAGGATTTATCGACAATGTCCATTTGCACGCACTCTTGGATAACGCCCTAATCCTTCCTTATAAATAATCCTTTCTTTACTTGATGAAGTCTACGGACATGCCCTTGGGTACTGACGACTCCTTCGGCCCGATTATGTTCTTGGACTTGACGCCAGTCACCACGACCATCACCCTCATCTTGTTCTCCAGGGCCGGGTCCACGGACGCGCCCCAGATTATCCTGGCATTGGGATTGACCTTGGCCTGGATCATCTCGGCCACCTTCTCCGCTTCGCTGACGGTCATGTCCTCGCCGCCGATGACGTTCACCAGGACGCCGTTGGCGCCGCTGATGTCCACATCTATGAGCGGAGAGTTAATGGCCTCGTTTATGGATTGCTCCACCTTGTCGTCGCCCTCGCCCTGGCCCATGCCGATCATGGCCACCCCGCCGCTCTTCATGATGGTCTTGAGGTCGTTGAAGTCCAGGTTGACCAGTCCGGGGCGGGTTATGAGCTCGGTTATGCCTTTGATGGCCCGCATGAGCACCTCATCGGCCACCTTGAAGGCGGCGTTGATGGAGTAGCGGGGGACCAGGTCCAGCAGCTTGTCGTTCGGGATAATGATGACCGTGTCGGCCACCGACCGCAGGCGCTCCATGCCCCACTCGGCGTTCTCCGCCCGTATGGAACCCTCGGCCTTGAACGGCGAGGTCACTATGGCGATGGTCAGCGCGCCCATCTCCTTGGCCATCTGCGCGACGTAGGGAGCAGCGCCTGTGCCGGTCCCTCCTCCCAGACCGGCGGTGACGAACACTATGTCCGCTCCCATGAGCATCTTGCGCAGGTCATCCTCGGCCTCACGCGCCGCCTCCTCTCCCACCTGGGGCAGCGCACCGGCGCCCAACCCCTTGGTGCTTCTCCTTCCAAGCAGTATCTTCTTGTGAGCTCTGGTGATCAGCAGATGCTGGGCGTCGGTGTTCAAGGCGTACAGGTCGGCGTCCTTGATGTCGCTGGCGTACAGACGGTCGATGGTGTTCGAGCCGCCTCCGCCGCACCCCACGATCTTGATGTTGGTCTTCAGGCTCAGCAAGATCTTTTCCAGTTCCTCGTCCTCGGCCGATTGGGCCTTGAATGTGGACATACTGGCGGCATTCTCCGGACCGGCACGGGACATAGCATCGCTGATGAATGATTTCATGGAGGGGCCTCGGACGAGCTCGCTGGCGGCATATGCCCTCGGCTATCGCTCGTCTAACAACGATGACGCGATGTAAATTTTAATATATTTCGGTGCAAACAGCCGATTAGGATATTGTATAGTAAATAATTATCAGAAATACAATTCATAACTGGTTATGTTAAAAATGATGAATAATAATTCCAAATGGAATATTATATTTGTTTACTGTATATATAAATAGACATAAAGTAATGTTTGATATACAAAAAGTAAAGTTTAATATGCAAAATGTAATCAACTATTAACATAAAGCGAGGTGCACATGCAGAACCAGTTGCGGGTCTACCGCTCCATGACCAATCTGACGCAAGAGGAATTGGCGGAGAAGCTCGGCATAACCCGGCAGACGGTCTTGGCCATCGAGAAGGAAAGGTACGATCCCTCGCTGGAGCTGGCGTTCAAGATGGCCAGGTTCTTCAAGGTGAGGATAGAGGATATCTTCCAGTACGAAAAATGAGGTTAGGGCGGGGGTCTCCCCCCGTAAAACGTTTTACTTAATGAAGTCCAGGTCGGCCTTCTTCAGCCGGTCGGTGTCGTTTGAGGCCCCAAGTATCTGTTTGGACTTGACCCCGGCCACGACGACCATGACCCGTATGGTCTTTTCCAGGGTGGGGTCCACGGCCGCACCCCAGATTATCCTGGCGTTGGGGCTTACCCTGCGCTGGACCTCCTCGGCGATGAACTCGGCGTCACGTATGGTCATGTCCGGCCCGCCAATGACGTTGACCAGCACACCGTTCGCTCCGGCGATGTCCACGTCCAACAGCGGCGAGCTCAGGGCGTTCTCGATGGCCTCCTTGGCCCGGTCCTCGGCGTCCCCGCGGCTCTCTCCCAGACCTATCATGGCCACGCCGGCGCCCTTCATGATGGTGCGCACATCGTTGAAGTCCAGGTTGACGAGCCCCGGCTTGGTGATCAGCTCGGTTATCCCCTTGATGGCCTTGGTCACGATCTCGTCGGCCATCTTGAAGGCCTGGTTCAGCCCCAGGCGCGGGTAGAGCTCGATGAGCTTGTCGTTGGGTATGACGATGACAGTGTCAGCGGCGTTGCGAAGGCGCTGCAGCCCCCACTCGGCGTTCTCCATGCGCAGTCGCCCCTCTCCCTTGAACGGAAGGGTGGTGACCGCTATGGTCAGAGCGCCCGCGTCCTTGGCTATCCCGGCCACGACGGCCGCGGCGCCGGTCCCGGTGCCGCCGCCCATGCCCGCGGTGACGAAGATCATATGGGCATCCAAGACGGCCTTCCTGATCTCCTCCTCGGCCTCCCTGGCGGCCTCTTCCCCTACCTGGGGCAGGGCTCCCGCGCCCAATCCCCTGGTGCTCCTCCGGCCCAGCAGGATCTTGTGCTGGGCCCTGGTGGCCAGCAGATGCTGCGCGTCAGTGTTGGCGGCGTAGGTCTCGATCCCGGCGATGTTCTCATCGGAGATGCGGTTGATGGTGTTCGAGCCGCCCCCTCCCACACCGAAGATCTTGATATTGGTCTTAAGTTTCTGCAACAGCTCTATCAGTTCAGCGTCGGTGGAATCCATCTGCTGGTATGCAAAATTGGGTGCCGCATCCATCCTCTTAGGGGCGTCCTCCTTCGCTAGAGCTTCCTCAACAAGTGATCTCATTGTCCATCCCTTCCCTGGGCCAAAGCCTTCGAACAGGTTCTGCTCCCCTATGACATTTCTATTAAATATTCTTGCTCCCCAGGTTATTACGGGTGAATTGATCTATTATAAAACGAGAATGCTCAAAGAACGCTTAAATAATCATCAAATTCGTATTATTTTCGGGAAGTCGTGGGGGAGGATTGGACGAGGAGGGGGATGACGAGAGCAGGTCTGAACTGATCGATGCGCTATACGGCAATCTGTTCGAATACATGCTCATTCTGGCCCTCGGCATCAACGTCGTGCTCCTAGCGATGAAGGTCATCACCGGCGGTTTGTCATTCTTGTTGGGGACGCTGGTGTCCCTGGTGGTCATGGTCGTGATCATGGAGATCTTCGGTGTAATTCCCACCGGTGGCGACCCAGGTCATCCGGACGATGCCAGCAGGGACCCTATGATAGCTTGGATAACAAGCTTTTTCGGACAGCAGGGCGGTGCGGACATGATCGCCGGAATTCTAAACAGTTTCTGGTTCACGATAATGATCATCCCCTCACTAATGATCTTGGAAGCGACCGGTTCCACGGTGAGCCTGGCAGTCACCATCTTTTGCCTATTGATATCGTTCTATTCGCTTGCCGCCAGCGATGTCCTGATCAATGTGCTGCTGTGCGCGATATGCGGGATATCAATACTCGGATCGATTAAACCGAATGCAAATATTAACTACGATCTTCAAATGATTGTATATGGGTTCAATATCATTATGGCCGGGTTGCTCATTGTCAATATCGGGGGAATGATTTTGTAATGACTGGATACATGGTATTTGATTATCCTATAAACAAGGATTATCGAAAGAAATGGAAGATACTTTCCCTAATCATATTTTTATTTGGAATTCCTGTTGCCATCGCATATCAGAGTATCTATCCTCTTGTAATTTTTTCTATACTGGCCCCTCTATCATATTTCGGCCTTTGGTACGGACAGGACTACACCGTCCCTCATAAGGTAGGAATAGGAGACCGTGGAATAGACCTATTCTACGAGAATGGAAAAAAAACATCCATTCCCCTGACGCAGCTGAACTCCTATGGTCTTAGCTTAAGTCCGGAAACGACGGTCGCACCAGCAATTATCTTCTATTCGGGAAGAAAATTTAATTACGTTAGTTATGAGGCAGCTATTGAGATCGCGAAACGTTACGAGTTCATTACTAACAGACCTCTGCGCGAGGTTTGGTTGGCCAAGGACCTGAAGAACCGGTTCAGGAACTTATGATTAGCAGCGCCTCCGCGTCCGGTCACATCATCGCCGTCATCTCCAAGAACGTCACCGCCGCGCAGGCCGAGGCGATACTGACGAAGCTGACGCACAATTCGACAGGAGCGCGCATCGGCAACAACGTGACCATCTCTTCAATAATCACAACTTATCTTATTCACGAGCGTCGTCAGTCACAAGCAAAGATTTTCGGCCAAAGAAAAAAGGAAGAACCCCCAAGGTCCATGTCATCACCATGGTCTATCGCGTATTGGTCGTCTTCAGGGGCAAGGTCCAGGGGGTTTATTTCCGTCAATACGCGCGCCGGTGGGCGGAGATGTTGTCCATCAGCGGTTATGTCAAGAACATGCCCGACGGCACGGTCCAAGCGGTCTTCGAAGGGCAACGCCAGGCGGTGCAGGAGATCATCCGGAAATTGAAGGATGAGCATCCCCATGCCGAGGTGGCGCAGATGGACCTCAAGGTCGAAGAACCGGAAGGGTTGGAAGGGTTCGAGGTGCTGCTCTAAAGCTCCAGACCATAGACCTTTTCCGGGTTGTCCTTATTGACATTCCAGAGCACCGATGCCTCAACACCTTTTTCCAAGAGCTGGCGCATACGTTTGGGAACGGTGGTTATGGCCAGGACCGCCCCCGGTCTCTCCGGGTCGTCCATGAAATCCGTCTCCAGTAAAAAACGGTCTCCTTTGGACAAGGCCTCATGGACATTCTCTCGGGATGCCAGAACGGAAGGGTACAATCCTCGGCTTTCCTCCGGCGTCACGAGCGGCCCGCAGTAGTGCTTGACCACCTTGTCCCGGGGCAGTCCGACCTTGTCTGCCAGGCGACCAAGGCTTTCCATGCTCTCCGGGGTGGCGCTCTCGGCGTGAATGACCACCGGGCAGGAGCATTCCTTGGCCAACTGCATCCCGTATGACAGAATGTCATTGGAAGCGGCCATGATCTCCTCGGGAACGGGGAAATGGGGGCGTCCCACCTCTCCAATACCGACGGCCAGCCTCTCGCGGACCAGCTTCGCCGCCAGGTCCATCCCTCCCTTCATGACCTCTATCGCTTTTTCCAAAGGCATGATCTCGGCCAGCTCCAGCAGTTGAACCGGGTAAGGACCGACGGTTACGTAAGTTACGGCGCCGGCCGACCGGGCCTTTTCAGCCATTTTTATGGTTATCCCATATGCCCTGATGAAATCCTCAGACGTCCGGACCGGCGCTTCAGAATATGGCATATGACTTATGATGAGATGTGTCCCACCAACGTTTAAAAAATCCTTGACGGCCTCGACATTCCTTCCTGACGGTTGCAGGTGAACATGGTTGTCGAGGACCGGAAAATCGAACTTCACTTCAACAGACCAGCTGCCTTCAGTTCCTCGGTGATCTTGTCGACCGCCTCGGCGGCGTCCTCCTCCACCTTGGCGCCGGTGCAGACCAGCTTGCCGGAGCCGAACAGGAGCACCACGACCTTGGGCTTGTCCAGGCGGTATACCAGCCCGGGGAACTGCTCCGGCTCGTACTCCACCCGCTCCAGGCCCAACGAGATGGC